>PVMS01142931.1_pt1 | contig 12258 bp, 7 predicted proteins | sample 1853461 | NCBI WGS metagenome assembly PVMS01 (sample SAMN08582032, study PRJNA380276) | Marine sediment metagenome, whole genome shotgun sequencing project. | isolation source: ocean sediment barecode stripped | collected 2017
GTTCGAGCCCAAATCGCACGTTTATATCGATTGACTCAGGCCGATACGATGTTCACCTTTGATCCCTACTGGACGGGTCAGATCCATCCGGATCACCGTGCCGCTGGCCAGGCCGCCCTAGACGCCTATATGCCATCAAAAATGCCCCTGTATCATCCAGAACAATTGAATGAAGAAGATGCCAGCTTAGGTTGCTTGAAACAAGTCTATTTGTTCTCAACTGACCGTGAACCTGATGTTTTTATCGACATTTCCGATGTTTATGATTCCAAGTTGGCTGCCTGCATCGCCCACAAAAGCCAATTTCCAAAAGGCGAAGAGAGCCTAATCTGGATGAAGGATAACGACCATCGGAATGGAGAAATGATCGAGGTTCAATACGCTGAAGTATTCAAGCAAATCCGGGTTTGGTAATATCAATCGAGCAGATTTAGAAAAGCTATGAAGTGTGTCCGAATATTCAAGAATCGTGGCTTATCTGAAGGTATTGAGGGATTTTGATTCAGGTATTCTTTAAATGGTCTGCTTCGAAAAAACGTAACTGGTCAATGGTCGAAAAATGTAAGCCGATGGAATTACAAACTCTCGCCGAATTTGCTTGCCAATGAAAGGATCAAGTAGCATACGCAAACACCATTAGGGTCAGATCGGCAGTCCTGAACAAATCGCTCAGGTAAATCGATATTATCGGATACTCAATACAAGACGAGACTGCTGAATATTTTACATCGTCCGGGCTATGGATATGTCTCATTACTTAGGCGCTGTTGAAACCTAGACTATAATGAGGTTGGATTGCTGCTTTAGGAATTGAGGTGATCAATCGCTCTAATGACTCATTATGTTAAGTTTCTGTATTTGACCTCATAAGCTTAATTTTATTTTGATTAATAAGGCGGCCGATATTTTCAAGGTACCTAACGAGAGGTGTTATCAATGGGCAACATAATTGATATTTGGGAGCAACCTGAAGCAAAAGAGATTTATCTTATCACAGGATGGCGACAGTGGGCTGATGCGGGCTCTATCTCGTCTGGTCTACCCCAATATCTAATCAAACAGTCTGGCGCCCATCAGATTGGCGAAATTCGATCGGATGGATTTTATCTTTTCCAGATTCCAGCCACTCACGATCTCGTAAGGCCAACGGTACAATTTGAAAAGGGTCTGCCAAAAGCCTTGGAAACACCGCGCAATGAGTTGTATTACGTTGGCGATGAAGAACGGGGTATTGCATTTTTTATTGGCGATGAACCCCATATGAATCCCGAACGATATGTGGCTTCATATCTTGAGATAGCCGAAACTCTAAAAGTGAAGCGAATTGTTGCTTTCGGTGGTGTTTATGGTGAATTGCCTTATGCGAAGGAGCGAATGCTTTCCTGCATTTATAGTCTCCCTGAGTTGCAGAACGAAATGGAACAATTATCAGTAAATCTTTCCGACTATCATGGTGGAGCCAGTATCGGCTCATATATTTGCCGTCGCGCGGGTGAGAAAGGTATGGAATATGTTGGACTATATGCCTTCGTGCCAACCTATGACTTCTCTAAAGTGACTCAGATCGGGAATGTAATCCGCATCGAAAGTGATTATATGGCCTGGTTGGGTGCGATGAGACGGGTAAACTATATGCTCAAAACTAGGTTCGATCTGACAGATCTGGAGAGCAAAAGTAAACGCCTAGTATCAGAGTTAGATGCTAAATTGGATGAGTTAGATGATTTGGCTCCTCAGTTAGGAGTGCATGATTATATGTCCCGTCTAATAGATCAATTTGATGAGGTAACGTTCGACCCGCTTGACGAAGTCTGGGAAGAAGAATTTAGACGACTCTTTGATGAAGGGGATTCTTTTTGAAATTAACCGAACATATTAATCAGATTCTCTTTTCTAAATCCGAATTAGATACGTTATTCTAATGCCGTAATCAGATATTGTATTCGGGATGGAATCACATTAAGGATCGGGAATCTATTAAGATAGTTAGGTGTAAACGCCTTCGTTGCTTCTCTGATAGGGTAGGCTAAGATAGAACGGTAATTGAGTGAGGGAGCTATATTCAATTTAATTCTGGATGTATAGGTACCCAACCGGATTAAGGAGGAACGATATGACCCATAAGCTGCCAGATTTACCTTATGATTATAGTGCATTAGAGCCCCATATTGATACCCGAACCATGGCCGTACACCATGATAAACACCACGCTGCCTACGTTAAAAACCTCAATACGGCCTTGGAGAGCTATCCTGATCTACAGGAGGTGTCAGCATTATCCCTTCTCCGGCAACTTGACGATGTCCCTGAGGCCATCAAGACTGCTGTTCGAAATAATGGTGGGGGACATGTCAATCACTCATTTTTTTGGCCCTCTTTGAGTCCAAAGGGAGGCGGCGTACCGAGAGGTTCGGTGGCCACGGCCGTGGAAGAATCTTTTGGATCATTTGAGAATATGCAAAAAGCATTCAGTCAGGCGGCGCTCACTTTATTTGGCGCTGGCTGGACCTGTCTATGTGTTAATAATCAGCGAGAGCTAATTATTGTAACCACCCCCAATCAGGAAAATCCGATATCCCAGGGCCTTATACCCATATTGGGTTTGGATGTATGGGAACATGCCTACTACATTAAGTACGAGAATAGGCGTGCCGACTACATCGCTGCTTGGTGGAATGTTGTTAATTGGGATTACGTTGGTGGCAACCTCGTAGCCGTAAACATCGGCCGGGGTGTTGATGCCGTTGCCGACTGGGCTAAGACGTCCTGGAATCAGCTGTTTGGAAAAGACTAGCAAGCACCTTAGCCCATTAATGGTGTAGCGTCGCCTTCTAATCTAATATTTTTAGCAAATTGTGTGTTTTCTGTGAGTTACTTTTTTACAGGAAATAAGGTCTCACATAGTGTCGGGGAATGATCTCCTGAAAGTGTCATTCCTTGGTGCCATGCGGATAGAGTAGCTCTGATAGCAGAGTATTGGCGAAGGAAGGGTAGTCGTGAACGATAATCCAACAGAAGACAACAACGATACTAATAAGGACGAAGAAGGAAAAAAAGCTAGTAGCGGATCGAGCAATCTGATTGTAATAATCATCATTGCTGCCGTCCTAGTATTGGTCGTAATTGGTGTGATTTATCTCCTCTTCAGCCGAGGGCAAGAGACGGCTGAAGCGACTCCGGTGCCCACGAACACCCAAGTTGTTGATCCGGTCTGGGATAAGATTCAGTCCGAAGGAAGGTTGGTCGTCGGAACCGCGGCTAACTACCCTCCATTCGAATTTTATGATGATGAATTCCAGCTAGATGGACTTGATATCGCCATAATTCAGGAGATTGGTCGGCGTTTAGGCCTCGAAGTTGAATTGCGCAATATGGCTTTTGATGGCCTAAGCAATGCCCTCACTGTGGAACAGATTGATCTGGCAATTTCCGCTATTACGGTCACATCGGAGCGGCGTCAATTTGTAGATTTTTCCAACGTCTATTATGTGAGTTCCGACGCGATTATTGCTGCTGCTGACTCGCCGGTTGGGGATCTATCCAGTCCTGAAGAGATTGGCCAATTGAGATTAGGCGTAGAGAGTGGAACTATTTATGAGGATTGGGCTCGGACAAACCTGATTGAGGCTGGCCTGATGACCTCGTCAGAACTATTTACCTACAATCAAATTGACGACGCCCTCGCAGATCTGCTCGACCAACGAATTGATTTGGTGGCGATGGATCTACAACCGGCCGAGTTAACCGCAGCCACAGGCCAGACGAAAATCGTTGCCCGGAGTTTGAACCACCAGCAATTCGCGATGGCGGTGCCAAAAGGAGCGAAGGGCTTACTATCTGAAGTGAACCAGGCATTGTTCGATATGCAGGTAGATGGCGTGTTACCCGATCTAGTCATCCGATACATCGGCCTTGGAGCAGATGAGATAGAGCCGCTACCGTCTCCAGAGTCACCGACCGATACCCAGCCGCCATCTGGCGCTCCCATTATCTGTATTGACTCATCCGAATTTGTTTCTCATTTAAGTTTCGATCTTGAAGATTTTGGCAATATACCGATGATTAATCCTGGAGAGCAATTTCAGAAGGGTTGGCGAATGCGTAATAGCGGTACATGTACCTGGAACAGAGATTATTTACTCGCTCCGACCGGGGGCAATGTATCATCTTCTACCTTTGGTGGAGGAATTGTCCCCGTAGAAGGCGAGGTCGCTTCCGGCGAGACCTATGATTTTTGGGCAGACCTGGTTGCTCCGATAGTTCCAGGTGAATATGTAGGCTACTGGTCAATGAGAAATAACACCTCCGGCTTATTGTTTGGCGATCAAGTTGGAGTGGCTGTCGAGGTAATTGAAGCGCCAACACCAACACCATTACCGACGCAGACACCTGTACCCGGAATCGCATTTACAGTGAATCCGGAACTTATACAACAAGGTCAATGTTCAACCCTCACCTGGGCGACCGAGAATGTCCAGGCGACGTATGTCTATGAACAAGGCGAAGATTGGCGTGCCAATGGTGTTGCAGGAGATGGATCGCTGACCGTTTGCCCACATGCCACAACCACTTATGAACTTCGTGTCGTATTAAATGATGGTTCAGTCGAGATCCGGCAGGTGACAGTGTTTGTTGCTCCCGATCGATCAGTACCGCAGATCACCCGATTTACGGTAGAACCACCTGACCAGATCGCCCCTGGACAATGTGTAACCATTCAATGGATAGTTGAAGGAAATGTTGATTCAGTGACAATCGATCGAAACGGTGTTGCGATTTGGCCCAATGCACCATTTAGCGGAGCGATGCAAGACTGTCCCCTGTCCGAAGGCCAGCAAAATTATGGCTTAAGGGCTTCTGGTCCAGGTGGTAACAGTCAAGCAAACTGGGTTATCAATGTAGTGGGAGCCGCAACACCATTCCCAACCTCGACGGCGACGGTTGCGGCAACTACGCCGACTCCGTCAACTGAGCCAATTATTTATTATTTCACTGCCACACCACTACAGATCCAGGTCAATCAATGTGTGACCTTATCCTGGAATGTTGGGGGCAATGCGTCTCGGGTCAGCCTCGTAAAGAATAGCGTTACAATGCAAGAGAATCTGAGTTTCCACAGTTCCTGGAGCGACTGCTCCACTAGCAGCATCGGTACCACAATATACAGTCTGGTAGCCATAAGTCGTTTCAATCAGACTGTCACATCACAACAGACGGTTAATGTTCTACCTTAGTAGTTACCAATTATCTTAAGTTGAGGCCACTATTTGTGGGAAAGTCAGGAGGATAGATCTTTTTATGTGGCAGCTTGATTTGCAGGAATTCTGATACCGAATGGTCCTAATTCGGATGAAGACCCACCTGTCGCATGCTGGCAATGATGGCATTAGCCAAGGATTCATGCTTCTGCGAGCCAATCATAACCTTGCGACCATCCAAAAGTGTTAATTCGACACCTTGATTTCCGGTCACGTTGTACGCTGTTGTCTTGGACGACCAGCCCCTGATGCCCCAGCCGCCATATTCGCGGATAGGGCTGTACTCGCGAGCCTCAACCTGGGATATCTCGGCGAGGGCTATCAGACGAGTATGTATCGGAGCATAGCGGATAAAAACTTCTTCGGATCTCACTTCAACAATTAAGCGCATCGTGTTAAAGAATATCGGCAATCCAATACCGATGCTTAGCCAGAGAAGCCACATGAGCCAATCCGGAGAAGGATTTGTACCCCAGGGCTCGCCTAGGATTATTTGTGATATGAATCCCCACCAGATTAAGGCAGTTACCCCATAAATGATTAGCATCACCCATAAGACACGATTCATCTTTTGCACCTCGCGATAGGTATTAAGATTAGTCATGCCATTCATCATTCAATCCCCTAGCAACGCAATCCATCCTAGGCGCCGACTCGATTATTTAAAATTCCATGGTCAAAATACAGGTAACACACTTGGCCCAATGACATGTTAATCTTTACATACCTCAGAACACATACGCAGTGATCTGTTAGGTCAGTAGGCCCGTAATAATAACTTCTCCAAATTAACGAACCAAGATTGTTGAAAATATTGAAAACAATTCGCTCTTATAGCTACCTTAGAACTGGTCAAACAAGATAATAACCGGAAACCTCAGGTATCTGCTTGAGGTTTCCGGGATTGTGTAGATATTTTGTATTCTGCCGAACTAACTCCTGAAAAATGACAGCACGATGGTTCCAGTGTTGTCACGAACTGTTAGCTGATTGCCAAAAATGCTCATCTTCGCGGCCGAGCGCATCGCATTCAAGAATGCCTGCTCCTGGGCCGCCACATCATCAGGACAGGTAAGTTGCGTTGTATTTAAGCTACCTATTCGTAACACTTCATCATAGGCTTGATAGCCACCATTGTAATCGTTACAACCCGTTGATCCGTTGACGCGACCACTACTATCAAAGAAGGCCGTGACCTGTGTATTTGGTAGAACTGAGACCAAACCTCCCTGCGCATTACTGTATGAGGTCAGGTTCCAATTTGAGCCCGTGAGACCGTTTCTTACACTGATCTCAATATTGTACAAATCAGTACTACCATCTCGATTTATTACCCGTAGTTGATAGGTGGTTGTGATAAACGGCTGCACTTCCCTGGTGCCTTGTCCAGAAGTGGGGAAATCAGGCCAATTCGCGCCTACGGGATACAAATATACTGCCTGGACATTTTCGACGCTCCAACTCAAGAAAGATGTCTCACCGGCGGTAATATCCGTACGGCTGGCGCTAAAAACAACATCGGGAGCAGGGGTAGCAGTTGGCGTGGCCGTCGCTGGAGGAGGTGGTGCTGGGAGAATGGGAACGTTATCGGCATTCTCAACTTCCACGAGTTCCCCAAAGACCCAGGCCGTATCGTGAGGTGCATCTGGGGCCACGACAGCCCACCATTGACCATCGACACTGATGCCGATCACTTCAGCACTCTCCCCTTGGGCGGCGACACCTAAACTTGGATAACTGGTGCCCGGACCAGTGCGCAGATTCGCTCCGTCTTGTGCTATTACTGTTGCGTTAGCTTCTCCCTCATCCGGATCAGGCACAACAATCGGTGGCTCTCTGGTCGGAACCAATTCTGTTACATTAGTCGGAGTGGCTGTAACCACCTCTGCGGTAGGTAATGTTCCACTTTCCTCGCCGGAGTCGTTGCGCAGAAGCATAGCAAAAGCCAATGCAGCAATGGCAATGAGCGCCGCCACGAGAGCCACAATTAAAACAATAATCAGGGTACTGCTGTTGTCTTTTTTTTTACTGTATCATTTGTGGTATTCGTTGCATTTTCAGGTTGATCGTTTTCGTTCGTTTCCTTTTCCATTTTCATTCCTTGATAATTGATATGTGCCTTATATTTATCATTCGATTTACATCTTGATTCCAATAATCCAGTTTGGGCATTGATTATTGCTCAGAAAAGCCGATCTCAGCCGCTCGAATACGAGGTTCTTAGTATGGATTTGGAACCTTAGAGAGCTATCATGCAGACCAAACAGAGAGACCGCGCGGCAGATTTCGGTTAAATCTGCCACGCGGAGAATAGATTGCTATTTGCCTTTACCGCTGTTACTTCTACATACTGACTATTTCGCGTTATATTGTAAGGGATCCCCAGTAGCGCTGCTAATCGTCAGACGCCCGGCATCTAGCTGGTACGATGTTGCTCCTTGCAAAGAGGCAAAGTAAAGGCTTTCTACATTATCAATATCTTCACCACAACTGGTCCTAGTAGATCTAAAACCACTAATGCTCAGGTTACTACCATTAACCTGATAATTGGCTGAGTATGAATTGCAGCCGCCAAAACCGTTCAGTTGACTTTGTGAACTGAAGGACAATGTTATTGATATATTGGGGGGAATCACACCTTGACCAATCGCGGACAATGTCCAGTTGGTGCCTACAAGCGGATTTTCAGGTATAGAGTCCGACACAATTACATCTTGTGATGCGGAATCGGTAGCTCCAGCATTGTTACGGGCTTCTACACCGTACCTATAGGTGGATGCTGCGGTTGGGCAATCGACTAAAGTTCCTTCAAATTTAGCGTTATCTAGAATAACAGAGCTATCCCGCTTGATTTGAACACTGGTTGTTCCACCGCCGACACCCCACGAAAGTGTTGTGCATTGGCTTACTTCAATTTGTTTAGGATTCGCATCGAAGTAATTGACAACAGGGGGATCTGGGGCTGGAACAGTTGGCGTCGCTGTTGGAGCCGGTGTAGCTGACTCAGAAACAGTAACATAGTCTGTGGCTGAAGCCGTCCCGCCTGGACCATTTGCCCTAAGTAGATAAGTCTGACCTCCGACAGGTGGGCAGTCAACGAGGGAACCACTGACTGGCGCCGGATCCTTTAGAACCGTTTCGTTCCTTGAGAGTATTACCCTATCTACCTGACCGTCAACTACCCATTGAATGGTAACACACTGTCCGACAAAGATATTAGTCGGCTCGGCCGTGAACCGTGTGATAACAGGCGCACCCGGGGCAGTCGGGGTTACATGAACTGTTGCGTTGCGAACTTCCACTGAATTATCTAGTTTAACAACGCGCATTTCATAAGTGGTCGTGGTTGATGGGCAAACTGTCTGTTGGCCGGTTCCGGGCACACCATAATTCTGCCAATTTTCACCCTGCGGATAGACGTAGACCTCTTTAACATTGGCTGAATTCCAAGACAAAGTAGAACACTGACCTCGGTTAATTGCCTCGGGATTGGCAGCGAATTGAATTTCCGCTGAAGGAGTTTGAGTTGGCAGTGGGGTTGGCGTTGCCGAGCTTGGGACGGTTATGGCAGCCCAGACGCGTTGCCCAAAAGGAAGTCCTTGATCAGTGGTCATCTGCCAGTAGCCAACATATGTGCCCGGATAAGCTGGTGATACGAGATCGATCCACATATCATATTGTTGCCCTGGGGCTACACTGGTTCCGACGGCCGTGGGTTGTCCACCCATTCTAGATAACGGTGAATTACCGGCAACATAAACCATTGTGTAGGATGGCGTCCAGGTGCAAGTGCCCGTGTTTTCTAAGCGCCAGCCCTTCTGGAAAGCGGTGCCGGCCGGAATCGATTGAATATTGGTGAGACCCTGATCGTCGAAGCTAAGATCCGAAATGTAACCCAATCCGTTAACGCATTCAGATTCAGTCGGCGGAATCGGTTCGATCTCGTCAATCGGTGGAAACTCCGGTATTTCCTCTTCGGGAATGCCCACGTAGTGCTCGATAAAATCATATAAGGTGCCATCGGCCTGCATATCAAGCAGTGCTTGATTTACACTTCCTAACAGAGTCGTCGATCCCCTGGGCACGGCAATTGCAAAGAGCTGTCGTTGCAGTCCACTGGACACAATCCTGTACGGACCACTTTCTACGGCTGTTTCAGCCGGTTGTTTATCAATGAGCAGCACATCCACAAAGCCCTCATCCAAATCAGTGATCATATTGCTTGTTTCGGCATAAACGTGGACGTTTCTCTGGCGCATAAGGCCAGTTTCGACTAGATTCTCTTCGACCCAATCCTCATAAACGGTTCCAGATTGAACGCCAACCCGGTAGTCGGCTAAGTCCTCAGCTACAGAAATATCAACTTCCGAATCTTCCAAAGCAAGGGTGGCTTCTTCACTCAGAAAGTATACGCTGCTAAAGTTCACGGCTCCTGCCCGTTCCGGAGTAACCGTGATAGCCGCTATTGCGACATCAATCTGACCGATAGTAAGGGCATCTCCCAAACCATCAAAAGCGAAATCGCTAATTTCTACTTCGAGATCCAACCGCTCCCCAATATCTTTGATGATGGCAATGTCAAGACCGTCGAGCTGAAGTTCATCATTATAGAATTCAAAAGGAGGGTAGTCTCCCGATGTTCCAACACGCAGGATCCCAGTTTCTTCAATATTTTCCCAAACTGAATCTTCACCATCGGGTACCGGCTCAGGCGTGTTCGTTGCTGGTAACGCGGATTCCTCAGTGGGTATATCTGGTGGTGCGGCTGTTGGCACAAATGTGGGTGTGGGCTCCTCGTCTCCACCACAAGCCACCAAACTAACGGCAAGCAATAATACAAGTACCAAAACAACTCGTCTTGATAACATATAATCCTCCTTATATAAGCAACTAGCACTTACGGCATAACAACAAATCTCTATAGCTAAGAATTCATTCAGCATGCTTTCCAAAACACACTATTGATTAACGCAATTTAATCTGATTCTTGTTGCGAACAGAATCTTAGCACACGAGTCTGCGCTCTCGAAGTGTATATGATATCAATGATTGAGGCCACAGGTAACTAAGGCCATCAAAAGTACGTAGAATGGGACTGACATTGTGGGTAGCGGAACCGCCAAAAATGGCTTAGTCTTAGAAATATTCCGGCCAGGCATTAATGATCCACTTTAGGAGAAACGTAATGGACCAGATTAGGGAAGGCACACTATTATGGCAGCCAACAGACGATGATCGGCGAAAAGCCAACCTCACCCACTATATGGCCTGGCTAGAGCAGTCCTTCAATCTTGCCTTTGAAAACTATCCTGATCTCTGGCAGTGGTCGGTGGATCATACAGCAAAATTTTGGCAAAGCATTTGGTCTTACTTTGACGTTGTGGCGTCTAAACCAGCAGTAATTCCACTGGCCTCAACTGCCATGCCAGGTGCGAAATGGTTCGTTGGTTCTGAGTTAAACTATGCCGAAAATTTTTTCGCGCGAACGACCTCTGACCAGCCAGCCATCCTCTACAAATCTGAAGATCGGCCGATCATCGAAGTCAGCTGGGATGAGGTTTCACAAAAAACTGCTCAGCTGGCTCAGGCTCTGAGGCATATGGGAGTCGGTCGAGGTGATCGAGTTGTAGCCTATATGCCTCACATTCCAGAAACCATCATTGCCTTATTTGCCGTCGCCAGCCTCGGGGCAATCTGGTCTAGTTGTTCTCCCGATTTTGGCAGCCGCAGCGTGCTTGATAGATTTCAGCAAATCGAACCAAAAGTGTTATTGGCGGTAGACGGCTATCAATATGGCGGAAAAAGATTTGATCGGCGAGATATAATAACTGAACTTGATGCTGGTTTGCCAACGTTGGAGAAGATAATAGTTGTATCCATCATCGACCACGAGTTTCAGCAGAATGAAACCCATAAACATATTTCCTGGTCCAGACTTGTCAATGACTCTATTCAGCCCGAAGAGCTTACTTTTGAGCAAGTGCCGTTCGATCATCCATTGTGGGTTCTCTACTCATCTGGTACCACTGGTTTACCTAAGCCAATTGTACAAGGCCATGGTGGAATTCTGCTGGAACACTTTAAAATGGCCTCTCTCCACCTTGATCTTAAACCGGGCGATCGTTTCTTCTGGTATACCAGCACTGGCTGGATGATGTGGAATTTCCTAATTGGTGGACTGCTGACAGGGTCAAGTATAGTCGTTTACGATGGAAGCCCTGGTTATCCCAACCTAAATATACTCTGGGAATTGGCGCAGGAGGCCAGCATTACCTATTTTGGGACGTCAGCCGCCTTCATTAGTGCCTGCAAGAAAGCTGACATTCGACCGTCCAAGTTTCTTGACCTCGAGCGAATTAGGGCTGTTGGTTCTACCGGCTCCCCTTTAACGATTGATGGATTCCAGTGGATTTATGATAACGTCAATTCCTGGCTGGCTCTGGAATCAATCAGTGGCGGCACAGACGTTTGCACGGCATTTCTAGGTGGCTGCAGGTTGCTGCCAATATATGCAGGCGAGATTCAAGGAGCGGCTTTAGGTGCAGAGATAAAAGCTTTCAATGATTCTGGTGAATCGGTCATCGACGAGATGGGGGAGCTCGTAATTACCCAACCGATGCCCTCTATGCCCCTGTTTTTCTGGAACGACACGGACGACGAACGCTATAAGGCAAGTTACTTCGAAGTATATCCGGGCATATGGCGTCATGGAGATTGGATAAAAATCAATCGTCGCGGTGGCTGCATAATCTACGGGCGCTCCGATTCGACTATTAATCGACAAGGTGTCCGGATGGGCACAAGTGAACTCTACCGAACAGTAGAAGCATTGCCAGATATCTCGGATAGCCTGGTCATAGATCTCGAACACCTAGGTCGCGAACCATACATGTATTTATTCGTGGTTTTGAGGGATGATGCAAAACTTGATGACCAATTGAAAAAGAGCATTAACCAGGTGATTCGAACCGAGATTTCACCGCGACACATACCGAATGAA
>PVMS01090359.1_pt1 | contig 12250 bp, 14 predicted proteins | sample 1853461 | NCBI WGS metagenome assembly PVMS01 (sample SAMN08582032, study PRJNA380276) | Marine sediment metagenome, whole genome shotgun sequencing project. | isolation source: ocean sediment barecode stripped | collected 2017
CCGCGTTCACGTTCACCCTGCAATACATGAATGGTCACGGCAGTCTGGTTATCATCCGCCGTAGAAAAGACCTGCTCGGCGTTGGCCGGAATCGTAGTGTTCTTGTCGATTAACTTGGTCATTACGCCACCAAGCGTCTCAATTCCAAGAGACAGCGGAGTTACGTCCAAAAGCAAAACGTCTTTGACGTCACCGGCCAGTACGCCGCCCTGAATCGCCGCGCCCAGCGCGACTGCCTCATCAGGGTTCAAGTCTCTGCGCGGCTCCTTACCGAAGAAATTCTGCACTTCTTCCTGAACCTTGGGCATGCGAATCTGACCGCCGACCAGGATAACGTCGTCAATCTCATTGACCTTTAGTCCCGCATCCTTGAGCGCGATCTTGCAGGGTGCAATCGTCTTGGCGATCAGCTCTTCTACGAGTGATTCGAGCTTGGCTCGCGTCAGCTTGATGTTGAGATGCTTCGGCCCGCTGGCGTCAGCGGTGATGTACGGCAGGTTTACCTCGGTCTGCTGGCCAGACGAGAGCTCGATTTTCGCCGCCTCTGCAGCTTCTTTCAGTCGCTGCATTGCCAGTGGATCTTTGGTGATATCGACACCACTTTCGCGCTGAAACTCGGAGCTCAGATATTCGATGATCCTCATATCGAAGTCTTCGCCGCCAAGGAACGTATCGCCGTTGGTGGCCAGTACTTCGAACTGATGCTCGCCATCTACTTCGGCGATTTCGATAATGGATACGTCAAAAGTACCGCCACCCAGATCGAACACGGCAATCTTGGAATCGCCGCGTTTCTTGTCCATGCCGTAGGCGAGCGCCGCCGCGGTCGGCTCATTGATGATGCGCTTTACCTCGAGGCCGGCGATCTTGCCCGCGTCCTTGGTCGCCTGGCGCTGCGAGTCGTTAAAGTAGGCCGGTACCGTAACCACGGCTTCTTTAACCTCTTCACCGAGATAATCCTCAGCGGTCTTTTTCATTTTCATCAAAACGCGCGCCGAGATCTCGGGCGGCGACATGGACTTGTCGTTGACCTGCGCCCAGGCATCACCATTGTCAGCCTTGCTGATCGTGTACGGCACCATCTTCATATCGCGTTGCACCACATCGTCCTCGAAACGACGGCCGATCAGGCGCTTGATGGCGAACAATGTATTGGTTGGATTTGTGACGGCCTGGCGCTTGGCCGATTGGCCTACCAGCACCTCGTCATTCTTGCTGAACGCAACAATTGACGGTGTGGTGCGATCTCCCTCGCTGTTCTCGATGACTCTGGGCTTGCCGCCCTCCATCACCGCAACGCAGGAATTGGTGGTACCCAAGTCGATACCGATGACTTTACCCATTATGTCTCATCTCCAAATTCTGTGGTATGACCAAAAACTTAGGCTGTAAGTGGGGCCTGGCCCCGACCTTTCAAGGCCGGCTCAGCCCCAGATAGTCATTGCTCGGATTCGTCGCTGCCGGGCTTATCCGCCGGTTCCGCGGCAACCACGACTCGCGCCGGTCGAAGCAGACGGCCATTTAGCGCGTACCCCTTCTGAAACACGCTCAGCACGGATCCCGGCTCGACATCGGCCGAGGGCTGCATGGTCATCGCCTCGTGTTCCTGCGGGTCGAAGGGCTCGCCTTGCGGATCCAGTTCCACGACGCCGAATCGCTCCATGGTCGCCGTCAATAATTTGAGCGTCGCCTTCTTGCCTTCCAGCAGGCTCTGCGCGTCGGCCTTGTCCGCCGCTGCCAGGCCCATTTCCAGGCTGTCTCTCACCGCGAGCAACTCGCTGCATAATCGTTCCAGCGCGAACTTGTGGGCGTTTTCGACGTCTCTGCTTGCGCGTTTGCGAACGTTTTCGAGTTCTGCCGCTGCCCTTACGTACTTGTCCCAGTTCTCGTCCGCGAGTGCCTTCAACTCAGCCAGGGCCACATCGCCTTCGGGGGCTTCCACATCCTCACTGGCAGATCCATCGACACCATTCTCTGATGCCACTTCGGACTCTGGCTGCTCGGTTTCCGGACGATCGTGCTGTCCACTCATTTCAAGATTGCTCCGGTTACTGGTCGGCCGCGGATTTTACCGGCAGGCGGCTCGCTAAAGAAGGGGCATGATTGGGGTCGGCCCGGCGAATATCAAGATCAGTATCGAGCTCAGTCGTCCGTATGCAGCGCAGAGCCCAGCAGTCTCGCGGTGATATCCACTATCGGGACGACCCGGTCATAGGCCATACGCGTAGGCCCGATCACGCCGAGTACGCCGATGCTATTGTCCTCGGTCCGGTACGGTGCCGTGACGACGCTGCAATCGTCGAGTATCTGCACACCTGACTCCTCGCCAATGAAGACCTGGACGCCAGAGGCGTTGATGCTTCTGTCAAGCAAGTCCAGCATGAAGCGTCTCTTGGAAAACGCGTCGAACAGGCGCCGCAAGGTATCGATATCCGAGAGCTCGGCAAAATCCATCAGATTTCTCTCGCCGGCGACAACGCACTCCGCATGTGGCGTGGCCGCACCTTCCATCACAGACCTCGCAACGGCAATGATGTCGTGCATCGCCTGATTCATGGAATCACGCGTTTGTTCGAGGTCAGCCAGCAATCTCTCCCGAATCTGCTGCAACCCCGTGCCGGCATAGTTCTCATTGATGAAATTGGCCGCGCGTTGCAGCTCGTCGGCAGTATGTGCCTGCTCGGTATGCAGGATTCGGTTCTGCACCTCGCGATCATTAATGACAAGAATGGCGAGCACTCGATTATCGGATAGTGACAGAAATTCGATTTGCCGGAGCGTCGCGTGTTGCCCTTTGGGCACCGTGACCACACCGGCCAGGCTTGTAATTCTGGAGAGCAGATCCGATACCGAACTGACCAGCGCTTCGGGGTCGTCCTGTTGCTCATTGAGTTTCGATTGCATTTTTCTGATTTCGTCTTCATTCGGCGGTCGGTAGCGAACCAGCGTGTCGACGAACAGGCGGTACCCTCGTGGCGTCGGGATCCTGCCGGCAGACGTATGCGGCGCGGCGATGAATCCCATTTCCTCCAGATCGGACATCACGTTTCGAATTGTTGCAGGACTCAAATCGATTCCAGCGTCGCGCGCGAGCGTGCGCGAACCCACGGGCTGGCCGTCGCGAATGAAACGCTGGATCAAAACTCGAAGGAGATATTGAGCCCGTTCGTTCGGTGCGGAACTGATTGCTTCTGCTGTCATTCGTAGATTACGAAAAATGAGCGAACAACTCATTAGTGGTAGTGTGGAAACGAAAAGCTAACAACCGCTTGGCGGTGGGTCAAGGGTTTGCAACAATTCATCGCGTTGGCGTTTTTCTGACAATCGTCTCGAGTCTTATGAGCAAGGAATTCAACACTATAGCCATTATGGGTCGTCACGAAGATCCGCGAGTAGCGGAACCCGTGGCCGCATTGGCGTCGTATTTAACAAAAGCTGAGGTCGATGTCGTTACCGTGCCGGAGTCTCCTGCCGGTCTTTCAGGCCGGCGGCTGCCGGAAGCCGAAATCGCCGCTGTTTCGGATCTGATCATCGCAGTTGGTGGCGACGGAACCATGCTCTATGCCGCGAGGCTCGCCAGGAAAGACAACGTACCCTTGCTCGGTGTCAACAGGGGCCGGCTCGGCTTTCTTGCCGACGTTACACCGGACGAAATGCTGCAGAGCCTGCGAAAGGTACTGGACGGTGAATACTCCCGCGAGTCACGACTTCTACTTGACGCACGGCTGGAGACGAGCGACGGCAATGTAATCAACGCCGCTGCGATGAATGACATCGTGCTGCAACGCCGTGGTGCGGGAAGAATGCTCGACTTCGAGACCTCGATCGCCGGCCAGTTCGTCAATACGCACTCGGGTGACGGCCTGATCGTCGCGACGCCGACCGGATCGACCGCATACGCGCTCAGTTGCGGGGGACCCATCATTGAACCGCAGCTCGATGCCATCGTCGTCGTGCCGGTCTGCCCACACACATTGAGCGATCGTCCGGTGGTGGTTCCGGCCAACCTCGAGATTGAAGTCAGACTACTCGAACGCGCCGATACCCAGGCGGAAGTCGCCGCAGACGGTCATTCCATTGGCGCATTCACCGGTAAGGATCGCCTGTTGATTGGCGCGGCCGACGAACGTATTACCCTCATTCATCCCCCGGGGTACGACTTTTATGAGATTCTGCGTTCGAAGCTGCATTGGGGACGGGACAGCCGCGTGCGGCATGTTGTCGAAGATTCCGGGAAACAGTAGTCGATGCTCAGAAGCCTGCAAATTCGAAATTTCGCCATCATCGATCAGATCGATGTCGAGTTTGATCAGGGCATGACGGTACTGACGGGAGAGACCGGCGCCGGCAAATCGATACTCGTTGACGCACTCGGACTGGTTCTGGGAGAACGCGGCGGCAACGGCCTGGTTCGCAGCGGTGCCGAACGCGCCGAGTTCAGTGCCGAGTTCGGCCTCGGAGACTTGCCGGAAGCAAAAAGCTGGCTCGAAGAACAAACGCTTGATCAGGGTGACGAATGCGTGCTTCGACGCGTGATTAACGCCGATGGGCGCTCGCGGGCATATATCAACGGAAGCGCGGTCTCTTTGCAGACGCTCAAGGGTCTCGGCGAACGCATGCTCGACATTCACGGTCAACATTTCCACCAGTCACTCGGGCGCCGTGGCGTCCAACGCGACTTGCTTGACCATTTCGCCGACCTTATCGACTTGCGCACGGCCACCGAAGGCAGTTTCGAAATATGGCAATCGTTGGCGACCCGGCTTCACGATCTCGAGTCCGCCGATGCCGATCGGGAATCGCGCCTGGATCTTTTGCAATTTCAGCTTGGCGAGCTCGATGCCCTGGACTTGCAGGAAAACGAAACAAACGCGTTGCAAAGCGAAAGGCAGAAACTACAAAACTCCGGAAAACTTGCCGACGGCGTATCCGGCGTACTTCAGAACATCTACGACAACGACACGGCGAACGCCCAGAGTTTGCTTGCCGATGCATGCCAAACGCTCTCGCGGCTGAGTGATTTCGATGCGCAACTCGATCCGGTACTGGCAATACTTAACGAAGCAAGTATCCAGGTGAGCGATGCTACCGACACATTAAGACGTTACGCAGACACGATCGAGATGGATCCGACACGTCGTGACTGGGTCGAGGAACGCATCAACGCCATTCAGTCGGTCGCACGTAAACATCGCGTGGAACCGGACGCACTGGCGGATGTGCACGGCCGGATTCGCGAATCTTTAGATGAATTGCAGAATGCTGAAGCACGCGGCGCAGAACTCAGCGAGGAAACCGAGCGAGCTTCCAAAGCGTATCGAAAAAGTGCAAACATCTTGTCCGGAGCCCGCAAGAAAGCTGCCGTGAAATTCTCGGCGGCCGTTACAAAGACGATGTCCGGGCTGGGCATGCCAGGCGGGACATTTGAAGCAACCGTCGTCGAATGTGGCGAAGGCGACGAAAAGTCGCACGGTATCGACTTAATCAACTTTCTCATCAGTGCCAACCCCGGACAGCCGTTAATGCCATTGGCAAAAGTGGCCTCGGGAGGCGAACTGTCAAGAATGAGCCTGGCGATTCAGGTAATTGCGAGCGACGGCAACTCGGTTCCGACAATGATCTTCGACGAGGTCGACAGCGGTATCGGCGGTGGCGTCGCGGAAATGCTCGGGCGCAGGCTCAAGGAAGTCGGAGACAATTCTCAAGTCTTATGCGTGACCCACCTGCCCCAGGTCGCCAGCATCGCCGCGCACCACTATCGAATAAACAAGATTACTGATGGCAAATCGACCAGAACCAGTGTCGTTCAACTCGGCAACGATGAAAGGATTGAGGAACTGGCGAGAATGTTAGGCGGCGTTTCCATTACAGAAAAAACCAGGGCGCACGCGGCGGAGATGCTCAAATCGGCCTGAACAGGCCACGCTGCAAATTTATTCTGAATCCTTGCGCAGCGGTTTCACGTAAAGAACGAGACTGTGATCAATCAGCTCGTATCCATGTTTGTTCGCGATCTCTTGTTGCAGACGCTCGATATCGTCATTTATGAACTCGACCACATCGCCGGTTTCGACGCACACCATGTGATCGTGATGCTCACCTTCGTCCATTTCAAAAACCGAATGGCCACCTTCGAAGTTGTGACGATTAACCAGCCCGGCCGCCACGAACTGCGTCAACACACGATAGACTGTCGCCAGCCCGATATCTTCGCCCGTCTCCAGCAACTCCTTGTAAATGTCTTCGGCGCTCAGGTGGCGTTGCTTGTCGCTTTCGAGAATTTCAAAAATCTTCAGTCTGGGCAAAGTGACCTTGAGCCCGGCTTTTCTCAATTCCTGACGTTGCAACATTGCTTTGCTCTGGCTGTGGGTGAAGCGTTGTGACGGCTACCGCGGCGGTAGGCAAGAAGGTATCATGCGCGGCTATTATGACCCAGTTGAACCGCTTGCTCCACCGCCTGTCCAATGTCGGCCCGCAACTCACAATTGTAAAAACACAACTGAATCAATAACTAATGCAAAAACGCCCCATCTTAATTTGTCTGTTTTTTGTCCTGTTTGCGGCCAGTGGCTGCGTCTATCAGGCAAACCTGAACCAGGGAAATGTCATCAAGCAGGAGGATCTCGACCAGGTGGAGGTCGGCATGACTCGCAGCCAGGTGCGGTATTTGCTTGGAACGCCGATGATCGAGGATCCATTTCACGAAGAACGCTGGGACTACATCTACTTTCTAAAAGTCGGCCGCGACGACGCAATCTTCAAGCGCTGGATATCGATCTTTTTCGAAGGCGACAAAGTCAGCGAGGTCATCGACGGCCAGGAACTCAATCCCGATCTGTAGTCTCATTTCGAGGCTGACCCATCGAGCCGCCGCTTGCCGCCAGTAGTCGCCTGGCATCCCGAGGATCCATCTGCAGCGGCCTGTAAAGCTCCAATCTGTCACCCTCTTGTAATCGGTAATCGCGCTCGACGACTTTGCCCCACACGCCAGCCTGATAGGCCGACAAGTCCTCGCCCGAAAACATGTCGCTAATCGCCGATAATGCAATAGCCGCCTCCACCGTCGTACCTGTGTCAACATTCAGGGCCAATAGCTCCTGGCGATCCGGCAGGGCAAAAACAAATTCGATATTCACCATTTACCGTGCACCGAATACATCTTTTGCGCGCCTGGTAAATGCATCGACTAAGGAGTTACAGGTTCCTTCGAAGAAGGCGCCGAACATCATGTCGACGAACATGCTTTCGAATTCGAAATCGAGCTCGAGAACAATTTTGCATCCTTGTTCTCCGAGCTCGGTAAAACGCCAGCCCCCTTCGAGGGTTCGAAACGGACCACCGATCAGTGTGAGATCGATCTTGTCGTATTCATGGCGCGTATTTAAGGTCGTAAAGTGATTGCTTACCGATCCCTTGTGGAGTTCGAGCGTCGCCTCGACAGTATTTTCTGTCCGGTTGTGTATCTCCGCATCGTTACACCAGGGCAGAAACTGTGGGTAGGACTCAACATCGTCGACCAGCACAAACATCTCACGTGCAGTGTAGGGAACCAGGGCACTACGGTTGACGGTGCGCACTAACTTAGCCGGATAGATCAGGCAACAAGTCGACAGCCTTCAGGAATACAAAAAGAATCGCGAGTGGTGCGACGAACCGGGCGAGTAAGCGCCACAGTTTGTACAAGAACCCGGCGCCACCGAGTTCGTCCGCTGTCGAGTTACGGCACATCACCCAGGCAGCAAAAACGGAGATGAACACACCACCCAGAGGCAGCAGGATGTTGCTCGTGATGTAGTCGACATTGGCGTAAATGGTGCCTTTGTAGAACGTCAAATCGGACAGCGTATTGAACGACAGCACCGATCCCATGCCGATGCCCCAGACCAGGACCCCGACAAATGTCGCTGCCTGCGCCCGGGTTCGACCGAAACGCTCAACCATCCACGCAACGGCGGGTTCGATAAGGCCAATGGCCGATGTCCATGCAGCAAATGACAACAGTACAAAAAAAAGCGTTGCGAAGAATACGCCACCCGTCATCTGGCCGAATGCCAGCGGCAGCGTCTCAAACACCAGGCCGGGTCCTGCAGCGGGATCCAGCCCGTTCGCAAATACCAGCGGGAAGATCACCAGCCCGGCAAGTATCGCGATCAGGGTATCGGCCGTTACAACGGCAGCCGAGGCCCCGGTTATCGAGGTTTCCTGCGGCAGGTAGGCACCGTACGCCATGATGGCGCCCATACCGATGCTCAGGGTAAAAAACGCCTGGCCCATGGCTGCAAGCACGCTGTCCCAGCTGAGCTTGTCGAAATCGGGCGTGAACATGAACGCCAGGCCCTCACTGAAATGCCCCGAGTTGATCGAATAACCGAGCAGCGCCAACATCAGCAACACCAGCGCCGGCACCATGAAGCGGACCGCCTGCTCGAGGCCCCGCTCGACTCCGCGCGCAACCACGAAAACCGTCGAGCCCAGGAACACCGTGTGGCTCAAAGCGACCCAACGCCAATCACCCTTAAAAGTTGCAAAAATATTACTGACTTCGCTCGCCGAGGCACCCGCAAACTGACCCGAGACGCTCTTCAGCGTGTATGCCAGCGTCCAGCCGGCAACCACGCTGTAGTACGACAATATGAATATCCCGGCCAGCACGCCCATCAGGCCGACCAGCCGCCAATGCTTACTGCTGCCTTCTTCTTCACCCAGCAAGGCCATGGTAGCCACCGGGTTACGCCTGCCGCGCCTGCCGATCAGGATCTCGGACATCATGACGGGCATGCCGATCAGCACGACGCAAAGCAGATAAACAAGTACAAAGGCACCGCCGCCATTCTGCCCGGCGATATACGGAAACTTCCAGATATTGCCGAGACCTACTGCCGACCCGGTTACCGCCAGGATGAATGCAAATCGAGAAGACCATTGTCCGTGCAGGGATTTACGTAGTACCGTATCGGCTGTCGGTTGGCTCAGCATTGTTGTTCTCGGTGCGGCAATTAAGCCCGCTATTCTCGCTGCCAAGGGCGCGATTCTGGATCAAATTGAAATCGCTTACAACAGCGACCTGAAGACCGCCGTCTGCCGCATAATCCACGCCCTTCCAGCCGCTAGCCAGCCTGAAGCTCGCCTCATGAACAAAGCAGATAAGAAAAATGCGGCCAGCAAGCAGATCGCCGTCAACAAGAAAGCGCGGCATGACTACTTCATCGAGGACCGCTTCGAAGCGGGTCTTGCCCTCGAAGGCTGGGAGGTCAAAAGCCTGCGGGAAGGGCAGGCACAGCTCACTGAAAGCTACGTGCATATTCGAGATGGCGAAGCGTGGCTGTTTGGCGCCCACCTGTCGCCACTCAATACAGTTTCAACACACATCAAAGCGGACCCGACGAGGACCCGAAAACTACTGCTGCACCGGACCGAACTGGACCGCTTGATCGGTGCCGTCGAACGAAAGGGCTACACCCTGGTGCCGCTGAATCTGCATTGGGCTCGCGGCAAGGCGAAACTCGATATCGGGCTCGCCAAGGGCAAGAAACAGCACGACAAGCGCGCGACTCAGAAGGACAGAGACTGGCAACGACAGAAGGCAAGGATCCTGAAGTCGTCAAATCAATAAGAACAAGAAGTTATCCTGTTTTCTTAATCTAAAGTCTTACCATAAATCCTGTTCTTACAGGTGCCTGTCGGCCCAATCGTCCAGCGGCGCAATCACCCGAAACAGCTGCTGACCTGCAGCCGTGTGGCGGTAACCAAGCCCCGGAATTTGCTCAATTAGCCCCAGATCTCTTAATTCGTGCAGCCTGGCCTGCATGACACTCGGCGATATGTCGCCGCAAGCCGTCCGCAAAGCCCGGAAACTCAAGGGTTTCCCCCTTAATTCCCAGATAACCCGCAAGGCCCAGCGTCGACCGAACTGATCCAGCGCAGATGCCAGCCCGGCGCTCGTCTTGGTCTTTCTGATGGTCTGAATGCCTTTAGCCATAAGGCTTCCACAATCTGCTTCGGTTTCGATAGCGCGATAGGATTCTTGCTACGTATTCTGTAGCACCTGACAATAATCAGCAACAATCGATTTGAAATTCAACTCCCTGCCCCTACACTAGGGAGGCTAGAAAGACACCGGGGGCGACATGGCTTCGACGTGGGTCGCGAAACTCTGAGTGCATGCCGAGGGACAGATCACCTCGTAAATCCAGCTGTAACACTTATAGTTGCCAACGACGACAACTACGCACTAGCTGCTTAAAAACCAGCCTAGCGCCCTCTGCCCGGATCGTGCTTGTGCGTCCGGATCACAGGGGTCATCTACACAAGACCGCGGCAAGGGTTTGTTCAGGACCTGACCCGTTAAATCCAATCTGGACTGGCTATGAGTCTTCCCTGCCCGTCGGGTAGCTCATAGTGAGATTAAAGACGGAATAAGCATGTAGACCTCAGGGCGGAGGGCTTGCGGACGCGGGTTCGATTCCCGCCGCCTCCACCACTTTTACTAACAGGGCGAGTCTCCCGCTCGTGACGACGATCGGACATAGCTTGACCGGGCTCTCCCTGGCAGCATTGGCGCTGCCAGCTGGATGGTCTCGTCGCTGGTACATCATGGCAGCCGCTATCTTCGTTTTCTTCGCCAATGTTGCGGACTTTCCGCTGCCGGGCTGGGGACACAGCGCTTATCACGTCAGTCACAGCATCTTTGTGACCGCCCTTTTGGCCTCACTGTTGGCGCTTTTACTTTTCTGGCCCACATTTCACGCCAAAGTCGGAGTAAAGGTGATTGCGGCCTGGTCCATCGCCTGGCTGAGCCATCTGCCACTCGATTCGATGTACGCACACGGCCAGGGAATCGCCATATTCTGGCCCTTCTCGAATGCCCACCTCGCGATGCCGGTACCCTGGTTCGAAACCGTCACACTCCCGGCCCGATCCGTGGCCAACCTTCGTGTATTCGGAATTGAAACTTTGGTTTTTGGCGCAGCGCTGATTGTCTGTATCCTTCTGCGCCGGGCGTGGTATCGAAGGACAAGCTGAGCACAAAAGCGACAGCTATTTCTTCGACGTTTTCTTTGACTTTTTCTTCTTCTTTGGCTTGGGCATCGGAAGCTCGGCTTCGGTCAACGTAATTAGCTCAGTAAGCCATTCCCCGTCCTCGATCTTGTCTTCGATAAGAAAAGAGAGTTTTGCGCCAGGATAGGGAGGAGCCTCAACAACGTCACCAATAAATGCCCTGCCCGCTTCGGTCGGCTTTACAAATAATTGATCGTCACAGATGAGCGCTACGACTTTGTCCTTGGAATACAGCGTGACCCCCCCGAACATCATTCGATACCTTGCTTCACAGCTGGCATCTATTTGATCGATTACGAATTCCACAAAGTCTAAATCGCTTGCCATTTAGAATATCCCGGTCGTCGAGCGACGGTATCGCCGCACATAATTGGTACATGTTTCAAGGCGAAAGACACTATTCCGATAGTCGCATTTTCTGTCCTACTAGGTGTCAGGCATTGCTAGCTACGCTCTGATCATGGCAAGGATCTCGTTTGTATCTAATCGACCGGTTTTCCCGATAGCGGACGTTCAAACATCGATTAGATTGACAATGTGACCGGCAGCATTCGGCCACAAGCGGAAGTAGCGCCCTCGTTATTGTCTTCTCATTGTCAGTCGTGCGAACGGCTTGAACTGGCCTTCTTTTTCGGAATCCATCGTCCAAGACCATGCGTCAACTGCCCTGTCGTAGGAAAATGTCGTATGAAACCACCCGGCATCGTCGCCAAATACGAATGCGAGCTTATCTTCGGACTTTTCGGCATAGCCCAAGATACCGTTAGACAAACCACTGCCGCCCGTTGAGTCGAGCCACTTGCAGACATAGCGGCCTGTGGGCTCATCCCAGCCAATAAGAACGGTAGCCTCGTAGGCTACTACCCCTTTCTCGGTTGTCTCGTTGAATTGAAAATACTGATGGCCCAGCACCCATCGCGCATCGACATGGTGGATGACGTCGTCGCCTGCAATTTCCCCACTCAGAACCCAGTTGCCGGTAAATCTATCCAACAATTCGTCTTGGAAGTCCGACTCCTGCGCGCTCGCTGACAGCGATAGTGCGAGGGCAAGTCCAAAAAATCGCAATTTACTCCTAAGCATTTTGTCGTTCCGAGTTCGAAAACAGTGAGCTGCTGACCGAATAACATGAAGCGAAGTATTGAATCAGCAATGACTCCTTTGGGTCAGTAGCAGCCATCCGCTGCGCTCA
>PVMS01160109.1_pt1 | contig 12250 bp, 9 predicted proteins | sample 1853461 | NCBI WGS metagenome assembly PVMS01 (sample SAMN08582032, study PRJNA380276) | Marine sediment metagenome, whole genome shotgun sequencing project. | isolation source: ocean sediment barecode stripped | collected 2017
ACAGCCCGGGACGCGATACCATTTGCTTCGTTGATGTTCATCATTATAAAAACTCTCCTAGCTGGCTCCTGTTAAAATTCAAATAGTGCTTGTCACTGTTTCAATCATTTTTCGGCAGCCAATTCCATCTAACAATGTCCAGCATGTGAAATTGGCATGATACCCTATTTCAGTTTTGAAAGCAGGGCCATGAGCTTTTCATTACCACCGGCCGGGGGTCGCCAATCAACTTGAACAACTGAAGCTCCCTGCGCCTCCATACTGTCATAAAAAACTTCTAAACCTACATTGATGGCGGCGACTGACCGGGAAAAAGCTTCTGGCGAAAGAGGTAACATATTCATCTCTTCGGGAGCAGGCAAGAATGAACTCACATAATGAACGGCTTCAGCCGTGTTGTCAAAAACCAACGCGCCGGCCGCAACCATCATACTTATTTGCTCTTCCATATCCTGAGAATCTTCATCCGTGCCGACCACAATGACGGCGATTTCCAAATTGCGATCGGCACCCTTGGCGATGCGTTTGGCCTCGATGATAACGGGAGCGATCTCTGACGCCGGATTTGGATGCGCTCCCTCACCCAACACCAAATCCAAAATAATCGCGGCTACCTCGGGATCAGACGCTTCCTGGCGCAGGCGGCGCAATCGTAGATCGTTGTCCATCATGGGATGTAGCCTGCCTTGGGTAAATTCGTCTTCCCCCATATCTAGAATTGTATGCTGCTGACTGACCATCACATCGGCCAACCGCTGCCAATCGTAGACGGCTGCATTAGAATAAACTGGAGAAACTATGGCAGATAAGCCAGGACAGCCTCGTAGGCCAGCGTACCCCCAGAAAAGAGACCACGGATATAAGCTGGCCTATTTTCACTTGTGGCCGGTACGTATGGCTTTTCAACAATGGTTTCGGTAGCTGTCGCAGAGAGTGACACGGCCAGTTTGGCCGCATCCTTTAGGCTGACTGCAAAGTGCAGGTTTCCAAGACGTTTTGCCGGCGGCGCCTGGCCGATAAAATCAACGACGATAGGTTTGCCGGTTTTCGCAGCATGGTTCAAGAGTGCGGCAGCCACCTCCGGTTGTGGCGGTTTAGAAACAATGACTATGACTTCTGTTTCAGAATCACTGGCTAGCAAATCCAGGCCTTGGTGGGCAGCTACCGCCCCCACCTCACTCTTCAAGTCACGTCCGCCTGTTCCAATAGCCTGTGAAAGACCTGCCCCCATATTATGAATATAACTGCTTATTGCCTGCACACCGGTGCCTGAAGCGCCTAATATTCCAATTTTTCCCTGTCGAATACGATTAGCAAAACCGAAACCGATGCCACCAATTATTGCAGTCCCGCAGTCCGGACCCATCACCAATAAGCCCTTATCGCGGCCAATGTTTTTCAACTCGATCTCATCCTCCAACGACACATTATCGCTGAACAGGAAGACATTTTGGCCAAAGGATAAGGCATCGCGAGCAACTCCAGCAGCAAATCGTCCTGGAACTGAAATGAGAACCCACTGGGAATCAGACAGCTGCTTCACAGCACTTTCCAGGCTTCGCGGTCGAAAGGCATGACTCGCACTGCTTCGCCGGCGAGCAAGTAATTCGTCGACCTGTCCAAGTGCTCCTTCGGCCGTAGCTGAATCCTCAGCTCTCACCACGATAAGTAAATCATCTGAACCGGCCGTGCTATCAATTGGTAATCCACTTGCATTTAGGATATCGCAATTGGCCGGTGTAGCCATGATAACGCCGGCATCTTCTACCCCCGGCAGCTCAGACAATGATCGCTGCAATTGCATCAACACAACTGAATCATAGTAGGCTCCCTGCCTTACTTCGCTGCGGGTTTCACTCATTAATCAATTCCTTGGATGTTTCAAGTATTAGATTGCCCCAATTATTTGTAGCTTATCCGGTCACTTCTATGTGGTTATGTTTCCGACTGTCCCATATATTCCAACTGGGCGCACCATTCCAGGACCGCCTCATCTTCATACCAACGTCCTGTCACCTGCAGCCCCAAAGGCAACCCTTCATCGATCTTTCCAAATGGCAGGTTTACCGCAGGTAGCCCGCTATGCGTCCAGGGAAGGTTCATTACTGGATCCCCTGTATTGGCGAGGCCCATGGGGGCCGGTCCGGTTGCGGATGGCGATATCCACAGATCAAGCCCATTATCATCCATCATATCTGTAAGAGCCTTTCGCAATTGACGGCGTCCAGTCATCGCTTCGGCTAAGCGACCGACTGAAATCTCTCGCCCTCTTTCAATAAGAGCTGCCGTCTTTGGATGATATTTTGCTCGATAAATCGAATACCATTGTGAATGCACTTGAGCTGCTTCAGCAGCCAGGATAATCTGGTGCCGATCATTTATCTCATCAAAATTAGCCATCACTGCAACAGATTTTATCTCACATCCACTCTCTTCCAGACGTTTGCAACTATCTCGAAAGTTCGTTAAACCTTCCGCAGACACATAGCTCATGTATGGACCTTCCGGTATACCCAACACCGGTTTCGTCTCCCGCACGACAATCTGCCAATCAGGACATAACAGGCTGGCAAGGAGTTCAACACCGGCAACATCGGTGGCAAAGACACCAATATGATCCAGCGAAGGTGAAAGCGGGATGACACCGTACTTAGATATGCGATCATAACTTGGCTTGTAGCCGACCACACCGCAATAAGCAGCCGGACGGATGATAGAGCCAATTGTTTGGGTACCCAGCGCGATAGGACAAAAACCTGCCGCTACGGCTGCGGCCGAGCCGCTACTGGATCCACCGGGAGTGTGATCAAGATTGTGGGGGTTGTGGGTTGGCCCTGGTGCGAAGTAGGCAAATTCAGTCGTTACAGATTTCCCGGCAATCAGTGCGCCAGCCTCTTTTAATCTGGTTACGCTCGGTGCCTCTCGCCCTCTGAGTTCCTCCGGCGGAATCTTGCTGCCTGCTCTCGTCGTAAATCCATTCACATGGAAGATATCTTTTACACCTACGGGCAAGCCAAACAAGGGTGGGCGATTAATTGGGTGCGGGTAGCGCTCCATCAACCCAAGCGCCTGACGACGGAGTCGTTCAAATCGGTTTTTTTCAGGTAGAAAAGCTTCTACCTCTGATTCCCATTGTGAAAATTGAACCTCTAATTGGGCCAGATATTCGTCAAGAGATAGTTCGCCAGACCTCAAACTGTTGGCAAGTGATAACAAGGGTGGCGAATTCGGGATCTTCATCGTCAGATCCCTTGCCCGTCTCCATTATGCATTCTTTCGGCGGCAAGTAAGGCAGCCTCAACGATATGTTGATATCCGGTACAGCGACAAAGATTTCCAGAAATTATTTCACGAATATCAGTGTCAGTTGGGTTTGAGTTCTCTTCAAGGTACGGAACCAGAGTTAACAATATTCCTGGTGTACAGAAGCCGCATTGCAGGCCATGGGCTTCCCAAAATGCCTCTTGGATGGGGTGAAGTCTCTCTGAACCATCCGCTTGTTGGATTGCAAGTCCTTCGACAGTAGTCAATTCTCGATCCGCAGCCTGGATAGCGAAAATGAGGCAAGAACGTACTGGAAGACCATCTAGGAGAATGGTGCAGGCGCCACAAACACCCTGTTCGCAACCAACATGGGTTCCGGTCAATTCAAGATCATGGCGCAGAAAGTCGCTGAGCAACATTCTGGGCTCTACTTGCCGTTCATAGACCTGTCCATTGACTGTAAGTCGTATTGCATGTGAGTAGGTCATTCCTTTGCCATCCCCCGTTTCCTAATTCCCATGAGACAGCGTAGCCCGCTGGTAAGCGCGATTCAACGCTCGAACAGTAAGTACTCGCGCCAGGTGAAGAAGATAAGGAACAGAGGCGTGGATATCCCCCATGGGTGCAATTTCCTCCGCAACTGCGTGGTTAGCGGCCTCTTCAAAAACAATCGACCCAGGTTGCTCGCCAATTAATAACGAGGCCGCACCCGTAGCAACAATGGGGATATCACCCGCGTTGAGATACACAAGTCGGGCACCGCGGCAGATCCCTGCCTCGTCAACTGTTAGAACGGCCGCCACGCCAAGCAGAGCATAGTCTCCCTTCCGACGGGCGAACTCAACGAAACACGTGCCGGTATTTTCCTTAAGAGCGGGAATACCCACTTCAACCAGTATCTCATCATCCGCCAAATCAGTAAAAAATAATCCCTGATAAAAATCAATGGCCGAGATCCATCGTTCACCTGTCGATCGACGTAGCTTAAATCGGCCATCCAGCGTGACCATGATCATTGGTAATTCTGCTGCTGGATCAGCATGAACGAGGCTACCACCTATTGTTCCGCGATTTCGTATTTGTGAATGAGCGATATTGGGCATTGTTTCATGCAGCAGCGGTTGGGTTGCTTCAATCAGGGGATCCCGTTCAATAACACGTTGCCTCGTCATCGCTCCAATTCTGATCTCTCCGCTCGCCTCTTTTTTCACATAACTTAAGTCATTCAAGCCATTCAGGTCGACGAGTAAGGCAGGCTCCACAAGCCGAAAATTCATCGCCGGGACCAGGCTTTGTCCTCCGGCAAGTACCTTCGCATCATCCCCATTTTCGGAAAGAATGTCCAGGGCCTCAGCTAGTGAAACAGGGGCGACGTACTCAAATGATGGTGGCTTCATTACTAAGTCCCTTGATCTTATAATGCAGCTAAATTAATGATGGTGGCTTTGTTTCGGTATAATTGCGGGTATCGAGAAGATTATCTTGAATTAGCCTTAAATTGTCAACTGCGAGGTCGAGAATGAGATCGGTAAGTGTTGTCGGAATTGGCCAACTCCCCATTAAGAAGGTTCATACTGCTAATCTTCGTCAACTTGGCGCTAAAGTCGCCCTGTTAGCCATGAATGATGCTGGCTTAGAACAGGTTGACGCTTTGTATGTTGGCAATATGCTGAGTGATGAGTTACAGCACCAGAAACATATCGCCGCGTTAATCGCTGATGAAGCGGGTCTGTATGGCATTGAAGCAATGCAGATTCGAGCGGCAACCGCTGCCGGGGCAGCCGCCCTTCGCGTCGGTTATCTGGCTGTTGCCAGCGGAGAGATCGATTTCGCCCTGGTAGTCGGTGTTGAAAAAATGGAAGGTAGCGCCACCCCTGCCCTGGCCAAGGCTCTGGATTCCTTGCTTGAGGTCCCGGATGGCGCCACTTTGATCAGTCAGAACGCCCGGGTTATGAAGCTTTATTGTAAGAAGTATGATCCACCACCGGGCGCTCTTGCACACTTCTCAGTGAATGCCCATGCGAACGCCATTCACAATCCGTTTGCTTTGTTTCAGAATCGCAAAATATCCGTGGATGATGTTATGAGATCGCGGATTATCACACCACCAATACGCCTGCTAGATTGCTCGCCAATTTGTGAGGGAGCCGCTGCTGTAATCCTGGCGCCAACCGATTCCAGGCCGGGTCGGGGCCAATATTCAGTGAAGCTCGTTTCTTCTGCGGTGGCAACTGATCGCTACAGGTTAGTTGACCGGCAAAATCCGCTTACTCTGGAAGCAGCCCGGATCTCTGCACAAAAAGTGTTTAAGGCCACGCCTATTTCCATCAATGATGTCAATCTTTTTGAAGTCCACGATGCGTTCTCGATTATGGCTTGCCTGGCCATGGAAGCAGTCGGTTTTGCATCATCTGGTGAAGGATGGCGATTGGCGGCCGATGGTGATATCTCTCTCGAGGGGCGGATACCCATATGCACCATGGGAGGGTTAAAGGCTCGTGGTCACCCAATAGGCGCCTCGGCCATCTACCAAACCTGTGAGATAATGTTACAGCTTACGGGTCGGGCTGGTGATTGCCAGGTGCGTGATGCTCAAGTCGCCTTAATGCAGAGTGTTGGCGGCGTAGCATCAACGGTCATTACCCATCTATTCGCTAATTAATCCCAAATTAGCCACTCCGAACGGCCGATTCCCAGGGAAGTTGATTAGGCCAAAATGCGGCCGCGGCGAGCAAAATCCACAAGGCCAGGCCTGCAAGCGATATCATCCAACCGGTGGTAAAGGATTCAGGTTCGAAGGTAAACTCAACTACGTGTTCGCCGGCCGGCAAAAAGACGCCCCGGAACAGAATATCAGCTTCATAAATTGATGTAGGCCGGCCGTCAATTGTCGCCTTCCAACCAGGATAGCTAGCATCGGTCAGCATGAGCAAGCTATCTATTTCGCTCTCCGCTCCAATGACAACCTTTTCCGGTTCATAGCTGATTAACCTGACCTCCCCACCACTTCCTTCCCCGGTTGCAGCCGGACCATCCCCTTGCAGAATAGCCAGATGCCGCGGGTCAAATTGGGGATCTTTCATGATATCCAGACTCTCCATGGTCGATGCTGAATACGTCCAGTCATCCAGAAGAAACGCTCGGGGTAGAACATCCAAATTTTGATATATCTTGACATCCCCCGAGTGAATCAGACGGTATTCGCCCGCTACCAACGGCTGAAATGTGCCATCACGCTCATCTACGAGCGCCAAAGATAACAATTGCCACGGAACGCTACACTCTTGCCCAGAATTAACGACTTTGCCGCATGGATCAAGCGTTATTGCTTCAGGCGTACCTGGGCTGGTCCAGACAACACGGAGTAGATTTTCCTTCGCCCATAAATACTCAAGTTCCCTTGAAACAGTATCTGCAAAGGTCATATTGACGGTGCCAGGTTCACCATCAACCAAAAGCCACAATTCAGTCGCTTCAAACGGTGGAATATGGCCTACGCTCACGGAGCCGGTTTCAGTCGAGATGGTTGTGGGAAACTGAAGATCAAAGAATACATCATTTTGCCAAACATCACCCACTTTGTCTGTTATCACGTATTCGGCGTTAAAGAGATCAAGCCAACGTCCCTCTGGTATCGATGGCAGGTGTTCCCGTAGGCGGCCATCGGATGAGGCGGCGCCATCTGGTAACATCAAGCTGGTCACATCATTGTAAGTCCGCAACGGTAAGATACCGCCACCAAAACCATCTACCGATGACAAATCGTAGATCATTGGAAGATTTGGTGCTATTATCTCCTTGTTCTTGATAGCCACTGTGTAATCGTATTGAGCAGTCTCCGGTAGCAACCCTGAATAGATCGTGTCAATTTCGGGCTGGTCGCCAACATCAAAGAAAATGTTAGAGAGGCTAAGAAATCGGCCCGCAGCAGATCCACATTTTTCGTCATTCGTTCCGCAGATCTTGTCCGTTTGTAAGCGAAGCGCGGGCGGCCTGACGTCGAAATAGGCTTCAGGGGTTGTCGGACCGTTATAAGGCAGGTTCCGGGTACCAGCGAAAAGTGCGACAACAGCCATTAATACCAGCGAAATGCCAAGAAGTGATCTGCGACGCACAGAGTTTACTGCGAAAACGATCAATAGCACGGCCAATATCAATTCGGCCAGCCAGGCAATCAGCGATTTGCTTCCAGGCCAAGCAGTAGTAGCTTCGGCGCCAACCGGGATGATGCCGGCCAATGGGACCGAAACGAAAGCCCACAATATCAAGATTACGAGAATAGAAACGCCTGCAGCCAGGGGCCGCTTGAATTTACTATCGCCGAATGGTTGAGCCCGCCGCCCGCGCCCAATTAAGTTATCTAGACCGGCTCCAGCTAACAGGGCCACTGCCAATGCATAAAGTAAAAGCCAACGGGCCGGGACGCGAAATAAGTTAAAACCCGGCATTCGAACCAAAATATGATTAAGCGGATTGAAAACACCCAGTGCCAGGAACAACCCAAGCCCCGCGATAACCACCAACGAAACGATCTCCATTCGTTTCTTTCCAAACCAGGCGCCAAAGACAGCCAACAACAAGGCTGTGAGCGGTAGCAGCGTGACATACTCAATAAAAAATGGCTCATCATGATTTGGTAACAATGCCCGGGAGAACAACAAGGGATGCAATGAAAAGGAGAGCGCCTCGTTTGGCGACAGGCCACCTTGCCGGCCGGAATGTTGAATGAGTTCAAGAGTGGGGATTAGTTGTACCGAGGCAATTACACCGCCAAGTATGATTGCGGCGAGCCATGGGCCAAAGTGAACTAATAGGGCATCAATGAGAGATTTGACCGTGAGTTTCCTCTTTGGTGATTCGTGGTTCTGCTGCTTGATATTTGCGATAAAGTGAATAAATTGCCATACGAAAACAAAAACAGCGGTAATTAGAACAGCTTGCATATGGCCGGCCAGGAACTGAAGAGCAAACAAAGCCGCCATCGTTATTGTAAGTTTTGCGGTCGAGCGCCAATCTCCCTTTTCACTTTGCCAACGACAAAGAGCAACCAGGAACCAGGGAAGCCAGGCCATACCCTGAAGCTGGTTGATATGTTCTACCTGGGCCGTGAAATAGCCGCCAAGGCCGAAAAGAAAAGCCGCTAATATGGCTGCCGTTCGTGTTAGATTTAATCCACTCCGCGCGGCAAAGAATGCGCCGGCGCTGCCGACGACCACGTGAATAAAAACGCTGGCGCTAAAGGCGTACGGGGTCGGAAAGATTAACCACACCGGCCAATTTAGGGGGTAAAACAGGCCGACCTGGCTATTGGCTAGCAAAGGCGCACCCATGAAAATATTCGGGTTCCACAAGGGAATACGACCCGAGCGAATGGCCTCGGCCGCGGTTTCCCAATACGGGTAGAAATAAAGGAATGGATCGCCCCGGGCAACTATTAGGTTGCTAAACAGTAACCGATTGAAAAAGATTACCGCGACGGCTGCAACCAGGAGTAATGGGGCCGCTATACGCATAACTCGTGCAAGGTGCTTGCTTATCATCCTGGTTCCACGGGCGGCAATATTTGTCAACTCAGCTGCACCTATTCAGGATCGATCCTATATAAATTTATCATTGGGTCATCTTTCGCCTTGTCGGACAGGCTTATGGGTTGAAGAGAGAACCCAGCTTCTGACAGCCTACGCAGAATTGGAATTGACTCAGCGTTGTTTGGCACAGCCAGGTAACTCAGATTATCCCTGGTGGCAAACACCGTAAGATCTTCTATTAGCGCATCCGGTCCGGGGAACCAGTTGACATAAACTTTTTTATCAAAGAGATGGTAACGCCATTGCCAACTATACCAATGATCATAGAGAACAGTTCCATATGGCGCTCCTTCTAACGCTCTGGCTACTTGCGCGGCGCCATGATCGGCCGCTGGTGAACCCCCAACCGGGAGCCGGCCATGGTAGGCATCGAGAACGGAAGGGGCCTGAACTACGACAAGTAGGAATGGAACAAACCACACCAGGCGCCGGAATACATTCTTATATTCCGTAAGCAGCGGTACCGAATGAAGGAAGAAGTTAAAGAGCCGGTATACGAACCTGCTTAAGAGCAAACCAACAATTGGTATGATAGGCACTATGTAACGGTCCCAGGTTGGAATGGCCAGGAACCAATGAAACACAAAATATCCCAGAACAAAAATGAGTAGCATTTGGTCGAGAGACGTCGAGCGATCCACCTTAAATATCAATAGCGCGAAGAAGAGGGGCACGGCCAGCATCAGAGCAAATAACAGAACGAGCGAATCAATGAGATAGGCCCATAATTTTCCCCATGCTTCAAGTCGGGGCCACAGTTCCCACGACCAGGCCAGACGTAGACCTCCGAAGGATTTCAATTGTTCGTTAACCAGGGTAAAATTCCCTGTTCGAACAATATCCCAGGCAACAACCAGGAGCAGGATGCCAACCAGGCCAATCATCCAATTACGCGCCTCACGCCATTTCCATCCTTTGAAGAGTGCCAATCCAACGACCAAGGGTAAGAACAACCAGGCTTGATATTTCGTGGCCGCGGCCAAACCAAACAAGACACCGGCCAACAAACCGTTGCCGGTAGGATCGCTATCTAGCAGGTGGCCGGTTCTGGGGTTTACGATGACCAATAAAGACGCCACAAGGAACAGAGTTAATAGCGGATCAGTGTAGGCGGTCGCACTAAATTGGATGGCCAGCGGGGAAAAAGCAACAAAAGCGGCGGCAAGAAGCGCTGTGATTTCATCGCCAAACAAACGCCAGCTTAGCAAGCATGTCATTGGGATTAGCAGCACAGAAGCGATGATATTTGGCATTCGTGCCGCCCACTCAAAGGCTCCCAGAATCGGGTAGAACATGGCCTGAATATAAAAGAGCAAAGGAGGCTTATCTACTACTTGTCCTACCAGGAGGGGATCTTGCCATACCGCTATTAGGCGGGCCCAAGAAGCAAACAATGCCTCGTCAACGCTAAATGAGTTAAAGAATAAGCCATGAAAACGCAGAGCGACTCCCAGCCACACAACTCCAACCAACCAGGTTTTTGAACGTATTGACATAAATATTTATCAACCCGACCATTTTCGGGGGTCGTTTACACCTCTACCCTCGCCTAATCTTGGACCATCGTCGGCTCAAACATTATAACACTGGTCAAATCACCAACCAACGCCTTATGGCGAATGGCCGATGTATCAGCCTGTTCTACCCCATGCTACTCTGCTAACAAGCATACTGTAAAATTCACGGAGTATGAATAGTAAGAATGATAAAATTCGCAATTTGATATTGGACATGGACGGAGTTCTTTGGCATGGCGATACGCCCGTTTCCGGGTTGGCAGATTTTTTCTCAACCATACGCCAACTTCAAATGAACTATGTTTTGGCCACAAACAACGCAACCAAGATTTCATTTGATTATGTAGAAAAATTTGCTCGTTTTGGTATCGAGATATCCGCCTCAAATATCCTGACATCCGCAGAGGCCACAGCCCTCTATCTTAAGCAACAGCATCCTGATGGGGCGCTTATCTATGTGGTTGGGGAGAAAGGATTGCGGACCGCGCTCCTTGAGCAAGGCTTTGAGTTAATCGAAAACGAAGGATTTGTCGGTGCTAACGCGCATGCGGATTTTGTTGTAGCCGGTATGACCCCCCATGTTTGCTACAACCAATTAGCCAGCGCAAGCCACCTCATTAACAAAGGTGCGATATTTGTGGGTACAAATCCAGACGTGACCTTTCCCACAGAAATCGGACCTTTGCCTGGGGCCGGATCAATCTTGTCCTTTATTGAGACTGCAACTGGAATTGAACCGATCGTCATCGGCAAGCCAAACAGGGCTGTGTTCGATGAAGCCATTCAACGGCTAAACGGAAATCTATCGGATACGGTGATGGTTGGAGACAGACTCAATACAGACATTGCCGGGGGTCATGCGGCCGGTTTGAGAACAGTATTGCTTCTGTCCGGGATAAGTGACCGAAATGATTTAGTAAATTCTCCAATTCAGCCAGATTGGATATTCTCTGATCTCCGCGAACTCACCGGGTTCCTGAAAGCTGGTCAGCCAGATAACCAAACATGAGCGATAGCCTGGATCTATACGACCTTAGCCTCGAAGAGCTTCAGGATCTAATTAAAGACATGGGACAGCCTGAATATCGAGCTATCCAACTCTGGCAATGGCTCTATCAGCATCTGGTCGTCGATATAGAAAAAATGACCAACTTGCCTTTACCCCTCCGCGGACAGTTGGTCAGATCAGCCCCGCTGAATATTCGAGAGCCAGTTGAAATCCAATACTCCCAGGATAACCAGACAACAAAAGCCCTCTTCCATCTGGAAGAAGGTAATTACATTGAAACAGTACTGATGATGTATGAGAAACGACGAACAGTGTGTATCAGCACACAAGCGGGTTGCGCCATGGGTTGTGTATTCTGCGCTACCGGACAAATGGGCTTCACGCGCAATCTTTCGGCCGGCGAGATCGTCAGCCAGGTCATGCACTTTGCTCGCGAATTGGCATTAGAAGGCGATAAGATCACCAATATCGTATTTATGGGTATGGGGGAACCACTCCACAATTACTCAAATACGCTCAAGGCGCTCGATATCTTAACCCACGCTGATGGTTTCAACCTCGGCGCTCGCAAGGTTACAATATCAACAGTCGGCTTAGTCCCCGCCATGAGACGATATGCGGACGAAAGGCGTCAAACTCCTTTAGCGGTTTCTCTGCATGCTGCTACTGACATTGAACGCAACAAATTGATCCCCGTGGCACGACGCTGGCCAATCGCCGAGCTTATGGATGCCTGCCATTATTATACGGAAAAAACTGGTCGCCGGTTGACATTTGAATGGGCGTTGATTGATGGTGTAAATGACACATTAAAACAAGCCCGCCTGCTTGGTCATCTAATAGAAAATATGTTATGTCATGTAAATCTAATA
>PVMS01064158.1_pt1 | contig 12249 bp, 8 predicted proteins | sample 1853461 | NCBI WGS metagenome assembly PVMS01 (sample SAMN08582032, study PRJNA380276) | Marine sediment metagenome, whole genome shotgun sequencing project. | isolation source: ocean sediment barecode stripped | collected 2017
GGGGCCGAGTGAATTCACAGCTACCGGAAATCTTAAGAATTATGAAAGATCCGACAAATTGCCTGAGGTTAAGGTACCTACTTTGTTTATCACCGGAGAGTTTGATGAAGCAACTCCATCCACGGTTCGCTATTTTCACGATTTGGTACCCAACTCACAGTTAGAGGTGATCAGCAATGCAGCACACATTACCATGCATGATAATCCGGAGGAAAACAATAGGGTAATCCGGGAGTTTTTAGCGGAACTGGAAAAATAGACTTTGTAATATCAGATGTCAAGGTCTTTACTGGTTTATAAAAGGTCCACCGGCAATATTCTATATATTTAAATATGAGCGATTACAAGCACTCATCTAAGCTAAAACAAGTCGATTCAAACAGATATAACGAACTGCAGCAAGAGCTTGAACAACTGCAAAAGCATCATGAGCTCATTTTACATGCGGCAGGAGAAGGTATTTATGGACTAGATTGTCAGGGTCATACTACTTTTGTGAACAAAGCTGCTGGGGAGATGGTTGGTTGGGAGTTACCTGAACTGATTGGAAAACCTCAGCATGCAATTATCCATCATACTAAACCAGATGGCGGTATCTACCAAGCCGAAGACTGTCCAATCTATGCCGCATTCAAAGATGGAAAGGTACATCAAGTAGACACCGAAGTCTTTTGGAGGAAGGACGGATCATGTTTTTCCTCCACTTGCAGCATTTGACCAGGCCTGAAAACAATGAAATTCAGCTGGCTATGTTTTATGATTACCGAACCAACATTCCTCTTTATCCTCAATGGCAGGCATACTTGCGTGAATACCAACCCCCCACCTTAATTGTTTGGGGTAAGAACGACTATATCTTTCCAGCGGAAGGTGCATATCCTTACAAAAAGGACCTGAAAAATCTTGAGTTTCATTTGTTAAATACCGGTCATTTTGCGTTAGAGGAAGAGGGCACCTCCATAGCCCGATTTATAAGCGAGTTTTTTAAAACCAACAGCATCCATTAACACAGGCTATTACCAATTCAAATAGAACCAGTAACCATGGCACAAAATTTTAAGCAATTGACTTTTACCAAAAGTGTAAAAAAGGCCCAGGAAATATACGGTTCCAGAAAAATTTACCAGAGAACAGGAGAAGGGCCGGACCAATATCAGTTATTTCAGAGAGAAATTTCTATGATTGAGGACAGAGACAGTTTCTACATGGCAACAGTAGGAGAAAACGGGTGGCCTTATGTACAGTTTAGAGGTGGTCCTAAAGGATTTCTTAAAGTAATAGATCAGGAAACCATAGGATACGCGGACTTCAAGGGTAACATGCAATACATAAGTACCGGGAATATTAATGCCACTAAAAAAGCTGCCCTGATACTTCTGGATTATCCTACCAAAAGAAGACTGAAAATCTGGGCCGAAACGGAAATTTTAGATCCGGAAAAGAATCCGGCACTAAGAGACAAACTGACTGTGGCCGGTTATGATGCGGCGGTGGAACGTTTGGTGGTATTTCACATCAAAGCTTTTGACTGGAACTGTCCACAACATATAAGTCAAAGGTACACAGTGGAAGAATTTGAACAACTGATCGCTGAGCACCCTGAAATGATTAGTGGGCTAGTCAGGAATGAACTACCCTCCCGATAGCAACCTTTGTTAAAAAAAACACTAAAATAACCAACATGTCAAAACAAATTTATGATGCCATCATTATCGGGACCGGTCAGGCCGGCCCCTCGTTGGCGGTGCGCCTGGCAGCTTTAGGAATGAAAACAGCCATTATCGAAAAAAATCGCTTCGGCGGTACTTGCGTGAATACTGGCTGCACACCCACCAAAACACTGGTGGCCAGCGCTAAAGTTGCTCACATAGCCAGAAGATCCATGGAATTTGGGGTCAATATCGACGGCACCGTTTCTGTAGATATGAAAAAGGTTAAAGAGCGAAAAGACAAATTAGTCCGGCAATCAACGGAAGGGGTAGAACAGTGGCTAAAAAGCACGGAGAATCTGACAGTATATGAAGGCCATGCACGATTCATTGGGCCTCATTCCATCCAGGTAAATGACCTGCAATTGGAAGCTGAAAAGATATTTATTAATGTTGGAGGTGCTGCATTTATCCCTCCCGGTTTCGAGGACGTCAGCTATCTCACCAATGAATGTATGATGGAGATCGACTTCGTGCCAGAACATTTGATAATAGTAGGTGGTAGTTATATTGGACTGGAATTTGGTCAGATGTATCGCCGGTTCGGCAGCCAGATAACCGTAATCGAAATGGCAGATCGTTTGATCACCAGGGAAGATCCGGATGTTTCTGAGGAGGTTCAGAAAATACTGGAACTGGAAGGCATCAAGTTCAGGCTAAAAGCCAAGTGTCTTAAAGGTACTCAGGATGGCCAAGTTATAACAGTTGATGTGGACTGTGAAACTGGTGATAAGACGGTTAAGGGTTCTCACTTGTTGATAGCTACCGGAAGAAAACCCAATACCTCCGAACTTGGACTCGATCTGGCTGGCATCCAAACTGGCCCTAGAGGACACATTCAAGTAGATGATCAGCTTCGTACTAGCGTTGAGGGTGTCTGGGCTTTGGGAGATGTAAATGGCCAAGGAGCTTTTACTCATACCGCCTACAATGATTATGAAATTGTGGCCGCGAACCTTCTGGACGGCGATCATCGAAGGATTACCGATCGGATTCCGGCGTACGCCCTATATACTGATCCGGCGCTGGCGCGAATTGGTATAAATGAAACCGAAGCACGGAAATCAGGAAAAAATATCCTCATGGCTACCCGCACCATGAACCGTATAGCCCGTGCCCGTGAAAAAGGTGAGACCCATGGTTTTATGAAAATCCTGGTGGATGCAGATTCAAAGATGATTCTGGGAGCCAGCATTCTAGGAATTGAAGGGGATGAAGTCATCCACTCATTACTGGATATGATGTACGCTAAAATGCCCTACACGGTAATACAAAGAGCGGTTCATATACATCCTACGGTATCGGAATTAATCCCTACCACTCTGGCAGATCTGAAACCACTGACTTAAAAGTGCCGGCTACTATCTTCACTGGCAGGTACAGATTAATTTCATTGCATGAGTTCCATCAATCGGATACGGGCCTTTTTAAATTGACCTAAAAGGTTTGGGATCGGATGGTCGCCATAACCCTGTTTTAGGCTTGCCTGGGAAATATCCAGCACCATCAATAATTTTTTTGCCGCATTTTTTGCGGCGATTGGGTCAGTACTACCTACGGACCCGAACCACACCGGACTGGTCTCAGCAAAAGGATAACTGTCCATGAACGGCCATTTTATCGCTCCACCATGCACCCTGGCGGTTACCCATCCACCGACGGGCACCTTTAATGAGCCTTTGTAGTTGTGGGAGCCAGCCTTAACATTTACTGATTTACTCCATACAATATCCCCATTAACCAGGATCTCTACATTCTCGTAAGGTAAGGCAGAGTGTACATTCAATGACCATTTGAAAGACCTGGAATCAGTTTCAATTACTTCACCTGGTTCTTTCCCCTCCGCCAAAAATTCCAACATGGGCCCGTTGCTTACGAAACTCCGGCCACTTTTCAGGGCATGGAGATAACTTTCCTGGGTAAGCTTTCCTTTTGGTTTCACAAATACCCGGGTTGCACCTACCGCCATGGTTCTGTAATAATCGTTCATTACGTCGCTTCCACTGGATGCTGCTAAAGGCACTCCGATATTTAGGATTTGGTGCCACATCGACCCGGTCCCCAGTTCATCTGTCCATAAGCATCCTACTTCAATCAGGTCCACTTCACCAAGCACACAATCTGCCACCAGGCTCACCGGAACCGCCCGGGCTCCGTCATCAGAAAACGGGTTTGGGAGTCTAATGGGGTGCACATAACCGCCAAGGCCTCCCTGATTTCGTGCGAATCTAAGAGCAGTCGTGTTGATACGATCGTCCTTTCCATAAACTTCATAGTATGGGCCCCATATCCAAGGCCAAAAAAGTTCATCTGTACCAATCAGAGATAGGTGTCCTAAAAAATGAGGACGGACCTCTTGTCCAAAACGGATCATAGGATGTCCCTCATTCTTCCAACCCCAAAGCTCCTGTTGCAAAAAACGGTTGTGCAAATTAGCCAATAAAGGGAAGGCAACGTCCAGCCCCTCTCCTTTCATGTCCAGTTCAATGTCCTCTGGATCCAGTTGATAGGTACCCCCATAGTTTAGATGGAAATGATTATCTCCAGAATACCAACCTGAGGTATTGGGGTCCCAAATTCGTTCCAATTCGATGGTTACTTCTTGAGTTTTATCGGCCAATATTTGCACTTTTGACTGCGTTGCCTCAGTCAAAAACCCCTGTACGGCGGTGATTTTAAGTTCCCCAACAGGAGCTTCTAATAAAATCTCCCCGTGGGAATAGTAAAACACCAGGCCGTTCTGCCCTTCAGATCTGACAGCACCGGTATCCGGTATGACCGGATGATTCGCAGCATCGACCACATTTAGCCGAACCGGCTGGCTAACCCCATCAACCTTGGTAATTATCTTTATTTTTCCTTTCGGCGCATCCCAGTCCCATGAACTTATCTCAACAATTTCAGGGTTGCCACCAAATACACTTACCCGTTTTAACTCCGTACGCTCGTTCTTCCCTGCCTCTGAAAAATATATCCATTGACCGTCCCCACTAAACGCCGGCGCCATCGGCATCCCTTCTGCTGATGTCAATCTCAAGGTTGAGGTAGGTGCTGCCAATGTCAACAATCGAATTTCGTAGCCCCCATCATAAGGCCAGGTGTAGGCCATTAGCGTCCCATCATTGTTTAGTGTCATATCTGCCTGGGAAGTGAGCCGGTCTTCGACAAGAGTGTGGTCAGACCCAGCTTCAAGGTCCTTTATGACAATAGAGTTGTAAGAGCCGGCTTTATTGAGGTATACTATCTTGGTTCCTCCGGGATGGGCTATCGGCCGCCGTTGAATCCCGCGATCATTAGTAATATGTTGCTTTTCACGAGTTTCAATATCAATGGACCAAAGATCGATGGATCCGTTGGCAGCAGAAGCGTAATAAACTAATTCCATATCGGGCGAGAAAAACGGGTCCAAGTCAATGGCCGGTTCATCGACCAACACTGTTTCAATATTGGTGGTAAGGTTCAAAAGAACAATTTGAGTATCACTTCCGTCATCTCTTACAAATACCAACTTGCTGCCATCAGAAGACCATTCCGGTCTGGAATCCATTCCTGATGAACTGGTAATTCTTTTGGCAGCCAAAGTATTCAGGTCAAGCAGCCAGAGCCACCCCTTAGCTGCAAAAACTATCTGGTCATTTATTGGAGCCGGAGCCGGATCCATTGGGCCTGATGTAAGTATCGGTAGTTCAAAGCCCTCCAAATACACATGATGCCCTTGATCCTGCACTTTTGGATATCGATTGGTCCACTGGGCTTGAATCGATAAAACCTGGATCAGGAACAGGAAATTTAACAATTGGAAGATTTTCATAGGAGAAGTTATTTTTACTATCTTGGATCTAGCTGTCGATAGGCCCGTACAGTTGCAATCTCGCCCGCTTTTCCAGAAATACTATTACCATGTTCCAGCCCTGCAAAGCCACGGTAGCCCTTGTCATGAATGAATTGTAGTACATTTTTGTAATTGATCTCTCCAGTACCTGGTTCATTACGGCCTGGTGTATCACCCAATTGGAAATAGCCAACCTCATCCCATGCCAGTTCCAGAGTTGGAATAATATTTCCTTCCTGAATTTGTATATGATAAATGTCAAACAGGATCTTAACATGGCTGCTGCCTACTCCCTTTACCAGGGCATAGGCCTGGGATACCTTGTGTAGAAACATACCCGGATGATCGATCTTGTGATTCATGGGTTCTATAACCATGGTAATTCCCTCCGGCTGATAGATATCCATCAGGCGTTTAGTCATTTCAATGGCATTGGCCAATTGAAAATCCCAGGATAACCTGGGATCAGCCAACCCCAGTACGTTATGAACGGTTTTGGTGCCCATTCTTTTGGCAATTTCCACCGAACGCAAGGCGTCTTTAATTACTGACTTTCTCAGTTCCAGGTCCTGACCGGCAAATGTGACTTCTGAAAATGTAAGCGTACCCACAAACTGACCAAACTCCATTCCCAACTGGTGGATCAGTTGACTGATGGCTTCCTGTTCCTGGGCATTTCGTTGCTTCAAACCGGTGCTTTCCCACGCCCTGAAACCTTGATCGTAGGCCCATCGGATTTGGTCCAAGGGATCGCTCCCAGCTACCTCCGCAAACAATCCAAAATCCGGGGAGAATTTCATATTGAATGGTTCATTGCTGTATAAGGCTGTTGAAATTAACGGAAATGCTGGTTGAGTCCCCAGCAAGGCGGCTCCGGTAAGTCCACGCGTTATAAATTTTCTTCTGTTCATTTATTTTGAATTATAAATGTTTAGTAGTTCTCCAGGTCCTTCCCAAGAACATAGGCCATTAAATCCGAGAATTCCTGTGCGGTCAGCAATTGGTCCAACCCCTGGGGCATCATTGAGATATCCGAAGGCTCAATCTGAATAATGTCACTTGCAAGTATTCGGACGGAAGTTTCGGGGGCCGTGCCCAGCAGAATCATTTCCGGAGTTTTCTGTTGTATGATCCCCCTGAATTCACCGTTGACAGTGGTGATTTTGTAAGTCTCATACTCCCTGACAAAGCTAACGCTTGGATAGACAATGGCTTCAATAATATCGTGTACAGATCGGTCCTTCTGTATGGCAGTAAGATCAGGGCCTAGTGCTCCGCCCTTTTCCTGCATGGTATGACAAGTGAAGCAGATCGCTTTGCCAAAATACAATTCTCTGCCTCGCTGCTCGCTTCCAAGGTTAATAGACCTTTCTATTTTAAGTATGCGGTTCAGTCTTTCTTGACGTACCATCCTCAGTCTAAGTAGTAGATCATTGAGGTAGCGGTTAATTTCGGGAGGATAATTTTCAAATAGTTCATTGACATAATCCTCAGTAAAATTGTCCAGACTTGGCAATCCAAGCAAATGTGTAGCTAATTTACTCCCTACATAAATATTATCTACTCCTTCGAAAACGGGAAGCAGCCTGGGAAGTACAAACGGATCTATATCAGGAAGCACCTGGTTTGCCAGGTCCAATAATTGCTCTTCGCTGAGTTTAGCGGCTGTAATTGCAGAAGCCGCCTGCTGTGATAGGACCGGTGAGCTCTTTTCTGTGAGTTGTTTAGAAAGCAGTGAATATTGTGGTGTAGTCAAAGTTTGTTGCTCAGACAACAGGGCATCTAGCGCGGCAATTCTCAGTGAAATCGGGTTATTCTGATCACCAACTATTTTGTCTAACTGGGATTTCAAAGAGGAAATACTCCGTAACTTGATCAGCTCGACAGCACCTAGGCTTATACCCGGATCAGAAGAATTGTTTAATAACATTCCGATCTTGTCTACCCATATAAGTGGGAAAGGATCTACCTGACAATACTTCATGCTTTCCATGGTAAAAAGCCTTATGTCCTGGCTTCCACTGCTCAACAATTCATTGAGGAATTGTTGCATTTCTTCAGTACCACAATAATTGGCAATAATATCTCCAAATGTGGTCACATCTTCAGATGAGGTTTGATCATGCAGCTTTCTTCTTAAATAACTAATCATATCATCAGACCATTCAGGATGATGTGAAGCCACCCAAAGTGCGGTTTTCCTCAAAGAATCGTTATCAAAATAAGGAGTTACCTGCGTGGCGTTTAATTTACCAGAGGGCATTTGGTCCAGGGCAATTAAAGCCGTCTCAAGCACTGGGTAAGAACTACTGTTTAATGCAGCCAGAACTCCTTCCGGCTTATCAATGGAAATTAGCGCATAAATTATGGCGTGATTTACAAACCTGTCGTTGGCGCTTTCTGCTGCTTTTAGCAGAAAGGGTACAGCAGTTTCCTCGCCAAGCTGACCCAAAGCAGTAGCTGCCTGTCGCCTTACCGGACTATCACCATCGGAAAGCATGCTAGTCAATAAGTCTGTAAACCTGGCATCTCCGGTCAATCCGGCAACTTTAGCGGTTGCCACTCGAACTTCCAGGCTATGGTTATTGAAGCCCTGCTCAATTTCTTCCCAGGATTCATTGGTGTTGATCCGATATAATCCGTAAACCGCTTTGGTGCGCGCATCCACTGAAACAGAGTTTTTAAGTACGTCTCTAAATACACCGATGGCTGCATTACCCTTGGCAATTAACTCAGATTGTGCCCTGTCCGAAACAAATGGTCTGGGGTCTTCCAGGTAATTTACAAGCTTTGCTAAACCGGTGCCCGCCCAATCAATATCATTCCCATAAGGATCCTTTACCCGTGGCGCATTGGCCCGTCTTATACGATAAATACCACCATTCAATTGTGGTTTTGATACCTGGGAAAGCGGGCAACCCTTAATAAACCAGCCGCCGGTTTCCACTACCAGCAAACTACCATCAGCATCTTCCAACACATCTGTTGGATGAAAATCTTCGTTTTCGGACCATAGAAATAGCTCATCTTCCGTATTAAATGAGGCTCCTTTTCTCGATAACTGATGCCGTACAACCTGGTGGGTATTGAACTGAGCACTGAAATAATTATCTTTGAAATCCTCGCCAAACGACGAACTCCGATAAATGCCAATTCCCGATGGGGCAACCCGGGAATACTGGGTTACCACCGGCATTAGGTCTCCGGTGAGGGGCAGACCATCCCGGGTAATATTTGAGTTCTTTTTCCCATATACACCTCCCTCAGTCCAATAGGTAATTGCATCACGAAGTCCTCGTTGGGGATCCACAAAAAAGGTTTGAGTTCCAATAACCTCTCCCGCCTGGGTAAACGCCAATTCCACTGGATTGTTCATACCCCCAGCAGCAACCCACTCCAAGTCTGATCCATCTGGTCTGACTTTCCAAATTCGGGCTGTTTCTCCTTTCATTTGTTCGCCTTCCTGAGAAATCACCTCAAACCCCATGATGGCACTGGTAAAGTATAACCAACCATCGGGTCCCTGAAACGGACCTATTAAACTATTTGCGTTTACATTTAAGATCCACCCCGAAAGCAACACCTCTCTTTCATCTGCCACCCCATCTCCATCAGTATCGGTGAGTTTAAGTAAATCCGGGGCTGAAGAGGCAATAAGGCTCCCATTAACGAAAACTCCACCTTGAGGAAAGCTTAAATGATCTGCAAAGACCGTGCTTTTATCATACTTGCCATCTCCATCTTTATCTTCGAGCAGCTTTATTCTAAACTGTGGATCCTCAATAGCCTGTTTACTGGTTTCATAGACATTACCTGTGGATTCGAATACGAACAATCGCCCCGTTTCGTCCAGGGTGGCAAACATTGGATAATCCACCAGTTCGGGACCGGCTACCAGTTCTACTTCAAAGCCTGGTGATACCTGGATGGTATTGAGTTGGTTGGCTTCCTCGGTGGTACTGATGGAACATCCTGTCACTACCAGGGATGCCAATGCCACTAGACAAGCTCGTCCGATGGACAAATTTGGCGTAATCAATTTATAGGTTTGCATCTCAGATTGTATACAACCTAAAAATAGTAATTGTATAATGCAACTACTCAGGCCAGTCTGTCATAAATAATACACGCCTTGCTACCACCGATAGTTCAAAGTGATGTGGCCATAGCTGTGTTTATCACTCAAGTTGGTCCAGTGCGCAATCTTATGGTAGGCAAATATGATCCCTACCCTGTTGAACAAAAAATTAAGCTTCACCTGATATCCTCCCAGTAAATGATCATGGTTGATAATGGGCAAGTCATCGATTATATTCGAGTCGCTCAGGGTAGCATCTATCAGTGACCATCTACCAAATAAAGTGAATGAGGCAAAAATCTCGGTGTACTTATCAACTTCTTTATCACCCATATGGGTAAAGTAAGAAATTGAATTCGAGATGTTATTAAATAGACCAACTCGTAATTTCATGCCTTGTTGCAGGTAGCTAAAATGATTGCCCAGAGCTATGGATGATTCCGGGATTACCTCAAATCCTCTTAATATCTGAAACGGCTTGACAAACTGGCCATAAAAGTTAATTAAAACTTTATTACCCAGTTGATTGTCCCAGCCTTCAATCCGATCGTCTCCAATGTTTTCATGTACCCAATTTTGGAATCGACCTGCATGTGAGACCGGACCCCTGACCCCTGCTTCAAAATCCAATCTGAACAAACGATTCTGGTTCACTGATATCAGATAGGGCCTGATAGTAAAGGTTCCTGCAAAAGGCCTTTCTGGTAAGGAATTATTCCGGTCTTCCTCCCTGTTAGGGGTATAACCTTTTATAGCAGCCACTACTCCGCCAATGTACTTATTGCCGGGGTCTTTAAAATGATTCGTAGGCAAAAAGTTAACTCTTTTACGCCTCAAAGCTTTTTGATACCCTGCAATTAGCCCAAATGTATAATACTGGTCTGTTCCATTGATAATTTTCAAAAAATCGTTATCGTGAGACAAAAATATCAAAGACTCGGCTGAGTGTTGGGCCACCAGCTGATAGTTGTGGAATGCCGTTAGGCACATGATAGCCCATACAATGTACCCTACATATCGATTTGGATTGATGATAGTAATTTTCCGTTGTGAAAGAACTCCATGTTTTAACAGTATTTAATGACTAAGAGTTTGGTTCACCGTGAGGCAAATCACGAGGATAATATTGCAACTATCTTACAATAAGCAAATTACTATAGTCTACTAAATAAAATTAAATTGGAATATTTGTGTTAATGTCAGCATTTGTCCAAATAATTACCAAAAATACAGACCAGTCATTAAAATATAACTCCGCTCCCTTGGGTGGACTCAATAATTTTATTAATTACAGATGCTTCTACCAGCTACCATATGTTTTTTGATTTTCATTGCCACCCTTCATTCAAAACATTTCTGAGTAATCGCCAGCAGTCATTACGCAAAAACTGTTGGACCAGCTTTGACTTCGCCATAGACATGAATATCCTGGACTCTCAAGCCAGTTTGACTCAAATAAAAGCTGGTAAAGCCAAGCTGATTGTTTGGACCCTTTACGCCTTGGAAAACGCATTTGCAGGCTCCTGGAAAATAAAGGCAGCAGCCGGGTTCTCCCCTCATATCGAAAAGATGTTTCTCAAGGAGATCCAACAAGAAAAATGGGGCTATCGGGAATTGATGTTGGATGAACATCAACATTTATTATTAAGCAAAAATATCTCGGCTCAAAAGTCTTTTGAAGTGCTGGACAGCATCAATGATTTTGATATAAATAGTTCAAAACTGCAGGTAATCCTGGCGGTTGAAGGCGGGCATAATTTTTACCACGATGTTCAGGAACCCGGAGTTCAAAACGCTGTTCTCGACAACCTCAGGTTTCACAAACAACCGGGAAATCCCAGACTCCTCTATGTCACCCTGACTCATTTACAGCAGTCTGAGTTTTGCACCCATGCCTTTGGCATGAAAATGATCAAAAACCCGGTTTTCAACCCCGTGGGTAAAAGTTTGAATCCTTTAGGCGAGGCCTTTATCACAGAAGCGTTATCCACCCAGAATGGACGGCGCATACTCATTGATGTAAAACACATGAGCTTGAAGTCTCGCTTGTCTTTCTATCAGCTTCGAAAAAGTGACTTCCCAGATGCACCAATTGTAGCCACTCATATGGGCGTTACCGGTGTTTCTTATCTAAAAAAACCAGTGCACAAAATACAGTCCAGTATTAAAAAGAAATGTGTGGAGGTGTTTTACTGGCGCAGTCTGGGGGCAATGGACAGCTATTTTAACCCCTGGTCAATCAATCTGTATGATGAAGATATTGAGGAGATCATGACTTCCGGAGGATTGATTGGCCTGTCGCTGGACCAAAGGATCCTGGGTTGGGGTAATGTTAGCAAGGAGCATTTCAGTGAAGAGGAATTTGTACAGTCTGAATTTCAGCCGGTAAAAAGACCAAATTATCATCCGTATATAAATCTCAATCAACTCCCGGCTCAAAAAATAAAAGACTGGCAGATTCGGTTTCTATGCAACAATTGGCTGCATGTAATCAAAGTGGGTATGGAGGCAATCGGAGATGATGCCTGGAACCATGTATGTGTGGGGTCAGATTTTGATGGCTTGATTGACCCTGTAAATGATTTTAAGTCTGCCGCGGATTACCAATTTATGTTTGGACGGTTGGTGGA
>PVMS01008054.1_pt1 | contig 12248 bp, 6 predicted proteins | sample 1853461 | NCBI WGS metagenome assembly PVMS01 (sample SAMN08582032, study PRJNA380276) | Marine sediment metagenome, whole genome shotgun sequencing project. | isolation source: ocean sediment barecode stripped | collected 2017
AGTCAGGATTACGATGGTATTGTCATCCAATCCGTACTCTTTAAGGGCCCGGTTAATCTCACCCACACTCCAGTCAATCTCCAGCATCACATCCCAATAGAGGCCTTTGCCAGATTTGCCCTGAAATTCATCACTGCAATAGAGTGGAACATGGGGCATGCTATGGGGAACATAGAGCAGGAAGGGAGTATCCTGGTTGCGCTCAATGAAATCAACTGCATGCTCGGTGTACCAACGAGTCAGGTTTTTCTGGTGTGCATGATCCACATCCTCAATGATCACTTCTCCGTTCTCCCAGAACTTCAAGGGCCATTGTCCCCAGTAATCCGGGGACTCCGGGTGATTCTTCCACATATCATTGGAATACATCAATCCACAGGTTTCATCGAAACCTCGCGCATGGGACCTGGTCTCCGGCTGGTCTCCACAATGCCATTTCCCGAAAGCAGCCGTCGCATAGCCGGCACTTTTGAAAACCTCACCCATGGTGGCGAAGGTGGTGTCCAGGCCCCATGCATTGGGGCCATGGGCTCCAAAAACCTTGGTGCGTCCCGGGTAACAGGCACTTAACAGGGCCGACCTGGATGCTGAACATACGGCCTGAGGTACATAGAAATTATGAAAGGCTGTTCCCTCAGCTGCCAGTTTTACGACCTGTGGGGTCTCAATCGCAAGCTCACCAAAGGGCTCAAAATCGGACCAACCCGAATCGTCCAGGAAAATGATCACCACATTGGGCTTTTCAGAACCTTTTTCAGTAGTGCAAGAGATTAAATAAAAGGAACTTAGTAGCAGCAAGAGTATCGGCAGTCTGAATTTCATTTCTTCTTCGTTTTGATTATAAGATGGTGTATTCCGAAAACTATTAACAGGAATATGGTCAAAGAGATAATAATGGCGGTATAATATCTGAAAACTGAGAAGGCTTGTTCGCTTCCTTTAAAACGATCCGTATTTGAAAAACTAAAGGTCCAGTTTCCCGCCAGTACATAAGATACCAATCCCCAGAATGATGCAAAAAGCGCTAAGAGCAAAAATGCCCGATGGTAGAAGAGGTACACAGGAGAAATGGGTTTACGTAAAATTTTGATTCCCACTACTATAGAAAGCGGGAGCATGATGATGCCTACCCAGGCTATGAGGGTCCCAAAGGGTAAACCAGAGCCTTCCAAAACTGGTTCCGTCAGGATCGGTAATCCTTCAAGTAAGAGGATGGAACTACCGATCAACAACAGCAGGGGGAGTAGTCTTAACCAGGTCCTTATCATCTTACCGAAAGTCGAATGTGAGTTCAATCTGGAGTCCGCCACCCTTCACCTTTCCCTTCTGGTAATGATATTTACCTGACTGTGGACCAAGCTCTTTTGCATGTTTAAACTTGGTTCCAATGGCTGGGATACCAAGCATAAAAGAGAGATTTCCCGGTGGGTGAGTCACTGTCGTTTTTGCGGGTTCAGGAGCCTCTTCAGGTGTAAAAAGCCTCAGAAACAGATCCTGTGTATGGCTGTAAACAGTGAAATAACGATCCTGATGATCAGTAATTCTGGTCCAGTACAGTTTGGAATAATAGCCCTTGAACTCAGGGTATTCGAAGCCCGTATGGCCTGTGATGCTGGAGTTGTAGTCTTTCTTCCATACATTGAACTCAACTCCTTTCATCCGGTTCTTCCATACCCGGTAGGGTCCGTCCCCCATGTAGCTAACAATCTTAACTTCAGACTCAGGAAAAGAGAAGGAGGCGCCCGTATATGCGATCCGGGGACCCTCAGGCTGGTAGTTCAGTTTCATATCCACCAGTCCACCTTCATGCACAATCCACTCCAGACTTCCGGCCCTTCCAAAGTCAGCAAACACATGGTGCTTATTCTCCCCGGCAAAATGACGAAAGGTCCTCAGCTCAGGTTGATCACTTCTGAAGATTGGACCTTCGGACAGGGGTATCAAACGATCACCCGACTTGACGCTCGTCAGCATTCCATCCACTTTTGAAATTTCAAGGGTGACAGAGCCCGATGCAAGGGTCAGGCTTACATCTGTTTCAGAGATAGCAATAGCACCGGAATCTCCAGGCTGTATTAGTTCCGCTGAGGCTTGAGCAGGCGTTTTCACTGGCCAGCTCCAGGTATGGATTAATCGCCCGTGGGGGTCAAAAGCCTCCAGATACAGTGCATCACAGGATTGCCAGCCCTCGAATAATGGTACCTTCAGCTTTCCGTTCTGTCCGGCTTGCAGGGGATCTACCTCCGGCACGCCAAAATCGATCACTTTTGTAAATTGTCCCTGCAAATTGATCCAGTTATAGCGGAAGCTGCATTGATCCAGGGCCGTATAATGAAATCGATTCTGAATACGGAATTCACCGTTAAACTCTGGTGTTACATAGCGTTTCTCGAAATGCACAGGCGACCAGATCTCCCGAATGGCGTAGAAACTGCCTTCCTTTTCATGGTAGGGGCCAAGAATGCCATCAGGCGCATGGTTCCCATCAGAATCCAGCTGCCCCGTATCGCTGCGCTTGACCGACTCGTCTGCAAATACCCACAAGAATCCACCTGCACTAAGTGGATTTTCCCACATACGCAGCCAGAAATCCTCCAGGCCGGCTCCGAGTCCACCATCGTATAAGCCGTGGATCATTTCCGTTGGAAAAAAGACCACCCTGGGTGCAAAATGGTCCATGGCAAGGTAATCGTAGTTAATATAGTGTGCCGTGTTGGTCAGATCATGAACACCCCAGGGATGAGTAACTTCCCGACCTTGAATATCCAGTTCCTTGAAATCTTTATCATAGCTTGTATTCCATCCGCCCTCGTTGCCATTGTCCCACATCACCACACCAGGGTGATTCACATCCCTGGCGATCATCTCCTCCAGCAGTAAGCGACCCACTACTGAATCGTAGGAAGGGCTTTGCCAGCCAGCCAGCTCATCCAGAACAAAGAGTCCCAGTGAATCACACACATCCAGGAAATGCTCATCGGGTGGATAATGCGACATACGTACCGCGTTCATATTCATATCCTTCAGCAGGTTCACCACTTCGATGCTGAAGGTCTTGCTGGAAGTCCGGCCATGATCGGGATGGAAGCTATGCCTGCAAACGCCTTTAAATTTAATACGTTCCCCATTCACATATATCCCATCTGCTTCCCGTAGCTCCACTGTGCGAAAACCAATTCTCTCAGACATCCTGTGCCGTATTACCCCATTTTTATCAAGCAATGTGAACCTGGCTGTGTAGAGATTTGGAAATTCCGGGTTCCACAGCAGGGGAGTGTCCACCTTTCCATGGACCCTGGTATTATTTGTGCCCTGCTCTACAGGAGATTCAAAGCTACTCACGGTGCTGCCTTCATCGTCTTCGATCTCCACAAGCAGGCGAAGCTCCTTCTCCTCGCCAGCCACATAAATGTCAGATTTGAAAGATCCATCAGCAGCTGCATCAATGGCCACACGCTTGATATGAGTTTCAGGCTTCATCTCCAGCTTAACCGGACGGAAAATTCCGCCAAACACCCAGTAATCGGCCTTTCGTTCTGCCTGGTTAACAGACGCATTGTCTGAAAATTTCTTAACAAAGACCTCCAGTTTATTCTCTTTGCCATACTTTACCAGCTTTGAGATATCATAACTGAACTGGTAGAAGGCTCCCTGATGTATTTTCCCGGCCTGCTTCCCATTCACCAGAACGCGTGCATCGGTCATTACACCTTCAAACACAAGCTCCAGGTGTAAGCCTTTCCAATCCTTTTGTACATCAAAGAAATACCTGTAGTGTCCTTCCTCCTTGAGCCGTTTATCAAAGGAAACATGCCCGTAGTTATACTGGCCAAAGCCCTGCTGCTCCCAGCAGGAGGGTACCTGGATGGTGGTCCAGGTCCCGCTTTTCATTCCGGCAGTACAGTAAAAATCCCATTCCACGGTCTGGTCAAAGCCGCTTCCGGAAAGGTATACCACCTGGGTCTCCTGTGCTTGAAGAGGCGACAGGAGCAGTATTGCCATAAGAATAGTCAAGATCGAAAATCGTACAGTCATTGGGCCAGGAATTATTATTTCACTTATTCGGTTCTCTTTTCTATTTCGATGCAAATGGGTGAATATACCTTTCCCCTGGAATGGTACCATCCTTCAAATGCGTGATCACCCGGGTCAAAAACCACACTTTCCAGGCTTAATTCGTTTGTGCCTGTATCACTATTGGAAATCCAGTAATGCCTGGTTCCCACCCTGATTTTGACTTCACCGGGAGCCGGGAGATGATCCCTGAATACCAGCTTAACATCATAGGGGCCGGGATCCACCACCTTAATATCCCAGTATCCAAATGCCTCATCAGAAGACCATTGCATGGCCATGGGTCCTTTCCAATCATTGCGCCCAAGGATCAGGGGATTTTCAAATTCGGATCCCAGAACCATTCTGGGAGGCTCCAGCAGATGGGGACTTACAATGATCTCCTCGTACCAGCGATCCAGTTCCATTAACAATTCGGCTTTCTTTTCCTGATACTCGCCACTCACATCGTTAAGCTCATAGGGGTCTTCTTCCAGATCAAATAGTTGAAGAAGATCCGTATCTTCTCCATGCTGGGTTCTACCCACCAGCTTATAGTTGCCCAGCCGGACTGCCATATTGCTGTATCTTTGCGGGTAGCTCCGGGCCCATACGAAAAAGAGGGGGCGTTCTTCTGTACCTTCGTCCTTGCCCGTGAGAACAGGGTATAAGCTGATGCCATCCATGTCTCCATCATAGGGAATACCGGCAAATTCAAGCAGGGTGGGCATCATATCAATATGGGCCGAAGGAGAGGAGATCACCCTGTTTTCCTGCAGTACTCCCTTCCAGTAGAACATACATGGTACCCGTATTCCTCCCTCCATCACACTCGATTTACGCTGGTTCAGTCCTGCTGTATAACGTCTTTGCTGGGGACCATTGTCGGTCAGAAAAACCACCAGTGTATTCTCCTCCAGTTTCTCTTCCTCCAGTGTCTTTAAGAGTCGCCCTAAATTATCGTCAATGTTGCTGACCATTCCATAGACTTTCCGCGCATCTTCAAGATCTTTGCTGCTCATCCTGGATACGTTTTCTCCACTGATAGTAAAATCTGAAGGACCATAATCCATCTCGCGATATTCCTGGTAATACTTCTCTGGTAATTGAAGGGGAGTATGAGGTGCATTAAATGAGAGGTAAAGAAAGAAGGGATCTGAAGCCTGATCTTTATTATGCTCTTTTATAAAACGAATGGCCTGATCGGTATAAATATCCGAACAATAACCTGTCCTCCGAACCTGCTTCCCATTCTCCCAGAGGTAGGGATCAAAATAGGAACTGTCTCCCCGCATGAAATTTCCAAAATCGTCTCCGGGCTGACCAATACCACCACCCTTATGGGCCAGATAATACTGGAAGCCCTGATCCATGGGGCGCATGGGATAGGAGTCTCCCAGGTGCCACTTGCCCACCATGGCTGTATGGTATCCATTTTCAGCAAGGACCTCTGCTACTGTTACCTCTCCCGGAGCCATCATGGCTCCTCCATTATAGGTATCATACACCCCGGTTCGAAGATGATACCTGCCGGTCATAAGGCTGGACCGGGTAGGGGCACATACCGGAGAAACGTAAAAGGGATCTATGCGTGTACTTAAGATTGCCAGGGAGTCGAGCACAGGAGTCCTGATAAAGGGATTCCCGTGAATCCCCAGGTCCCCGTATCCCTGATCATCTGTCATCACCAGGATGATGTTGGGTGCCCTGGTAATTCCTGGTTCTACAGGAGAAGCACACGCTGAAAGGATCAGCAATAGAATGAAAATGTAATTTATCCGATTCATATTTGTATAGCTTAGCTTAGTTTTTCTTAATTTCAACATCAATGCTATAATTCCCTTCTATGACCATCCTGAGGCATCTTTCAAAGGGCATCATTGTTCTGCTCCTGCTAATCATCACTAGCTCCTGTGAAAATAGACAAAAATTGGCCTCTGACAAGCAGTTTTCGGCAGATGTGATTGTCTATGGCGGAAATTCTTCAGCTGTGATAGCCGCAGTGCAGGTAGCAAAGATGGGGAAGGAAGTGATTCTTGTATCGCCGGACAAACATCTGGGTGGACTCACTTCCTCGGGATTGGGATGGACAGACACCGGAAACAAGGCTGTGATTGGAGGTCTTGCCCGTGATTTTTACCACCGCCTCTACCTCCATTACCAGGAAGACTCAGCATGGAGGTGGCAGGAGAAAAGTGAATATGGAAACCGGGGACAGGGAAATTTGGCCATCGACGGCGAGAACAGAACCATGTGGATCTTTGAACCCCATGCAGCAGAGCTGATTTTTGAACAGCTGGTGGGCGAATATAAGATTCCTGTCCACCGGGAAGCATATCTCGACAGGGAGCATGGCATAGTGATGAAAGAGGGTGCCATTCAGTCCATCCGGACCCTGGATGGAAATACCTACCTGGCAAATCAGTTTATCGATGCCACCTATGAGGGTGATCTGATGGCTGCCTCGGGAGTCACATATACCATTGGACGGGAAGCGATCAGTGAGTACGATGAGGCATGGAACGGGATCCAGACCGGTGTGCTGCATCATGGACATCACTTTAAAAGCGATATCAGCCCCTATGTAATACCAGGTGATACAAGCAGCGGAGTGCTGCCACGCATATCCTCAGAAGACCCCGGGGAATACGGTGCTGGTGACCATCGTGTGCAGGCGTACTGTTTCCGTATGTGCCTGACCGATCTTCCCGAAAACAGGATCTCCATAAGCAGGCCGGATGATTATGATTCCACACAATATGAGCTGCTAAGAAGAGTGTTTGCATCTGGTTGGGGAGAGGTGTTTTATAAATTTGATCCCATACCCAACCACAAAACTGATGTGAACAACCATGGACCCTTTAGCACCGATAATATCGGCATGAATTATGACTATCCTGAGGCCAGTTACAAGAGAAGAATGGAGATCATTGAGGAGCACATGAGTTATCAGAAAGGATTACTCTGGTTTCTAAGCAGCGATCCGGCAGTTCCTGATAATGTGAGTAAGAAAATGAACCAGTGGGGCTATTCACGGGATGAGTTCATTGATAACGGTCACTGGCCCCACCAGATCTATGTGCGGGAAGCTCGACGGATGGTAAGTGATTTTGTAATGACAGAGAAGGAGGTGCTGGGTAAATCACCGGTGGAACAGTCGGTGGGCATGGGCTCCTACACCATGGATTCCCACAATGTTCAGCGCTATATCAAAGCGGATGGTTTTGTTCAGAATGAGGGTGATATTGGTGTACATCCTGACAATCCTTACCAGATCGATATGCGTTCCCTGCTACCAATAAGGACTCAGTGTTCCAATCTGCTGGTACCTGTTTGCCTCTCCTGCTCCCACATTGCCTTTGGTTCCATCCGTATGGAACCCGTATTTATGATCCTGGGGCAGAGTGCTGCTACGCTGGCTGTAATTGCTATTAATGAAAAGAAAGATATCCATGATATTCCTTATGAGAAATTGAGAAAGCAGCTTCTCGAAGATGGTCAGGTGCTGCAACAATAACGTTCAAAATTCACTATGTCATGTTAAACTTCAGAAAAACATATTCCATTATTCTTCTTCCGGCCCTCCTCTTGTTGCTAAGTAGCTGCCACAAAGAGATATTTGTGGAATGTGAAGGCTTTGACCACAAAGGGGGTTGGGTGGTCGATCCCCAGTTTGTGGAGCAGATGGGGTCGCCCTACCTGATGGCCCACGGTATGGGTATACCGGTGGACAATGCTTCTACAACCATCCAGATGCCCTCAGGGGGCAATTATCATGTATGGGCAAGGACCGTCGACTGGGCTCCGGGACACTGGGAAAGTCCCGGACAATTTAATATCTGGCTTGGTGAGGAGCAACTTCCCGAAACTATGGGCCATTACAGGGGCTGGGGATGGAATTATGCCGGAAAGGTTAAGGTAAAGGGAGGACCAGTTCTACTGCAACTGGAAGATCTGACCGGCTTTAATGGCAGGTGTGATGCCCTTTACATCAGCAATAAGTACCGCACTCCCACCAATGAACAGGATTATCTCAAAGATATGCGAAGTCGGTATTCAGGAGATCTGGATACGCCGGAACAGGAGCTGACATTCGACCTGGTGGTGGTAGGAGGGGGACTGGCCGGTTGTGCAGCCTCCATTGCAGCAGCGGAGCAGGGACTAAAAGTGGCCCTGATTCACGACAGGCCCGTTCTGGGGGGCAATGCCAGCAGCGAGATCAGGGTACACACTCTGGGCATCTACGGTCATTTTGAACGAATCCTGCGTATGCTTGATACCGAGCACTACCCCAATGGATCACCTGCAGCACTGGTAGACGAAAAGAAACGGCACAAACATATGGAAAGCTATTCCAAGATCAGCCTGTTTTTGAATTACAGGGCCTTTCATACCAATACGGAGGTTCAGGTAATTACATCGGTCGACGCCAGACACACTTCCTCGGGGGATCAGATCAGGTTTTCTGCTCCTTATTTTGTGGACTGTACCGGAGATGGATGGATTGGCTACTGGGCTGGGGCAGAGTTTAACTATGGACGTGAGCCTGATACTTTATATGGCGAATCGTGGGAACAGTATGGTGAATTATGGAGCCCGGAGCTGGAGGATCAGCAGGTACTGGGAGCTTCTGTGCTCTGGAGAACCATGGAAGCGGACTCTGTTTGTGAATTTCCTGAAGTTCCCTGGGCCATGGATGTTGTCGGGCAATATGCTGCACGGAAAGGAACCTGGAACTGGGAGTTGATCAGCGATCGCTGGCACCAGGTGGATCATGCAGAACAGATCAGGGACCACATGCTAAAGGCCATTTACGGCTCATTTTACAACGAAAAGCGGCTTAGGGGTGCAGATCACCTGAAACTGGAGTGGGTCTCTTATTTGCTCGGAAAAAGGGAGTCACGCCGCCTTGTGGGTGATTATATCTACACTTTTAATGATATGAGGGAGTCCCGCACCTTTCCAGATGCTGTAGTTCATGAAATTCGCGAAGTGGATGTACACTATCCACAGAACAAGCTTGATGAAAGTAAACCAGATTTCCTGACAGAAGCTATGTATTTCCCGGCGGAGCCGTATCAAATCCCCTACAGATCACTCTATTCAAAGAATATAGACAACCTGTTTATGGCGGGCAGGTGCTTCAGTTGCAGCCATGTGGGACTTGGTGGACCCAGGGTGATGCGTACCACCGGCCAGATGGGAGCTGCCGTAGGCTATGCCGCATCGCTCTGTAATACACATCATTGTTCTCCACGGGATCTCTATGAAAAACACTTAAGTGAATATCTGGAGCTAATCCTGTCTTCAAATAAGGAGTAATGCATCCACTCAAAGAATTATTTATAAGTTATAATACTTATAATATATCTTTATAAAGAGCGATTAAAGCTGTATTTAGCAGGTGGAGCTATTCGGATATCTCTTTGAATATCAAATAATCCAGTTATCCAGCTTCAATAGATCGAAGAAGATAATCCCCTGCAGTACAAATCTGACCAGCCGGGCCAGGGCAAAGAGAAGGAAATTCTTGAAGGGGTAGTGAAAAAGCGTAATAGCAATAACTACCAGGGAAAAGGGGGTGAAGGGAAAGAGGGCAGCGATCACAATAAATGCGCCTCCCCACTTTCGTACAAAAGTAGTATAAGCCTTCAATCGCTGCTCGGTGAATGACTTGATGCGGGGCCTGGTGGCAATCCATAAGCCGATCCCATAGGAAATCACTCCTCCTGTATAGGAAAGCACCCCCAGCAAAGCAAGCCAGAGCAGTGGTCTTTCAAATTTCTGTGTCCAGATAACAAAAAAATCCACCGGGATCATTCCCGTAAATGACTCGGAGAAAAAGAATAGCAGGAGAACGAACTTATTTGAAAGTCGTTCTATGAATCCTCCAAAAAATGTATTGAAATCTACTACATACTTCCCCAGCAGGAATACGATGGCAATAACAATCAGGTAAATTAACAGAATCAGTAGTACACTACGGCCCACATATCTGAAGAAGCCCCTTTTTCTGAGACTATTATAGGACTCTTTCAACCGGACTCGGCCACTTGCTCGACTGGATTTTAAATGATCGTTGATCATTTTCCTGGATTTGGATAAGTCTCATAAAATACGGATTAAGAACCTTAAATCAAAAGAAATGCTCAATTCCTGCCTCATCAGAAAAAAGATTTGCAAATTGGGACACAAATTGAAACAGATGAGACATCTGCAATACTATTTGCCGGTCATATTACTGATCATACTTCCATTCAAATTATTCAGTCAGCCCAATATCCTGTGCATCCTGGTCGACGACCTGGGTTATGGAGACCTCTCCTGTCAGGGTGCCGGGGATATGCGGACTCCCCATATCGATCAGCTTGCCAGCCAGGGAATGAGTTTTACACAATTCTACGCCAACTGCACGGTATGCTCACCAAGCAGGGCCTCACTGCTCACAGGCAGATACCCCGATCTGGTTGGTGTTCCAGGAGTAATCCGGCAATTCGAGGATAACAACTGGGGCTACCTTTCCAGCGAGGCAACGCTGATTCCTGAGCTATTAAACGATCGAGGTTATCATACTGCAATCATCGGGAAATGGCACCTTGGTTTCGAAAGTCCCAATACTCCCAACGATCGTGGATTTGATTACTTCAAAGGATTCCTGGGTGATATGATGGACGACTACTGGACGCACCTCAGGGGAGGTGTTAACTGGATGAGGCAAAACGAGGAGGAGATCAACCCAGCAGGTCATGCCACCAATCTTTTTACGGACTGGACCCTGGAATACCTGGAGGAAAGGGCAGAGGACGGGCAAGCCTTTTTTCTTTACCTGGCCTATAATGCACCACACTTCCCCATTCAACCGCCAGAAGAGTTCCTTGATAGGGTGATTAAACGGGATCCGGATCTTGACCGGAAGCGAGCTAAAAACGTCGCCTTTGTGGAACACCTGGACACTCAGGTGGGGAGGGTGATGGCCTATTTGAAAGTATCTGGATTACTGGAAAATACACTGGTGGTTTTCACTTCCGATAATGGAGGGGCACTCAGGTATGCTCAAAGTAACGGAAAGCTGAGGGGCGGCAAACAGGAAATGTATGAAGGAGGTATCAAAGTTCCTGCATTTATGGTCTGGCAGAATATAATCCCACCAGGAAGCCAATCGGAGAGACTCACTTTATTGATGGATCTGTTCCCTACTTTTGCGGAAATCGCTGGTGCTGAACTAAGAGACTCCATTGATGGCATCAGCTTTCTACCTGCATTGAAAGGAGAAGAGTATCATGAGCCAGAAAGAACGGTATACTGGGTCAGACGAGAAGGTGGCACATATGGGGGACAGGCCTATTTTGCTGCGCGACGGGGGGATCACAAGATCCTTCAAAATACCCCCTATGAGCCCTTTCAGTTTTATAATATTGGCAATGATCCCTACGAGAAAAGTCCGCTGCCTGTCTCAGATTCAGAAATATATAAGTCATTGAGAACTGACCTGAGGAAGCATATTCAGCAATCGGGCAGTATTCCTTGGCAACATTGATTTATTCAGGCCTGTCTTTAATATCGTAGGCCATCAGGGACTCTCCCCGACGCTGATAGAGTACTCCCTGGTGAATAACAGGGTGGGAGAAGTGGTGTCTTGTACCCTTGGTAATCTTGAAGGAGCTTACCACTTTCATTTTGCCTTCTTCAAAGCTGATCAAATGCATCTGGCCTCGCTGATTGTAATAATACAACATCTGATCGGCGCCAATTAAGGCGCCCTGTCCAATATTCAGGGAATCGTTCAGGATCCCAGAGGTGGCATCGATGGAATAAAAATACTGACTGTGGGTTCCGCTGGTATAGAGATGATTGCCTAGTATGACCACACCTCCAAAAAAACTATCAAAGCCCGGATTTCTCCATGCCTGGGTAATTTCACTGCCATCTTCCGAAAGGTCCAGTTTGACTCCACCATTGCCGTCACCCGCGGCATAATAGATAGATCCATCTCTGTAGATTACAGAGTTTGCATGGGAATCCCCGATCCCGATTTTCTCACGCTCTTCTTCCGTATAAACATCCTGATGGTGAGACCATAGCAATTCACCTTCCTCCACATCCAATCCTAACAACTTGGCTGCTGTAAAAGTGACAAACAGCTCGTGGCCCTTATGAATCACCAGTTTTCCGGGATTATAGCCCGAACGCTCCCC
>PVMS01144720.1_pt1 | contig 12248 bp, 10 predicted proteins | sample 1853461 | NCBI WGS metagenome assembly PVMS01 (sample SAMN08582032, study PRJNA380276) | Marine sediment metagenome, whole genome shotgun sequencing project. | isolation source: ocean sediment barecode stripped | collected 2017
TCTGTCGTGTCTTGTGATGCGGTAGTGGATGCAGAGCTAAGGTAATGGCCGCATCGATGTGGCAATACCAATACATGAAACCGAACCGATGCCAGTGGAACCATCTAGTGGTTCAAAATGTAGTAACTGGTTGTGCGTCAATGGGGAATGCCTGTTTGCGCCGAACGATTGTTCCTTTCCCGAAAGAGATAATCATGCACGACTGGTGGATGGCATTAGCGGCATCGGTCACTGGCCGAATTGTATGGACCAAAAAGCGCACAGTGATGTATCGACAGCATTCAAAGAATGATACTGGTGCAAAACATTGGAGTATTACGTATGTCTTTTCAACAATTGTCCGTATCTTACGTTCTCCGTCGTTGCGTGAAGTATTACGAGGTTACCAGACTCAGGCCGAAGCTTTATATAAGCGATACGCTTCTTGTATGAGCCCCGTTGATCGGGAGGGTCTTTCTGCGTTTGCCAATCTGGAGTCCAGATCCTATTTCCGCCGTCTTGTGACGGTCCTTCATTACCGCATTCTTAAGACCGGATTTTTGAGAAATTTAGCTTTGCTGCTTCGAATTTAATTGATGAAAGAATCCTTTCAAAAACTTATTTTGGATCCCTGTGAGAATATCTGGAATCGAGAGATCTCTGGAAATAAAATGAAGTGGCTTTTAGTGGCACTTTTGGAGCAAAATGAAGAAGGCTTATGGAACAAACATCTTTGATGATAGAAAACTTAGGTGGATTTTGGGGAAGGTTTAAGAAAGGTATTTTGCTTCGTGGGCTTTTTCTGGGTCTAATTATCCTGGGTGCAAAATGGACTCTGGTTTTTCTTTTTGGAGGGGAGGTTCCCTTCGGTGATCAATGGGATGCAGAGGTCGCTCGTCTTTATCAACCGCTACAGGCGGGAGAGTTTGATAGCGCTTTGATCATCGCACCGCATAATGAACACCGAATTGCTGCGACTAATCTTTTGAATATTCTGTTATTCAAAATAGCCGGAAATCAAATAGATCCGCGACTCCAGATAGCTGTTTCGACTGCGATCCATGCTTTTTGGTTTGGGTTGATAGGAGCTTGGCTTGCTCGTCGGTTAAGACCTTCGTTACATCCCTTTTTATTCGGTTTTCTTGTGTTGTTGGGAGTTGCTCCCTATGCATATGAAAACACGCTTTGGGCATTTCAGAGCCAATTCTACTTTAATCTATTTTTTTGGGCTATCGCATTTTGGGGTCTTTGTCTCGGGCGTTTCGCGTCAGCTCGGTGGCTGTGCGGGTTGTTGGCTGGGGTTTGTGGAGTTTTTTCTTTTGGAGCAAGCGGTCTCGTCGGTGTGGCGATGATTGTCGTGATTGGGATCCGGTGCTGGACGAGGCGTGAGATGCGAAAAAGTGAAATTGCCACTCTTCTCGTTTCGATTGGGTTGGTTGTCCTCGGTTATGCCTTACACAGTGAAGTCGAGCAACATGGTATCTTGCGAGCTGATTCCTGGGCTACTTTTTCGTTAGCATTTATCCGTCTTGCTGCCTGGCCAGCCAATATGGGGCCACCCGTTGGTGTTATTTTATGGATACCCGGGATATGGCTGATGCTTGAATTAATTGGAGGGAGGCGAAAGCCTTCCGAGTTAAGTGACGTAGCCGTTTTTTCCTGGATGTTGACGATAGCAAATATTGGTGCAACTGCTCTGTTTCGTGGACAAAATGTTGTGGTCGAAGGAATAGCACCACGTTACTTGGATCTGTTTGCGATAGGACTCATTGGGAATTTCCTTGCTTTGCTCGTGATCGTAAAAGGAAGAGTTGGGAGAATTGTTGCACGACGGGCTTTCATGCTCACCTGGCTTGTTATTGTGGGTTTAAGTATTGGAGCGATAGGGTTTCATATGACGTCAAAGACTCTTCCTTTTTGGAAACAATCAGCACATCAACAGTTAGCCCGCATCCGTGCGTATTTACACAGTGGGGATGAGCGGATTCTGCAGGGTCGATCAATTTGGGAAATCAGCCACCCTGATCCAGAGCGGTTGGCGAAGATTTTAAACACTCCGGAACTTAAAAAAATTCTTCCTCCAAGTTTACACCAGGGGATGGTTGATGGCCTTTCATTCCAGGATGAGAGTCAGCATCAGGAAGAAGATATCAATCCGGATCAGTTGGCTCCGACTGCGTATCGAATTTGGGGGAACTGGAGGTTGAGGGATTTGGCGGAGAAGGCCGTTCAAGATGATGTGCTTGTATTTGAATCCGAAGGGGGGCATGCCTTGTGGACTCATGCTGTTTCTTCGGATGCGGGCTCTGTTGTGTTCGTCTTTGCACCAGAGAATTCAGGAGATCCTGTGTTTATTGAATCAAGGGGAAGTTCTGCCCAGTCTATCTGGAGAGAAACCCGGTTGAACCTGCCGAAAGGACGGATACTTCTCAGTGTAATGGATAATCGTGAAGTTGGCTGGACAGGTGTCACCTTACCGCGGCCTATTTCTTTTTGGGGTCTGTTGGCACGACGTTTACTTAGCTGGGCCCCTATCCTGTTTGCCGGATCTACCTTGGGGCTTACCTTTATGGTCTGGTGGCCATTCCGTCTTCGGAGACATTGATCATGAAGGCAAGTCGTTATGCTATTGTATTGGTAGAGAAGTTACAGACTACCTGTCCGGCTGGGAGGTGTCATCAATGATGAGTGAATCGCAGGTTATTCTTTCTGTTATTATTGTTGCCTATCGATCACGTGAAGAGATTGAAGAGTGCCTGATGTCGATCCCTCCATTTGTGATGGATCAGCGAGCGGAAGTTATGGTGGTAGATAATTTCCAGCAGGATGGGATTGAGGCCTTGATCAGCGATAAATTTCCTTCTGTAACGTATGTGAATCCTGGAGAGAATTTGGGATTCAGTAAGGCCAATAATTTGGGGTATCATCAGTCTTCTGGGGAATATATCCTTTTTTTAAACCCTGATACGATTTGTAATGAAAAAGCTTTGACGCATTGTTTAATGCGTTTGGAAAGTGAGTCAGCGATTGGTCTCATTTCACCTAAGCTTGTCATGGCAGATGGAGGAATGGACTTAGCTTGTCGGCGTTCTATCCCATCGCTTTGGGACGGTTTTTGTCGAGCCAGCGGGTTATCGGGAAGATTCCCAAATGTGAGCCTTTTTGCAGGATATAATCTAACGTATTTATCTGAAGATGAGACCTATGATGTGGGAGCTATCAATGGAGCGTTTATGATGACCCGGCGGTTTATTTTGGAGGAGGTGGGCTTGTTTGATGAAGCGTTTTTTATGTATGGAGATGACTTGGATCTCTGTTACCGCATCGGTAGAGCTGGCCACCGAATTGTCTATGATGGCCGTTTTTACAGTTATTCATCTAAAGGGCCTGAGCGTGGCAAAGGAATATGAGGCCATGTCCAGGGCCATTTTTGATGCAAATAAGGCCTTTTATCTGAAGCATTTTAATCCCGGTAGCCATTGGTGGATCCGCTGGAAATATGAAGTAGCTTTTGGCTTATGGAAGTGGCTAGCTCTTTTTCGGTCGAAACTTAAGGGTTCCCGTAGAGTAAAGCCGATTTAGCCGTTGTTATGATTCATTTTTCCAGCGGAGAAACGTCAGGAAAATTATCTGTAAGTCGAACCAGAGTGACCAATTCTCTATGTAATAGATATCGTACTGTATCCGTTTTTCGAGAGAGCTGATTCCCCTTAAGCGATTGACCTGAGCCCAACCCGTCATGCCTGGCTTGACCAGATGTCTTGGCATGTAATGTGGAATCGTTTCGGAGAGTTGATCGACATGAAAGGGCCGTTCGGGACGTGGGCCCACGATACTCATGTCTCCTTTCAGGACGTTCCAGAATTGGGGAAGTTCATCCAGATTCCACTTGCGCATAAACCGTCCTATTTTCAGGAGTCTAGGGTCGTGGATCGAAGTGCTTTGATTCAGTTGATCATCTGCGTCTGTATTGAGCTGCATGCTACGCAGTTTCAGCATGATGAATGAACGGTGATTGGCTCCAATCCTTTCTTGGTGAAAAAGAAGAGGGCCAGAAGATTCTCTCTTAATGAGAATCCCGAGGAGCGCAATTAAAGGAGCAAACAGAATGAGCCCGACAAGAGAGATCAGAATATCGACGCAACGTTTGGTAATCCGATTGAGCAGTCTGAAGATGGAAAAATCCTCAATCCCAAGAACAGGGACGTTCCCGTATGTCTGCAGGCGTAAATTAGAGATAAAAATGTCAAAGACAGAGGGGATAACTTTCCAATCGACGTAATTTTTTTCGCAGGTCTCTGTTATGCGGATGATATCCGCCTGAGGCATCTCGAGATTAGCTGCAATGAGGATATCGATTCCGTTTTCTTTCAGTATTTTTTCAAGTGTCGTAGTATCTCCGAGATGCATTTTTTTCCAATCATCAGGTATGGATGTTTCTTCTTTTTCTCTGGCGGAAATAAAACCAACAATCTGGAATGGGTGGAGATTTGGAGGAGAAACTTCTTCGACTAGTCTCTCGGCTTTTGAATTGTGCCCCAGTATGGCAACACGCAATTGTAGGCGGGACGATATATTGCGGTAGGAAACGATTTTGTGGAAAAGACTGCGCCAGCAATACATGGTAAGTAATGTCGTTGCGTAAGCGATGAGAACAAAAAGTCGAGAGATGGGGGGCTCAAATTTTAGAGCTAGCGAAATGCCGAGATATGCGAAAAACCAAAAGGTCGTGCCTCTGAAGATGAGGTTGAGGCTTTGGAATTTTCGAAGGAGTAGGCGTTGGTTATAAAGATTAAGGTAAGAATAGGTTGCTATCAAAAGGAAAACGCCGACTAGAAGGAGTGGTAAGTAAAGTTGGAATGTAGCGTATTCAACATAAACACCTACGGTCTTGAGAGGAGAGGCGTACCGAATCCAATAGCCGAGGGATAGTCCGACAAAAGCTCCAAGGACATCTCCGATGGCCAGAGTAATTGGCAAAATGATCTGTCTGAAGCAATTGGAGGGGCGGGAACTCATTTTTGGTTTTGAGTTGCAGAGAGTGTAGAGAGGTAGTTTGTAAAAAGGGCGTTCGATAAGTGTCCTTTAGTGGGAAAGATTGAGCCAAAGAAATCCAGGATGATGCCATTTTCCTGCACAACATAAGGATCGATTGGCGTGGGCCCATCCATGTTCTTCATAAGCATTCCATAGGCTATTCGTTTTCGTTGATACGTCTTCATTAGGGGTGGTTCATTGCCGACGGGAGCTCTAATGAGATCCGAGAATGAACTGTTTCGATAATTTTCCAGGAGTTTTTTATATGCGTTTTCTCGGTCAGGGGAAAGGTTTAACCCGTGGCGAGTCAATAGAGCTTGGTGGAGAGCCTGTGAAGATCTCGAGGGCTCTTTCCATGCCAGATAGAGGCTTTTCCAGGGTCGAGATGGCATGGCTTCCGAGTGAAAAAAATCAGGATTTCGCAAAAGCTGAAAAAGTGGTTTACTGAAATTATTTCCATTTGTGATAAGAGCTTCGATTTGATAATCTTGCCCCGCCCACCAGAGTAAAAGAGCTTTGGTATACTCAAGTTTCTTTCGTGTCTGAGAGGAAACTCCACTACTGTATTTCCAGGAAGAAATAATCTCTGAAGCGGATTCAAGAGTTCTTTTTCGATGAGGTTTTAAGAGTGGTGTATCCCAAATGGGAGATGTAATAAAGCGAGGGTCGTTGATAGATTCGAGAGCGAAAGCCTGCTGAGCTTCTTTATCTTTTTGTTGGTGTAGAAAACTTAGACCATATCCAAGATAAACACCGCCTTTGTCCGGGACGAGGAGAGCTGCTCGGATGAAATGATTTCCTGCAAGAGCGGGGTTTCTGTCCAGGTACAACCATCCGAGATTGAAATGGCAGAGTTCTTGATTAGAATCGAGGCGAAGTGATCTGGTTAGTAGATTAATTGCCTGGGATGTTAGGTCGTAACGTTCTTCGGGATTTTGTGTTTGATGTGATTTCAATAGAAACACACTAGCTGTCGCGTTGAGATAATAAGGCTCCCATGGAGCTATGGTAATTGCCTTCTTCACGTGATCCTGGAAGGAAGAGAAGTCATCTCGTTCTAGATGATTGATCGCGGTGGAAAAAACGCTCCGTGCCCTTAAGGAAGGGAGAATCTGGAAAAGAAGAATACAGACGACGACTAGGATAGTTGCTCCTATAATATAGGATCGTGGCGTTTTCCTTTTTCTGACTTTCTTGAAATTGGTTAAGGAGAGAAGGACGGCGCTGTTTATCGCGACGAGGCAGGCAAAAATAGGTATATCTAATTGATAGTCTGTTAGCGAAAATGCAGAATATCCAAAAAGAGAAAGGCCCGCAGCCAATAAGGTGCCTTGAGAATCCCTTCTAAGCTTTTCCTGAATAGACGGTAAGCTTTTTTGAATCCGTGTAACGAGAACGCCAAGAAAAAGAATGAAAAAGGCGGTCCCGAAGTAGCCTAGATCAGCCCAGATTTGTACAGGCGTATTGTGGAGCTGAAGAGCCGTATCGACGCCACCTGAGAGCTTTGAGCGGTATTGAGGATAGACCCGTGGAGTTGTCCCAGGCCCATATCCGGTCATTAAGCGGTCAGTTCCCATCTCCCAACCCGCTTTTAGCATGTTCATCCTTTGGAGGTCGCCTTCGTTTAAAGTACGATGCTTGGCAAAGTGAATGGCTAGGTTTCTGATTCGGTTGTTGGATACACCTATTCCAATTACCACGAGAGCGGAAAGTCCCAAGATCAGAAGGAAGTTTCTTCTTCTGATCTTATATCGAAGGGAAAAATATGAAATACTGCCTGCGATAAGGGCTGCGAGTCCTAAGAGACCACCTCGGCTTCCGGATGAAAAAAGTAACAGAAGAGACAGCCCCGAAATAATACTCCATCCAATTCTCTCCTTCCCGGAGCGAGTCCAGGCGAGCATGGCCAGCCATGGAAGCATCAGAATGGCCATGCCTGCGGTGTAGTTGGAATGCCCTAGAGGTCGCTCATTTCGGATATCGAAGAAGTGATAAGGAAAGCTATTTTCTCCTGCTGCTTGGTTGAGTGCTTGGGTTTCTTGAATATGCCGAAGGAGCCCGATAACCCACCCTTCAAGACTGACAAAGAGAAATAGGACAAAGAAACCGGCCAAAAAGTAGTGGAGTCTTTTTATTCTGCGAATATAGCCCTTCCCATGAAGAGATCCGAGGAGGGCAATTGTTAAATAAAGCACTCCAATGGTGTAAATTGGGATGGTTGAGGCCTCAAAAGATTGCTCAGAAAAGGGACTGAGAGTTGCAGATATCAAAATCCAAATGAGAAGGCACGCGAGGATACATACAGCTAGAAGGTCTCTTATGTGAAAGGTTTTACGTATGCAAAGACATTGGATAGCCAGGGCAAAGAGGGGTAGGAGCAGAAGGGTTTGCATGTAGAAATTCCAGGGCCATGCATAGATTCGGGTCGCTCCGTTTGGGCTGAGAGTCAAGACTGCGAGGAAAGTCAGACTGATGTAAAGAAGGACGTTTCTGAGGAGGATACAGGAAGGTCTATTGTTTTCGGAATTTCTCGGCATTGACGGGCATGATGAGAAAGGGATGTTTCTAGCTCAAGGTTGTTTATGGACAGAGATGGCGAGACGTTGACGAATTGTAATTCCCCAATGTAAATAGAGGGATTCTTATGGCTGTGACGTTTGATCAGGATTTTTCTGAAGAGGTGATGACCGTTTCTGCGTTTACGCGGCGGGTTAAAACGTTGTTGGAGAATTCGATCTCTCCAGGTTGGATTAAGGGGGAGATTTCGAATCTCCGTCACCAGGCCAGTGGCCATCTCTATTTCTCGTTGAAGGATGCGAATAGCCAGGTTTCGGCAGTGATGTTTCGGGGGAATGCGGCTCGAATGGATTTTGAGCTTCAAGACGGGATGGAGGTGCTGGCATATGGCGAGATCAGTGTCTATGAGCCTCGAGGGAACTACCAACTGATTGTCAGGGCAATGGTTGAGGATGGGCTAGGCCGTTTGCAGCAGGAATTTGAGCGACTAAAGAGGCAATTGGCTGCCGAAGGTCTTTTTGATGAAGATAGGAAACTGGAAATCCCCTCGTTTCCTTCTGTCATAGGAATGATTACCTCGTCGACTGGAGCTGCCGTTCAGGATTTCATACGGATCCTAAAGCGGCGTGGTTGGAGAGGGAGGTTGGTTGTCTTCCCAACAAAAGTTCAGGGTGAAGGGGCAGCTAAAGACATGATTGATGCACTGAAGTTGGCGGAGTCTTCTTTAAAGAAAAATCGACGAAAAAAGGGCCTTTTACCTCCGGTGGATTTGCTCGTGATCGGACGAGGTGGAGGTAGCATCGAGGATTTATGGGCCTTTAATGAAGAGGCCTTAGCGCGTGCAATTGCGGATTGCTCCATCCCGATAATTTCAGCGGTAGGGCACGAGATTGATTTTACTTTATGCGATTTTGCGGCGGATGTCAGAGCTGAGACGCCGTCGGCTGCTGCCGAATTGATCTCATCGGAATTTCTACAAACAGAAGAGAGGATTGAATCCGCATCGGCAGAGTTGGTGCAGATAGTTGATGATAAACTTCGTGAACTTAGGGATCAATATGCCATCGCGGAAGGTCGCTTGGCGTTACTTTCGCCCAAAGCAAAGGTAGAACAGGGATTACTACGGCTGGATGATCTCACGAATCGATTGGGTTCATTTGTCCGGGAGCAATTATTGTCGAAGCGTCATGCTTTTATAGAGGCATCTTCTCGTCTCGGGTATCTATCTCCGGAACCTGAGATTAGGCTCATGAAAAATGAGTATGAATCAAAGAGAGCTCGTTTCGAGCGAGTGATGGAGATTCTGTATCAATCCAAGGTGCTTCGTCTCAACCAAGCTCAGGCTCGCCTTGAACCTCTGGCCCCGGGAGCAGTTCTCAATCGGGGTTTTGCGATGGTCCGTTCACCCTCTGGTGATTTGATAGAGAGACGTTCACTCGCTCAGAACAATAAAGCCCTTACTCTTCAATTTCATGATGGTAAGGTAGAAGTGGATGTTCGAAAAAACTAGAGCTGTTCGAAAACGGCTCTAGGTTCGAATAAATTTGGTCCACTTCGTCTTGGACTTGGCGGACCTAACAGTAGTTTCGATAAATGCCATTCCTTCAACGCCATCTTCAATCGTTGAGAAATCGTAATTTTTGATTTTTCGCCCCGATATCTCATCGTCGATGGCATTGGCCGCTTCGAGATAGATATTGGCGAAGGCCTCAAGAAAGGCTTCTGGGTGACCGGCAGGAATGCGAGTGAAATTTTGGGCAACCTTACTGTTGTAGCTGTTTCCTCTTCGATGGATTTGTCGGGGGGCGTCTGGATATTTGACGATCAATTCGTTGGGAAACTCCTGATGCCATTCGAGTGATGCTTTGGTTCCATAAACTCGGATGTTTAAGCTATTCTCTTCACCGGCAGAAATTTGTGACGCGTAGAGAATACCTTTGGCGCCTCCCTTGTAGCGGATGAGGATATTTCCATCATCTTCCAGTTTTCTCCCCGCGAGGAAAGAGGTGAATTCTGCGCAAAGCGAATCGATTTCCAGGCCGGTGATGTAGCGTCCGAGGTTCTCGGCATGTGTGCCTATATCACCGATGCAGCAGGATGCGCCAGCTTGCTTGGGGTCTGTTCGCCAGGCCGCTTGTTTCTGCCCTTCTTTTTCAATTGAATTGATCAGCCAGCCTTGTGGGTATTCTGCGACTATTTTGAGAATCTTCCCGATTTTTCCAGAGCGGACCATCTGCCGGGCTTCCTTCACCATAGGGTAGCCGGTGTAGTTGTGAGTGAGGGCAAATACTTTGCCTGTCTTCTTTACGATTGTGCGAAGTCTTTTGGCTTCTTTGAGATCAAATGTGACAGGTTTATCACAGATAACGTTGAATCCGGCTTCGAGAAAAGTTTTGGAGATCGCGAAGTGAGAATTGTTTGGCGTGACAATTGAAACGAAGTCGATGCGCTCATCCAGAGGAAGAGCCGCCTCTTTCTGAGCCATTTCCTGATAGGAAGCATAAACACGCTTTGAATCGAGAAAGAGTTCTTTTCCAGATGCTTTAGAACGTTTGGCGTTAGATGAGAAGGCACCGGCTATGAGCTCTATTTTTCCATCCATCAGGGCTGCTATACGGTGAACTGATCCGATGAAGGCTCCTTGTCCGCCTCCCACCATTCCCATGCGAAGTTTACGTTTCATATGATTCTAAAATTTTGAGTGCTATTGAGAGTTTTGAGTTCTATTTTTCGAAGGCAGCATCAAAGGCAAGCTGGCTAGAAGGAAAATCGACGTGCCGGACATAGGCGGCGGCTTCGGTTCCCCCATGGATCCGGTCCATGCGAATGTCCTCCCATTCCACAGAGAGAGGGCCTGCATAGCGAATGTCATTTAAGGCGACGATAATCTCTTCGAAATTGATGTCTCCATGTCCGAGTGAGCGGAAATCCCATTGGCGACGGTGATCTCCGAAATCCGTATGTCCGCCAAAGACTCCGACGGAACCATCCCCATGGCCCCACCAAACATCTTTCATATGCACATGATAAATACGTTTAGCAAAGGTGCGGATGAAATTTACGTAGTCGACTCCTTGGTACCCGAGATGTGAAGGATCATAGTTGAAGCCAAAGCGTCGATGTCCACCTAATGCCTTGAGCGCGCGCTCTGCAGAGGCGATGTCGAAGGCAATTTCCGTGGGATGTACTTCGAGCGCGAAATTAACGTTTACTTTCTCAAACGCATCCATGATGGGGAGGAAACGTTTGGCGAAATCCTGAAATCCTTTTTCAATATACTCCTGTGAGGTTGGAGGGAAAGCATATAGGGCGTGCCAGATGCTGGACCCTGTGAAACCATTAACCACGGCAGGAAAGTCATCTTTCTTTTTCCGGTCGGGCTTGGCATCAATAAAGTTTCGGCAGGCTTTAGCCGTAAGGATCATTTTTCTTGCTGCACGCTTACGAACACCTTCGGGTTTCCCATCACCCCAAACATCTGGGTGGAGGATTGCCTGATGGCGGCTATCTATATTGTCGCAAATAGCTTGGCCCACCAGGTGGCTTGATATGGAAAAGGCGGTCAGCCCATTGTCGGAGAGAATCTCCCAGCGTTCTTTGCAGTAGCGTTTGCTTCGGGCGGCTTGGTCGACATTGAAGTGATCGCCCCAGCAGGCGAGTTCGAGACCATCGTAGCCCATCGTTTTTGCGAGAGGAGCGAGATCGGAAAGGGGTATATCAGCCCACTGTCCGGTGAAGAGTGTTACTGGTCGTGGCATAGTTTAGGGTTTGTTGTTAAGAGTATCCAGAAAAGCAAGGTGATGCTTGGAAAATATTGGACGAGGGGCAATCTTATTGAAGACATTGCTGGTGAGGTAACTGCCTTCAGAAAAAAAGGATCAAACCGGTCCTTCTAGAAGAACGAATTTGAGTTACTGGTAGAGCCAGTAGGGTCGGGAATTGCGTTGGAAGGATGCAGCGTAGCGATCCCATTCTTGGAGAAAAGCGTTCACGTTGATCTGATAACCCTGAGTGGTCAGAGTGTTCCACCAAAGGCTTGAACCGACATGTTTGTTGAAAAGATTTGCTCGAGATCCCTTTTCCTTTGCAAAGGGATTTGGCGGATTGAGTTTGCCGGCGATTTTCATCATCCAGAAACTAACTTCAGTCGGCCGCCAGCTTTCCCAGTCTGTTATTTCAGTGTAAAGTCCAGTCGCGATATGTCCTTGGGAATTTTTGAATTGTCTAGGAACAAGTCTAAGCCCCGGCATTGGATGGCGGTTGAATTCTTTTTGGACTTTATCCAATGATTGTCCCCTGAAAGTTAGAATACGAAATGGCATATTGCCTCCAACGCCGTGCCGAAACCCGCCTAGTTGTGCACCTAATCCTGTCATGGAATAACCGACAACAGCCTCAAAGGTTGGGATGTTCGGAGAGGTGGGCACCCATGTTAATCCAGTTTGCGGCCAGGTCATTTTGCGGTTCCAGCCTCTCATTCGGATGACAGATAGTTTTCCTTTTTGTCGGAGACTTTCAGAGATTTTCAAGATGCCAGGCCTGGCGGCAGAAATACGTGCGATTTCTCCGATAGTAAGGCCATGAACATAGGGCATCTGATAAGCGCCAACATAGCTCATCCATTTCTTATCCATGGGAGGGCCATTGACTTTTAGGCCGCCGAGTGGATTTGGGCGATCGAGAACAATGACTTCAACATTGTTTTCAAAACAGGA
>PVMS01026116.1_pt1 | contig 12246 bp, 9 predicted proteins | sample 1853461 | NCBI WGS metagenome assembly PVMS01 (sample SAMN08582032, study PRJNA380276) | Marine sediment metagenome, whole genome shotgun sequencing project. | isolation source: ocean sediment barecode stripped | collected 2017
GACCGTGACGCTATTTCACCCAGTAGTATCAATAATGCCGAAACAACCACCGCAAACATGCCAGAACCCTCCCCCACATTCAGCACAGCCAGTAGCATCAAGCCGCCGACTATCGAACTGGCGAGGCCACCGATGGCGAGTTTTTTGTAGAGAGGGACGACGTCCTCAATCTTTCGTGCGGCGCAGGCGAGGTTGTTTAACCCCGGCATGGCTTGCGTGGGTTTGAGGGTTGGGATCAGTTTGAGTTCCAGCACGACACGGACACACAATATCACCACGGCGCAAATACTCGCCGTTATCAATAGGCTTGTATCACCCTGCTCTTCGCCACCTGAACCCACCAACATCAGCGCCATACTGGCGCTACCGAATATCACGGCCGTGCCGAAGAAACCGACATAGGTATTGGCGCTGAACCAGCCGGGGCGTTTGGTTACGTAGTAAATGCTCGCCATACTCCATAAGGCAACGAAACCCGCAACAACACTCAGCCATAGAAATAGCGTATTTGGCTTGCCTAAAAACTCCAGCGCATAGGTGATAAACCACAGCCCCAGAAAGACGTTGGTAAAAAAGATTTCCCGGCTGAGCCAGGAGGTTTTGATATTGCTTAAAGCCCTGATCGCACGCGCGGGGTTTCCTAAATGGAAGAACGCGGCAATGATACCGCCAACCCCAATGGGGCCGACCAGAAACAAGCCTTGCGTGGTGATATTGACTGCCATTTCGCTACTGGCCTCGCCGGAGGCAAAGCCACGAAACAACGCAATGAGTGTGATCGTTCCCACGGCCAGCTGTAGCATTAAGCTATTGATAATGAGAGCCCATTCTTTGGTTTTCATCCTATTAAACTCCTAATTTGTTGGCGTTGATATTTGTCGTTTTAAAACAACACTATTTGAGGAAATAAACCGATGGTTTAGTCTCCTTCTCTTCCAACAAACGAATGTGTTCGCGTTCTTGAAGAATTGTGTATACATCGCTGTCCTTATCGTTAATATCACCAAAGTGGCGAGCATTAACGGGGCAGACTTCGATACAGTTCGGCAACAAGCCTTGATCAACCCGCTCATAGCAAAAGTTGCACTTGGAGACGGTGCCTTTTTGCTGAGGTTCGACCGTTGCATCGCCCACCGCAAAGTCCAAATGGTACTCGGGCTCCTTTTCATTCAGCGTACGAACAGCATCGTAAGGACAGGCCATCACACACATCTCACAGCCCATGCATTTGTCATAATCCTGCATCACGATGCCATCTTCGCGCTGCCAAGTTGCTTGAGTCGGGCAAGACTTCACACACGCTGGCTCATCACAATGCTGACAGGCAAAGGTGAGATAGCTCATATCAAGGCTTGAAGGATATTCGCCTTCCGGCGTATCAATATCCTCACCACCACAGGTCAAGACACGGTTCCACCAAATATCATTAGGCAGATTGTTCCCTTGCTTGCACGCAATCGCACAGGTATGACAGCCAATGCAACGCTTGATATCGACCACCATGACATATCGTTTTTTATGTTCAGGCATTCCCGTATCCCCCCTTATGCGTTGGCTTCAACTTTACGCACTTCACAGAGCACATCGTAAAAGCACTGGTTAAAGTCCGTGGTGTTGATATGGCTATTTGTCAGTTCCTGGTAGGATCCGGCAATGAACTGATCTCTCTGCCATCCTTTAGGAACGGTTACCATTCCGGGTCTCTGGGCTTCACTCAAAATCGTTTTAAGCACCACATGCCCGCGGTCATTAAAAACTTCAACTATATCTCCCTCTTTGATACCTCTCTGCTCTGCATCTTGGGGACTGATTATCACAGTAGGTTCCGGATCAAGTTCCCGCAGCCAGGGAGTGCTGTGCCATTGACTGTGAAGACGCCAACGCGGTCGGCTGGTGTGGTAGACCAGCGGGTATTTTTTTGCCAGCGGATTATCCGGCCAGGCTTCAACGGGCGGTGTAAAAATCGGAAGATGTTGACTGCTTTTATCAATTTCTATACCGCAGTCGATCCGTGGGTAGGGATCTTCAAGATAGAATTCCAAACGGCCTGAAGGAGATGGGAATTTGTTTCCCTTCCAATTCACCCAACAGGTCGGGAGGGTCTGAATTACTTTTTCTTTTTGAAGCCGTTCCCATGTCAGCCCGGTTGCTCTGGCAGCATCGGTATCGATAAGCATTTTTATGAACTCTTCATCGGTATGCTCAAAGAACTCGCCCAGCCCCATGCCTTTGGCAATCAGGCGGTAAATGTCCATATCGCATTTGGATTCATATAAGGGTTCCAGAGCTTTTTCACAGATAGTCGCATGTGGCTGATCCGGTCCCTGGACAAAATCAAGCCTTTCAAACCAGTGAGATGCCGGGAGTATCATATCCGCATACTTGGTTGTGTCGGTTTCCACCATATCGACCACTGTTATAAAATCAATGGCAGGAAAAATCTCATTGATAATCTCATTCTGATTAGCGCCATTGCACACTACATTGCTGCCATGAATATAAAGGGCTTTTATAGGATGCGCTTTGCCGTAAAACTCGCCTGTCTTGAGAGCCTCTTTAAGATATACCCAGGGGATGGTCGGTGATGTCATGCCTTTCGGGAAGAAAAACGGCAGTACGTTAAGATTAAACCATAACAGGCCGCAGTGCCCCACAGATGCGCCGGTTTTTGCGATATTTCCCGTAAGCGAAGCAAGAATGCCCCACGCATGTCCGAGCTGAACGCCGTTGCTGTACTGGCTAAATCCCGTATAAATGCTTGCCGGTTTATTGGTCGCGTATAAACGCGCCAGATCCCGGATCTCGTCAGGGGTTATTTCACAGAGGTCGGCTACGGTTTCCGGCGGAGATTTTGACATTTCCTCTTTCAGCAGACTAAAAGAAGTGGTTACTTTGATTCCGGAAACGGTAAACGTCCCCTCAAGCGCAGGCGTTCCGACCTCTTTCAAAACCTTGCCGTCTTCTGCTTCAATGTCCCACACGATGTAGGGATCAGCAGAATCTTCATCCGATATTGCACCATCAGAACCAGCAGTAGTTGACACAAACAAAGGAACATCAGAATCTTTAGGTTTTACACCTGTGATATCACTCAGTCTTAAAAAGCGTTTTGTATCCTCCCGGACAAGAAAGGGTGCCACGGTATGATTCAGCAGATAGGCTTCATCATATAATTTTTCTGAAATGATTACCTCTGCCATGGACATGGCCAATGCCGGGTCCGCACCCGGGCGGATGTTAATCCACTGATCTGCCTTGGATGCTGATGTTGTGTACCGAGGGTCTATCACAACAACTTTAGCCCCTGCCTCCTGGGCTTCTACAACAAAGCGCCAGGCATGGGGATGAGAGTTGGTCATATCGGCCGCCCACACAATGATGGTCTTTGCGTTGGCAAGATCTGCAGGGTCATTGCCCTGGTTAAAATCGCCCCCGTTGCCAAGCACCCTGCCTAGCCCGAGCGTATCCGACATATCAATTGAGTAGTCAATTCGCGAGGCATGCATCAGATTGCCAAGGCGCAAACTGCCCCACGAACCATTGAGCACTGCAAAATTTCCGCTTACAGTAAAAAATCCAACAGACTGCTTTCCGAATTCTTTCTGATACCCTTTATATTTCTTAACAATAGTACCAATGGCTTCTTCCCAGGAGATTCGCTCCCATTTTCCTCCGCCCCGCTCTCCAACCCGCTTCATGGGATACTTTATCCGTTTGGGATCGTAGACCCGCTGTACATGGCTCAACCCTCTCAGACACACACGGTTATAGCGCGGGTCAGGAAATGGTCCCATTTCAATTTTGACGGCTTTACCATCGCGGACATGCACATTGAGTCGGCACCTGCTTTGGCAGTTCCCGACGCACATACAACTGTAGATCTTCTCTTCACTACTCATATTCATCGCCTCTTCCAGAACTCCAATTGAGCGTATATGCAGGCTCTTTTTTATATCGTGTTGATATTATGGGGTTTTTTGACCATCTTAAAAGGGAACTTCAGTCTAGAACTTTCATGGCCTTACCTCCTGCTCATGGCTGTGTCCAACAGCCCACATCACAACATATGTATAGCTTAATACTGTTTCTGAATACCGCTTATAGGAAATCAGGACAGGAGTAGTTGAATTGCGGCCAACCTGGTGCCCTGGCTAACTGCCGCACTGTCCCTGGTGGCGAACGGTATCAGCACCCCGGAAGACGTCGATAAAACCTGGTTGACGGACTGCCCGGCCGGGATATTATCGCTAGCCGACATCCTTGAACGCCTTGCCGGATGTCCATAAGGCCGCATCCGGCCAAACGCGCTTCAGCGCCTGCATGAACTGCGCATCCGGCCCGATGAAAATCTGCGACTTGCCAGCCTTGATCGCCTTGACAATCGCCTTGGCTGCCTTCGGCGCTGTGGTCATCAATTTCTTGTTGAAGGTCGCCTTACTCGTGTCATCCATTCCCAACGCGCTGTTGGCAATATTGGTTTGAATACCGCCCGGGTGGATACTCAGCACCTTGACCGGCGTGTCCTTGAGTTCGATCATCAGCGTTTCGTTCAGGCCCAGCACGGCAAACTTGGACATGTTATACGGCCCACTGCCGGGGGATGGTACAACACCAAAGATACTGGATACATTGGCGAGCACCGCTTCCGGGCGTTGCATCAGGTAGGGCAGGAACGCCCTGGTACCGTACACCACGCCCCCGTGGGGTCAAAAAACTCATCCGCCGTTTGATTTCAACAACTTCCATACTCTACGTCATACCTGCCTTATGGCCCGACAATGACCGGGCTGTAGAAGTCGCCGCATAGATGGACGCGACAACTACTTTGACAAACAGCGGAACAAGCCCGAAGTTCGGTTTCGAAAACCCCTTCCAATTCTTCAACTTACCGCCGCCAGCTTGCTCGGTATTGCCAACAACCAGGTTCAGCATACGTTCGGTTTCGGTCACCCTGCCCTTCCCCATCAGAAAATCCCGTTACCTTTCTTCCAGTTACTGGCCAGGCTCATCCCCCTCCCACCTCCTCATAATCGGCAGGTCGAAGGTTCAAATCCTTCTGGGCCCACCATCTTATTGATTTTTGTAGGTTTTCTATAGAATACACCCTCCGCCTCTGGGACAAGATTCATAGACCCGAGTCGGGAGGTGTATAGACTGTATAATCCACCTTCCACGCGCCCGTAGCTCAGCTGGATAGAGTAACTGGCTTCGAAAGGGGCGGCCTCCCGCCAGTTCATTACACTGGTAACTTATTTCCTGCTATAAATATTGATGTACGTCAACTTCTCTATTACTTATAGGTCAGAAATTTTTGTATGATGATGGCCTTGGCTTGAGTCTCAATATATATCAATTTTATCGGAGATCGTAAAATGGCAGCGAATCTGGATTTATCCAAATACGGTATCGTCGACGTCAAAGAAATTGTATACAACCCCTCATTTGACCAGCTCTTTGAAGAAGAGACGAGGCCGGAACTCGAAGGCTTTGAAAAGGGTGTGGTGACGGATACGGGCGCTGTTAATGTTAGAACGGGGATATTTACCGGGCGCTCACCAAAAGACAAATTTATCGTATTGGATGAAGTCAGTCGGGACAATCTATGGTGGACTTCCGAGCATACACCAAATGACAATAAGCCAATAACTCCTGCCGTGTGGAAAGACCTCAAAAAACTGGTGGCTGGCGAATTATCAGGAAAACGCCTGTTTGTTGTCGATACCTTCTGTGGTGCCAACGAAAATGTGCGGATGAAAGTGCGCTTTATTGTCGAGGTAGCCTGGCAAGCTCACTTTGTAAAAAACATGTTTATTCGCCCTACGGCCGAGGAACTGGAAAGTTATGGCGAGCCCGATTTTGTGGTGATGAACGGCTCAAAAACCAGTAATCCAAACTGGAAGGAACACGGGATGAATTCGGAAGTATTTACCGTGTTTAACATGACTGAGAAAATGCAGGTGATCGGTGGAACCTGGTACGGCGGTGAAATGAAGAAAGGCATGTTCGCCATGATGAACTACTATTTACCACTCGGTCATATGGCGTCCATGCATTGTTCTGCCAATGTCGGAGACGATGGTGATACCGCAATTTTCTTTGGCTTATCTGGTACCGGTAAGACAACGTTATCCACTGACCCAAAACGCAAATTAATTGGTGACGATGAACATGGTTGGGACAATGAAGGTATTTTTAACTTCGAAGGTGGATGTTATGCAAAAACCATTGATCTGGATGCCGAGAGCGAGCCGGATATCTATAAGGCTATACGCCGTGACGCGTTACTGGAAAATGTCACGGTAGATGAGAACGGTAAAATAGATTTTTGCGATCATTCAATCACAGAAAATACTCGCGTATCCTATCCAATAGATCATATTGATAACATAGTGAAACCCGTTTCACGTGCGGGTCATGCCAGGAAAGTTATTTTCCTGACAGCCGATGCATTTGGTGTACTGCCACCCGTTTCCAAGTTGACCCATGACCAAACCAAATATCATTTCTTGTCTGGCTTTACGGCAAAACTGGCAGGTACTGAACGTGGTATCACTGAGCCTGTACCAACATTTTCAGCCTGTTTCGGCAAGGCTTTTCTGACACTTCATCCTGTCAAATATGCGGAAGAGCTGGTGACGAAAATGGATGCAGCGGGAGCAGAGGCTTATCTGGTCAATACGGGCTGGAATGGCACTGGAAAGCGTATTTCTATTAAAGATACTCGCGCAATTATTGATGCGATTCTGGACGGTTCCATCGAGCACGCGCCAACCAAAATTGTGCCTGTCTTCAACCTGGAAGTGCCAACCGAGTTGCCGGGAACTGATACAGGTATTCTTGATCCTCGCGACACTTATGAAAACCCTGCAGCGTGGGCCGGGAAAGCTGAAGACCTGGCCGCACGCTTTATCAAAAACTTTGATCAGTATACCGACATTGTCGACGGTGCGGCGCTGGTTGCTGCGGGGCCTCATTTGGCGGGTTAAAAATCCTCCTGTACCTCATCGCCCGTGCTGTTGTCTTGTGGCCGCTTCGGCTCCTGACCTGATTCAGAACGAGGTATCAACGGGCCCTTTACGGACCTCGTCCTCCAGACCTTCCAGGAAATCGCCACTTTTGCTTGTCGGTATGGTCGGGGAGTCTATATGCCAAATGTCTTGCCGGTACTCTTCAACCGCCCGATCCGAAGAGAATCTACCGATCCGCGCCACATTCAGAATTGACTTGCGGGTCCAATACTCACGGTCGGTGAACTCCCGCTCGACCGATTGCTGACACTCTGCATAGGCGGCGAAGTCGGCCAGTACCATGAATTCATCATGGTCAAGGAGGGAATTTATCAGGGGTCGAAAAAGTTCACGGTCGCCGCCAGAAAAGAAACCGGAAGCGAGAAGATCAAACACTTCCCGCATCAGGTCGTTAGCTGCGCAGTAGTTCCGGGGCTGATAACCCGATGCTTTCAATGCCGCCACCTCCTCCGCCGTGAGGCCGAATAAGAAGAAATTCTCCTCGCCCACGGCCTCCCGGATTTCGATGTTGGCGCCATCAAAGGTGCCAATCGTCAACGCGCCATTCATCGCGAACTTCATGTTTCCGGTGCCGGAAGCTTCCTTACCCGCGGTGGAAATCTGTTGAGATAGATCCGCAGCCCGAAAAATCGACTGGGCATTCTTGACATTGAAATTGGGCAGAAACGCGACTTTGAGGCGGTCCCTGACATCCGGATCCCGGTTGACGACGTCCGCCACGCCATGAATCAGCCTGATGATCAGCTTTGCCATGAAATAACCCGGTGCCGCTTTGCCGGCAAACACGAAGGTTCTGGGCACGGGGTCGAAACCTGGCTCGCTCTTGAGTCGCCAGTACAAGGCCATGATATGCAATAGATTGAGATGCTGGCGCTTGTACTCGTGAATACGCTTGGCATGTATGTCAAACAGTGACTCCGGATCGACCGAGACGCCAATACGATCACCTATGATCCGTGCCAGTTGTTGTTTGTTTTCCAGTTTAATCCGTGACCACTGCTCCTGAAATCCAGTATCCCCGGCCACTGCTTCAAGGCCTCTTAGTTGGTCCAGATCGCTTAGCCAGCCCTTGCCCAGCTGCGTATCTATCAATGACGCCAGGCCAGGATTGTCGACGGCAATAAATCGCCGGGGAGTGACACCGTTGGTTTTATTGGAGAATCCCTGCGGATCAAGTTCGAAAAAATCCCTGAACACATCCCGGGTCATCAATTCTGTATGCAGCTTCGCCACTCCGTTGATATGGTGGCTGCCGATACAGGACAGATTGGCCATGCGCACATAGCGCGGCCCTGTCTCATCGATCAGTGACAGGCGCGCGATTTTGTCTTCATCGCGAGGATAGCGCAGGCGAACCCGGTCGAGAAAAAGGCGGTTGATCTCGTAGATGATCTCCAGGTGTCGCGGCAACAGTGTTCCCATCAGGTCTACGGGCCATTTTTCCAAGGCCTCGGGTAGCAGAGTATGGTTAGTGTACGAAAAGACGTTTTTGGTGATATGCCAGGCCTCATCCCATTCCATCCCATTTTCGTCGACCAGCAGGCGCATAAGTTCAGGGATTGCGAGTGAGGGATGGGTGTCATTCAGTTGCACTGGTATACGCCCGGGCATTTCCCTGAAATCGCCAATCAGCTCATGCACCAGATGCAGTGTGTTTTGCATGGCGCAGGAAACCAGGAAATATTGCTGCTGCAAGCGCAGTTTCTTGCCCTGTTCGGGCTCGTCATTGGGATAAAGCACCTTGGAAAGGTTTTCAGAGATCACTTTCGCCTCTACCGCCCGATAGTAGTCACCGGCGCTGTAGATCTGGAAATCAAAATCCGCGACGGCCTCTGACTTCCATAATCGCAGCAGTGCTGTGGAATTGGCCTGGTATCCCATCAGCAGTTGGTCGTAGGCTACCCCTTTGACCACTTGATCGGGAATCCAGCGAGTGCGCTGTCGTCCTGTTTCATCCAGGTATTGTTCCGTATGCCCGCCAAACTGCACTTTGTAAGAAATGTTCGGACGGGATAATTCCCACGGATTTCCTTTCTGCAACCAGGGATCAGCGACCTCTACCTGCCACCCGTCCCTAATCTGCTGCTCAAACATACCGAATTCGTAGCGAATGCCGTGGCCCACGACCGGAATTCCCCGGGTAGCCATCGAATCCAGGTAGCAGGCGGCGAGACGGCCCAGGCCACCGTTGCCCAGTCCGGGCTCCTGCTCCTGGTCGACCAGTTGCTGAAAATCCAACCCAAGCTCTTCTATCATCTTCCTGGCCTGATCAAGGATTCCCAGGTTGACGAGGTTGTTGACCAGTTGTGGCCCCGGCAGATATTCGGCGGAGAGGTAAACCACGGCTGACAGGTTGGGTAGGATACCCTGTGCCGACGCGACCCAGCGCTGGAGAATGCGATCGCGAACGGTATGCGCCAGAGCCGTATAATAGTCATGTCGCGTGGCCGATCGGGGATGCTTGCCTCTTATATAGACAAGGTTCTCAAGAAAAGAGCGTTTCAGTGTCTCGGCTGTAAGCCCTGTATGGCTGTCTTCAGATTCCATTGGCAAGCTCCCGACCCGGGAGCCGGCTGCCAGCCCGACTCGACGGGATTACCCTCAACGTGGCCAATAAGTATAGAACCTTCCAACAGTTTGAGAAAGAAGCCCATCACCGGCGGGTGCTTGAAATGAGAGTTCGCCAGGGACAGGGTGAGCCTCCGAAGAGGCTGTGGGTGACGGGCAGGCACAGGACTGGGGCACATGTGTTGGCGGCGGTCACGACTACAAATATCAACTGCTTTTTCAGAAGCGGGCTTTCAGCGATCACTGCTCGGCTGCCACCAGGCCGCAGGAGCTTCGCAGCGGTGGTTAGCAGGTGGAATAGCAGCAACATGACGTCTTTCCTGCTGATGAAGGGTAATGCCATCAGTAAAAAGCAGCAACAGCTAACCCTCTGATATCATTGACGAATTAGTATTTCGCCAGGCACAGGCTCCAGTGCCGGCCTGATTGATTCGTCAGTGTCACCTGTGGGGAGAATTCGGTAATAAAAAGATCAGGGCGTGTGCTACATTACTGTTCAGCCTGCCCATGTACCTTGATTAAGGGCGGGTACCAGCGAGGAATAGCATGTCGGATCTCAGGATATTTTCCTATCTACCCAATCCGCGTATCTGGAAGTCGATCATTGCCGCGCGACTCAATGGTGTTGAACTGGACCTGCGTGGTGACGCACCCGAGAATCTTGCAGGCTGGTTATGGGATTTCGATGCGCGGCCGCTGTCGGAGGTCAGCGAGGCTGAAAAACGGGCTTCTGAGCGCGATGCGCGCACCGGATTTTCCGGAAAGCTGTATAAAACTACTGCCTTCATTACCGCCAACCCGGCGGGGACTGTGCCCTGTGCTTTCAGTCCGGACGGGGCGGTCGGAATTTTTGAGTCAAACAGTATTTTGCGCGCTGTGGCGCGACTGGGTGAAAGTCGGTTCCCACTGTACGGTTCAACGCCTTATGAAGCTTCGCGGATAGACGGATTTCTCGATATCAGCCTGGTCTTTGCTAGAGACTCGCAGATCTACCTGCTGGCGCTTCGCGAGAACAGCGTAACGCCCGACATCCACAGCAGGGCGGGAAGTGCCTTTCAGGCCTGGATGTCCGCGCTGGAACAGGCGTTGGATCAAGGTGATTACCTGGTTGGAGAGCACATGACGTTGGCAGATATCTGTTTTGTCTGTGAGTTTGCCCTGTTCGCCAGGGAACGAAAATTCAAAGACATGCTGGGTGAACAGGGTTTGGACGTAGTCAGTGAAATGAGTACGTACCCTCGAGCCCAGGCCCTGATTGAACGGCTTTGTGCGCATCCCGCTTTCGCGCCAGAACTTGCCGACGCGATTCCAGCATATCCCGCGGCTGCATGTTAACCATGAAACTGCAGGATTCGATGGGATGGTACAGCAGTATCGGGTCGCAACGTCAAGTAATCAGCGTCAGACCTTCGTTGAATGGGCCGCACAGACGATCAACAAATCCTACTGGGCAGGCGAATATTATCAACAGCAGCGAGCAAAGGGATCGACTTATCAGGTAGCCGTCAGAGCCCTGGCTTTCAAATGGATACGTATAGGCTATCGCTGCTGGCAGACCGGAGTGGCATATGACGAATCCCGGTACCTGAAAGCATTGGAACGCAGTGGATCACCACTCCTCAAGAGGCAAACCAGGCTTGAATCTGCTTGACTAAAGACCTCAGGGCGTGAAGCGGACACGGCATCTGACACCGTCTGTCAGATCGAGTCTCAGTTATTACAGCTACTCATTATTACAGCTACTCATGTTACAGCTACTCACACTCCAATATTGCCGCGGACCCAACTCAGACATGCTAGGCTAAACTATAGTCAAAGCTTCCATAATGCGAGAACGCGCATGGACTGTATATATTGCAAAATCATTACCAAAAAGATCCCGTGTGGTCAAAAAACTCATCCACGCTGACAAATCAATAGCTTAGCAAACCTTGCACCTGTTTCAATGCCGACTTGCACTGCCTCAGGTTTAGCTTAAGATTTGCTATGAGAAGACACTACCAACTGGAGATAGATTTTACATGGATTGGCCACGCATACTAGCCTACATCACAGGGACTGTGGACCAGGAACTCCTTCTGCGGAATGAATACCTTGGGGCGGAAAACCGGATACTCAAAGCTCAAATCAAGGGCCGATTGCTGCTCTCTGATGTGGAGAAGGCGACACTATCCGAAATTGCTCATCGCCTCGGCCGCAAAGCGCTTGAGGATGTAGCCAATTCCGCGAGACCCGGCACCATTCTGGGTTGGTACCGGAAGCTGGTAGCACGTAAATATGACGGCTCCAAATCGCGCCGCTATCCGGGCCGCCCCAGAATTGACCATGAAATTGAGGAGCTGGTCGTGCGTATGGCCAGAGAGAATTCGGGCTGGGGTTATGACCGGATTGTGGGCGCCATGGCGAATCTCGGTTACACGCTATCCGATCAAACGGTGGGGAATATTCTGCAGCGCCACGGTATCCTTCCCGCACCAAAGAGTCAGAATACGACAACCTGGGCGGACTTCATCCGCGCACACATGTCTGTCCTTGTGGGTACTGACTTTTTCACAGTGGAAGTACTGACGCTGCGTGGGTTGGTCACTTACTATGTGCTCTTCTTCATCCATCTGGAGAGCCGTCGCGTTGAAATCGCCGGGATCACGCC
>PVMS01178934.1_pt1 | contig 12246 bp, 13 predicted proteins | sample 1853461 | NCBI WGS metagenome assembly PVMS01 (sample SAMN08582032, study PRJNA380276) | Marine sediment metagenome, whole genome shotgun sequencing project. | isolation source: ocean sediment barecode stripped | collected 2017
GCACGGGGCAAGAATCCAAAATCCGGGAATGTGTATGAAAATCACGCCAGCTTAGTGTCAAACGTTGCGGTGTCACAATGCGTGCTAATACGTATCGAGATCGCTTCCGCTGCTCGCCAGCGAGTAAGCTGGATTCATTTGCCCGCTTGTAGCACACAGGATCGGGGCAGATTCGGGGATAAAGGCGGTGGCCGAAAATTACGAACTGTAGCCCCCCTATCCATCACCAATCGCTCTGCTAGCTTGCTAAACGTTATCCAGCGCACGCAGACCCTTCTGAATTCGAGTCCTGAGTCGCGAATGGCCTGTCTATGATCGATCAGCACCACAACCGCCGCAAAAAACATCAATATCCGCCATCCGCAAACAAAAAGGAATCGGCGCCAGCCGCTATTTATTTGCAACCGGAGAAAATCACAGTGGAAATAAAGATGCGAACGTTCATCCTCAACCATCTGCAATAAGCAGCGCCGTACCTGGCAATCCGGCATTCGGCTGGCCAACAAGTGGTAATAGCAGATACCTACAACTTCGGCGGCCAGCAACACGCAGATCTTTACTCTGAGCCCGATCAAGCGACGAGCGGACACAAAGAATGACGCCGTCCAGTTGTTGCGAATAACAGTGCCCCCCAACAGCCGGACACACATTGCCAGGATGTTCGCATGACGGTGTTCCTCATCAACAAACAATGCCATCACATCCGCATATTCAGAGCCTGTTCCGGTGCAATCGTTTCGCCGAGCCTGCTCGACCACGCTGCCGCCGCCGGACTCGCCCAACTGAAAAATAGCGAGAGATTTCGCTATTGAAGCTGGAAATCCTGAATAGTCTGTGTCAGCCCTGAGGTTCGGCAGTGAGCGCCCGCTTCGATGTTCAAAAAAGTCTCGCCAGCTTGCCCAATGCCCTCCATTGCTATCCATATTCCTGTTCCGTGTTATTGACTTGTATGGACAGTTCTACGGCGTGGATCTGGCACTGCTGGGCCAAACTTGTGATCAATTGTGGCAGGCCACCGAAGTCACAGACATTTTATTATCAATGAGTTATCACTGTATCGTAAGGTATTCTCTAGAAAAGTTACCGCGGTAATATTCGCCCCGGCCGAATACTTCTGAGCCAGAAACGGCCAGCCCCTCTTACCTTGTCGACATTACACGATTCCTGAGATCGGCTAGTTCCTGCTCCAGTTTGCTGACGCGTTCCTCCAACTCCGACACGCTGATCCGTTCAGGGGAACCACTTGCCTTCGCAGCCTCCGCCTGTTTTGCGTGCGCCTCAATGTCTACGGATCCGGAGAACAGATGCATGAATTCCGCGTCTTTGCGTCCAGGCGTTCGCGGGAGCTCTACGATCAACGCCGCTCCCTCACGCTCCATCAAACTGCTGACGGCTTCCACAACGGCTGCGTTGTCGGCAAAAGTATGCAGGCGCCCGCTGCGTGCCCGTAGCTCCCCAGGGGTCTGAGGACCGCGCAACAAGAGTAAACACACGATCGACAGTTGAGGTGGGTCAAACTGAAAATCGCTGTAACGCGTGTTGCAGAATCGTTGTTTGTACTTCTCGGTCCGGCTCTTGAAGTTCTCGTCCGTGTTCACCAGGTGTTTGGCTTCCAGATCACGGATTGTATGTTGCACCTCGCCTTGCGCCAGGGACATCAGCGGATTACGGCCCGATTTCTGATTACAGGCGTTGGTCAGGGCGTTCAGTGTCAGCGGATACTGGTCCGGCGTTACAACGGACTTCTCGATCAGACAGCCGATGACGCGGGCTTCATTCGTGGTTAAGTTCAGTGTCACTGGCATGCTCTCGCTGTAGTCAATCAGACCTCTCTAATAGGCTTATATTACAACTAATCGTTCGGCGAACCATCAGGAGCTTCATTGTGTCGAGACCTAATCTCGAAGAAATACTCAGCCGCATATCCGGGCTGCAGGAGCAGTTGCGCAGGGAACTCAGGTCGTGAAGATTTTCGTGACCGCCGCCACCGATTACGCGATTAGCTGCGTATATCATGTGCCGGGACTGTATTTTGAGCGATGAAAAAACACGGGAATCCATGGGATATCGCCCCGTGATCACGATCGAGGAAGGCCTGCAGGCCCTTTCGGGAGCCAGGTAGCTCCAGTGCCTGTATAGCCTTCGCGAAAGTGAGCCATTACAATCACTTCTTTCGCTCACCCCACTCGAGGCAGCAACATCTCAATGAGCAATAACCCCCTGGATCCCGCTTATCTTCGACAACAGATCGTTGGTGTCGATTCAACGTTCGAGACACCTTTTGGCGAACGGCTCATGTCGTATTGCGACTACACGGCGTCCGGGCGCTGCCTGCGCTTCGTCGAGACATATTTGCAGAGTCTGCAACGAATTTACGCCAACACGCATACAGAGGATGACATCACCGGGCGCAGCATGAGCCAGCTCCTGCACGAGGCAGAGCAAAGCATCAAAGATTCGGTCAACGCAGGTCCCACTGGCCGCATCATTGCTTGCGGCACGGGCGCCACCGGCGCGATCGACAAATTGCAGCAAATCGTGGGCGTCGCCTTACCGCCGGCAACGCGGAAAAACATTTGTGACATGCTGGCGGAGGCCGAGTCAGATGTAAGCTGTGCCGATATTGGGAAGATCTTCGACAAATTGCAACCGGTCGTGTTCATCGGGCCCTATGAACATCATTCAAACGAAATTTCCTGGCGGGAGTCACTCGCGACTACGGTTGAGATTCAAATGGACGCCAGCGGCAATATCGACCTCGCTCATCTCGAGGAATCATTGCAGGATCCCGCGTATCAAAACCGCATTCGCATCGGCTCGTTTTCTGCCGCATCAAATGTCACGGGCATGCGATCGGATGTACATGCGATCGCGTCCCTGCTGCACAAGCATGACGCAATCGCCTGTTTCGATTATGCGGCCTGTGCCCCGTACGTAGAAATCGACATGAACCCGGAACCGGTCGGCGAGGAAGATCCTTCCATCGATGCGATTTTCATTTCGCCACACAAGTTTCTCGGTGGACCGGGTTCAAGCGGTGTACTTGTTTTCAACGAGCGAATCTATCATCGGGAGTTGCCACCGAGTGTCAGCGCTGGCGGCACTGTCGATTACGTTGGCATGAAAGGCCAGGATTTCATCAGCCGTATTGAAGAACGAGAAAAAGCTGGCACGCCAGGTGTACTGCAAACGCTTAAGGCAGGCCTCGTTTTTCAAATCAAGGATCGGGTCGGTGTCGCGCGCATTCACGCCAGGGAACTCGAGCTGACGAAACGTGCTTTCGACAGGTGGTCTGAGACCGACAACATCGAAATTCTCGGAAATCCGGATCCCGCACAACGGGTTGGCATCATGTCGTTCAATTTGCGCAGCAAGAGCGGAAGTTACCTGCATCACAAGTTTGTGACCGCACTATTGAATGATCTTTTCGGCATCCAGTCCCGCGCTGGATGTTCGTGTGCCGGGCCTTATGGCCACCGGTTGCTCGACATCGACAACGACACATCCGAGCGTTATCGAGACGTTGTCCACCAGGGTTATTGCGGGTTGAAACCTGGGTGGTGTCGCATTGGCCTGCATTGGGTCATGGACGATGCCGAGGCGGATTACGTCATAGAAGCTGTTCTGTTTCTTGCTCGGTACGGGCATCTGTTTCTGGCGTTGTACAACTTTGATCTGTGCAGTGGCACCTGGACTCACAAACAGGCATCAGCACCACTTAAGACATTCTCTCTCGACGCCGCGCTCAGAGGCGATGATGCGGATCCGGCTGTCCTTACCGTCCCACTACGAAAACAGCTTTACGATCATTACATGACAGAGGCACATCGATGGGTCGAGAAACTTCAGAGTGAAACAACGGAGACACTTGAAACGCTTGAAGGCGAACTAGGCGAGTTACAATTTTTCTCATTGCCTTCCGATGTGACGCACCCACATTAGTAATGCAGGTACAGACATGAAGAACTCATCAAGACTGGTCTTATGTATCTCTATTTTTGCTCTCAATGCACATCTCGCTTTGGCGGATGAGGCAGAAGCGATAGCTGCAGTACGCTGTACGGAAATTTCTTTCAGCCTTAGCGTGGAAAATGAGGACCGCGATGCGTTTGAAACGTTGATTGACGAAGATGCTCGCTTTGTCGGTGGATCAGCCATTCGGGGGCGCGCTAACATAGTGGACGCATGGTCCGTGTTTTTTGATAAAGACGGGCCAGACCTGATCTGGCGGCCACAAATTATTGAAGTGCTGGAAAGCGGTGACCTGGCACTGTCACGCGGACCATACAGACTTCGATCTCGCGATGAAAATGGAGACGAGGTTGTAGAATGGGGTACTTACAACTCCGTCTGGCGTAAGAACAGCAATGGCGAGTGGCACATTATTTTCGATGCCGGAAATGGTTCAGCCGATTCTCTCGAGGAGCGGCTGACCGCTTTGATCGAAGAATACGAAGGCACATGTAATTTAGACAGGAGATGATCATGTCCGACACAGAACGATTTCAGTCATTCCGTGAGTTTTACCCCTACTACCTGGGCGAGCACAGCAATCGTGTCTGCCGTACTCTTCATTATATCGGCAGCACGCTTGGGCTGATCATCATGATTTTTTCAGTGATCTCAGGCAACTACATTTATATTCTCGCCGGGCTGGTGCTCGGCTACGCATTCGCCTGGACCGGGCACTTTTTCTTCGAGCACAACAAGCCCGCGACGTTTCAATATCCTGTTTGGAGCTTCATGGGTGACTGGGTCATGCTCAAAGATTTTCTGTCCGGTAAATTCCGGAATTCTGTGACTGACTAGACGCTGTTCGCAACCACGCGCGGAATATACTGCGTGGATGAGTTTCACCGTCATTCTTGTTCCAATTCTGCTGCCGGTCCTGTTCTGGGCCGGCTACCACTACTATAAAGACCGGCACCAGCCAGAGCCGATCCTTAACCTGCTATTTTGTTTTCTCCTGGGAATTGCTGCCTCGTACCTGAGCAAGTCCATGTATATCGCGCTGGAAACCGTCGACCTGCGCCATGATGCCTATGAACTGGCAGCCACCAACCTGTGGCAATTGCTGGCATACTCGATTTTCATCATTGGTGGAATTGAGGAAACAGCCAAGCTGATACCGTTTCTCATTTTTGCGATCCGATTCAAGGCTTTTGATGAAAACCTGGATGGAATTATCTATGCGTCGTTCATAGCGCTTGGCTACGCGGCGATGGAAAATTTCCACTACCTGCAGTACCTGACGAAGAGTGAAGCCATGTACAGAGGATTTGCGGGCCCCCTCGTTCATATTCTGTTTGCTTCCGTCTGGGGATACCAGATCGGTATCGCACGGCTGGCCGGAAGGCCGCTGGTTCTGGTTTCCTTTGCGGCAGTGACAATTGCAGCGATATTGCACGGATTTTACGACTTCATTGTGATCGCGCTGCCGATCAGCGCCCTGCCCCTGTCAGCGGCATTGATTCTTGCGGTGTGGATCTGGCGTTTGGTGACCATTCGTCGCCTGAAGCGGTTAGCGGGCCATATTGACTAGCAACCGCCCTGTCGAGAACCGACAGCTGTCGCCTGTTATTGCTGGTTGTAAGGGTCGCTTCCTTCAAGCTGCGGTGCCGGTTCTTCCAGCGTAAGCTCGAGGCCATCCGACTCGTCCATAAGTTGACTGCAGCGCTTTTGAATCAGCGAAAGCTTCAACGATACGCTGGACTCTGCAAGCGGGGCATCCCTGTCCTGTATGTAATCCAGTTCATAATCTCTCATGTCCATACTGTCGCAGTATAGAGACAGTCAAGTGGCCCAAATGTGAAGCAGGTCTCATTTTTTTTGACGAAAAACGATGAAATCGAGTGTTATGTCATCTTGGGCGACTGCTTTCCAGGTACAAAAAAAGCCCGCTTGATGCGGGCCTTTCTTGTACGCTCGAAGCCGATCTCAGGGCTTCAGGCGGTTAACAACCCCCATCACGATCACTGTGCAAGCACCAGCATAAAACAACGCGCTCAAGCTTCCGAGGATTGCGGTCAGGTAGCCACCGATCGCTGGAATCGCCGCCAGCGAACCCTGGCTGACGCCAAGAGCAACCGCGCCAATCAGGAATCGAGACGTATATTCCTCTTCAATGAAGTAACCGGCAACCAGGCCAAGAATGGCGATAATCATCCCACCTTGAGGCACAGCGACCAGTCCAAGAACCACGGCAGCAAGTACTGCCACTATTCGAACGATTTTTCCCAGATCCATGTTAGTCCCCTTATGTCTTTATTATTTGGATGTACTCTGCGTACTTATTATTTATCTGCACTGATTCGTGCATTTATTAGACGGGCGTAGTGTATCAGGAATCAAAAAATATCATATTTAGTAAATAAATCAATAGTCTACCGATTACTATTAATGTTAAATATAATTCAATTGGTCAATTTCTTTGCCTGAATTCAGTAGCGTATCAGAGAGTAACCCCAGGTAAGCCCGGCACCAAATGCCTCCAGCAAAAGCAGATCTCCACGCTGGATGCGACCATCACGCACGGCTACGTCAAGCGCCAAAGGTATGGATGCGCTCGACGTATTGGCGTGTTTGTCCACGGTCACTACCACTTTGTCCATTGGCAGGCCGAGCTTTTTCGCTGTTGCTGCAATTATTCGCAGATTGGCCTGATGCGGCACCAGCCAGGTCAACTCGCTTTGGTCGATGCCGTTGGACTCCAGCGCTTTCTTCGCGATGGCCCCCAGTTTCCCTACGGCCTGACGAAAAACATCGTGTCCTTTCATCCTGATAATGGCTGCGTCCTTGATCAGGGCCTCCACGCCACTGGCAGGCCCGCCAGTCACGTACAGTAGATCCTCAAAATGTCCGTCCGCATTGACCTCGCTTGAAATAATACCGGCCTCGTCAGATGCATTCAGCACGACAGCGCCCGCGCCATCACCAAACAGCACACAGGTACCGCGATCCTTCCAGTCAATGATGCGTGAGTAAATTTCTGCGCCAACCACAAGCGCACACCGTGCACCTCCGGTCCGAATGTATCGGTCGACAACATCGAGACCGAAAATGAACCCGGAGCAAGCGGCGTGTACGTCGAAAGCCGGAAAGTTCTTGATACCAAGTTTCCGTTGCAAAATGCAGGCTACGCTTGGAAATACGCGATCCGGGGTCGTTGTTGCGACCACGATCAGGTCGACGTCACTGGCACCCACATCCGCCGCCTGTAGCGCTTCCCTGGCAGCGTGCAACGCCATATCGCTGGTCATCTCGCCGTCAGCCGCAATGTGTCTCTGGCGAATGCCCGAGCGCTCACGAATCCAGTCGTCAGACGTATCGACGATTGATTCCATTTCCTTGTTGGTCATCACCCGCTCAGGCAAATAACCACCGGTACCGGCAATGCGCGAGAAGGTCATTGCGGAATTTTCGCGGAAAATCTATAACGGTTTGATTGTATTAACATTTTTAATTGTGCGTGTGGATCGATTTGCAATGGTACATTGACCCGCCGGCGACCGATACTGCAAACTCTCGTGCCGGTCCGGATCCACAGGATTCACTCCCGGTTCAGACACCTTATGGCATCATCAGGGCACGACCAGAGCGCTTCTTTCAGAGTGAGTTACAACGAGCCAGTGGACACGACAGAACAGCAAAGGAAAGCCGAGGAAGCGGATCTGGCATCGCGTGGCAGAGCCGGCACAACTCGGCAACGTACTGCAGCCAGACGTCTGTATCATTTCCTTGGTCTGGCGTTGCTGAAGTTCTGCATTCGGGTCTTGTGGCGCACCTACCGTGTCGAAAAGATTATTGGTGCCAATATTGCCAGGCGGATTCAGTACAGTGAGACTCCCTACGCGCCTTGTCTCTGGCACCAGCACCTGATCCTGGGAGCGATGCTGATTTATCGCTGGAATCGTGAAAGCGGCTATAAGCCGTGTTTCGTGATCTCTGCCTCAGTCGATGGCGACGTACCGTCGAAACTGGCAGAGGATCTCGGCGGCAGAGTTATCCGCGGCTCCTCCAATCACGGTGGTGCAAAGGTATTGCGCGATATGAAACGCATGTTTCGCGATGGTTATTCTATTTTTACGACGGCAGACGGACCCTCCGGTCCAAACAGGATATTCAAGGAAGGGGTACCCCTGATGTCGCGTGTCACGAATGTGCCGATGGTTCCGATCGCATTCGCTGTTGACCGGGCCTGGTATCTGAATCGCTGGGACAGCTTCATGATCCCAAAGCCATTCGCACGTGTTGTCATGGCGTTCGGCGAACCGGTCAGTATTCCGAAAGGAACGCCCGTCCGCGAACTGGAGCCCTGGCGAATTAAGATGGAAAATGCAATAAATGAGCTTTCTGAGTTGTCCAAGCAGGTGTTTGAGGCAAAAATGGAGCAGTAATTTGTCTGGCCCAAATAGAAGTTATCGAAATCTGACCTTCCGTTCCGGCCTTTATCTACTGGCTTTCGCATCGATATTGCTGCCCGCTTTCGCATCGGCTGAGCGTGCGCTAACGCCTCATGTCGCAGAATACAAGATTAAAGTCAGTATTCTAAGCGGCAAGCTGAACACCGAAGTCAGACAGACGGATAATGGTTATTCGGCCCGCTCTGTGCTTCGGGCCGCAGGAATTGCCAGCTGGTTCGTGCGTGGCGACGTCACAGAGAGTTCCGAGTTTGCAATTGTTGAGGACGGTGTCAGGCCGTTGAAGTACCACTCCGTTGACAAAATATCAAAAGAAGACAAGTACATGGATTTCGTGTTTGATTGGGAGCGGAACCAGGTAACGGGAAAGATCGATAACGAAGATTTCGTGCTCGAGTTGCAGGGCCGCGCACACGATCGTGTTTCTCTGCAATACGAACTAATGCTTGATTTGCTAAACGATAGCCGGATTGTCGAGTATTCCTTGCTCGATGACGATGAAGTCAAATCACTTCATGTTACTTACGTTGGCATGGAAGAAGTCAAGGTGCCCTACGGAAAATTCAATACGATTAAGATTCAGCACAGAAAGGAAAACTCCAATCGAGTAACCACCTTGTGGTGCGCCGAAGAACTTGATTACCTGCCGGTCAAGATCGAACAACACAGGGACGACAAACTGGCGGTGCGCGCCGTGCTGAACAAGTACAAGCCTACGGGCGTTGGTGACTCGGCTACCTAGTGGAGTTACGGCCCTTGGCACCTTTGAAAATGTCATCGTTGTCGAAACCAGCCACAGGATTTTTAACAAGCCGGCCAAAGCTGCTGCATCACGATTCCGATTCAAACCGCGGGTTGTAAGCGGTGTCGCACAGCCAGTGCCGTCCGCCGCTTCTCGCCAGGGCGCGACTAATTCGTTCGATCAAAAAATTGTTGAACTGTAGCGTCCGTGCCGTTTCGTCCTATGAAAGTTATTTCACGGAGCAACACATTCCTGTCATCGTTCAGCCAGAAACGGTCGATCATTTTCATTCCGTTTTTGTCACGTGTCTGAACCGTATAAACCGATCCATCCCATCCGGAAACTCGCTGCGCCTCGATTTTGCCAACGCTGATAATCCGGCTCTCACCGAACCGAAACTCTTCAACCACCGACCGGTCGAGGCTAAGGAAAAATCCATGCTCGGTCTGCGTAATCTTGAGCTTTCTGCCGGTTTCCAGAAATACCTGGACCTGCCCTGAGCCACTGCCACGCCTGGAAGAGGATTGCCTGCCCGATCCGCCGACCTGGCTCGCTGCCCGGTTAATACTCCGCTGGCCGGCGGACTCTTCTTCCCGAATTACCCAGGTCCCTGAAAAGTTGACCCCGTCGGGCGCTAATGCGGCATGAGGCAGAAGGGGCCCCTGTTGGGTTGCGCAAGCGCCAATCGCCATGAAGACGAACAGCAGCGCAAATGATGCCAACCGTGCCTTCATCTCAAGTGATCAGGCGCTGTCCAGGAATGACTGGCAGGTTTCGAACGAGTCCTGTTGATCTGCGAAATTACCGCAAACGGTGAGCACCTCCACTCGAATCACATTGATGGCATCTGCTTGCTCTGTTTCTTCGCTCCATTGGAGAAGCTTTTCCTCCAGCCGACCCAGCTGTGCTTTCGGTCGTTGGTAAAAGCCGAACCCTGATCCCAGTTCGCGGATGACCTCGATTGTGGCGCTTTGGATAAGCTCAGTGTCTTCAGGCGTCATTTCGAGCAGGCCGGCCAGGTAATAATACCCCCACTGAAAACGGGTGGCGGGACCGGTAGACACGTCATAGGCTTTCCTGAGCCACCCCAGAGCCGCATCGTAGTTGCCTGCCTCTTGCTCGATATCCGCAAGCGCCAACATGAAATAGTACGGCTCTTTCGATTTTTCGAGTTCCGCCAGCAACAACGGCTTGGCTATATCAGGCATCCCTGCCCGGCTGAGTACATTCGAAGCAGCATTGATAATTGCCTGTCGTTCATACGGGTCAGGTGTCGACTCATCCGCCCACTTCACCAATGCCCTGATTTCGATTTGCAGTTCATCCGATAACCCGGCCTCGGAGTCGTCAATCTGCTCCAGGAAAATCTTCCCAAGTACCGTATAGACGCGTTCACGTTTGTAAACGGTTTCATCTGAGGCCAACTGGTCCATCGCAGTGCTAAACGCTCCAATCATGCGGTCGCGGTCAGCGCTGCCCGTCTCAGTGAGTGCGCCTGTCATTTTTGCTCCGTCGAAAATGATGGGAAAGACATTTGCGCGGATCAAATCAGGATCTCCGAGTACGGAGTAGACAATCATCGTTGCGTCCGCAACTTGCGAAGAACTAAGCGAAGGCTCTGCTAATTCAGTATCCAGGGCATCAATTGATGCGTCGAGATAACGCATGTATGCAATAGAGCGCTCTGGTTGCAGCTTCGCTGGACAGGCGTCGTAAATGTTGCGAAATAGCGCTACTTCGTCGTAGCTTTCGAGTAATTTCAGATTCTGGCTCCATGAGTAATACGCTAACAAGCGACACTCTTTTTCACTTAGCACGTTTCGGTCGGACATCAGCGATTCGACAAGATTGCTAACCGGGGAAACCTTATCCAGCGTCAGATCAAGAATATTCGCATATGCCTGGATATCGATACCGCCTGGAATTCGGGTTAACTCGACACCGTCAGGATCAAAGACAATCATCGTCGGATATCCCCGCACTCCAAACTTCTCTCCGGCGGCTTGTGCGTTTTCTTCATCGCCGTCCAGATATACTGCTACAAACAATTTTGACCGGGCAATAAACACCGGGCTACGAAATACGGTCGATTTGATAGCGTGGCAAGGCGGGCACCATTCGGCACCCCAGTATAAATAGATCGGTCTCCCTTCTTCCTTTGCAGTGGCAAACGCTTCGCTTATGGTTCCGTCAAACCACTCAATCGAAGCCGCACTCTGAGGCTTTTCCTCAACGACCGCATTTTCAATCGTTTGCGGCTCCTGCATGCAGGAAATCATTGCAATTGCCACTGCTATAACGGCCACCCGGATTGATCGAAGTATGTTCATTCTTGTGTTCCACTCCTGAATGTCTTTGTCGATTCTGACACAGCGATTACAATGCTGACAGTCTCCTGGATTTAACGAGACGACAATTCTGAAGAACGACGACTACCCGGGCAGGTCTCAGGGCTTGATATTGGGTGAAAAAACTCGGCAAATTGAAATGACAACTATTATAAAATACTCAGTAATCGCTGTCCTGATCGGGGTATTCACGCCCTTCGCAGAGGCTGCGGACCCGATTCCGGTCACCGTTGAGCGCCTTGGCGACCTGCTGGTGGACAGGGAGTTACGTGCGCCGGCAGTCGTAATTTCGGCAAACCGCGCGGCTATCACATCGCAGGTAGATGCTTTGATCAGTGAAGTTGTCAAAGATGTCGGAGACCAGGTCAGGCAGGGCGAACTTCTGATACGGCTGGATGACGCCAATGCCCGGCATGCGCTAGCGCAGGCACGGGCGCTACTTGCTGCAATAGATGCCCAGATTGTCGAAGGACAATCGCGAGTTGTTAAAGCCGAGGAACTCCTCGAAAAGGATTTTATTTCGGATGAGGAACTGATTGCGAGACGATCCAACCTGGCCGTGTTGCAGGCCAATCGTCGGGGCCAGCAGGTTGCTGTCAGCATTACAGAACTGGAACTTGAGCGAACTTACGTAAAAGCTCCGTTTAATGCCGCAGTGGTCGCGCGGCAAGCTCAGGTTGGCAGCTATGCCCAACCGGGAACACCACTTATTACGCTGGTACAAACTGACGACATA
>PVMS01008772.1_pt1 | contig 12245 bp, 10 predicted proteins | sample 1853461 | NCBI WGS metagenome assembly PVMS01 (sample SAMN08582032, study PRJNA380276) | Marine sediment metagenome, whole genome shotgun sequencing project. | isolation source: ocean sediment barecode stripped | collected 2017
CGTGACGGTGTGATCACGGGCCTGTGGACGCTCTGTCTGGACGATCCGGAGCTTGTGGAGGCGTTTCGAAACACGATTCGTGTACTTGCCCGACACCAGGCACCATCGGGCCAGATCCCTTCCAATGTTCGCCTACCGGATGAAGCGCCCGACTATTCAGGAATCGGCGGCATCGGCAGTATTGATTCCGTGCTGTGGTTCGTCATCGGCGCCACTCGCCTCGCCTTCCACACGGGTGACCGCGCCTTCGCGCAGGAGGTTCTCGGACCGGTCGAGCTGGCCATGCAATGGTTGGCCGCCCATGACGCAAACAACGATGGGTTGATTGAGATCCCTGAGTCATCTGACTGGATGGACATCTTTCCCCGTTCCTATAACGTCCTCTATGACGAGGTGCTTTGGTGGCAGGCATGCCTCGACACGGCTGGCTTGCTCGATGGCCTCGGCCGCGACGGATCGAAGTGGTGGGATCTAGCAGCGACTATCCGCCACGCCATACTCGACCGGTTCTGGCCGAGCGGAGAACAGTTGATGGAGATCGCGGGCTCGGAGGCCGGTCGCTCCTCCCCCGGTGAGGCCTACTACTTGTTGAGCCAGATCACGCCTTTCGACTACGGGTGGCGATGCGATGTCTACGCCAACCTGCTCGCTGCCCTAGCCGGCCTGCTCGACGAACGGAAACTCGACCGCCTCTTCACGTTCCTATGGGGTGTCGGGGTCAACAGCCCGTTTCCTGTTGCATGCCTGTACCCGCCCATCTCGTCGGGAGCAGACGACTGGAAGGACTACTTCCTCGTCAATTTCATGAACATCCCCGACCACTACCACAACGGCGGGATCTGGCCGTTCATCGGCGGATTGTGGGTGCGATACCTCGTCGCTGCGGGACGCGTCGAACTGGCCCATCGCGAGCTTGCCAGCCTCGCCGAGGCATGCCGCCAGGGCATGTACGGTGAGTGGGAATTCAACGAGTGGCTCCACGGAAAGACCGGGCGCCCGATGGGCAAGGCGCACCAAGCATGGTCGGCTGCCTCCTACGTCCATGCATATTCGGCTCTCCACCGAGACGCTGACCCCGGGGTCTTCGCATCACTGGACCCGGCTACTCTCGCTGAATGACGAGTTCAAGATTCCTTCGAAAGCAGCATCGCGGAGTCGCGTTCCCGTAGGTGGGCTGCCCGAACGGGTATCGCGCCAACGGCCAAGCGACCGCGGGGTCGCCCCATTTGGACGAGAAGCATGCCGCGCCGGTATGGTTACCTCATGAGCGCTGCAGTGTCGATAGGACACTCCGGAAACAGGATCATGATGCTGTCGACTCACGGGTACGTGGGGGCGGACGCCGAACTCGGCAAACCCGACACCGGAGGACAGGTCGTCTTCGTACTCGAACTCGCCAAGCAGCTCGTCGCGCTCGGCCACACGGTCGACATCGTGACGCGTCGCTTCGAAGGCCAGCCAAGGTTCGACGACATGGGCGAGCGGTTGCGCGTGTGGCGAATCCCGTTCGGCGGAGATGACTTCATCCGCAAGGAGGACATGCACGACCATCTCGATGACTTCGTCGCAAACGCATTGGCTGAATTCGCAGAGGAACAGGTCTCCTTCGACATAATCAACTCCCACTACTGGGACGCTGGATGGGCGGGTCAGAAGATCGCTGAGGAGCTAGGAGTCGCGCACATCCACACGCCTCACTCCCTCGGGTCTTGGAAGCGCCAGGAGATGGAAGGTGATCCGCAGGAGATCGAATCGAACTACCGGTTCGATGAGCGAATCCGGAAGGAGTTCCTTGTCTACCGGCGGTGCGACTTCGTCATCGCTACGACGAGCCAGCAGGCAGAGATCCTGCAAGAGGACTATGACGTCCCGGAATGGCACATGGCGATGATCCCACCGGGAATTGATGAGGCGCGCTACACCCCCATCTCCCAGGCAGAGATCGGTCAGATGCGTCGGCGGCTCAGATTCGCCGATCACGACATCTACACCGTCGGCCGCGCTGCTGCGAACAAGGGCTACGACCTACTGATCGAGGCACTGCCCTACCTCCGAAATGCCGTTCCGGACGCGCGACTCAAGCTTGCCGTTGGAGCGAACAACGACTTGGACAGGGAAATGGTTTCAAAATGGAACGCGATGGCCGAGGAACTCGGCATCGCCGACGCTATCGACTGGCTCGGTTACGTCGAAGACGATGAGATGGCCGACTACTACCGCGCTGCCCCCGTGTTCTCCCTTCCTTCACGTTACGAGCCGTTTGGCATGACGGCAGTCGAAGCCATGGCGTGCGGCACGCCATGTGTTGTCACGGTGCACGGCGGCCTCGAGGAGATGTTCGACTTCGGGGCACACGCACTGTTCGCAGATCCAGAGCGTCCGCAGGAATACGGCGTCATGCTCAGCATGCCGCTTCGCTACCCACAGCTCCGTGAGCGCCTCTCGATCGCAGGTGCCCGCTTCGCTCGACGCCACTTCGGGTGGCGCGGGATCGCTCGGCGAACACTGGTCGTGTTCGAGCGGGAGAGCAGCAGCCGACAGGTGTCGATCGCTCGCGAGTTGGGCTGAGTGCCACTAGTTCGATCACTCTGTAGATAGGCTTTGCCGTCTCGCGAGCGATCGACCCGAACATGGACTCTCAGCGACTTCTGGCAACAGATCTCGACGGCACGTTTCTCGGCGATCCGGACGCCATGCACCGGCTCTGGAAGAAGATTGACGACGCCGAAATCAACATTGCGTTCTCCACGGGGCGGCACCTGCCATCCATCGAGGCGTTCTACGCTGCGTCGGAGACGGATCGCAGAGCAATGGCATGCGTCTGCATGGTCGGCACGGAGATCTGGCATGCCTCGAATGACGGCTACGTGATAGACGAGGGCTGGAGCGAGACCATCTCTGAGTCGTGGGACAAGAGCGGTGTCGAGACCGTTCTTCGTGGCATCCCGGGTGCAGTCATGCAGCCCCTGGAGTGGCAGTCTCGATTCAAGAGCAGCTACTACCTCGAGGACGACGCCGAAGCACAGCTCGCGACGATCCAGGAGGGCTTGGAGCAGCGGGGCATCGACGCAATGGTCGTCTACTCAGCGAACCGGTTCCTCGACCTCTTGCCGTCTCGGTCAGGAAAAGGGGGCGCGGTCCGCTATCTCGCTGAATCGCTCGGAATCGCTCCCCACAATGTGATTACCGCAGGCGACACCGGCAATGACCTCGACATGATGCGCCCCGAGCTTGGATTCCGGTCGGTCGCGGTCGGTAACGCCAGTCCGGAACTGCGCGAGTACCGAGTCCCGAACGTCTATCACTCAGTGGCGTCGTTCGCTGCTGGCATCGAAGAAGGGCTCCACCACTACGGGTGGCTGCCTGGGTAGGGCGAACGCAGTGCGACTGAGATTTCAACAACAGAAGGGCCATAACCGTGACCAGGACTGACTTCTTCACTGCCGTTGGCACCCATGTGCTGATGATCACCAACCACGGTGTCCACGAGTGGCAGGTGGTCCCCGGAATGCCAGACACCGGAGGACAGAACGTCTATGTCAATCAGTTCACCGAAGCGCTCATCGACCAGGGCTACAGGGTCACGATCGTCAACCGCGGTGGGTATGCGCATCCTGAGACCGGCAAGCCACAGGTTGGCACGGTGTACCACCCCTCGGGGAGAGCCCGCATCATGTACATCGAGGACGGAACACCAGAGTTCGTCCGCAAGGAGGACATGGATGAGCAGATTCCTGCCCTAGTTGCTGATCTGGAGAAGAGGCTTGCCACTGAAGACATCGGCTACGACCTGATCATCTCGAACTACTGGGACGCCGGGAAGCTCGGTGTTGCCCTCAACGCCCGATCCGAGCAGCAGGTTCCCCATGTGTGGATTCCCCACTCCTTGGGGGCCCTCAAGAAGACGAACATGCATCCCTCGACATGGGAGGACCTCCGAATCGATGAGCGCATCGACAACGAGCGGTCACTGATAGAGGAGATCGACAGTGGCGTGGCAACATCGAGTGCGATCCGACACACGTTCATCGAGGACTACGGACATCATCCGAAGTACTTCCTCCCTCCGTGTGTCGATACCAGGCGGTATCGGCCTCGGGACCACGGCTGTGACCACACATGGGACTTCCTCGCGGGCCTGTCGACCCGCAGCGTCGAGGAGCTACAGACCCGTCAGATCGTCACCGAGATCAGTCGCACCGACAGCACCAAACGCAAGGACGTCCTGATTCGTGCCTTCGCCCTTGCCCGCGAGCAGGTTCCAGGCATCATGCTCGCCGTCGCGCTCGATGACCGGGCCGGGGAACTGTACGACTCTGCAATGGCCCTCATCCACGATCTCGACCTCGAGCGTGACGTAATTGTGCTTGGCTCGGTATGGGATCAACTCCCTTGCCTGTATGCGGTCACGTCGGTGTATTGCACGCCCTCGGTGATGGAAGGATTCGGAATGAGTGCACAGGAGGCCGCAGCAACCGGGAAGCCTGTGGTGTCCTCAGACCTCGTGCCGTTCGTCGTCGAGTATCTCCTGGGCAACCAACCCTCCCGGGTCTCCATCGATGGCGAGATCGGTAAAGGTGACCTGCTTGTCGGCGAAGGAGCAATTGTTGTGCCAGCCGACGACGTCGAGGGTTTCTCCCGGGCGTTGGTGATGCTGCTCAGCGACGACCAGCTGCGTAGGGAGACGGGCGACCGGGCGCTCGACATCACCGTGCCGTATTTCACGTGGGAGGCGCGGACAAAGGACCTCCTGGACGATCTCGGAGTTACTCCCGGGGGCGGAGTGGCGTGACAGATTCCCCAGATGAGATCCTGGCGGACACGCTGATTACCACATGGCGATTCCAGGGGCGCGACGGATTCCTACTCTCGGATCCCGATGCTGAGGACATCGAAGTGCGAAACATCCGTGACCCGGTGTCCGGTGTCTCGTTCCGATTCCGTTGGCTTCCGCACCGCGAGACCAGGACGGACATCGCCGAGTTGGAGCGACGAGGCATCCTCAACCCGGATCGTGACGAAACCACGCTCTTCCGTGACTCCCGAGACCCCTCCGGAAGATTCTGCTTCCTTTGCGAGGACAACATCCGAGAGTGCAATCCAATGGAAGAGATGATCCCGATGGATCTCGCTGGTCGGTGCTACTTCGCCGGCGCGAACTTCGCCTGGATCAGCCGCAACCACTACACGATCATGGCTGCCGAGCACATCGACCAGGACTTCACTCCGCACGTACTCGAGGCGATGATCGAACTACACACACGCACCGAAGGTCGCTTCCGTGTGCTCTACAACGGTGCATATGCTGGCGCGACAATCCCGTGGCACCTGCACTACCAGATCACTACCGACGAGTTCCCGGTGGAACGACTCCCAGCCGGCGCAGATGCGTCCTACCCAACGGCCGTGCAACGTGTTGCAGTGGCAAATCGAACAGGGGAGGACGCGTACGAGGTTGCCATGCAATGGATCGGGCGCGATCCGCAGCATCACCGAGTGAACCTCCTGATCGCCGGACCCGTCGACGAGCCGACTGCCTACGTTTTTGCTCGTGACATCCGGAAGAGCCATGCAAAGGAGAAGGGGCTCATGGGAGGCTTCGAGGTATGCGGCGACCTCGTATACAGCGAACCGGACAAGCGCGATCTGTTCCTCAACGCATCCGCCGAGCTCGCCCGCCGAGCCCTCGAGGAGATCCGTCCCGACGACTCATAGCGGTCCACCCGACCTTCGCCGTGTAATACAGTTGAGCTGAGGAGGTCTCGATCGCTCATAACGCCACCTTGAGGTTTTACGCAGAGTTGAGGGACTTCCTCCCCAAGTATCTGCGATCGGGCACGGTCACACGCGGCTTCGATGTTCCGGGAAGTGTCAAGGACATGATCGAGACCTGCGGCGTCCCTCACACCGAGGTCGACCTGATCATCGCCAACGGCCATTCAATCGACTTCTCCCACCTCGTCAACGATGGAGATCGCATCAGCGTCTTCCCCCTGTTCGCGTCGATCGACATCAAGCCAATCGTCAACGTACGTCCGGAGCCTCTTCCAACAATCCAGTTCGTCGCCGATGTCCACCTGGGCCGACTCGCGAGGTACCTCAGACTCCTGGGCTTCGACACGCTGTACGAGCGCGACTGGGATGACCCTGAGCTCGTGCGGATCTCGACCGCTGCGCAACGTGTCCTCCTCACCAGGGATGTTGGCCTTCTCAAGCACCGTTCGATCACCCACGGCTGCTACATCCGCGCCACTGACCCGAGAGAACAGGTGACCGAGGTGGTCCGCCGATTCCGTCTCGCTCAACAACTCACTCCCTTTACCCGGTGCATGGCGTGCAACGGAGCGCTGGTTCACGTGGCCGCGACGGAGGTCGCCGTCCGGTTGCCGCTCGAGACCCGTCGGAATATCGATACGTTCCAAGTGTGCTCCTCTTGCGACAAGGTCTACTGGAAGGGGGCGCACCATCGCGAGCTACGCCGGATTGTTGCAACCGCCCGCCAGGTCGACCAGAAATCCAAGTAACCCGAGCGAGAGACAATCTCCAGAATTGCGAATCAGGTCCGTGAGTTATCTCCCCAAATGGGTGTTGGTCGCGCGGCACAGATGGGCCGAGCGCAGCGAGGGACGGAGAAGAGCAGGTCTGCGTCAGGCGGGCGTGAGATGGTCGAGGAACCAGTCTCGGGCCAACTCGGCGGCTTCCCGGAGCGTGCCCGGCTCTTCGAACAGATGCGTGGCGCCATCCACCACAGAAATACGGTTCTCGTATCGCAGGAGGGTTTGGGCCTCCCGATTAAGGCTGAGTACGACCTCGTCACGACTACCCACGATGAGGAGAGTGGGCGCGGTGACGGCAGGGAGGCGAGGACCGGCGAGATCTGGACGCCCTCCTCGCGAGACGACGGCGGCGATGTCGACGTCTACGTCCGCTGCTGCCCACAACGCGGCTGCTGCACCGGTACTGGCGCCGAAATAGCCGATCCGAACGCTCCGGCCCTCTAACTGAGATACCAACCAGCGGGTCACCTCGACGAGTCGCCCTGCAAGCATCTCGATATCGAAGACATTCGCACGATCGGCCTCCTCATCCACAGTGAGTAGATCGAATAGGAGCGTGCCAATTCCAGCCTGGTTCAACACATCGGCGACAAAATGGTTCCGTGAGCTGTGACGGCTGCTCCCGCTTCCGTGGGCGAACACGACGATCTCGGGTGCCCCAGCAGGAATGGCAAGATACCCAGCGAGGCTCACACCGCCGATGAGGATCTCGATGTCTTCATCCCGTCTTGATGGATCACCCGCCGAGGGGGACCGATCCGCGCACATCATGGTCCACCTCCCAGACCACAAGCATCCACCTCAGACTATCGCACTGTTCGCTGCGGCGCTAGGAGTACAAAGCGCAATCCCCTACCGGAATCAGCCTTGGCGGGAGATAATCCAATCATGGAGCCGCAGCATCGTGATACGTACCGGTGGGAGATTCCCCGCTCCGATGGGATGCGCGTTCCCGGCGTGGTGTTCGCCAGCGAGACGCTCATGGCCGACGTACAAGCTGGACGTGCACTCGCCCAAGTCGCAAACGTGGCGCATCTCCCTGGCATCGTCAACGCGTCGTATGCCATGCCGGACATCCACTGGGGATATGGATTCCCGATCGGTGGCGTTGCTGCAACTGATGTGGTTCACGGCGGTGTCGTCTCCCCCGGCGGGGTGGGGTTCGACATCGGTTGTGGCGTTCGTCTGCTGTCTTCACAACTCACCGAGACCGACTTTGTCCGATGCAGGGACCGGGTGATGGGAATGCTGGATGGTTGCATTCCGCGTGGGACGGGCAAGGGTGGGATCGCGGATCCGAGCCTCCTTGAGGAGATACTCGAACACGGTGCACGCGCAGCCGTCGACGCGGGCTTCGGCACCACCACAGACCTGGATCGGTGCGAGGAACGGGGAGCATCCGCCAACGCCCGGCCGGATCTCGTATCTATGAAGGCGCGCCAGCGGGGAGCGGGTCAGATCGGCTCGCTTGGTGCGGGGAATCACTTCCTCGAGATCCAGGTCGTTGACAAGATTCTCGACTCTGGAGCGGCCGAGGCGTTCGGACTGCGCATCGGGACCCTCACCGTGATGATCCACTGCGGGAGCAGAGGCCTCGGCCACCAGACATGCAAGGACTATCTCAAGCTGATGGAACCCGCAATGGCACGCCATGACATACGGATCCCCGACCCCCAGCTGGCGTGCGTCCCTGCCGATTCCAGCGACGGCAGGGCCTACCTCGGGGCAATGGCAGCAGCGGCGAACTTCTCGTGGGCGAACCGTCACATCCTCGCCCACGAAGCCAGACAGGCCTTTGCATCGGCACTTGGAACCCCTTCCGATGAAGCCGGATTCGAGCTCGTCTTTGATGTGGCCCACAATCTGGCGAAGCTCGAGACGCACTCCGTTGACGGCGACGAGAGGACGCTGTGTGTGCATCGCAAGGGGGCGACACGGGCATTTGGCCCAGGCCATCCAGACACGCCAGCCGATCTCCGGGCCGTCGGCCAGCCAGTTCTCCTCCCTGGCAGCATGGGAACAGCATCGTGGGTGTTGCGCGGTGTCGTTGGAAATCCGGCGTTCGACTCCGCGGCACACGGTGCCGGGCGGCTCATGAGCCGCGGTGAGGCAAGGCGTCGGGCGAGGGGAACGGAGGTACGCCGGGATCTGGAGCAAGCGGGGATCGCTATCGGCCCCGGTTCGGCAAAGTTGCTTGCCGAAGAAGCGCCGTACGCCTACAAGGACGTCGACGAAGTGGCGCGGGTATGTGAAGCCGCGGGACTCGCGGCTCGGGTCGCCCGCCTCAGGCCGCTCGGCGTCGTGAAGGCCTGACCTCTAATTGTGACTCAGAGCTCCGCCATCTCACCATCGACGTGTCATCTACGATGCTCATCGTTCCCCATGCAGGCTATGTCTACTCGGGCTCCGTTGCCGCGAGGGCATACCGATTGCTCGAGGTGACGACGGATGAAATCCAACGGGTGGTCGAGTTCACTCCACATCGTGGTGAACAGATGCCCCCCTCACACGCATAGGCTCCTGTCGAACCCCACATGCAATACACCACTCTCCTCTTCGATCTCGACCACACACTCTTTGATTCAGATGTTGCAGAGGCTGCTGCATTCGACGACACCCTGCAATCGGCAGGAGCCGATCCCACAGAGGACTATTACGAGACGTTTGCCGATATCAACACTGACCTATGGGCGAAGGTCGAACAGGGTGTGCTGACCCCCAATGAGGTTCGGCACCTCCGATTCCGGTTGCTGATCGATGCAACCGACCTCGCTGCAGATCCTGTTGAGATGGGTGACCGGTACGTGTGGGGTTTGGGCAACAACGGCGATCTGTACCCCGGAGCAAGAGAGGTGATCGAGTCCCTGACAGGCACGGCAACGCTCGCGCTCATCACCAACGGCATCGGAGAAGTGCAACGCAGACGCGCGAGACTCGAACGGGATGCAGATCACACACGAGATCGACGATCTCGCCGCGCTCACGGCGACTATCTCAGGCTTTCACGAGATCGAAAGCGTGAGATGATGACTGAGGAGGTGAGTCAGGTGCACAGCATCGAATCAGCCACCATGACAGGTCGAAAGCACCCCGTAACCACCGCGTTTGCGTGGATCTTTGGAGCAGTTGCGGTGCTGCTCAGCATGTTCTGGGTGTTCTTGGTCGTGACCATCGTGTCCGAGTGGTCGAGCTATGTCGGGCACGAGTCGAGTACGGCGACCACCATTGTGGCTGTCTTCGGCATATTCACACTTGGAGCGTGGGCGCTGGCAGCAGCGATCTTCGTCGCCGCCCGCCGTGGGTAGGTACATCTAGGCCTCGAGGAGTTCAGATTCATCGACGACGGCAGCGGCGAGAGAGCGTGGTGCCGGTCCCTCCTCGCCCGCCGAGAACGCACCCCATTTGGAGCAATGGGAGGGGCTGCGACATGACACACGAGTACCGGTGACCCCCGTGCTGCGGCTATGGTCGGCTGCATGAGATTCGGAGCATTTGTCCCCCAGGGTTGGCGTCTCGATCTCGTAGGTATCGACATCAACGAGCATTGGCCCACGATTCTCGATGTTGCACATGACATCGAGCGTCTCGGCTACGAGTCGTTGTGGGTATACGACCATTTCCACACGGTCCCTGAGCCCACCCAGGAATCCATGTACGAGGCGTGGACGCTCATGGCGGCACTCGCAGCAACTACGAGCACCGTTCGCCTCGGGCAGATGTGTACATGCAACACGTACCGCCCGCCTTCGTATCTTGCAAAGGTGGCGGCATCGATCGATGTCATCTCCCAGGGTCGCCTCGAGATGGGAATCGGTGCCGGATGGTACGAGCACGAACACGACGGCTACGGCTACCCGTTCCTCTCCCCAGGCGGACGCCTCGGGATGCTGCGTGAGGGCGTCGAGATCATGCAGGCAATGTGGACAGAGGACGTCGTCAACTACGAGGGTAAGTACTACACACTCGATGGTGCGATCTGTCAGCCAAAGCCCATCCAGGACCCACACATCCCCTTGTGGATTGCCGGTGGCGGCGAGAAGGTGACGCTCAGCATCGCTGCTCGCTACGCCCAGTACACAAACTTCGGGATCGACCTCGACGATTTCATCTCGAAGTCGGAGTTCCTGAGCGGGCATTGTGCTGATGTCGGGACCGACTATGACGCCATCGTACGTTCCTCGAACTTCAACGTGCTCATGGGACGGACCGAGGCCGAGGTTGCTGATAAGAAGGCGTGGTACCGGTCCCACCTCGCCGGTCTGGTCGCCGAGGACAAGGTCGAGAGCACCATGGAGCTCTACGAGGCCATGTCGGCCACACCCGACCAGCTGGTCGAACGGCTCCGTGAGCGGCAGAAGGCAGGTATGACCTACCCCATCATCTATTTCCCGGATGTTGCCTATGACCGTTCGAGTCTCGAGCTATTCGCGAATGAGGTAATCCCGACACTCAGCTGAACTGCTGACCAGCAATGGGTTCACCGAGAAGCATGCTTCCATGCTGCCACAGGCAAGCGTGTTGCGTATCCTCCTGTATCTGACCGTGATGTCAGACCGAACGCCCACTGTGCCGGGGTCAACCCCAGAAGATCGCCGTGGGGTCAGCATCGATCTCGTCGAGGAGAACGCCCACATCGGCGGTCGGCTCCAATAGGGTGTACCGCTGGTGCCGATTGTTGCGATCGAAGAAATACAACGTCCAAACGTTGTTCGTCCTCGAATATCGCGAACGTGCAATCGCCAGTCGGGTCCAGTCCGGCCCAAAATCGGCACGCCACGGCCTCATGATCGGCTTCATCCCTGCTGGGTAAGACAACTGTCGATGGCGGACCCGCTCACTCCACTTGAGACCCCAGTAGAGCAGCCTTGATCGTCGGTCCTTGAATACAACCGCGCCAACGGGCATGCTTTCATCTCTAATCGATGCAAGGACTGGAATGACTTCCTCACCAATGGAACACGGGGCACCGAGATACCTCCTCGCTCTGGACGTGGCAGCGTTCGGCGAGCCCGACGCGGCCGCGTGGCGCCGGCTGGGAGACCGCATCGCGGCGATCCGGAGCGAGACGGTACTCGTCTTCATCGGCGCTCCTATGTTCCCTGGCCTGCCGGAGCCCGACTACGCCACCGACGCCGCGGGATCGTCGATCGTCCGACTTCCCTCAGGGGAAACCGTCGAAGAATGGCCCGGGCCGGACGAAGCGACCGGCATCGCCGAAGCGCTGGGGCACCTCGCCACTGCGCTGCTGATCCCATGGTCCGAGGTGTACTGTGTCGTCGGCCCCGGATACACCGTCCCCGACCACCTCGAGCGAGTGGTTGTCATCGGGGGTGAAGTTGCTCCCGAACGTGGCTTGTGGGCTCGTTCGGTCAGCGAAGACGACGTCGTCACCGCGCTCGAGGAATCACAGCTCTTTGGACCAACAACGGCCCCCGACATCTGCGACACCGCATTCGAAGCCGCGCTCGATACGTTGCGCCGGAACGTCACACCGACTGGATTCACCGCCGCCTCACCAACGGACAACCAGTTCAATAGCCACGACGCACACTACTTCGCAGTGTGGGCACGTGACGGTGTGATCACGGGCCTGTGGACGCTCTGTCTGGACGATCCGGAGCTTGTGGAGGCGTTTCGAAACACGATTCGTGTACTTGCCCGACACCAGGCACCATCGGGCCAGATCCC
>PVMS01083191.1_pt1 | contig 12244 bp, 8 predicted proteins | sample 1853461 | NCBI WGS metagenome assembly PVMS01 (sample SAMN08582032, study PRJNA380276) | Marine sediment metagenome, whole genome shotgun sequencing project. | isolation source: ocean sediment barecode stripped | collected 2017
CGAGTAGCTTGGAGTCGTAACTCGGGACCGAGCCCGTGAACATGCCCTGATACCCAAAGCGAGCCGCTCCTCCAAGAATCTCTGCCCCCAAGGAAGGATTCGTCGCGAGAAACGTCCAGTCCGCCGCAGAATCCACGATGCCCTGTATCACCGGAGTCATATCCTGGCCAGGAATGACCGCGCCTGCGCCGTCGTACACAAGATCCATGCCGTAGAAATCAATCGCCAGTTTGACACCAGCGGCAGCGTCGTGGCCGTAGGCATCGTCCAACGTCGCTAGTGCAATCCTCCGCCCCTCCATATCATTCACGAATGAAAGTATGTTCATGGCCTCGATGCAGTAGTTCGTGTTCTGCTCGAGCATCACTCGACCGTCGAGCCGCGGAAAGGCCCACCCCGAATACCAACTCAGCGGCAAAACGAGCATCGAGTCCTGCTTGTAGAGATCGAGGGCCTCAAGGTTTGCACTCGATCCTGTTGAGAGACTTATCGCCAAAACTTCGCTACGAATCTCCTCATACTTTTCAACATGCTGGGCAATGTTCGATGCGGTGTCCTCGACGATGTACCGCACGGTCCAGCCATCAATGCCCCCAGCAGCATTGAGTGCATCCCAGTACACGGACTGAGATGCAACGACGTCGGCTGCGAGAGAGGAATACAGTCCGGTTTGGTCGGCCAGGAACCCAATGGTGATCGTCTTCGTTTCTCGATCGACGCCGGTGTCTACCGCTGGAATGCTATCCGCGTCTCCGGTCGGGAGAGTGGTTGTCGATTCAATGTCGGCAGAAGTCGTCGTCGAGTTCTGCAGGGAATCTTCCGAAGGACTCGACGTCCCACTGCACGCCGATGCAACTATCACAAGACCAACGATCATGACAGCGAAGTTCAGGGTTCTTCTCACTTCAGAATTCCTTCTTCGGATACGATCCGCCACCGATTCCCGCCGAATCGACCACCCTTTCGATGAGAAGGACTGTGGCTGGGCTCCGGCATGAAGTGTATCCATGACGATCGGTATGGCAGCAAAGCAAAGGGAGCAAGCGTCATTAGCAGAGTGACAACTAGCGCGGAATTGGTCCCGCTCGGGCCTAGGACTCCAAGTCCTCACCGAGGTAGGCCTTGATCACATTGGGGTCACGCTGCACCACATCTGGCGTTCCCATCGCTATCACTTCTCCGAAGTCGAGGACGAGTACCTTGTCCGCAATATCCATAACCAGACCCATGTCGTGCTCAACCAGAATCATCGCCAAGGAGAGTTCATCCTGGATATCCAGGATGAATCGAGCCATGTCTTCAGTCTCCTCGAGGTTCATTCCAGCAACGGGCTCATCGAGAAGGAGGAGTTCTGGCTGCATTGCCAGCGCTCTGCCGAGTTCAACTCTCTTCTGGATGCCGTAGGGCAGGATCGCTGCGGGGTGATACCTCCACTGCTCGATCTCGAGGAGATCGATGATGTCCTCTACACGTTGCCTGATCTCCATCTCCTCCTTCTTCGCAGGGCCGATCCAGAGCGCATCCTGAAGAACATTTGTCTTCGTCCGGATGAACTGCCCCGTGGTGATGTTCTCGAGGACGGTCATGTGTGGATACAGCTCGATGTTCTGGAAGGTACGTGCAATTCCGAGTTTGGCGATCTTGTCAGGGCGTCGACTCACAATATTCTCGCCCTTCCACAGGATGCTTCCTTCCTGGGGCTTGTAGACGCCGTTTATGCAGTTGAACGCCGACGTCTTGCCTGCGCCGTTCGGGCCGATTATGGCGAACAACTCACCGGAATCCACGGTGAAGGAGACATCGTCGAGAGCGGTAACGCCCTTGAACGAAAGACTGATGTCCTTGAATTCAAGAAGATGACCGGACTGATCGCTCACGACAGCCACCGCTTCCTGCGCTTGTAGTGCTTCACGTCTCGGAAGGACTTCCGTCCCCCCTCTTCGCGGACGCCGAGATAGAACTCCTGAACATCTTCGTCCGCGAGCAGCTTCTGAGGATCGCCGTCCATTACGACCTTGCCGGTCTCCATGATGTAGCCATAGTCAGCAATTGACAATGCCATCATCGCGTTCTGCTCGATGAGCAGTACGCTCACGCCAGAATTGTTGATGTCAACGATGATGTCACGGATCTGCTGGACGAGTTTCGGGGCGAGGCCAAGCGATGGTTCGTCAAGAATGATGAGCTTTGGTTCGGCCATCAGCGCCCTGCCGATCGCAAGCATCTGCTGCTCGCCGCCCGAGAGGTAACCCGCAGTGTCCTTATGCCGAGTCCTTAGCACAGGGAACATCTCCATGACCTTGTCATAGGCGGCCGTCACCGACACTCGACTTCGATTTGTGAACGCGCCGGTCTTCAAGTTGTCATCGACGCTCATTTCGCCGAAGATCCTCCGACCCTCCAGAACCTGGACGACACCGGCACGTACGATATCCGACGGATCCTTCTTGTCGATACGTTCGCCATCCCACGAGATCGTCCCCTTCGTGACATCGCCTTCGTGAATTTCGAGAAGCCCAGTTATCGCTCGAGCCACCGTTGTCTTACCCGCACCGTTGGCACCAAGGAGGGCCACGATCTGACCATCCGCTACGTCGAGCGAAAGACCACGCAGGACGAGGATGACATCGTTGTAGACCACTTCCAGGTTCGCAATATCAAGCATCTGTCCATCCGGGTGGGGCAGTGGTCGGGCCCGAAGGCCCGACCACTGGTTGGTTGTTGTTGCCTTACAGCTCGAAGCAGGCGCTGGTGAACTCGTACGCCTTGGCCGTCTCACTGATGTAGCTCGCATCGACGATCACCGTGCCGGAGCCGCCTGCAGCAATGTCCTCTCTGGAGACACGGAACAGCACGTTCGAGCGCTGCACCTGGTCATTCGCCGATCCGGTGAACTTCTCCGACGGAGCCATACCGTTGAATTCGACATTCTCGAGGCTCTTGGCGGCCGCCAGGATGCCGGCTTGGGTCATGTCACCATTGTCGTACGCCTTGAGAAGCGCATCGTGCATGATCTTCGCCTCAACAAAGCCCTCGGCGTAGTAATCCGTCGCCGGAGCGTCAGGATTCGCAGCCCGAATGATTTCGCGCATCTGAGCAGAACCCTCAGATTCCCCGTTCCAACCCTCGAGGTAGAACGTTCCGTACCAGTCGCGCTCAAGGGGTTCGGCAAGGGGCGACCCAAGGAACGCGGGGTTATACGTCGGTCCTGCGCCAGACCATGCTGCCACAAAACCCTGAGCGATCGCTTGGCCGTACACCTCAGAGAAAGGAGTTGGCGTAGAAGTGACGTACACCATGTCAGCGCCCGATTGGACAATCGCATCGGCAACAGGCTTCTGATCCTGGCCAGGAATGATCGTTGCCGAGCCGTCACTCACGATTTCGAGCCCGAGTGCTTCCGCGGCGATCTTGGCGCCAGCCATCGAGTCGAGTCCGAAGTCTCCGGGAACCGAAGCGAGCGCGATTGTCTTACCACCGGTCTCGTTGACCATCCACTCGATGCCATTCATGGCCTCGAGACAGTAGGGAATCCCATGGTGCATCAGGTTCGAGTTAATGGCAGGGTCTGTCCAACCCGAGTACCACGTCAGAGGGATCGCCAGAATGCCATCTTCCTGAAGCTGGTCGTTGTAGGCGAGGGTTTGTGGCGAGCCTGTGGAGTGCCCGATCGCAGCGACCTGACCCTTCATCTCGTCGTAGACCTGGACCGTCTGTGCAACGTCATAGGCAGTGTCCTTGGCATCAAGGTTGACCATCAACCCGTTGACTCCACCGTTGGCGTTCACGTTGGCCCAATATGCCTCCTGGCCGGCCACGATCAGCGTCACAAGCGGCGCAAACGGTCCGGTGAGGTCGGATACCAGTCCGATCTCGATCGTGCCGGCATCAAGATCAACGCCGATGTCAGTTGCGATCTCCATGGATTCCGCTGCCGTAGTTGTGGTCTCAGCTGGTGCAGCGACAGTCGTTTCCGTCGATTCCGGTGGCGTCGTCTCAGTGGAAGCAGCCGTTGTCGTGGTGTCATCGCTGCTATCGCTGTCATCGCTGCTGCACGCGGCGGCAACGAGGGCGAACACGGCGATGAGAATGATGAATCTCATTCGTTTCATACGTTTCTCCTTGATGGTTCTCTCTATTTGCTATTCGTCCCATGAGGGATCGGTCTGTGATGATATCAGTAGGTAAACGGCCATGCTTTCCAGTAGTTGCGTATGCGTATCCACACTCCGTAGAGCCCGAGAGGCTCGAATATCAGGAACGCAATGAGGAGCAATCCATACAACACGAGGTTGAGTTGGGAGAGGTTGAGTCCAGGCGATGCTCCTGGCGACGTCGACACCAGGCCGAAATCGTCAGCGCTGGTCGACATCACGAAATTCGCGGCGCCAGCGAAGATTCCTGACCCGGTTTCAGCCGTCCGCGACAGCAATCCGGTGAAGTCCTGAACAAGTCGCGGCAGGGTTACAACGAACGCTGTTCCCAACAGCGTGCCGGTCACGGTTCCTACCCCGCCAATAAGGAGCATGGCGACGAATTGAATCGAGAGGAACAATCCAAAGCCCTCGGGTACGAGCCTGCCGATGAACGCCGCGAACAGGGCCCCAGCGATTCCGGCGAAGAACGAGGACGACGCGAACGCGATTGCTTTGTACCTGGCCTCGGGTACGCCCATCACCTCGGCCGCGATGTCGCGATCTCTGATCGACATGAAGGCACGCCCGACCCTGGTCCGCTGCATGTTCTTGGCGATCACAACAAAGATAAACAGCGCAGCGGCGACGAACAGGTATGTCTTTGCGTCCCCTGACAACTCCACTCCGAACCATGGTCCGTCACTCCCGAAGTCAACCAACGGCTCCGCTTCGTTCCAGAGCCGGAGTTCGATCGAGGGAAACTTGCGGCCGGACTGAGATCCACCAGTAATCGAAACCAGGTTACGAAATAGCCACTCTCCGATGAACACAAGACCGAGCGTCACGATCGCCAAATAGATTCCGCGAACCCGGACAGCAGTCGGAGCGATCAGAGCTCCCACGAGGGCGGCAACAAAGCCCGCTGCAGGCAGCCAAATCCACATCGGCAACCCAAGACCCCAGTGCGCTTCGCCAACTTCACCACCAAGAACCGCTGCCGTATAGGCGCCGATCGCAACAAAGAAGGCGTGGCCAAGAGACACCTGGCCTGCGAGCCCTGTGAGGAGGTGGAGCCCGAGAGCTCCGATGCCAAGGATGGCGATGCGTGAAAGGATCTTCATCCAGTCATCGTCTGCGAGGAAGCCGAGACCCGGAATCACACCGAACGGTACAAGTGCGACGATGCCAAGGAAGACGAACATCGCGATCCGCTGCGTCCATGTCGGCAGCAGTGCCTCCTCAGAGGAATAGGAGACGAAGAGGTGTGGTCTGCCCCTCATACTCGTCGAATCTCCGGTGTTCCGAACAACCCGTATGGCCGCACAAGGAGCACGAGCATCATCACGATATATGGCCAGATACCTGCGAATCCAATGCCGAGGAAGGAGAATGTGTCCCCGACGAGGTACGCGCCGGCATAGGACTCGGCGAGTCCCACGATGAACCCTCCAAGGACCGCTCCGGTGATCGAGTCAAGGCCTCCAATGACGACGGCGGGCAATGCCCGGAATGCAAATACGAACGTGACGTTGCTTACGCCGAGGGACGACCTGGGAAACATCGAAGAAAAGATGCCGGCGATCGCAGCGAGTCCGGCACCTATTGCCCAGGCAAGCGCGAAGATCCGGCCCGCGTTGATGCCCTGGGCCATCGCCGCTTCCTGGTCGAACGCCGTTGCCCGCATCGCGATGCCAGTCCTCGTTCGGAAGAACAATGCAACAGCGATAAGGGCGAACACTGTCACCATGATTGTTGCCACCTCGGTTGTCGCGATGATGCCTGGCCCTATATCGATGATGCCTGTGCCCCATGGGTCGCCGAGAGGTCGAGGGTTCGCACCGACGAAGTCGTCCGTGATACCGCGCATCACGATGTCAATCCCGATTGTGATCATCACAACGGAGAAGAGGGGTTCACCAATCATCGGATGAATCGTGATCTTCTCAATAATCCGACCAACAAATGCCGTCAGAAGAATCGCAGCGAGCGCGGACAGAATCCATGAAAGCGTCGTGGGAAGGAACGGCAGATAGCGTCCAGGAAAGTTCAGCACCGTGGCGAAATACGCGGTCAGGAACGCACCAAGCGCTGCGATTGCTCCGTGGGCAAAGTTGAGGACCTGGGTTGCCTTGTAGATGAGCACGAGACCGAGGGCAAGCAGTGCGTAGATGGCACCGAGTGCCAGGCCGCTTGCGGTGGCATTGATGAACTTCTGAGCTGCGTCCTGACCTCCAGCCTGAGCGAATATCAGGGCATCAACGGGCATCGGTACCGTACATCTCGTCAATCAGGTCACCGAACCTCTCGTCCATGGCAGTTCGTTTCAGCTTCTGGGTCGCCGTGAGCTCCCCGTCCTCATGGTCAAGCTCCTTGGGGATCATCCTGAACGCTTTGATCTGTTCGACTCTGGCGAACTTCTCGTTCGTCTTATCCACCATGCCCTGAATGAGCGCCACCACTTCTGGCTTCTCGGACAGGTCGCGGTAGGTCGTATAAGTGATCTGTCGTCCGAGAGCCCAGTTACCGACGACGTCGTACTCAATCGCGATCAGCGCCGTCAGATACTTGCGACCGTCTCCAATGACCATCGCCTCTTTGATGAAGACGGACGTCTTCAGGCTGTTCTCAATCTCCGACGGCGAGATGTTCTTTCCCCCTGACGTAATGATGATGTGTTTGATTCGATCAACGATCTTGATGTGGGAATCACCCACCCAAACGCCGACATCTCCCGTCTTGAGCCATCCGTCCTCCGTAAAGGTCTCCTCGGTCGCCTCCGGCTTGTTCCAGTATCCGACGAAGTTGCCAGGGTGCTTGGTCTGAATCTCGCCTGTATCGTCGTCTATGCGCAGCCCGATATTCGGGTACGGTTGGCCAACGGTTCCGAGTTTCACTCTATGGGCGAAGTTCGCTGTCGCCACCACGGTGTTTTCTGTCATTCCGTATAGCTCGTAGACCGGCAAACCCAATCCCATGAAGAACTGGAGAACCTCCGGTGCGATTGGTGCAGCACCTGACCCTGCCCACCGACAATGCCTCAGCCCGATGCGCTCCTGGAGCGATCTGAGAACAATCGGATATGCAATCCAATAGGCGAGTCTGCTCCGCCACGTGTAGTCGCCGTCGTGTGCAACGCGATCACGCCCGATGAAAGCCGCCAGGCGCATACCGAGACCGTTCACGGTCCGCTTCAGGAACGTTGCGTCGTTCAGCTTGATATGCACCGTTGCGTGAATCTTCTCCCAGATCCTCGGAACGGCAAAGAACAACGTCGGCTGGACCTCTCGCAGATTCGTCTGCACCGTTTCAATCGACTCAGCGAAGTTGAGCACGACTCCGTTTCCACACATGGTCCAGGTCGAGAAGGTCCTTTCGGCAACGTGGCCAAGTGGGAGGTAGGTGAGAACGAGGTCAGACGGCCCAAGCGGTTTGCCGTCGCGCGTCCGACCTTCGGCATTGATGACCTTTTCGATAGCGAAGCGGGTGTTGGAGTTGTCGAGCATCGCGCCCTTCGGTGGGCCAGTGGTTCCGGACGTGTAGACAAGCGTCATGACGTCCTCGGGGCGAGCCTCTGCCATTGCCGCCTCGACCATCCCTCGGTTCTCTAATCGATGCGTACGTCCAAGATCCATGAAGTCGTCCCAGAACACCAACCGGTCATCGTTGTAGGCGCTCATGCCGCGGGGTTCGATGTAGATGATCGTCCTTACATTCGGGAATGATCCCGATCCAGATTCAACGACCTTGTCAACCTGCTCCTGATCCTCGGCCATGTGCACATGTGCTCCGGAGTCGTTGAGCAAATACTGCACCTCAGTTGACGGATTCGTTGGGTAGAGGCCTGTGGATATCGCCCTGATCGCGACCGCGGCGAGATCGAGGATGACCCATTCGGGTCGGTCTTCAGAATGAATCGACACAACATCACCGATGTCAACACCCAGCTCGAGCAAGCCGTGGGCAGCGGTGAGGACCTCATCCCACAGCACGGACCAGGTGCGTTCCTGCCAGATTCCAAGGTTCTTATCACGCATTGCCACGGCGCCCGGCGTTCGCTCGGCCCAGTCCCGCGCAAGCCACGCAACAGTGGGGAACGCGTCGCCCAGATCCGGCGTCTCAGTTTGTTCAACAGTTAATGCCATCGTGTCGAGGCCCGGGTTGTTGTCAAGGTGCCACGAACTTAGACGAATCTGAGCGACTTGTCTTGTGGATTCGGGTTTGATTTCGAAAAAGAAACGAGTTCTTGATTCGGTTCAGGGCTCGATACGCACCCCCACAGTGACGAATCGGCGCGCCACGAAGGCTGGATCGGTCAGAGATGCGTTCCCAGCAGCGTTACCGCCTGTCACATGAAAGTCTGAGTACGCGGCTGACTGGTTGACAAAGAGTCCGCCCGTCAGGTTGAACGCAACAGACACGCCGGCGTCGACGGCTGCGTCAATGACGGAGTTGAGCACGGCATCATCTGTTGTGTACGCGAGCCATGTGATTGCTCCGCTTTCAAGCGCCGCGCCCTTGGCGAGGGAGATGCTTTCATCGGTCGATTTTGTCTTCACAACGAATATCACGGGGCCGAACATCTCATGACCGAAGGCATCTGACGAGCCATCGACCTCGATGACCACAGGTGTACGGATGGTTGCGTTCGGGAACTCCTCACTCGGACCTCCCGCGATTCGAGCACTACATCTCCACGTGTCGAAGCCTCAGCGATTCGATCCCGTGTGTCCGAACCTTTGGAAACTGGCTCGAGGAGAACGTGAACCACGCTGAGGTGTATACGGAGAAGGCTGGCGTCAATTCGGTCATCCTCGACTCGGCACCGGACCTCGGATCGGTATTCCGCAATCTCTCCGTTTCCATGACGATGTATTCGGGTCAGATGTGTACGACGCCCCAAAACCTGTTTGTCCCCGAGACGGGCGTGGTCGTCGATGGCGAGGTCGTGCCGTACGAAGAGGTGGTTGGAGGATTCGCAAAGGCGATTGGCGGACTCCTTGGTGATGACGCCAGAGCAGGTGCGATCCTCGGAGCGATCAAAGGTTCGGACACACGGGATCGAATCGCTGAGGCTTCGACACTTGGAGATGTCGTGCTCGAATCGCGGGAGGTTCCGAGTGAGGAGTTCCCGAATGCCACCATCCGTACACCTGTGGTCATCGAAGTCGATGGTTCGTCCGAAGCCTTCGGCCACGAGATGTTCGGGCCGGTGATATTCGTTGTGAAGACCAAGTCGACCGAAGACAGCATCGTCCTCGCCAGGACTGCTGCGCTCGACAGCGGAGCGATCACCTGGCTTGCATACACGACCGATGATGCGGTGCTCGACTCCGTGATCGACGCAGCTGTGGAAGCTGGGGTATCCGTTGCGTTCAACCTGACGGGTGGGCTGTTCGTCAACCAATCAGCGGCCTACTCCGACTTCCATGTCACCGGAGGGAACGCCGCAGGCAACGCATCGCTGACGGATCCTGCGTTCGTAGCACGACGATTCGTCACGGTTGGAATACGCATCGAGCCCTGAATCGTTCGAAGAAGTCCGTTCTCTATGAGAATCAAATACAAGTTCCGCGAGACAAGCCACTTGAATTCGTCTAAGTTCGGGTCACCTTGATCGGATCCGGGGCCCGGACGCGATGACTACAACGCTCGAACAGAAAAACACGCCCGACCTGAGTGGCGCGTATCCCACTGTTACGTGGCGCGCCCGTGATTGGGCCGAGCGAACCCCTGATGCCGTTGCAATGCGCGACAAGGACTTCGGTATATGGCAGGAGCGCACGTGGTCGACGTTCTGGGATGAGATTCTCACGGCCGCCCATGGTCTCTTATCCCTGGGAGTCGAGATGGGCGATGTCGTGTCGATCCATTCTGAGGACCGGCCGGAGTGGGTCGTTCTCGACCTTGCCACCGTGGCGATCAGAGGGATCACAACAGGGTTGTACCCAACGAATCCGCCTGCTGAGGTCCGATACCTGCTCAACGACTCCGGCTCGACAGTGCACTTTGCCGAGGATCAGGAGCAGGTGGACAAGGTCGTTGATGCGGAGCAGGGTGCATTCGTGTCGATCAAGACGATCATCTACGTTGAGCCGCGCGGTTTGCGCGGCTATGAGGACGACCGGTTGATTTTCTGGGACGACTTCATGGATCTCGGCCGTAGACATCGCAATGAGCATGCGGGCATGGTCGAGTCGATCATGGCTGACGCCGAGTCGAGTGATGTCATGACGCTGGTGTATACGTCTGGAACCACGGGCCCGCCGAAGGGTGCCATGCTCGACAACGCCAACGCCCATTTCGCGATTGAGAAGATTGTCAATGCCAAGGACAGAGCTCGCGACGGCAAGCTGCCAGGACCATCAGACTCAGTACTGACCTACCTCCCCCTCGGCCATGTCGCCGAGAGGATCTTCTCCACCTGGACGATGTGCGGGAACGCGGTGGTGCTCAACTTCGCCGAGTCGATTGAGACGGTTCAGACGAACCTGAGGGAGATCCAGCCGACACTGTTCTTTGGTGTCCCAAGGATATGGGAGAAGATCCACGCGACAGTACATATCAAACTCAACGACGCCACCTTCTTCAAGCGGAAGATGAACGGGATAGGTATGAGCCTTGCCGGGTTCATCGGACGTGACCGAGTTGCGCATGCTGGCGATTTCACGTGGAAGAGCAGACTCGCCTACTGGGTCGCGTACCCGATCCTTCTGCGGGCCCTTCAGGAACGCATCGGCTTGAGGCACTGCCGATGGGCAGCTACCGGTGCTGCTCCGATCGCTCCGGAGGTGCTCGAGTTCTTCATGGGCCTCGGTCTTCCTGTATATGAGCTGTATGGCATGACGGAGAACTCGGCAGTGGCCACGCTCAATTTTCACGGTCGTGTCCTGCTCGGCACGGTTGGTGAGCCGTACCCAGACATCGAGCTGCGAATCGACGAGGAGATCGGCGAAATACAGACGAAGCATCCAGGCAATTTCGTTGGCTACTGGAACAATCCCGAGGCGACCGAGGAGACGTTCACTGACGATGGGTGGCTCAAGACAGGCGACGTTGGCGTATGGGTCGACGGAACGCATGTCAAGATCGTTGACCGGATCAAGCACATCATCATCACTTCCGGCGGGAAGAACATTTCGCCTTCCGAGATAGAGAACAGCTTGAAGACTTCGCCCTATGTCAAGGAGGCGATGGTCATCGGTGACGGCCGGAAGTACCTCACTGCCTTGATAGCGATCGAGTACGACGTTGTTGGTAACTGGGCGCTGCGCCACGAGATCCCCTATACAACGTACGGGGATCTCTCAGACAAGCGGCAGGTGGTCGAACTCATCCAGGGAGTCGTGGACGAGACGAACGAGAAGTTCGCAAGAGCCGAGCAGATCAAGATGTTCAGGATGATCCCCAAGGAGCTCGATCACGAGGACGGCGAGCTCACCGCTACCCAGAAGCTGAAGCGAAGCGCGATCGATGCGGCGTTCGGCGACCTGATCGAAGAAATGTATGGTCGCGATGCTCGTTGAAGCCTTGGTATTCGCACAGGCTGGGGGGCAGGACGCGGCTCAGAAGTTCATCAATGCCACCGCAAGTGGTCTCGCGCTGGGGGCCATCTACGCTCTCCTCGCTCTTGGCCTCGTACTCATCTACAAGGCTACGCAGGTCCTCAACTTCGCCCACGGTGCGATTGCAGCACTTGGAGCCTTCCTCACCGCCTACTTCGCAACGGTGCTCAACTTCCCTGGTCGCTTCCTTCCGTTTCTGCCGACGGCCTTCTCCTGGGTTCTGTCTGCCGTGGTCGCGATCCTGCTGACAGCGCTGGTCGGATGGATCGTGGAGAAGATCACTATCCATCCGATGATCGGCGAGCCGTTGTTCTCCGTAGTGATGATCACGATCGGAATCGACATTGTCATGCGCGGAATAACCGATGATTTCATCGGAGCGAACCCTCGGCCTCTGGGTGACCCGTGGGGGCCTGGCATCATCGATATTGGGCCTGGCATCATCGCGACCACTGAAGTGGCGACGATCATGGTCACAGTGTTCGCCCTCATCGCTGTCGCCTTGTTCTTTCGAACAAGAACAGGTATTGCAATGCTGTTGCTCGC
>PVMS01114485.1_pt1 | contig 12244 bp, 14 predicted proteins | sample 1853461 | NCBI WGS metagenome assembly PVMS01 (sample SAMN08582032, study PRJNA380276) | Marine sediment metagenome, whole genome shotgun sequencing project. | isolation source: ocean sediment barecode stripped | collected 2017
ATAAACAGCGTTTCAATGATATCATCCTTGTTGTGGCCCAGGGCCAGTTTATTGCACCCGAGTTCATCGGCAATTTCAAACAGGCGTTTTCTTCGCAACCGGGAGCACAGAAAACAAGGGTTTTCGCGATTTTCCGAGCTGTGTGCCAGCAGTCCATAGTCGGTGTACTCAACTCTAAGGGAAAACCCCAGTTTGTTGCCGTACCATTCCAGGGATTCTCCAAAACTACCTTCATAACCGGGGTCAATGTAGACCGCAAACAGTTCGTAGTTTAGGGGCACGCGCTTGAGGCGTTCGCTTAACATCCACATAAGCGTTAAACTGTCCGCGCCGCCTGAAACCCCCACTATGATTCGATCGCCGTCGGAAATCATCTGATAGCGATGCAGGGCTTTGCCCATTGCCCGGTTCAATGCCTTATATGTGTTAGATACTTTCGGCAAAAGATTCTATAACCCCAATTGAAATAAAAACCAATTGGCAGCTATCTGTTATTCAGCATCTTTGTCTGGCAGATCGTCCACCCGGGATACAACCTTTCCCGCTGCAACTTCTCTCAGTGAGACCACAATGTCCTCATTTTTAGCTGAACTTACGAGATAATCGGATCCTTCCCGGATCTGTCGTACCCGTTTGGCCACCATGTTAACAAGTAAAAATCGATTTTCAACTTTTTTCAAGCAATCTTCAATCGTTATACGAGCCACGAAATATCCTCCATGTGTTTGGTATAATATATTTTTTTAATATGCTTACTAATTCAATGTTTGTTCACTATTCAGTGTCATTTACTTGAAAGGTTCAAAGGTTTGGGTCTTCGCGCAAGACGCTACGCCCCCACAAGCAGGGTTCACCATTCAGGGTTATATCAAGATAGGTTCAGAGGTTCAGGGCCTTTCGATTTCGGATTGAATCAGAAATTAATCCTTTTCAAAATCACAAATCTGCAATCCCAAATCCCAAATGCATTAACTCTGAACCCTTTAACGGTTACCTTACAATAGCTCTACTAGCTCATATACCCGCTTGCCCCCCGGCACTTCCAGCGTCAGTTCGTCGCCCGGCTTTTTACCTAAAAGGGCCTTTCCAAGGGGTGAGGATACTGAAATTCGTCCCTTCCCAATATCAGATTCATCCGGGCCTACCAACTGGTATTCGACTTCCTCTCCGGTGTCTATATTTTCCAGCAGGACTCTGGCACCGAACACCGCTCGATCTTTGGGCAGTTTGTCAGGATTGATCACATCGGCGTTGGCTAATTTAAACCCCAGCTCACCGATCCGTCCTTCGATAAACCCCTGCCGATCCTTAGCGGCAGCGAATTCGGCATTCTCACTGAGATCACCGTGGGCGCGGGCTTCTTCAATTGCTTTTATATTTTGAGGGCGTTCAACTCGTTTTAGATTTTCAAGCTCTTTTTTCAGAGCTTCATACCCTTTTTGGGTTACCGGTATTCGATCCAATCTGCTTCTCCTGGTCCGGGCAAGCCGGTACAATTTTCTTAATATTTATTTCTTTGCATTTTATGGCAAGATATTTTTTAGAAAAGGCATGGTATCTGAAGAAATGCCTAAATTCCTGAATTCTCAACTTTTACAGATATTCGTCCACCAAAATCCTGGCGATCTGTACGGCATTGGTTGCAGCCCCCTTGCGGATATTGTCGGCCACGATCCACAGGTTGATCCCATTGGCGATGGATTCATCATCTCTGATCCGGCCCACAAGGGTTAAATCCTGTCCGGCCGCGTCCGATGCAAGGGGGTACTTGTTGTTTTGAGGATCATCAACAACTTTGATGCCGGGTGCCTGTTCAAGAAGCGCTATCACCTCCAGAGCGGAAACAGGCTCCCTGGTTTCCACATTGACGGATTCGGAATGGCCATAAAAAACAGGGACTCGCACGGTGGTTGCCGTCACGCCGATGGCATCATCTTCCAGGATTTTTCTGGTTTCATTGGCCATCTTCATCTCTTCTTTGGTATACCCGTTGTCCAGGAATGTATCAATATGCGGCAGACAGTTGAATGCGATTGGATGGGGATAAACCTCGCTCTTGTAATTTAAAAAATTAATCATGGCCCGGGTTTGATCAAACAGTTCATCAATAGCTTTTTTACCGGTACCGGAAACGGCCTGATAGGTAGATACCACAATACGCTTGATGCCAAATTTTTTATAGATTGGTTCCAGCGCAACCACCATCTGAATTGTTGAGCAATTGGGATTCGCAATAATCCCTCTTTTCTTATATTGAGCAATAGCATGGGGATTAACTTCCGGGACAATCAACGGCACATCAGGATCCATGCGCCAGGCGCTTGAATTGTCCACCACCACACAGCCGTCCGTGGCAGCATAGGGGGCGTACTTTTCACTGGTTCCGCCGCCGGCTGAAAAAAGGGCTATGTCCATACCTTTGAAAGAGTCTTCTTTGAGTTCTGCCACGGTGACCAAATCGCCCTTGTACCGCAGCGATCTGCCCACCGAACGGGATGAGGCTAAAAATTTTACGGAACGCGCCGGGAAGTCCGCTTCCTCCAGGCAACGAATCATTTGATTGCCCACTGCACCGGTTGCCCCGACAACGGCAACGTTGACTTTTTTTTCAGACATCCTGTTTGGCCCTCTCTACCGCAATGAAGTAAACTACTTCTATTCAAACTGACCCAATATAGATGTACCCGCTTTTACTTTGTCGCCCACAGCCAATTTTAGTTTTATGTCGGTCGGTAAATATATATCGAGGCGTGAACCAAAGCAAATAAGTCCGAACCGCTGACCGCAAAGCACTTGATCCCCCGGCTTTATATGACAAATAATGCGCCTGGCAATCAGACCGGCAATCTGTACGACGCACAATGGTTTCCCGTTTTCCATCTCGATCGAAACGGCGTTGTGCTCGTTTTGCTGAGAAGCCTTATCAAGATTGGCAGAAAAAAATTTTCCGGGATAGTAGTCTATCTCTTTTACCCGACCATTATACGGCACCCGGTTAACATGCACGTTAAACACCGACATGAAGATGCTGATTTTCATGGACTCACCGTTTAAAAAAGGGCTGTCGTCCACAAGACCGGCGGCGATAACTTTTCCATCGGCCGGTGATACCACCACGCCCTTTGCGACGGGAATAACCCGGTCCGGATCTCTGAAAAAGCCGCAGATACAAAAGGTAATCACCAGTCCTATCAGTGTCAGGGTAGCAAACCCCAGCAGCGCCAGTATGGCGGTGGTAAAGGCGGCAACAAATATAAACGGATAGCCGGCTCTTGCCACTGGAAACGCCGTTTGACTCGGTAGGTCAGACCTGGAAAATTTGTCCATTTAATGCGGATTCTCTAAATTAAATTTAAATTTTTATGGTTAACAGCAATCTTGAGCCTTGTCAATGATATCCTTACAACTCCCAAGGTTACGTCATTTAAACAGGTAATTGACTTTGACGTTATCCGCTTGCGATCTCAGAAATAATGCTTTTTTTGAGGTGGAGCTCGGCATCGGATTTACGGATATAGTGCGGAACCAGCAAGGCGACATCATCTGTTTGGTGATGAATAAAGCGGTTAAGGCTTAATCCCGCGACAGACGAGGCCCGAATGCTATTTTGATTCCAACCCGCAAAAAAGGCCAACTCCCCCAGTTTTTCTAAAATCTCTTCTTTGTACAAGGTTGCGCCGTTACCTACGAATAAGCAGGGTTCCCGTATATCATTGATTACCTCGGTCGGCACAACGACTTGCTCGGTTCCTTCTTTTTTTAATTCACCGTCCTGGAAATGATAGCGGCAATAATAAACTTCATGTTTGCGGGCATCCAATAATGTGCAAACCAGATACGCGCCCGGGGCACACTGCCAGGCAAGTGCATCCAGGCTTGAAATACCCACCACCGGCTTATTCAGCGACCAGGCCAAACCTTTGACAGTGCTGATACCGATTCTCAATCCGGTAAAAGATCCCGGCCCTCTGGTCACTGCAAATCCATCCATGTCCGCAATTTTTAGCCCGGAAATGTCGCAAACCGTGTCGATCATGTTCATTAGATGCTTTGAATGGGTTTGGTTATTAACCGTGGTTAATTCCGCACACACCAACCCATTATCCACAATAGCTGCGCTGCAGCTCAAAGTCGCCGTATCTACTGCTAGAATTTTCATTTTCTGGTTAGAATCGTATCGTTCGTTTGGATGGTTATTCGTCTGCAGTTGCTGAACATAAGAGGTATAGGGTAGAAGGTATAAGGTAATTGATCATCTGCTATTAATTTTAATCCCCCAGCCCATGCTTTTATCCTTAACCTTATACCTTTTTTATACCTGCTATAAATCAGAAAATAATCCTTTTAGAAATCCCAAATCCGAAATCTGAAATCACCAATCGTTAAACCCCATACCATTCCTCTTCCTGCTGTTATATTGGGAATCAGACAATACCAATCAAATCATTTTCCCTTTTTTAGGAGCGCAATATCCAGCACCTGCTTCATACTCGTTACCGGAATAAACTCGAGTTTGCGTTTGATATTTTTGGGAATCTCGGCCAGATCTTTTCTGTTTTTTTCAGGGTATATTACCTTGCAAATACCGCCCCGCAAAGCACCCATCGCTTTTTCCTTCAAACCGCCGATAGGAAGAACCCGGCCTCTAAGCGTGACTTCACCGGTCAGGGCGACATCATTTTGCACCGGCCTGTTCGACAGCGCTGAAATCAGTGCCGTGGCCATGGCGATACCGGCCGAAGGGCCGTCCTTGGGAATCGCACCGGCCGGCACATGGATATGAATATCAAGGTTATCAAAGTCTTTCTTCTTTACGCCAAAGGTGGCCATGTTCGCCCGGGTGTAAGTAACCGCCGCCCGGGCGGATTCCTGCATGACATCTCCGAGTTGCCCGGTAACAATCAACTCCCCCTTTCCGCCAATCAAAGACGCCTCGACATACAAAACTTCACCGCCAGCCTGGGTCCAGGCCAACCCGGTTGCCAGCCCGACCTGGCTTTTCTCCTGGTCCATTTCTGGAATAAATTTGGCAACCCCTAAAAACCTATGCAAATTACCTCTGGTCACCTGAAATTTCTTTTTCCTGTTCTCAGCAATCTGGCGGGCTGCTTTACGGCATATGGTACCAATTTCACGCTCCAGGTTTCTCAGCCCGGCTTCAGCGGTGTATTCGGATATAATCTGATTCATGGCACCGGCACTGATGGTTAAAGTTCTGGATTTTAAACCATTTTCTTTGATCTGACGAGGAAGAAGGTGCTTGAAGGCAATTGCCGCTTTCTCTTCCTCAGTGTATCCGGCAAAGTTGATGACTTCCATACGGTCCAGCAAGGCCGACGGTATGGTATCGGTAGTATTGGCGGTAAGGATAAACATCACCTTGGACAGGTCGAATGCCAAATTCAGAAAATGATCACTAAAATCTGAATTTTGTTCCGGGTCCAGGGCTTCTAATAGAGCGGAAGAGGGGTCGCCTCGAAAATCAGAACCCAGTTTGTCAATTCATCCATCATAAACACCGGATTGTTGGTATGACATTGCTTCAGGCCCTGCAGAATGCGACCGGGCATAGCTCCGATATAGGTGCGGCGATGCCCTCTAATTTCAGCTTCATCTCGTATTCCACCCAGAGATATTCGAATAAATTTTCGTTTCAATGCCCTGGCAATCGCCTGACCCAATGATGTTTTACCGACTCCCGGTGGCCCCACGAAACACAAGATAGGACCTTTCATTTTTGGATTGAGCTTGCGGACACTTAAATACTCCAATATCCTTTTTTTGAGGTTATCAAGCCCGAAGTGATCTTTATCCAGAACTTGTTTGGCCTTTTTTATGTCGATCACTTCTTTAGACGACTTGCTCCAGGGCATGTCCACCAGCCAGTCCAGATAGCTCCTCACAACAGTTGACTCGGCCGACTCGGGATGCATCTGCTCCAAGCGCTTTAACTGCTTGGTGGCTTCTTTGTCGGCTTCCTTCGACATCCGGGCGCGTTTGATTTTCTTTTTATATTCTTCCAACTCCAGCAGGTTTTCATCGAATTCTCCCAGTTCCCTGTTAATCGCCCTAACCTGCTCACGCAAAAAGTAGTCTCGCTGACTTCTGGACATTTCTTCTTTGACGTCGGATTGAATTTTAGCCTGCATGGTCGATAGTTGGACTTCCCTGGTAAGAAGATTATTTACCTTTTGCAAACGCTGTCTAGGATCCGTAATCTCAAGCAGTTGCTGGCTATCCTCGATATTCAGCCTTAGATTAGACGCCACCAGATCAGCCAGCTTGCCGGGCTCCTTAACGCTCTGCAATACCGTGATAACATCACCGGTCATCTCGTCGCGCAGTACTAAAATCTTCTCACAATGCTCCCTGACGTTTCGCATCAGCGCTTCTGTTTCCAGGTTGACTTTTTCAACCGCCGGCTCCAGAATCATTTCCACCTTTACGCGATACACGGATCGCCGGCGGGTATAATTAACGATTTTGGCTTTGGCGAACCCCTGAACCAGTATTTTAACGCTGCCGTCTGGCAGTTTAAGCATTCGCAGTACCCGGCTGACAGTGCCGGTGCTAAAAATCTCTTCGGTACCCGGGTTTTCGATAGCCGGATCCATCTGGGTCGCAAGAAACAGATAGCCTTCCTTGGCCATCGCCTCCTGAACGGCACGTACCGATTTTTCACGGCCCACAAACAGGGGAAGAACCATGTCCGTAAAAACGACGACATCACGCACGGGCATTAAAGGAAGGATTCCGGGTATTTCAGCATCCGTGTCGTCGTCCTCAATTATGCTGATAAGGTCATCTTTATCGGTCTCGGCCATCTTTGCTCCTATAACCTAGACGGTCTCGTAAAAAGTCCAACTTCTGCGTTGTGCTGCATTTGGTAATCATTCAACGTACGAAAAGTAGGCCTCATGATTACCAAATTTGCACGCCTTGAATTTGAACTTTTTACGAAACCGTCTAAATTTGACTTTTTACGAGTTCATCAACCTTGCGATCGAAATTTCTTCAACTCTATATAATAATACATTTATAATCTTTGACAATATCACTTTGTTTTTTTAACGAAACATGCCAAAATAGAAAGAAATACTGAACAATCGCAAAGGATTATGCATGATACCATATTTGATTGAAATTTTCATCTTCCTAATGGGTCTTTGCATTGGAAGTTTTCTAAACGTTTGCATTTACCGACTGCCAATCTCCAAGTCGATCGTTCGTCCCCGCTCCATGTGCCCGAATTGCGATACCCTTATCCCCTTTTACGACAATATCCCCGTTTTCAGCTATCTATGGCTGAAGGGGCAATGTCGTCGCTGCCAGATAAAGATTTCCCTGCGATATCCGATAGTTGAGTTACTCGGTGGCCTGTTTGCCCTGGCCACTTACCTGAAATTTGGCCTGGGCATCGAGACATTGATATATTATTTATTTTTTGCCGCCTTGTTGGCAGTCACCTTTATAGACATAGATCACCGAATCATACCGGATGTGATCACCCTTCCCGGTATACCCATCTGTTTTGCGGCCAGCTTTGCCCTGCCGGCCATAACCTATAAAGACGCTCTGCTGGGTATCCTTATCGGCGGCGGAAGTTTGTTTCTGGTTGCCTGGATCTACAGCCTGCTCACCAAAAAAGAAGGGATGGGTGGCGGCGACATCAAATTGCTGGCGATGATGGGTGCAATTGTGGGTTGGCAGGGTGTACTTTTTACTATTTTTGTTGCCTCACTGGTGGGAACGCTGGCCGGCTTGGCTGTCATGCTGCAATCGCGCACAGGCATAAAGTTGGCCGTGCCTTTCGGTCCGTTTTTAGCCATCGGTGCCATTACCTATATTTTTTTCGGAACACAGTTGATCAGCTGGTATTTTAACATATTAAGATAGGAAACCTAACTGCTAATTACTCCGCCCTGAAAAATAGCGATATCAGGTGTAGGTAAAATATTTTGGTACTTTCAAATCCGATGAGGCTAGGTTGACGCTGATCCGGGCGGAGTAATTAAGGGATTAAGGAATTAAAATTCGGAATTATTCCTTTTTTTTTAAATCCGCAATATGAAATCCGATATCACAAATGTGTTATGCGACTTGCCATTTTTTCTGATACCCACGGTAACTATGACGCCTTTGAGCAGGTAATAAAGGATATTGACGCTTCCGATGTCGATGCCGTGATCAGCCTGGGTGACAACATCGGATACGGTCCGGAGCCGGATCGGGTGGTAAAGAAAATAAAAGCTCTCAACATCCCATCTGTTGAGGGCAATCACGAACTGGCGCTAAAAGATGAAGAATATTTGTACTGGTTCAATCCGGCTGCACGCAAATCATTGATTAAGACGCGTGACTTGCTCAGTAAGGCTTCCATTGGATATATTTCTCAATTTGAACCGTTTATCACATCCTATGACTGCCGCTTTGTTCACGGGTTTCCTCCGGATTCTCCTCTGATTTATATGTTCCAGGTATCTTAAGGCAGGAAGCAGGAAGTTTTTGAGGAAATGGAAGAAAAGCTGTGTTTTATCGGTCATACCCACACCCTTGAAATCATCGCCTACGATGGAAAAGATATACAATACGAGGAACTCCCCGAGGGGTTATCCCGCCTGGATCCTGAAAAAAAATATATCATCAATATCGGGAGTGTCGGACAACCCAGAGATTCAAACAACAATGCCAAATACGTGATCTGGGATTCGTTGGAAGACTCCCTTGATGTAAGATTTTTATCCTATGATATTGCCGCGGTGGTTCAGAAAATCAAGGCCGCCGGCTTTCCGGAAGAGCATGCCCTGAGGCTATGGTGACGGATCTAAGGTTTTCCGCCGCAGGCGGATCAAAGGAAGGTATAAAAAAAAAGAATGTCGAATATCGAATCATGAATGTCGAATGTCGAAGTAAGGCATAAAAAAAGAATATCGAATGTCGAATCATGAATATCGAATGTCGAAGGAATGTATTCTGTCTATTTAATAAAAAAGACTGAGCGACACGCGGCGCAAGCGCCTGCGCTGCGCGAGCGATTCCTCCCTTCGACATTCGATATTCGATATTCTGCGGTTCTGCGGTTCGCTTTTGCCTGGTTCTGCAGTTCATAGCCGAACGCTCAGGTTTTGTATTCCTTCCCCAGGGCCAGCCCCAAATCCAGGGCCTGGCGGTTCATATCCAAAAAATCAGAAGGAATCCTGTTCTCAAGAACCTTCATGATGGACTCAGGCGCTACCAGTTCAGTCATACTGATCAACGTGCCCAGCATCGCAATGTTAAATACAATCGGCTTGCCGATTTTCTCCATGACGTTGTTGTATATAGGGATTTCTTTTTGCTGGGCATCGATTTTTTTTTGGGTTTTGACATAGCGCGTATCGGTGATCAACAGTCCACCCGGTCGAATTATTTCGTAAAATTTATTATAGGCGTCCTGGGTGAGGCATACCAGTAAATTGGGCTGAATCACCTTGGGATAGTCTATGGTCGAGTCTGATATAATGATATCGGTCCGGGTTGCACCGCCGCGTGCCGCTGCACCGTAGGATTGAGATTGCACGGCATTCAGGCCTTCGTACAGCACGGCCGCTTCGGCCAGAATAATGGCCGCCGTGATGACTCCCTGCCCCCCCGAACCCGAAAATACCATCCTGAGTCTTTCCATGTTTAAAAATCTCCTGAATCTGAAGAAATGCCGGAAAACAGAATGCCTAAAATGCACTAAAGTGCCCCACTACTTCCCCACCGCCATCGCCCGTTCGACGATCTTATCGTACTCGATGCAGTATTCCGGACTCTCTTTTTCCACGAAGATACCCCGTTCAATCAGGTCCGGATTCTCCTGTTTGGCTTTGGATCCGATGGGAGTGGTGTTATTTTTAAACCATTTGACCATATCCACGGCATCACCGGCCTTGTTTTTGCGCCCGAAATATGTCGGGCACTGGCTTAAGACTTCCACCACGGAGAACCCCTCATGCAAAATGGCTTTTTTGATAATGTCCGTTATTTGCTGTACATGATAACTGGTTGTGCGGGCCACAAATGTGGCACCGGCTGCTTTGGACAATTCCACGACATCAAAACTATGATCAATATTGCCAAAAGGTGCCGTGGTGGCCTGGATGCCTTCTCCCGACAGGGGCGAAAACTGGCCACCGGTCATCCCGTAAATGCGGTTATTCATAACGATAGCGGTAATATCTATATTTCGACGCGCGGCGTGGATAAAGTGGTTGCCGCCAATGGCCAGGGCATCGCCGTCGCCCATGGGGACGATGAGGTTTAACTCCGGCCGGCTCATTTTCACTCCGGTAGCAAAAGCCAGGGCCCGGCCGTGTATGGTGTGCAGGGTATGGAAATCAACATAACCGCTAATTCTGGCGGAACAGCCGATGCCCGAAACCATAACGATTTCGTTTTTGCTCAGGCCTAATTTTTCGACGGCCTGCAACAAACCATTGAGCACCATTCCGTGGCCGCAGCCGGCGCACCATAGGTGCGGAAAAAACCGTTCCCGCAGATAATCTTTAACTGCCATTTGTCAAACCCCCTTTCCCTGGATCAACCGAAAAATATTCAAAATATCCTCCGGGGTGATAAAAACGCCGTCAATTCGGTTGGCGAGAAACACCTTTTGCGGATCATCCACGGCCAGTTTCACCGCGCTTAAAATTTGACCCATATTCAACTCCACGACGATAACCGATTTGGGGTGGGCGCACTTTTCACGTACAAGGGCCGCGGGAAATGGCCACAGCGTTTGCAGTTCCAAGAGGCCAAGTTTTTCTCCCCGCATGCGTCGATTTTCCACAACATGCAGCGCTGAGCGAGCCGCCGAACCATAAGAAATTAACAGATGCTCGGCATCTTCCAGATAATATTCCTTGTAGCGGGCAATTTGATTGGTTCGATTTTCAAGCTTATCAACCAGATGACGCAACAAACCGTGCACCGTCCTGGGTTCGGTGGACGGAAATCCCCACATGTCGTGAAATAGACCGGTGACGTTATAGCGGTGAACTCCGCCAAAATCCGACATGGGGAGTCGTCCGTCTTCCCGGGGCAGATAGGGATGATAATCCACCCCTTCTTTGACCGATGTTCTGAGCCGCTGTACCAGCGGAATTGCTCCGGACTCGGGAATGATCAGGGGCTCACGCATATGGGCTACCACCTCGTCAAATAAAAGGATCACCGGGGTCCGGTAGGTTTCAGCCAGGTTAAAGGCTTCCACGGTTACCGCAAAAACATCCTGGTGATTGGAAGCCGTCATGGCAATGATGGCATGATCGCCGTGGGTTCCCCAGCGGGCCTGGTTGACATCGCCCTGACTGCCGTGGGTCGGAATCCCGGTGGAAGGCCCGCCGCGCTGAACATTGACGATAACGCAGGGAATTTCCGTCATAACGGCATATCCGAGGGCTTCCTGCATCAGCGAGAAACCCGGGCCACTGGTGGCCGTCATGACTTTACGACCGGTAAGCGAAGCGCCGATTATCGCGCATATCGATGCGATCTCATCTTCCATCTGGATAAACTTGCCGCCGGATTGCGGAAGACGGTAAGACAGCAACTCGGCAATTTCGGTTGAAGGGGTAATCGGATAGCCGGCGTAAAAATCCAGACCGGCATATAAAGCCCCATCCACACAGGCTTCGTTGCCTTGTACGAATTTTTTGTTTTCACTCATTTCAATACCCTATTTTTCTATCTCTATTTCGATTGCCAAATCCGGGCATCGGAGCTCACACAACTTGCAGCAAATACAATCCTGCGGGCGGGCTGCAATCACTTTGTCGCTGGCATCCAGTTCCAGAACTTTTTTGGGACAAAATTCTACACAAATGCCACAGCCTTTGCACCAATCCCGGTTGATGTGGTGTTGCTTCAGTTTAGGTTTCCCCATAGACGAATCCTCTCACCATCCGAACTACTCGCTTATAGCGGTGGTCATAAATATGTTCCGTTTGCCAGATTTGCTAACAAAAGAAAATACAGTGTGTAGCAACCTGAAAGTATTTCAAACATGACAACCGCTATCGGAACGTTATTCTGACAAACGCTCTACCCGCGAAATATTTAGTGTCATCGGAAATTATTTGTTGTCTTAAATATGGAAAAAATCGATTTTTAAGTTTTTAGGACACGGATCTGGACGGACCCGCCCGCCTCGCCTTGCTCGCATGGCGGACGCGGTAGACAGAGATTTTTCATTTTATTTGTTATCCCCTTATGGTCAAGC
>PVMS01110918.1_pt1 | contig 12242 bp, 13 predicted proteins | sample 1853461 | NCBI WGS metagenome assembly PVMS01 (sample SAMN08582032, study PRJNA380276) | Marine sediment metagenome, whole genome shotgun sequencing project. | isolation source: ocean sediment barecode stripped | collected 2017
AGCTTCTACATCGAGCATCGCCTGATGCGAGAACGCAAAGTGCTCGAAGCGCTCGAAGCGCGCGGCAAGGCTTCACGGCCCCGCCACCTCGTTGCGAACGCGTACGATGACACCCCCAAGGCCCTCTGGCCTCTGGCCCTTTTATCGATTGAGGCGCACCTCATCAAGCTCGAGAGGGAAGGGAGCGTCGTCAAAGAGGGGGATGCCTGTGCGGCAGTACGCCACTGCCGCTGGCCCTGGCACTGTCGCCGCCCCTGCCCCTGCCCCTGACCATACGTCGACTTCTCCGGGGACTCAGTCGCACAAGACAGTTGCTGACCCTGACGTCGACCCTGACACCGAGACTCACGCTTGCCCGGCGCCCCTCACGCCATCGAGTTGAGTGACCAGTCGTAACGGTGGTAGTCGAGCTCGTAGCCGGCTTGGAACGCCGCCTCCAGCGCTTCCCTCTGAGCACCGCGCGCGTGCTCGATCAGGAACAGGCGCACGCCGGCGACCCTTCCGAAGTCGCTTTGGTAGTAGTGAAACGTGATCGGAACGTGGACGGTGCGATTGGCGTCGTCGACCTCGACGTCCGATGCGACGTAGTTGAGGGCGGCGTGCTCGAGTTGGGCGTCTAGCTTCGAGGCCTCGTAAAAAGCGACGGGCGGACAGCTCGTCGATGCACAGACGAGAGCCGCGTGAATCCGCGGATCAACGTGCGACGGACACAGTGCGAGGCGCTGGTCGTCGTCGTCGAACATGCGTGACCCAGTTGCCGGGTGCGGTGCGTTGCGCCGGAGGATGCCGTTTTCGATCTCGTCGAGGGTGAGCACGAGCTCGCCCACCCGATAGGCGACCACGCCGAAGAAAGAGGGTATCTCCATGACCGACTCGCGGATCCCGAGCGCGAGGACGCCATGGATGGCGAGCACGTTGTAGAGGTTGAGCCAAAACGCGATGCGCGTGTCGTCATCCGTCATCTCGTTGGGATCAATCGTGTGGAGCAGCGCGCTGGTCTTTTCCATTTCTGCGAATGTCGGGGATGTCCGGAGCCGCGCGTAGTCGACCTGGCCATTCTCATCGAGCGCCTCGCGCTTCAACTCGTTTCGTAGCCTGCGCAAAGCTTCCGCGACTTTGCTGGCCGAGACGTTCCCGGCCGGAGGCGGCTCGTCGTTGAGGACCTTGCGCGCGAGCCACTGGTTGGGCACCAGCGCCTTGGCAAGCTCGGCGGGATTGCGCGCGCGCCTCAGGATGTCGCCGGCGTCGCGAAGGTTTCGGATCCAGGAATCAGCCATCTCGTTCGAGCGTACGGCGCAGAGATGGTTTCGTCACTCCATGGCCGAGTGAGGCAAGCGCACGAACGCTCCGGGCGAGGTTTCGAGCGGTCTCACGGTGATCGGGTCGGCGCTCGAATCCTGCCCAGCCACAGGGTGCCGCGCCGTGATCCAGACGGACCCCGCAGGGACGCCACGCAACCGAAACGTGCCCCGAGTGTCGCTGAGCGTCGCGCGTTCCCATTGTGGCGGGTTGCCCCAGGTGACCTCGGCGTTCGGCACGGGTTCGCTCTGTGCGTCGAGCACCTCGCCTTCGACCGTGCCACCAGGCTCGAGATGGACTGTGTCGAGCTCCTGCGGCCGATCGACGTAGTGCGGGGGCTCGAGCACGATCCGGCGACTCTGTGATTCGTAGTCCGGATGCGAAAAAGAGACGTCGTATGTGCCGGTCGGCGCGCGTCGGAAGACGAAGGTGCCGTCACTTCGGGTTTGTGTATCTCGCGTGACCGGACCATCGAGTTGAACGCGCACGTCCCTGAGTCCGTCGCCGGTCCAATCGTCCAGGACCTCACCGAGGAACGTGACGCCGGCCGACATGACGACGCGGACGTCGTCGGTGCTTTCGAGCTGAGGGAGGTGTGCAGGGCCGAAGGCCGGATGCTCGACACTGAGGCTGAACGGAGGCTCGGGGAGGGCAGGAACCGAGAAGGTCCCATCGGCGTCCGACTTCGCGCTTCGCCGGATCGGGCTCTCGGGCCTCGTCGAGGAGACGGTGAGCAGCGCGCCGCTCACCCCGAATCCGCGTTCGTCTACGACGCGCCCGCGCAAGGTGTAGAGCGCGCTCGACAGTGCTAGCTCGACGGTGACGAGCGCCTCGTCTCCAATCGAGAGTGACTCGCGCGCCGGAGGCAGATCGTAAGGCAAGGCTGTGACGCTCACCTCACCGCGCACGCCACGAAACGAACGAGCCATCCGCCGCGGTCACGGACATCCTCGGCAGACGCTCTGTGGGGGCCCGAAGCTCGACCGGGATCCCTTCGAGGCCGTTGCCCCGCTCATCAACCACGTGGCCCGCGAGCTCGGCGCCGGAGCGCATCACGATGCCGATACCCGAACGCGTGCCCCCGGGGCTGGTCTGGAGGCGCTTGGACTCGGCGGGCGCGAAGTCGTCGTGGCTGACTGCGATCGTATAGGGCCCAGGACGGAGATTCGGCAGACGAAAGGCGCCATCCGGACCGGTCGTGACCTGCTGGACGAACGCGAGCGCTTCGCCTCCCACTGCCGAGATCGGGGGGACCTGCCCGGAGGTCACGCCGAGAGAGTCGCTCGCGCCGGGGGGCGCAATGCGAGCCTGCCCCTCACCAAAGGCGCGGACGAGGGCGCCTCCGATCGCCCAGCCTCGTTCGTCGACGACGCGACCCTCAATCGTGGATGCGCGTTCGAGACGCACCGTCATCGATGGCTCCGCGGCGCCGTGCCTCAAAGGCCCTGCAGCCACGTATCCATCTGCCTCAACGTACAAACTCTGCTCGTCGCCGACGATCCCGGCGAGCTCGAAGCGCCCGCGGTCGTCGCTCCGAACGCGGCGAGTGTGCAGTCCAAGCACCCCGGCTGCGACCGTCACCTCGGCGTTGCGGATCGCATGACCGGTATGTGCATCGATGATCCGTCCCGCCATCGTCCAGCCGCGTGCGAGCAGCATCCCGAAGGCGCGCCGAGCCCCCGCGTCCAGGATCAGGCCCTCGATCGGTGGGGCGACCAGTCCACCCTTGGCGGCTCGCAACTCGTAGATCCCCGCCGGGATATTGGCCCAATGAAAGCGCCCATCGGCCCCGCTGCGCACCGAGCGCGAGGGCCAGAACCCGCTTCCCGCCAGCGAGACGATCGCTCCTTCGAGGGGTTGGCCACGCTCATCGTAGATTCGCCCCGCCAGCGTGGCAGATCCGGCGTCGAGCTCCGTAGAGGAGAGAATTCGACGTCCCGAGGCTCCCTGAGCTTCTGAGACGATCTCTCTTTTTGGGCCGTAGGTGCCTGGAATTACAAAAGTCCCGAGCACCAAAAGCCCAGTGATTGCGCCCGCCACTCGCATCCAGCTTGGTTTTATCGTTGATCGCTGCCGGGGGCGAGGCTGCATTGTTGCGACACCCCGGGAGCAATGCTACATCGCGGCTCCTTCAGAACTCGGAAACTGGCCATGGCACAGACATGTGATTTCTGCGGTAAGAACCGCCATAAAGCTCACAAGGTGAGCCACTCGAACATCAAGACCAGGAAGTGGCAGCAGCCCAACCTGCAGTCGATTCGGGCGCTCGTCGATGGCCAGGTCCGCCGTGTCTCGGCCTGCACACGCTGCATTCGCTCGGGTAAGGTTGTCAAGGCCGCCTAGACGCCCAGCGGTGCCGCTCCCCCCGGGTTGCGATCCGGCTTCGATCATCCTGACGTTCCCTGTTGCGCCAGAGCATGCGGGCCAGCGCCTCGATCGCTTCATCCAGCATCGGATCCCCAGGCTGTCTCGGACGCGCGCCCAGGAGATCGTGCGATCCTGTGCCTATCGCGCTGATGGCACCCGCCGCCGCGCGAGTGAACGCGTGAGAGCCGGCGAGACTGTCGTGCTGGTGCGTCCCGCTTTCGAGGAGCCCAACGTCCCGCTCTACTTCGACGTGCTTTACGAAGACGACGCAGTCCTGGCGGTCGACAAGCCTGCCGGGCTTCCGGTGCACCCGTCTGCCACCTATCACAAGAACACACTGACTTACTTGCTTCGGCAACGCTTTGGGGAGGACGCGCCCCAGATTGCCCACCGGCTCGACCGTGAGACCAGCGGGCTGCTGCTCTGCGGCCGCACCCGCGCCGCCGAACGCGATCTCAAGATGGGGTTCGAGAACCGCCGGGTCAGCAAACGGTATCTCGCCATCGTGCGTGGGGTGATGCCCGACGATGAAGGGCGAATCGAGCTTCCGATGGACCGGGCCAGGGAGGGGCTACACATCTTGATGGAGGTGACACCCGAAGGAGAGGGCTATCCGTCGGTCACACGCTACCGGGTCCTCAGGCGCAGGCACGACGCCACCATGGTGTTGCTCGCGCCGGAGAGTGGCCGGCAACACCAGCTGCGCGTGCACTTGAGCGCGATCGGCTTTCCGATCATCGGCGACAAGCTCTACGGGCCCGAAGGCTCCCAGCCGTTTCTCGACTACATCGAGACCGGTATGACCGACGAGCTCCGGCGACGCCTCGGTCACGACCGCCAGGCTCTCCACGCATACGAGCTCGAGTTCATGCACCCGACCAAGGGCGAGCCAATGACTCTAAGAGCGCCTCTTGCGGATGACCTTGCCGACTTGTGGGGCGAGGCCCTCGACGAGGCGGCGTTCGCCTCTATCCAGGCGTGCTAGGGTCGATGCCGTGCGGGTGCTGATCGCAGCCATCGCTTGCTGGGGGGTCGGCTGTGCCGGGGCGTCATCTAATGCGCCCACGACCGACTTCCGGCCCTCGGACGCCGCACTCTTCGACAATGCGGTAGACCTCGTCGAGGCACCTGTCATCGTCGAGGGAGAGTGGAGCGGCGCGTTCGAGCGACGTGTCGGCCGGGCGGACCTCATCGCGGCGGTGCGCGTCGATTCGCTGAGCTCCGATCTGGTCAAACGGCGATCTGCCTATCGGCTCACCGTCAGAGTCCGGGAGCACCTCAAAGGGAGCTCCACGAAGGAGATCGTGTTGCGTGTCGGGGACGACGAACCCGGCTACCAGAGCGTCCGCATCAACGAGGACTGGCTCCTGCACAACCCGTCCGTCGCGTTCATCAAATGGGAGGCCAACCCCGAATCGCCCGAGCTGACCGCCCATTGGCATCTCTCGCCCGATTCGGGCGCGGTTCGCGACAAGATCGACTTTTTCCTTCGTCAGCCGGCGAGGGACCCCCACACCGAGGTTGAGGTCATCGAGCCCTAGTTTGGAGTTCGACGTAACCTCGCCCTACATCGTAGACTAAGCACGGAGCAATGCAGATGCGTATTTGGCCCTTACTTTCCATCCTCTCGTTTCTCGTCGCGGCAGGGGGGTGCGAGCGCGGCGCGCCGACACCCAAAGCGGGCGAGCACGACCACTCCAAGCACCAGCACGACCACGCGGCCGCTGAGGTGCAGTCCGGGGCGAAGAAGTCCGACGAGCCCGCGGGCCCGAGCATCGAGACCGGCTCGTTCCTTCTCGCGGTCGCACCGGTCCAAGACGGGTATACCGTCGGCAAGACGGGTGAAGTCGAGATCGCGCTCGAGGGCCGCGGTGAATGGCACGTCAATCAGGAGTACCCGATCCAGGTCGAGCTCAAGGCGGCCCCGGGGGTGACGCTGAAGAAGAAGGAGCTCGTCAAGGACGACGCGAAAGAGTTTGGCGAGGACAGGGTACGCTTCCTGGCGGCGGTGGAGCCGTCGGCGGTAGGGGAACACGAAGTGACCTGTGATGTTTCCTTTGCCATGTGTACCGAAGAAAACTGTATCCTCGAGAGGCGAACGGTGGCGATGCAACTCAAGGTGGAATGATATGAGTGAGGGGGGACTCAAAGCCGTGCTGGAGACGATTCGTGGGGAGGTCAAAGCGCGGTTCGAGGCCCAGAAGCGAGTGCTCTCGTTCAGAGAGTATCTGGACCTCGTTCGAGACAATCCCCGTGGGTACACTCGCGATGCTGGCAGGTACCTCAAGGACTGCCTGGACTTCTTCGGCTCGTACGAGGTCGAGCGGCCGACAGGGAAGCTCAAGCGTTGGAAGCTTTTCGATCTCGAGTTCGGCCTCCACAATAGCGGACACCAAGCTGAGCTGAGGCTCCGCGATCGTCTCGCGGGGCACGAAGCAGCGCAGGAGGCGTTCTATCGGGTCCTCGACGGGTTCGAGCGAGAAGGGCGCTCCAACCGGCTGGTCCTGCTCCACGGGCCCAACGGCAGCGCGAAGTCGACCTTCGCCGCATGCCTGATGCGGGGGCTCGAGGCCTACTCCGACACCGATGACGGCGCGCTCTATCGGTTCTCATGGATCTTCCCGCGGATGAGTGAAGGTGCAGGGATCGGCTTCACGACCTCGTCGGACGAGCTCGGCCACGGCGACTCCTTCGCGCACCTCCCCGAAGAGCGGATCATTGCAAAGCTCGAGAGCTCGGTTCGAGAGCACCCGTTGCTCTTGTTGCCGCGCGACCTGCGTCAGCATTTGATCGCGAGCATTTACGAAGGGGCGGGCCTTTCGGAGGCGGCGCCCGACTGGGTATGGACCGGGCAGCTCGCCCGCAAGAACCAGCAGATTTTTCAAGCGCTTCTCACCGCCTACCGCGGCGACCTCGAGCGAGTGCTGGCGCACATTCAGGTCGAGCGTTTCTACATCTCACGACGCTACCGCATTGGGGCGGTAACCATCGGCCCGCAGATGTCGGTCGATGCGTCGGAGCGTCAGATCACTGCAGACCGATCGATCGAATCGCTGCCTGCGTCGTTGAGCGCGTTGACGTTGTTCGAGCCCTTCGGCGAGCTCGTCGACGCGTCCGGGGGCATCGTCGAGTTCAGCGACCTGCTCAAGCGGCCTATCGAGGCGTGGAAATACTTGCTGCTTGCGATCGAGAACGGCGAGGTGTCGCTGGAGATGTCGAATCTGCCCATCAATGCCGTCATGATTGCAAGCTCGAACGAGCTTCACTTGAGCGCGTTTCGACAGCACCCAGAGTACAATTCGTTCCGCGCCCGCATCGTTCGGATTCGCATGCCGTACCTGCTCGATGTGCATCGCGAGCGCGAGATCTACGACGGTCAAATCGTTCCGCAGATCCCCAAGCACGTCGCGCCCCACACGACGTACGTCGCCGCGCTCTGGTCGGTGCTCACGCGGCTTCGGAAGCCCGACGCTTCGCGGTTTTCCGACAGCGCCCTCGGCACCATCGCAGCGTCGCTGACACCTTTGGAAAAGGCGGACCTCTTGACCGATGGCTTGGTGCCAGCACGCCTCGAGGCCGACCAAGCGAAGATCCTGGCTGGCGGCATTGCAGAGGTCGAGGTCGACGGCGCGACTACATCGGACTACGAAGGCATCAACGGGGCCTCGCCGCGTGAGATTCGAATGCTCCTGCTCGACGCGGCGGCCGTCTTCGACGAGCCCTGCGTTTCGCCGGTGACGTTTCTGAACCGGCTTGCCGAGTTCTGTGAGCGTGACGATTACGAGTTCCTGAAGGAGCAGCCCGACGGCCCATATCGCGACCACGGCTCTTTCGTGGACGTCATCAAAGAGCGATGGCTGGATATCGTCGAGGGCGAGCTTCGCGCGGCCAGCGGTTTGATCGACGAGCACAGCCATCTGGAGCTTTTCGACCGCTACGTGACCCATGTCTCGCACTGGGTGAAGAAGGAGCGGCTCTTCAACCCCGTTACGGGCAAAGACGAAGACCCGGACGTCGAGCTGATGAAGAGCGTCGAAGAGACGCTAGGCGCTGACGATGGGCAGGCGTTTCGCAACGACCTGCTGAGCGGCATCGCCGCGTGGGCGATCGATCATCCGGAGCAGGACGTCCAGAACGAGGAGCTCTTCCCGCGCTACATCGAGCAGCTGCGGCAGGCGTACTTCGACGAGCGCCGAGGGCAGGTCGGCGAGATCGGGAAAGCGATTGTCGCCGTGTTGGAAGACGACGACACGCTCGAGGAGGAGCTGCGGGAAGCCGCCCAGCAGGCGCTGCAGGTCCTGATCGGCGTCTACGGCTACGAGCGCTCGAGCGCGAAGGTCGCGCTGGGCGCGCTGATCGACGCCCGGTATCTCAACTGACCGGTCACACCAGGAACTTACCGCCGCGCAGGCGCTGGGCCTCCACCGATCCAGGCTCTTGCTCGAGAGAATCCACCTCTTGTTGTAGGACCACCGCCGCTTCGTTGCGTCTGCTGTTGACCTCCTGGGCCGACGGAATCACTTCAGCGTCGTGCAGAGGCTCGTTGAGCGTCTCCAGATTCGTATGTTCCTCGTCCATTTATACCTACCCATCGGCTAGATAGGTCCGATCGGCCTCGGAGGAAACCGCTAGGACATCGAAGGAACGCCCTGGAAGTAGCATCCGCGTCCTCCGAATGGATAGTCGTAGGTTCCGTACGTCCATTCGTAGCCATGGCCAAAGGGCGCGACGAGATCGCGCAGGTCCGGTTCGGAGTAGACGCGTAGGGTGCTGATGATCGCGTCCCACGTCCCCGCGGCGAGGGCTATCGGCGTCAGCCAGGTCCAAGCGGCCTTGGCGAGTCGGTCCCGAGGTGAAAGCAAAGGGGTGGCAAGGAGCGAAGGGATCCCGATCGGGATCAGGGGAAGCGCGCCCCTGGGGTCACGTTCGAAGGATTCAGAGATGAAGATCGGTGCCTGACTGTCGACCGCGTCACGGAGGATGGCGCCTGCCAGCTCGGGCTGGAAATGATGAAAGGCGTTGACGATGATTCGCGCGCAGCCTTCCGACAGGGAAGGCGGAATACGGGTTGCGTCGACAGGCTCGGCGATGAAATCGATACTGTTCGGACGCTGCTGCTTGGCGTGCGTCCAGATTGGCACCCGGGGGAAGAGGTCGGTCATCAGGAACCGGGGAGGGCTGAGCCCCAGGCGCTCCGCCTCCTGACTGAGGATGACCGCAGGTCCGCCGGCCCCCGCACAAAGGTCGAGCACTTCACGCGTTCCAGACGAAGCGAGGAAGCTGTCGATCACGGGCACCAGCGGTCGAAGGAAGCCCCCCCAATCCAGCGAACGGCTCAGAGTCTCGACGATCGTGTCGCGTAAGCTGGCGGGAACCCAGTCGCGATCGTTGAACTCGAATAAGTGGGCTCTTGGGAGGAAGGGCATTGGCATCAATCTGCCGAACGGCGTTGCCGACGTCGCTCGGCAGCCGCAGCCGCAAGACGCCGGTCCTCGTCGGTTTCGGCGACGAGAGGCGGGACGGGGCAGGGCTTTCCGTCGTCGCCGAGGTTGACGAAGGTCGCCCGGGCATCGGCGCACAGCGAGCGTTTCCCGGTTCGTGCATCCTCGCGCTCCACCCGGACGCCGATCTCCATCGAGCTCGTGAACGCGGCGTTGAGGCGCGCGGTCAACCGAACCACATCGCCTACTTTGATCGGCGCCTTGAACTCGAGCGCGTCGATCCGCGCCGTGACCGATACGCGCCCGCAATGTCGCATTGCGGCGATCGAGCAACAGATGTCGATCCAGCTCATGATCACGCCCCCGAACGCCGTCCCAATGGCGTTGGTGTGCTGCGGCAGAACGAGCTCGGTCATTTCAGTAAACGACTCGGAAGGGGCCTTGGGGTCCATGAGCGGAGCATAGGGTGTGCCGAATCGGGTTTAAAGGCATAATCCAATCGTGCAGCGGCTTTTTACACGCGAGGAGTCGCGCGATGTCGATCGCGCGGCCATGGACGAGCTTGGCATCGTGAGCCTGGTGTTGATGGAGAACGCCGGGCGTGGGGCGACCAACGCAATTTGCGAGATGTTTGGCGACCGCCTTGGGCGGGTCGTGCTCGTCGGCGGGCCAGGCCAGAACGGAGGCGATGCCTGGGTAGTCGCCAGGCGCCTACTGTTACTGGGACACCGGCCGATTGCCGTGCTGCTCGGGGATGCGGCCCGCTTGCGCGGTGACGCGCAAATCAACTGGGCGCTTCTCGGCAAGCTTGGCGTCGAGACCGCCGAGGTTTCCTCGGATGACGCCCAGTCGATCGAGGAATATCTCGCGAGTGCGACGATCATCGTCGATGGGCTCTTCGGGACGGGCCTCGATCGGCCGATCACGGGCGGCTACGCAGATGCGATCACTGCCATGGACGCAGCGTCTGCGCCCCTGGTGGCGTTGGATCTTCCTAGCGGGCTCGATGCGGATACGGGTGCGGTATTCGGCGTCGCGCCACACGCTGCGTTGACCGTCACGTTCGCCGGCCAGAAACGGGGCCTTCATCAGTATCCCGGCGTGGAGTATGCCGGTGAAGTGCGGGTGGCCGACATCGGCATCCCCGTCGGAATCCCTGCAGGAGGTTCACCCGCTGCAAGCCTGTGGACGAGAGACGACCTCGGTGCGCTGATTGCTCCGCGCGCGGCTGACGCACACAAAGGGACCAACGGTCACTTGCTCGTCATCGGTGGCGCGCCAGGAAAGACTGGCGCAGCGGTGCTTGCAGGTCGTGCGGCGTTTCGCGGCGGTGCGGGGCTCGTGACGATTGGCGCGCGCGCCGATGCGCGAGCTGCGCTCGAAGAGAAAGTGATCGAGCTAATGACGACTGCGCTTCCCGACCAGGTCGACCAAGCCGCCGTGCAGTCGCTCTGCGAAGGAAAGCGCGCGGTCGTGCTCGGGCCGGGCATGGGGCTGGACGAGCTTGGGCGAGCGTGGGCCCGTGCCTTTGCGCTGCATGCACCTGTCCCCACCGTGATCGACGCCGACGGTCTCACCAACGTCGCGGAGGATGGGCTTTCCTCGTTGAAGAGCGCGGCCGCGCCGCGGATTCTTACACCCCATCCCGGTGAAGCGGCGCGCTTGCTGGGCCAATCGACCGCCGACGTTCAAGCCGATCGCTACGCGGCGGCGGACGCGCTCGCGAGGAAGTCGGGGCAGGTCGTGATCTTGAAAGGCGCCCGGAGCATCGTTGCTGGAGCGGACGACCTTCGTGTTTGTGCGGAGGGAACGCCGGCGCTAGGCGTTGCGGGGACTGGCGACGTGCTGAGCGGGGTGGTCGGCGCGCTGACGCTGAGCCTTGCGCCGGTCGATGCGGCGACCGCCGGAGCGCTCTTGCACGCCCTCGCCGGCATAGAGGCATCGGTCGGCGACCGCGGCCTGATCGCATCCGAAGTCGCGGATGCTGTGCCCGCCGTGCTGGCCGGCCTGATCCGGCACTGAGCGGACGGCCAGGCGACAGGTTGACACGACACCGTGTCACCAGGGGGACAAGCTGACGCCCGGACCCAGGCGGCTTGCCCGAAATGCTTGGGTTTTTGGAGTGGCATCGCCGTTGCAATGAAGCCGGGGTGGAGACCATCTCGATGCAGAACCAAGAACAATACAATGAAGAAATCCTGCCCTGTGTGCCCGAGCTCTCCCGGACTGCCCTTCGGCTGGCCCGCAGCACCGCTCTGGCCGACGACCTCGTTCAAGAAACCTTGGCTCGCGCCTGGCAAGCGCGCGCGAGCTTCCACCCTGGCACCAACGCACGCGCGTGGACGCGCCGCATCTTACTCAACACCTACATCAACCACTATCGAAAGAAGAAGCGAGAGAGGGAGGCGCTCGACGAGCTGCGGGGCTTGAGCCACGTGAGCGCCCGTACCGCGCATGATGGGTTTGGCGACGAAGTGCTTGCTGCTCTGCGCGCGCTCCGGCCGGAGTTTCGAGAGGCCGTCGAGCTCGTCGACCTCCGGGACCTCTCGTATCAGGACGCAGCAGACCAGCTGGCGTGTCCCGTTGGCACCGTCATGTCCCGCCTCCACCGTGGCCGAAAGCGGCTCAAGAGGGCTCTCGGGGGGTATGCGCTCGACCAGGGGATCCTCCGGCCAGCAGCCTAGATTCTCTGCTCCCAAAATAAATACCCGACAAAACCGATGTGAAAACCAGGAGATATGAGCTAAAGCCCCGTTAGCCTTGACGAAAAGGCCTGAAGTTACATATTGGCGGGCATGGCAAAAACATACGCTGACTTGCTCCAAGAGGTGAAGGCTGCCATTCGGCAGGTGTCCCTCGAGGACTTGAAGGACCGCCTCGACGCGGGCGAGGATCTGATCCTCGTCGATGTTCGCGAGAAGGATGAGTGGCGACAAGGGCACATTCCCGGCGCCCTCCACATTCCGCGAGGCTTTCTCGAGATGCAGTCAGGTTCGAGGCTGCCAGACGAGGACGCGAAGATCGTGACGATTGGCGCGGCGGGTATCCGTTCGGCGTTTGCTGCCAAGGTTCTGCAGGACCTCGGCTACGGGAACGTCGAGTCGGCGAACCCCGGTTTCAATCAGTGGAAGGATC
>PVMS01007037.1_pt1 | contig 12241 bp, 17 predicted proteins | sample 1853461 | NCBI WGS metagenome assembly PVMS01 (sample SAMN08582032, study PRJNA380276) | Marine sediment metagenome, whole genome shotgun sequencing project. | isolation source: ocean sediment barecode stripped | collected 2017
AAAATCTGTGTGGATTAGGCTCTGTGAACCTCGCCCCGGATGGTCACGATGAGCTTCTGTGTTGGGCTCATCTTACCTGAGGCCTGTAATGCCCGTTCAGCGATCCTCTGGAGGCCACCGCAACACGGGACCTCCATTATGGCCACGGTCATGCTCTTGATATCGTTCTGCTTCAGTATCTCCGTGAGCTTGTCCACATAGTGCTGCCCGTTATCGAACTTTGGGCACCCTACTGCTATCTTTTTCCCTTTCTCAGGATGGTTTGAAACGGATGCTTGCCTTTTCCACCATCGCACAACTCTCGTATGTTGTGCTCGGGGTGGCGCTACTCTCCCCCAAGGGAATGACCGGCGGCATGGTCCACATCGCCATGCACGCCTTTGGCAAAATAACCCTCTTCTTCTGCGCAGGGGCGATCTTTGTGGCCACGGGCAAGAAGAACATGAGTGACATGGTCGGCATCGGCAGAAGAATGCCGATCACAATGACGGCATTTTTTATCGGTGCCTTGAGCATTATCGGTATGCCCCCTTGCGGCGGCTTTATAAGCAAGTGGTATCTTGTCCTGGGGTCCTTACAGGCCCAACAGATACCTGTCCTGGTTGTTCTGCTCTTCAGCTCCCTGCTGAATGCGGCTTATTTCATGCCTTTCGTGTACAAGGCTTTCTTCTGCAAGCCGGAAGAAGCCATGTTTGAAAATACCATAAAAGAGGCGCCGCCCTTTTGCGTGGTGCCGCTGGTGGTTACCGCCATCATTTCCATCATTCTGCTTTTTTATCCCCAGCCTTTTGTCAGGTTGGCCAGCATGATGGTACAGAGCATAACAGGAGCATAAAGCCATGGCAGAGGAAAGAAGCGACGAAATAGAAGGGACGATGGAACTTGGTCACGACCCGGTTCCGCCTTACAGGGCCGCCTTTTTTATCGCCATAACAATAGGGTGTCTGTATCTGGGCCTTATTCTTCTGAAGACGCTTTAAACCGAAATACAGATGGGGATCTGACATGCACGAAAAACCCAAAAACGACAAAGAATATCTTTTTGACAGGCCCGGAAACGTCAAAAGACTCCTGGGGATCTTTTTACATCGTTGGTGATTCTCCTGATTATTGAGATATTTACCAAGAAACACCCTCATTTTCCCTGGGAAGGCTGGGCCGAGTTCTACTGTGTGTATGGGTTTGTGGCCTGTGTCGTCCTCGTTATTGTGGCAAAATACATCCTGCGCCCTCTGGTGATGAGACGAGAGGATTACTATGATTGATACGGTTCCCCCAGCATTCATATTCATCGTGGCGGGGTTGTTGTCCCCTCTCATTAAGGGAAAATGGAAGAGTGCCTACTTGTTGCTTGTACCGGTGGTCGGCTTAATAAACCTGATCAATATCCCTGAAGGAACTCACTGGGTTGTCAGGTTCCTTGAATGGGACCTGGTTTTCGGCAGAATGGACAGGCTGAGCCTTATCTTTGGTTACATCTTCCACCTCATATCCTTCATCGCCATTCTCTATGCCCTCCACGTAAAGGACAGTGTGCAGCATGCGGCGGGGCTCGTTTACGCCGGCAGTGCCCTCGGGGTTGTCTTTGCAGGGGATCTTTTTACTTTCTTTATCTTCTGGGAGATGCTCACCGTAGCCTCCATATTTCTTATCTGGGCTCGCAAAACAACGGCCGCTCAGGGCGCAGGATTCAGGTATCTTATGGTTCATGCTGCCGGAGGCCTGTGCCTTTTGGCCGGCATCGTCCTGTACGTGAATCAAACCGGCTCCATTGAGTTTGGATTCATAGGATTAGACGGGACGGCGGCTACTTATCTCATATTTCTCGGCTTTGGCCTGAATTGTGCCTGGCCGGTCCTCCATACATGGCTGACAGACGCCTATCCCGAGGCAACGATTACCGGAACCATATTCTTGAGTGCGTTCACCACAAAGTGTGCCGTCTATGCCCTGGCAAGGGCCTTCCCGGGAACAGGGGCCTTGATATGGATTGGCGCCGTCATGGCCGGCTTCCCTATCTTCTTTGCAGTCATTGAGAATGATCTCAGAAGAGTGCTTGCGTACAGCCTGATTAACCAAGTAGGGTTTATGGTGGTTGGTATCGGCATAGGAACCCACCTCGCCATAAATGGCGCTATTGCCCATGCCTTCAATGACATTCTCTTCAAGGCCCTCCTGTTCATGTCTATGGGTGCCGTCATGTATCGCACAGGGAAAATCAATGGTACTGCCGTCGGGGGACTTTACAGGACAATGCCGCTCACCTGCATATTCTGCATGGTGGGGGCAGCATCAATCTCTGCCTTTCCGCTTTTCAGCGGTTTTGTCAGCAAGTCGATGGTTATGGATGCGGCTGGTGCAGGCCACATGAGGGTCATATGGTTCATTCTGCTCTTTGCTTCAGCCGGTGTCTTCCACCATGCAGGGATCAAGATTCCCTTTTTTGCGTTTTTCGGTCACGACTCCGGCATGAGGCCGAAAGAGGCCCCTGTCAACATGCTCCTGGCCATGGGCATCGCCGCCTTCCTGTGCATCTTCATTGGGTCTTTTCCGGGCCATCTGTACAGCCTGCTTCCATATCCTGTTGACTATGCGCCGTACACGATGCCTCATGTGGTCGGTCAAACCCAAATCCTTTTCTTCTCGGCCTTGGCCTTCACGCTTCTGTTGCTCGCTGGGATCTATCCGGCTGAAATGAGGTGTGTCAATATCGATGCTGACTGGATTTACCGAAAGGGCGCTCGCCTGTTTTATTTCATCATAGACAAGCTTTTCAATGGTGTGAACAGACTCTCAGATCAGATCTTTGTCCGGGGGGTGGCCGGATTTGCTGGCAAACTGTCCAGGCGCGCTCCAGAAATTCTTGCACTCGGGACCCTGGTGCCTCTGTGGAGTGCAACCGGTACAACGGGAGAAAAACTTCAAGACAGGATCGCCAAGGCTCGCGCTGCCTTGAAAACCGGCAGCTCACCAGTGGGGATTGGTGCAGCTCTTGCGACCGTTTTCCTAATCGTTGTTTTCCTCTTGTTATAATGTAAGCTTAAAGAATTGGGATTCGGGCACGGAGAGGAGACATATATACCATGGTTGCTGTACAAGACTTGAAAGGGATTGAGCTGTTTGCAGGCTTGACAGACGGGATGCTTGATAAGCTGGCTCCCCTGGTTCAAGAGCGGTCATTTGACGAAAGAGAGATGATTTACGAAACAGGCAAGGCGGCTGAACAATTCTATTCACTCAAGAGAGGCAAGGTCCTGCTTGAGACAGAACTTGCCCCAGCCGTGATTATCGCTCTGGGTTCTATCAAGCAGGGCTACTCTTTTGGATGGTCTGCGTTGCGTCCGCCGGCCACGTACGCCACATATGCTGTTTGCGCTGAACCGTCCGACGTCTATATGGTGCCCGGAAACAAATTTCTGGGACTTCTTGATGGTGACCATTCCATGGGATACCTGGTCATGCAGAAGGCGGCCAGGATCCTGGAAAACCGCTTGGAACGCCGCTCGGCCCAGTTTCTTAAGGTGATCACGAAACATCCTGAGATAGGAGCGCTCCTGGGCCTCTGATGTATTTGCTCTGGTGACAAACCGATCATATGGTTTCTGTCACTTATGATCGACAACTTTGAAAAACGTTTGATTTTGCTCAAGTTCACAAAAAGCCAAGATCTTCACTTTGGGACCGTTTTGAGTATGTTGAATCCCACGCTGCGGAATGAGTCTGACGCAGGCACTTCAGTGAAGCTTCAGCGCTGATTGAGCAAAAAAGTAGGTTTTGCAGGGGCCTCAATCGAAAGGAGAATGAATATGCCTAAGAAGATACTGATCGTGGACGACGAAGCTGATCAAAGGACTTTCCTTAGCACGGTCCTCGAAGAGAACGGCTATGCAAGCATAAGTGCAAAAGACGGCGTTGAGGGGCTGGAACTCCTGCGTCAGGAAAAGCCGGACCTGGTATTGCTCGACCTGATGATGCCAAAGAAAAGCGGTATCAGTATGTTCCAGGAGTTGAGAAGCGACTCGAATCTCAGCGATATTCCCGTCATCGTGGTGACAGGTGTGTCTGAGGTGACAGGCGTTGATTTCAAAAACTTCATGTTCAAGCAGCCCTTACGGGATGAGAAGAAATTCGTTGAGACCACAGGATTAACCAAATATACGATACCGGACGGGTACATAGAAAAACCGATCGACCCGGATGAGTTGATCAAAACAATCAAAGATGTCTTGAAATAGCCACGCGTGTGATTTCTGGAAAGCAGGCTCGTGGGCAGAACCCGGATCTTGCCCACACAGTTGTTGCCTCTCCCGGGTCAGGCATACTTAACATCACATAACACCTTCTTGGTCACCTTATCCAGTCGTCCCCTCTTGTGCCCCCTACTCCACAGACTATAACCCATCTCAAGAATGCGTCTGAGTCTCCATGGCGGCATGATATCCCTGATCGGCACGGACGTTGACAATTGACTATCTATTATTGTACAGATATCTACCCCTTATTGTCTAATTTCCTACCCTATTCCCTAAGTGGTCGCCTCTATTGCGACCAAGAAGGAGAAAAGCATGAAACAGGACAAAGCTCTCAACGTGGCCCTTGTTGGTGGCGGTGCAGGGTGCAAGGCGATCATGGACATGATTCTGGCCGAAAAGCTCAGACGGCTTCGTATGAAACTCATTGGGGTGGCAGATAGTGATCAGGGTGCTCCAGGTTACCAGTATGCGCGGAAGAAGGGGATCTACACAACAAATGACTATCATCATCTGTATGAGCTTGAGGACCTGAATCTCATCATCGAGCTGGTCGGCGATGTTGACCTGGCGGATGAGATCTTTCGAACAAAACCGGACCATATCCGGTTGATGGACAATGTCGCTGCGCGTCTTTTCTGGGACGTGTTTCAGATTGAAGAACAACGAGTTGCTGAGCGCAAACGCGCGGAGGAGGTTGTGCGGGAGAAACAACGTTTCCTCCAAGCCGTCTTCGATGCCATACAGGACGGGATCACCGTCTTGGATTGTGATCTCAATGTTATCCTGGCTAATCTCTGGATGGAGAAGATGTTCTCCGACCAAATGCCGCTCGTCGGCAAGAAATGCTACAATGTTTACCACAAGCGGGAGACCCCGTGTCCTGGATGCCCGTCACTGCCAAATCTGGCAACAGGCGAGGCGCGCAGTGAAATCGTCGCTTATCCCTCTGAAGAGAATCCCACACACTGGATTGATCTTTCCGTATCTGCGCTCAAGAATCCCCGTGGCCACGTGGTGAGCATTATCGAGTATATGAAGGACATTACACGGCACAAACGTGCAAAAGAGGCGTTACAGGAGAGTGAGGCACAGAAAAGGGCGATTCTTGACGCCTCCATTGACATGATTCGCTATGTTGACACGGATATGAGAATAATATGGGCAAACCAGACAACAACTGCGGAGCTCGGCATGACTCCTGAGGACATAGAAGGCCAAGTCTGCTACGAACTTTTCATTGGCAGAGCCATGCCGTGTGAAGGATGCCCGACCCTAAAGGCGCTGGAAACAGGACAGACTGAACACGCTGTCATGCATGAGTCTAGGGTTGCCGGCAGATGGGAAGAAAGCTACTGGGATTGTTACGGGATACCCCTAAGAAATGAATCTGGTGAGATCATCCGACTCATTCAGGTTGCCAGGGACGTCACCGAACAGAAGCAGACTGAAAAAGAACTGAAAAAACGGCATGATGAACTTGAAGCCATTAACGGCATCCTCTGGCAACTGACCAAAGAGGACAACCTGATCGGAATGGGGCAAATCCTTCAGGATATCATGGAAGATTTCTTCGCAGAATTCGACACCATGATTGTTCTCCTGACCCCGGACGGCGACGGTCTGTATTTCCCTCGTCCCAAAAGAGGGCAAGCCAGAGAGACTTGCTACGATCGTGCCGAAAGAAAAATCAGGGACCTCGGGTTACAACACGATCTGTTGGAGTGCCTGACAAGGAAGAGCATCAGGCCGGCCTGCTCCGGGACAAAAGAGGGCGCTTGTCCGCCAGTCATCAAGGCGCTTGCTGCTGATTTTCGCACCTGGATGGCCGTACCCATTGCATTGGATGACGGGTGCTTTGGCCTTTTTATGCTCGGCTCACCTTCTGTGGATACGGATGTGGATGCGGATCTGATCTTTGTTGAGACCCTGATCCGGCAGATTTCCGGGGTTATCCGTTACCAGATTTCGAAAGAAGTCAGGGAGGAAGCGTTCAGAAAGCAACTGACCGGACCGGATAAGTTCATGGGGATTGTGGGTCGCAGTCGACAGATGCAACAACTCTACCGGATGATCCAGGCCGTAGCCGACTCAGCAAGCACCGTCCTGATCACAGGTGAAAGCGGCACGGGCAAAGAGCTTGTGGCCCATGCCATTCACCGGGCAGGCAAGTACCGTGACACCCCGTTCATCTCTGCCCACTGTTCTTCGTTTGTTCCGACCCTGGTTCACTCGGAAATCTTCGGGCATGAGAAAGGCGCTTTTACCGGGGCCACTACCCGCAAGCTGGGACGTTTGGAGAGGGCAAAAGGCGGCATCCTTTTCCTGGACGAAGTGGCTGATTTGCCTTTGGAAACGCAGGTGCTTCTGCTTCGATTCCTGCAGGATAGGAGTTTTGAGCGCGTAGGAGGCGAACGTCCTGTCGAGGTCAATGTCAGGGTCATTGCCGCAACCAACAAAGACATCGAAAAAGAGATGGAAGTGGGTCGCCTGCGCGAAGATTTCTACTATCGCCTGAACGTTATCCCCTTGAAGCTGCCTCCATTGCGAGAGCGTATTGCGGATCTCCCCATGCTTGCCAATCATTTTCTGAGGACCTACTGCCTGATAGAAGGCAAAGAAGTCACGGGATTTGATATCGAGGCTATGAAACTTATGATGGACTATGATTGGCCGGGTAACGTGAGAGAGCTCCAGAATACTGTGGCTAGATGCGTGGTTTTGGCCGCCGGAGAGGGCATTAGCGTTGATGCGCTTCCAGGCAGGATGAGAACCCCGGAGAGGGCCCCAAAAGAATTCTCTTTGGCAAAAAACGAAAGAAATCTCATTCTGAACGTCATGCATGAATGCAATTGGAACAAACATAAAGCGGCCCGCTTATTGGCCATAAGCCGAGGTACCCTCTATAGCAAGCTCAAGAGGTATGATATCCAGCCTTAGAAACCGAGCCGCATTGGGTTGTATTTTAGACAAAACGGCCTCCGACGGGTTGAATTCTAGACGGCTGGTTCACTCAGCGTTTCAGCGCTGAATCTGCAAGTTGAAGTCGAAAGGGGGCCGGATACTGAACAATCTTAACGTATGTTTGACAACCCTCCCTCTTTTCCCGTCTGCCACGCAGCGTAATACTAACCAATAAATTCAATTGGTTATCCATCTCTGCCCCGCTTCCCCACAAAACTCGTCCGCTCTGGCACACAACTTGAGTACAGAGTTTAGCGTTGTTGTTCGTTGCGCTCAACGAAATCCCAGTCCGGTTTGTTGCCAAAGAGATACGGAACTTGATTGAGCGAAGCGTTCTCTGCCAGATGGGGGCGACTGCGCCGGTGCACATGACACGTCACACTGATTTGCCCGCTACAACGCCAGTGAATATATGACAGACAAGTCAAGAGACAAGATGGGTTACGGGTTAGCTCTGGTGACACAGGACCGGGGTCTTGAAAAGATCATGAGACGGGTCTCAAATCACCTCGGCTACGAACTCACTCTTTGTGAGGACTGCACCGATTTTCTCAAGGATTTTGGCGGTAACGAGCGTGGCGTAGTTGTTATCGATGGACACATTTGCTCCCAGCCGCATTTGATGGATTTCCAGATGGTATTTGATGAAGCACCCGCGTGGCAGGTGATCTACTTGCCACGTACCAACAAGAAACAAGAAATCAAGGAAGCCATGGCTATCGGAGCATTCGGCTGCCTGCACAAGCCGGTTAGCGAACAGGAAGTACGACAGATGATACAATCAGCCCTTGGAATATGAGACCGTTCTAATAGTCGAAGAGAATTAGATTAGGTAAGACATATTGGGAGAGCATGTTTATGGGAAAAACGGTACTTGCAGTTGATGATGAGGCTCAGACGAGAGATTTCTTTTCTACCGTGTTGGAAGAGAGTGGCTATACACCTGTATTGGCCGAAGACGGCGAACAAGCCATGGAGATCATTCTACAAAATAAACCGGACTTAATCATCCTTGATATTATGATGCCAAAGCAAAGTGGCATCAAGATATATCGCCAACTAAAGCGTGACGAGTCACTAAGAGACATTCCTGTCATTATATGTTCCGGCTTACCCAGAAGAACACTGCTCCGGGCGCAGGCGGCCCTGACGCAAACTAGTGGTGAAAGTGTGCCGGAACCAGATGCCTATCTGGAAAAGCCGGTAACACCAGAGCGCCTGGAGGCCACGATAAAGAAGATCCTGGGTTAGGGTACATTTTATGAATTCGGCAACAGCCACGGAGTTAGGTTAGCAATGGAAGTAGGAAAACTACTCTATGTCACGGATGTCAGGCAACCGAGCTTTTCTGAAGTTGAGTCCGTGCTGGCCCTTCGTACGCTGGGGCTTAACGAAGTAATCTTTTTGCATACAACCAAGGTGGAAGGCTGGGACGCGAAGGTTGCTGATTACGGCTTGAAATCGAAGACCTTCATGGTGGATGGGCCCCTGGTGCCTGCCATCTTGAATGCTGCCCATCGAGAAGCAATTTCACTGGTTGCGGCTAACCTGAAGAGAGATAAGAGGGGGCCGTTGCGCGGCTCTCTGACAACGCAGTTGCTGAAGGCATCTACTTTACCGGTCATTATCATCCCCGAAGAGGTTCAAGCGTCCGGATCCATGGAAAAGAGCGTATTTAATCATCTTGTATTTGCGACAGACTGGTCACCGGCATCAGAAAAGGCCTTACGTTACCTTCTAAGTCTAGACCTTAAAACGACTACCAAGACGCTGGAGATCGTCCATGTCATAGACAAAAAGCTCTCTGTAAGGGATATGCACACCCTCAAATACAAGCTTACAGAATCGCGGAAGATATTCCTGGATCACGGGATAGATGCTGAGGGACACGTTTATGCAGGTAAAACATCTGAAGAAATCATGCTGGCATCAAGGGATTATGATGCCACCTGTATCGTCATGGGAACCACTGGCAAGTCGCACTTGAAAGACCTTTTTTCGGGGAGTTACTCCTATCGGGTCGCAGAAGAGTCGGTCGTGCCCATACTGGTTGTCCCTTAATATGGGGGGCGGGATTGTAAAAAGAGGAGAACGGAGATGGAAGTCACGTTGTTGGTTGAGACGACAGCAAACGCTTTCAGGGTTTTAGAGCGTGCCAGGGAGCATGCAATAGGTCTATTGGATACAGCCGTTCAGTTTACGGCTGAGGAGACCCGATTTCTTGAAGAAAAAAGGGGGCAGTTTCTGTTCACAGGTGCCCAGAGAAGAAAAACGCAGTTTCAGAATTTTGTTGGGACCACTGTTATCCTGTTTGCATTCTGGATGTTGCTTTCAGGCAAGTTTGACGCATTTCATCTCACCCTTGGGGCCATTTGTTGTGTCCTGGTGGCTTACTTGTTCCATGACTTATTATTTGCCAACGTAAGGGTCGGAGACATGCGCGTTGTGGCCGCCAGGTTTATTGCCTACATTCCGTGGCTCATTCAACAGATCCTGTTGGCCAATATCCATGTGGTTTCTCTGGTGGTGCGGCGCAGAATGCCAATAGATCCTCGGGTCGTGACATTCAAGACAAAACTGGAGACCGATATCTCGTGCGTGACCCTGGCAAATTCCATTACCCTTACGCCTGGGACGATCACCATGGATATTAAAGACGGGGTGTTTTACGTGCACGCGGTGAGCCAAAAGGTTGCAGATGAATTGAACGCCGGTGATATGGAAGACAGGGTGGCTCACATATTTATGGAGGCGGATCATTTATACGTAGAAGATGTGCTGGATGCCGCACGCATTTACGAGACGCTTCGTGTATAGGTTATTTGAAGTTATCCAGCTCGGTATCAGGAGAAAGTATTTTGAAGAGGAGATAGAATGATTCGGGAGAGCGATGATGTCATCGTAAAGGCAGTCGCCAGGTTACTTGTACCATTTATTATGGTCTATGCCCTGTATGTGGTCATGCACGGACATTACAGCCCCGGGGGAGGCTTTCAGGGAGGCGTAATTTTAGCTGCCGGTTTCGTGTTGCTGAGTATCAGCCACGGTTTGGAAAAAACAAGGAGGCGGATGTCCGAAAAGGTTGCAGGCGTCATCAGTAGCATCGGGGTCCTTATCTATGGGGGTATCGGGGTCCTTTGTCTCATCCTGGGTGGAAATTATCTCGATTACAGCAAACTCAGCAAGATTCTTCACGTTACACAGGCAGAGGCAAGGTCACTGGGAATCCTGGGTGTTGAGATCGGCGTCGCCCTGGCAGTCATGGCGGTCATGTGCGTTGTCTTTTTTGCTATATTCACAGTGGGGGAATCCCCGGAAGATGATGGGAGTATAAAATGACTCAATTCTTTTTGTTCATAGGCGTTGGAATGTGCGTTTTGGTACTACTTTGTCTATACCGCGCCACGTACGGGCCCACAATCTTAAACAGGGCAGCGGGCATCTCTGCCATCGGCACCAAGACATTGATTATTTTACTACTCATGGGTGTTATCTATGACAGGATAGACATGTTCATCGACATCAGTATGGTGTATGCCCTGTTAAATTTCATAGGGACCGTGGTTTTGTCAAAATATCTTGAGAGGTCAGGAGAAGTGTGATGCCAGTCAAAGACATTATAGTCATATTGTTTATGTTGGGTGGTTTGTTCTTATTTGCTACAGCCACCCTGGGTCTGCTGCGTTTGCCTGATTTCTATACGAGGCTCCACGCTACAGGCAAAGGAGATACCTTAGCGGCCCTTTGGTCGCTTATCGGACTTGCCGTATACCACGGATTTACACTAACCAGCGCTAAGATCATCTTTATTGCGGTGTTTATGTTTCTGGCTCAACCCACAGCCACGCACGCCCTTTCAAGGGCGGCCTTTAGGTGTGGGGTCCAGCCCTGGACATTAGAGCGCGCAGTTCTGCTCGATGAGGACACACTGGAGCAAGGAGGCGAAAAATGATCCTGCCATTCAATTTGATTCTGGTTCTCTTTGTCTACATATGTGCAATAGCCGCCATTACTATAAGAGATCTTTTGAGCGCGGTCGTCATTCTTGGCGCCTATAGCTTCTTTATGTGCCTGCTCTGGACTGAAATGGCCGCCATTGATGTTGCCTTTACAGAGGCCTCTGTCAGTGCAGGGATCGGCACAGTGCTCATGATTGGAGCAATAAGTAAGACGAAAAGGAGGTCAAAAGATTGAAAACCTTCGGCATTATTATTCAAGTGCTTTTAGGGGCCGCACTTATCTATGGAACCCTTGATATGCCTAAGTGGGGCGATCCCCATTCCCCTGCCGCCACACACGTGTCTCCCTATTACCTTCAGCACAGCATCGAAGATACGGCAACGCCCAACGTGGTGACCTCGGTCCTGGCTGACTACAGGGGTTATGACACTCTAGGAGAGACCACGGTTATTTTTACGGCTGGCATGGCATGCATATTATTATTGAAAAGAAGAGATAAGAGCTAGGGGAAGCGTCATGTTTGACTTCATCGTTGACCATTATAACTACTGGACATACATAGGTCTGATGATTATAGGCTTCTATGCCATGATGACAAAAAGGAATCTGATAAAGAAGATCATAGGTATGAACATATTTCAGTCAGCCATTATATTCTTCTTTATCTCGTCATCTGTGAAGAAGGGGGGAGTGACCGTCCCCATTCTGGAACATGCGCATGGCCATGCCGGCCACGGCCTGGAACATGGCGCCCATGCTGTTGACGCGATGCAATATGCCAACCCGTTGCCCCATGTGCTCATGCTCACAGCCATTGTGGTGATGGTGGCCACCCTGGGTGTGGCACTAGCAGTAGCCATCTTGATTTATAGGAAATATCATACGTTAGAGGAAGACGAAATCATTGCGGCCATGGGAGGAAGAGCTTGAGAAGATGATAGCACAGACTCCCATCTTAATTGTCGTTATCCCGTTATTATCTGCCCTCCTTTGTCCGCTTATCGGACTGTGGAGGAAAGAAGGATGCTATTTTTGGGCAGTCTTTTCTCTGTCATTACATTTCCTCG
>PVMS01155361.1_pt1 | contig 12240 bp, 8 predicted proteins | sample 1853461 | NCBI WGS metagenome assembly PVMS01 (sample SAMN08582032, study PRJNA380276) | Marine sediment metagenome, whole genome shotgun sequencing project. | isolation source: ocean sediment barecode stripped | collected 2017
CTTAAATCAGAGAAGTGAGTTCCTCTCTTTAAACAAAGATTTTAGTCCTTATAAACTGCATCATCTGGGAGAGATTACCGGTGAGATCACCACTGAAGATTTGCAGGAGAATATATTTAGTAAGTTCTGCATCGGAAAGTAACTAACAAAACAACCAACTAGCAAGCTTATAACAAAAGCTACCTTTAATTGGCTATGACGTTCATTATTAGTACTTCCCTTACATTTATTAGTAGTTATTTATGTGTTTATTTAGCTTATTTATGTACCTTAATTGTACCTAAGTTAAATATGTGTACCTCAATATGATTTTAGGTACAATAATACGTGATATCCATGACCAAAGTTAAAATCCGAACCAAACCCCTTAGCAAGGGCAGGCACACCCTATATCTGGACTACTACCCTCCTATCCCAAATCCAGAAACCGGTAAGCCTACCCGCAGGGAGTTTTTGAAGTTGTTTACTTACGATAGACCTAAAACAGAGTTTGATCGGAGCCATAATAAAGAAACCAGGATGCTGGCTGAGGCTATTAAAGCGCAAAGGCAGTTAGACATACAAAAAGAAGATTATGGATTCTTGTCTGACACCAAAAAGAATACAGACTTTGTTCAATACTTTAGAGAGCTAGCGGCAAAACGTAAAGGTGCCAATTCCGATAATTGGCAATCAGCACTTAAATATCTAGAACGGTTTACAGGAGGTAGTATTTTAATGGGCAAACTGGATAGGAACTTTTGCAGTGGGTTTAGAGAGCATTTATTAACCAAACCCAGTATGAGAAGTGATCATAGAGTGTTGGCCAGAAACTCTGCCATTTCCTATTACAACAAATTTAAAGCCGCACTCAAACAGGCTTATAAAGATGAGTTTATTGACTCCAATCTGAGCGATTTTGCTGAAACCATCAAACCTCAAGAAACTCAGCGGGAATATCTCACTTACGAGGAGTTACAAAAAGTAGCAACACAAGAATGCTTTAATCCGGTGATTAAGAAAGCTGCGCTATTTTCTGCCTTAACAGGTTTAAGGTTTTCGGATATTGAAAAATTAACCTGGGGAGAGATAGAGTTATCAGATAAGGAAGGTCATCAGATCAGGTTCCGGCAACAAAAAACTGGAGGTGTAGAAGTACTTCCCGTATCGAGTGATACCATAAACCTATTAGGTCAACCAGGAAGCTCAGATGAAAAGGTAATAAAAGGATTGAAGTATTCCGCCTACAACAACCTGCATCTAAAGCAATGGGTGATGCGAGCAGGTATCACTAAGGACATAACCTTCCATAGTTTTCGGCATACCTTCGCTACCTTACAGCTAAGTCTTGGGACCGATATTTACACTGTTTCAAAATTGCTGGGGCATAGAGAATTGAAAACAACCCAGGAGTATGTGAAGATTATTGATAAGAAAAAGAGGGAGGCGGCAGATAGAATAAAACTGGATATTGAATGATCAATTTTCGTTGGTTCGATAATGATGCCAAAAAGGAGTTTGCACAAGGATTAATGAATTTTGATTAAAAAAAGCTTATAGGATGTTAAAAGACCAATTTGAAGAATTAGCGAAGAATATCAGCGGAAAAGACGGAAAGACCTGCTAAGGCCAATTTCAGCAAATAATGAAATTAGCTTTTACATCCATAACCAAAATATTAGTATTCGAAGTTTAGCGTTGCAAGCCATCGAATATTTCACAAAAGGTGCAAGATCAGATTATATAGACCCATTAACCTTTCTGAACTTTCTATGGAAGCAATACTTGTTTGTAAAAGAGAATGGCGCCAAATCCCCTGAGGCAACAATTGGTACCCTTAAAAGTTTGCCTTTGAATCATGATGAGCTAAGACATATCTTATATTTTTTCATTATTGAGTGGGTTGAATTTATAGAGCTTGATACAAAGCTAGAATCAATCTACCAGCTGCTTGATAATGAATTATTCACCTATGAAGTGAACACACCTGAAAAATTAGAGCGGACCCAGAAAAAGATGGAACAGTTAAAAACGAATGCCACCGAAGTTCAAGCAAGATTCAAGCTATCAGATAAGCTAGGAGTTAAGATAAATTTGATAAGAATATTACATGCCCTATATGGATTGAATATAATTGAAAAATCAAACGGACAACCGCCTACCAAGAAGGAGTTTATGGAAGCTTTTGGTAAGTTTATTGGCACTGATTTATCTAAATACTCTGTCAGCTTATCTCAAGCCTTTAATGAACAGCCCATGGAGGTGAATTTGAAGATATTTCATGATATGATAAAAATTACACAAGACAGACACTACATGGACAACCCTGGCAACTAAGCATATATCTGAATTATTGGCATTTAAATTTCCCTTTGAACAAACAAAATAATATAGACCTAATATTAGGTCTATAAAGACCCTCAAAGGACTTATCGATCTTAGAGCTTAATCATTAAATTCAAAGATCATGATAATTATACAGCTTGATAGCGAACAACTGAGTGGGGTGATACAAAGCTCAGTTCGCAAGGTTCTCAAAGAATCACAACCTAACCGAATAGAATCAACTCAAATTCAGGAAGACCTCTTAACTGTCCACGGTGCAGCGGTGTTTTTAAAATTAACCGTTCCGACAATCTATAGTAAGGTAAGTAAAGGGGAACTGCCTTACATGAAAAGGGGTAAACGTCTGCATTTTTCCAGGACAGAATTAATGGACTACTTGAAAGAGGGTAGGAGAAAAACCAATTCAGAAATTGAGGCAGAAGCTAACACCTACCTTAAAAAGAAAGGGTTGAACCATGGAAAATAAAACCACGAACAACCCTGATACTTTTGCGAGTGCTAGACAGGGTAAAGATACTAAAAATGGTACTGAAAAAGTAGCCTCAAACCAAGCAGTTGAGGAAATACAAGAACACGGCATTATACTTAATTCTCCACTAGGGCCGCTGTTTGAATTCAGTGTTACTAGAGATGAGATTCTAAAGAATTGCTTTTGGGTAGTAAGTTTCGCTAATAGGAAGTACAACGATATTACAATAAGTCACAGTAAATTTATTGACTTCCTTCATTGGATGGGTCTGGCCAAGGTAAAAATCAATGGTGAATTTCGGTTCGTGGTCAGTCGACGAAGAGTGTTCAGAGATATTAATCTTCTGGAGTTAAAAGATCTGATAAATCAGTTCATATACAACTTGTCAAAGCATTCTGACTATCTACCCGGTTATGAAAGCGACGAGGTTCCGGTTGCCCTGCTTAGGGAAAAATTGCTTAGGGGATCTAATATCTATTTTAGCCGTGCCAAGCTTGAGAACCTGCCAACAATCCCCTACGAGCCTTTAAGAGATACGGCTGAAATTGCATATCTATTATTTCAAAACGGATTTGTTAAAGTCACTAAAGACGACGATCCGAAACGTATTCCGTATTCCCAATTGGAAGGTGATATTTGGTATGAACAGATCATCACTCACAATATAAAATTGATTGATCAACAAACGAATACTTGCGATTTTGATAAGTTTTTAGAAAATATATCTGGCTCACCCGAACGCTATCAAAGTCATCGCTCTTACATAGGTTTTATCCTTCATGGTTTCAGGGACCCTTCATGTCCTCAGGTACTTGTTCTTTATGATGAGAAGCCCCCAGGTCAGACTCAGGATTACGAATCGGCGGAAGGAGGAACAGGTAAGGGAATTATATTCACAGCATTGTCCACGCTGCGTAAAACGGTTATAATTGATGGAAAATCTTTCAATCACAATAGCGGTTTTCCTTGGCAAAGGTTAGATTCAGATACACAGCTGGTCGTATTGAATGACGTGAAAAACGACTTTGTCTTCTCTAATCTTCATTCTGTGGTAACTGATGGTATCTCCATCAATCGTAAGCACCGACCTGAGATCTATATACCTTATTCACAATCACCAAAGTTTTTGGTCACCACTAACTTTATCATTGATACATCTGATGTAAGCGACAGGCGACGTATTAAGGAAATTAAATTGGCTCCTTTCTATAACCTAGAGAATACCCCTAAAGATGAGTTTGAGCGTTTATTGTTCGAGGGTTGGGATTATACCGAATGGAATCGATTTTATAATGTAATGATGGACTATGTCAAAGATTACCTTGAGTCAGGATTTAGTGACCAGTCAGAAAGCTATACAGACGCTGAACATAAGTTTATTTTTACCTATGGACAGGGGGTGCTTGACGTACTAAATGGTTTACAAATTAGCACTTCTAGAGACAGGTCAAGTGGTCTTAGACATTTCACACCTGAGATAAGAGAAAAGTGCGCTGCGATGACTTCTAAACCCATTACCGAACAAACCTTTCCCAAGGCATTAAAGAGTTATGCTAAGCTGGCTCCTGATATTGAACCGCCAGTGGACATGTGGTCATCAAATAGTGGGCGGTTGTTTTTGTTATATGGTAGGAATAAAAGGGAATTTACTGAAAATGAAAGCATTAAGTACGACTTGAATGTAGGATATGTACCATGAGGTGTACTATTAAAAGATAGGGTTAAAGCTAACTGGAGGAAGAAAAGCAAGTTTAGTACGGGAGTACAGCTGTATCTTCTTTATAACTGCATACTGAGTATTATAAGTAAAAGAGTATAAAAGTAAAAGAGAGAATCTGGTGTACTCCCGTACTAAAACCTCTTCCGTTGAAAAGGAAGAATTCCTAACCTGACTAAAGCGATAAACCAAAACCAACAGATTAAAGAATAAGAATTTTTGTTAATACTGTCAATCTTACTCTGACTGAATGGGGTATTGAAGAAGAAGGAATTTAGGTTAAATTAACCCTTCATCGCCAAAAGAAAAATAACCACTAATAGTGAGGATGATATGATCAACTATCGGCAATTCCAAAAACTTGCCTGACTCCACCAATTTTTTGGTTAACTGAAGGTCAACGTGACTTGGTTTAAGGTTTCCGGATGGGTGATTATGGGCTAAAATGATACCGCTACTATTCGCTTTGAGTGCTGTGGCGAATATCAATTTAGGATCGACCACCGTACCGGAGATTCCACCTGAAGAAATTTCAGAAATGCCCAAAACTTTGTGGGCACGGTTGAGTAGCAAGATCTTAAATTGCTCTCGAAGTTCGATGGTATTATCATCCCAATGTTGCCGCAGAATTTCGAATGCACTGGCGGAACCAGTAATCTTGATTCGTTGGCTTGTGGGGATTACATTTTTGTAGCTGATACTTACTTCGGATACTTTAATAATTGAGTTTGATTGAGTTGTCATAATGATATGATTTAAGGTGAAACACCTGCTCACATTGAGCAAGAATATGGAAGATGATCGAAGGCTTTGGCAGCAGTTAAAATCAAATGGAAGCAAACAGAAGAGCTAAATAATGGAATGGCTTTACGGCGAGAACATTTGATTTTCTTCGGACCAAATGCCTTAACTTGCTGGCGTGATTCTGAATAAAAATATTGAAATAAATGGTTGCTGAAATCCCGTTTTGGCGGAATGATTTCGCAGCGTCTGGCATCCGGTTCTAAAGGACCGGATCTTGTTGTATGGTATAGGACCTGCGGAATTGAATGCAGCCTACCGCACCTAAAGAGCTTGGGTTTGTGGGAAGCTCAGGGTTGTTATTAGCCGGCGGGAGGGTTACGTGTGGCGATGAACAGGGCTGACAGTGTAGCTGGCCGCATCCCAGGTACCAGTTGTACATGAGTAGGGTAAAGAAGCGTGGCTAAAAAGCAAGGGCACCATTGGGTGCTTGTCCTATCCTTGCTTTTTTCATTCGGGAGTATCACATGGATTACCCGGTTGTACTAACTGTCCCTGGGCGCAGGTGCGGATTAACTAAGGGCTGAGGTCTTCCGGTGTGTTTGCATGAGCGGCTGCTCGCAAGAGGAGAACAGCCCGTGACGGAATGGAAGAGTGTGAAACGGCTTTGGAATGGATTGAGCGGCTGGAGTGGAGCAAACTGGAATGCAGGAACTCCTTATTTCCTTTCTGCCGACGTCGGCAGAAAATACTTGGATGACATAGTGTAAATCTAAAAAAGGGGTCAAGCCCCCTCCTTAACTTTTCCAGCTTTAACACCATTTGGATTAGCCAAGAAATCGATATTCGCTACGGCTATCACAGCTCTTTTAATATTGGTATTTTTCTTCCCATTGACCTGAGTATAGGTGCTGTATCTAAGACTGGCATTTATTCCAACCAAGGTGCCTTTTTTTAAATAATTAGCAACACCGGCCTTATCAGAATTTCTCCAGATCTCGCAGTCGTGCCAATCCACTCGTTCGACTTTCTCGCCATCTTTATTTAGATAGTTATCACTGGTTGCTATACTAAATTTGATAACGACTTGACCGTTTTCCATTTCTAATTTTTCGGCATCTTTTCCGATTCGTCCGATTAAGACCAAATTGTTTCTTGCTGAATTTTTCATGATAATAATTATTAAAGGTTTTGTTTAATTAAATTAATTACAATGGATCGATCCCAATCTAAAAGGAAACTGTTAGTCATTGATTCTGGAACAATAACAGCCTCAGAATGTGATTTTAGGGGATATTAAAGAAGTTGTTTAACTAATTAGGGGGGGTCTTTGGTCCTAATAGTTAAGAGGGGTCATTGATTAGGGATACTATTCGAACTCTCGAAAAAATTAAAAAAAATTAACAATATTTTAATACTAAGTATACATACAAAGCACTTCTACCACCGATTTCCATACATTAGGAAGCATTAGGATCAGGAATCACCAACATTCGCTCGGATTTTTAAGGATATTGCTACATTGACAGAAGAAAAATCAGTGTTAGACTTCCAATTATCTTCATCTCGGCCTAGATGTACGTAGATATATATACTATAGAGTGAAAGGATCGGTTATTCCCCGAAAGGGGTAATAATAGGATGTATTGGGTAGCAGTAGGCAAGACTGTTATAATAATTCTGTAAAACATTATCATGCTGACCGGCTGCTTTCGGCCAATAGCGGTCATTCGTGCCCCCTGGTCAGAATTGGAACTGGAAGCAACCTGCAATTTAAAATACCTTTTCTACAACATCCACACCGTCCCAATTGTTAGGAACCCCATGCACCATATAATGGGCTGACTTCTCCAAAAAGATTCTAGCGGTTTCATCCTCGGTATAAATATCCAATACTTCTTGAAACATGACAGAGGCCCTAGTGAATCTTCTTTGATAATACTCCTTTATTCCTTCATTAAATATTGAAAGTGTCCGTAATTTCATATCCTTATTGTATTCGTCATCCCCATCAAAAAACTCGTAAATTTGGATAGCATTCTTTTTTCCCTTGACTTTCGCATTACTTAAATATCTATAGCTGTAATGATTGAGTTCGCTTATACCCTGTAAGGAATAATCACTTACGATCATGGAAGTTTTATAGAGTTTATTGAGTTCTTCTAATCTGGAGGCCAGGTTGACAGCATCTGATATTACAGTTCCATCCATTCGATCCTTTACCCCTATTGTACCAAGCATAAGTGGACCAGTATGTATACCAATTCCAATTTTTAATTCCTCGCTGCCGAGGAGTCCTCTATCTCTATTGTATTTCAATATACTCTTTTGCATTTCGATAGCTGAGATAATGGCATCCTCTGGATTATTGGGAAACAATGCCAAGATAGCGTCACCGATATATTTATCTATAAACCCATCATTTGTGGTGATTACAGGGATTAAATAGTTCAGTACATCGTTTAGGAATTTGAAACTCTCCTTTGCACTTATTCCTTCAGTGATAGAGGTAAATGAGCGTATGTCTGAGAACAAAATGGTCATTTCTCCTTGTACTTGATCTCCTAGTTCTACATCAATAATGCTTTCATGACCAAGTGCTTTCAAAAACTCTTTTGGGATGAACCGTAAGTATGAAGAATTGATATGGTAAAGATTCAAATGGGTGTTAAGTCGTGCCAGTAGTTCGTCTTTAGAAAATGGCTTAGCCAAATAATCATTTGCACCAGAAGCAAGCCCTTCAACTAAATCCGTAACCTGATCCTTTGCAGTTACCATAATTACTGGTAGTTCACTTGTCATATACATCTTCCGTATTTCCTTGCAAACTTCATATCCGGACATATTGGGCATCATTAGGTCCAATAACACTACATCTGGCTTTTCATTTTGAATGAATTTAAGAGCTTCTTTTCCATTCATAGCTTGATTCACTCTGAAATTGTCCCTTGATAAATAATTGGAAAGCACTTGCTGATTTATAATTTCGTCATCAACAATCAGAACATGGAATTTCGAACCAAATGTTATCGGATCTTCTATTGACTCGTTTTCATTTTCTTCTATCGAATCCGAAATAGGATGAAACAACCTGCTAGTCATCTGCTGTTCCCTGTGAACCTTTTCTTTGCTAGATTTTGGTAGCGAGAAATACACATGAGTACATTTACCAACAATTGAGTCAATCCTGATGTTTCCACCATGTAATTCGACAAGTTGTTTAGTGATAGTTAGACCAAGTCCAGTACCACTTTGTGATCTTGTAACGGATGCATCTGCTTGTTCAAAGGATTCAAAAACATCCTGAATTTTATCCTCAGGAATGCCCATTCCTGTGTCCTTTACGCTTACTTCTACAACTTCTTTTTTATCTGTCGCTGATACCTGAATTGTACCTTCGTCAGTAAACTTAATTGCATTACCGATTAGATTATGTAACACCTGGTATAATCGTTCTTCATCTGCCATTACCAAGGGAATCGATGAATCAATATTATTTTTCAAAGTCAAATGTTTTCCTCGAATAAGTGGTTGACTAATTTGTAGTACCACGTCGGTTATTGTTCTTAAATCAACTGCTTTCAACGTTAGGGTAAGATTATGTGTTTTGAGTTTGGAAAAATCAAGGATACTATTTACTAAGCTGGATAAACGTTTTCCAGAGGAAGAAATCATTGCTAGTTCTTGTTTTTTCTCTTTTTCTTTCTCCCGTTCCAATAGTGATTCTGATAATCCGATTATACCTTGTAGAGGTGTGCGTAACTCATGGGAGGTGTTTGCCAAAAATTGGTCTTTGAGTTTGTCTAAATTTTCAAGTTTTTTATTGTGATATTTTTGTCGCAGCAGTTCTTTTTTCCGTTGCTTGTTACGCATGATTAAATAAACTAAAAGACCAATGGATATTAATAGTACTAGTCCTACATACGTTATTAGATTTTTCTTTTGTTGCCTGACTTCTTCCTCCCGTCTTTGTTCCGCAACAACTATTCTTTCTTCCTGGAGTTCTTTTTCATGCTTGTAGCCCATTTCTTTTACAGTAACTAAACGAGTATTTGTTTCATTCAAAATACTATCCTGCATTTCAACATGTAATTCATGCATTTCGAGGGCATTTTTGTATTGTCCAATGTTTTTGTATGCATCAAACAGCAGTTCACTTGCCCTTGCCAGTTCTTTTACTACACCCAGTTCATGTGCAATATTCAGAGCCTGATTTCCATATTTTATGGCATCAGGATAGTTACTACTACGTTGATATACAATTCCGATATATAGTAGTGATTTTGCGATTCCAATTTTTTCCTCAATTTCATTATTAATATTAAGTGATCGTTGAAAATACTCCAGAGATAAAAGAAGCTTAGACTTATCTAGGTAAATGGATCCGATGTAGTTGAGAGTATTGGCAATAGCCTGTTTATCATCAAGATCCTCAAAGATATTTAAGGCGATTTGGTGATGTTCCAAAGCCTTTTGCAAATCACTAAGATCAATCATAAGAAGACCTATTTTGTTGTTGGTTAGGGCTAGACCGTTTTTATCTCCAATCTCTTCATGAATATTTAGAGCCTTATGGAAATATTTCAGAGCCAAGTTAATATCCCCCATGTCTTTATGGATAGATCCGATATTGTATAATGATGTAGCTATTCCAGATTTATCACCAATTTCTTCTCTTAGTAGTAGCGATTGCTGATACTGTTCCAAAGCCATAAGAATATCCCCCTGAAGATTATACACATGACCTATATTTGAAAGAGAGCTTGCTATACCTTGTTTATGATCAATTTCCCTATGAATCTCTAGCGATTGGTTGTAGAATTCTATCGCCTTCTGATAATTTCCCAAATCCCGATAAAGAACGCCAATGTTATTGTAAGCATTGGCAATACTGAATTTCTCCCCAATTTCTTTGCTCACTTCCAACGATTCTTCATAGTACTCCAATGCCTGTTGAATATCTCCTTTATTCTGATGAATGAACCCAATATTATTCAAAGACGTAGCCACACTTGCCTTATCTCCAATTTCTTGTCCAGACTTCAACGATTTTTGGTAGTATTCCATTGCTTCATCAACGTTCCCGAGAAAATTGTATATTGATCCGATGTTATTATAAGCATGAGCTAATCCTACTTTGTTCTCTATGGACTCATATATTTTGAGTGACTCATGGAAGTGCTCCAATGCCAAAGAAGGGTCACGGACGTAATATACTGCTCCAATATTATTAATGGCTTGTGCTAATGTAATTTGAAAGGCTCTTTTTTCATCTTTATTTAGCGAAGCTCTAGCTAAATTTTCATTAGCCATGGATATGGCTTTTTCACTGAGATAAAGTACTGTATCAAGGTTAGATCTGTACATAATCTCTGATAATTTTACATATGCACTTGCTACTGTAGTATCATGCTTGTTGTTTTTTATCAACAAGCCAATGGAATCAATTTCTATCTGTTCTTCCGTAGAAAATTGGGCTACACAATTAAATCCTGTTAAAAGGATTTGAATTACTAGATATAACTTAGTTCTATCCATAAACTGACGGCTAGTTACAGGATTTAGGCATGGTAAGTTAAATTACGAAAAATTCCATCAAGGCCATCAAATGGAAAGTGGTGAACGGCTGCTTTCGGCCAAAAGCGGCCGTTCACGGTATTTATTTAAAATCGCCACTTAATTCTTTAATTGTTCATTAAAGAAAGATGCTGCCTTATCCATAGTATGTCCAAACCATTCTTCAAAATTCCAAAAAGCATGAGGAGCATTTGGAATTAAAACCAGCTCAGAATAAACACCCGCATTTCCCAAATTTTCAATGACTAATAATGATTGTTCAATCGGTACAACATTGTCACTGGAACTATGTATTAGTAGCATTGGAGGTGAATCCTTGTCAATGTAGAAAACGGGTGATGCAGACTTCCATAATTCTTCATTAGTTGCATATGGTTTCCCAATCCATTTAATGACTACCTCGCCTTCAGACCCTTCATTAAGAGTTGGCGTCGCCAACCCTACTACGGCCTGAATCTTAAAATCGACGTTGTTTTCTGTTGGGTTCAGCGAATTTGCGGCACTTGATACTCCAAGTAATACAGCTAAGTGAGCTCCGGAAGATCCCCCAATTGCTCCAATAGCGGTAGGATTAAAATTATATGTGCTTGCGTTTGACTTAATCCATTTAATAGCTGATTTAGTATCTAAAACGGCCGCCGGGAAAGTAGCTTCATTAGATGCTCGATATTCAATACATACGGCTGCAAATCCTCTCAGTGCCAATGCAGCCGCCATAGGACCGAAACCTTTTTTGTCTCCTTTTGCCCAACCACCACCTCGGATTACAAGAATTGTCGGCAATTTTTCATCTCCAGAGTTGCTTGGCCGATATATGTCAAGAAGTAATTCACGATCTTGATAATTGACGTATGTTATATCTTTTATAACCTCAACTCCATCAGGTATTGATCGGGAAATTGGTGTGTGTTCCTGGGCGAAGGCTTTGGTTTGCCAGATGAAAATAACAATGGCTATTAATAATTGCTTTTTATTCATTCTGTTATCATTTATAAGATGATACTTTGCTCGCTTATTTACGGTGATTCATTCCGCATAGCATTATCAATATGGAAATAATGTGGAACAAATGGAAATTTGACGAACAGACTGCTTTGGATCGTTTCCGGTCTTTCGTCAACGGCAGCTTTCGGCCAAAAGCGGCCGTTCAGGTTACCTTCGATTTCTTATTGAAGTTAATATATAAACACCTTTTGAATATATGAATCCGGTGTTTTTATTCCTTGGGTAAGTTAAGTTTTTCTAACAATGCCAGGTATTCAGGATTATCCTGGATGCTGTTAAATACCGGTAAAACAGCTACGTAAGGCATGTTTGAGTCATGCATTTCAAATCCTATCTTTAGCCACTCCAGGGTTTTTCGCTCATCTCCGGCTGCTCCATAAAGCCAGTATATATTATCAGGAGGAAC
>PVMS01026696.1_pt1 | contig 12239 bp, 12 predicted proteins | sample 1853461 | NCBI WGS metagenome assembly PVMS01 (sample SAMN08582032, study PRJNA380276) | Marine sediment metagenome, whole genome shotgun sequencing project. | isolation source: ocean sediment barecode stripped | collected 2017
AGACGCTCTTCCGATCTCCAACTCTCCCCCCACCGACCCACGTGCCGGTCAGTCGCGATCCGGTAGGGACACGTCCAGTGCTTCAAGTGTGCGTCGCAGCTGCATCATCTGGAGGCTGTTGGTGATATCACCGCGGGTGCGCTCCAGCACGCCGCGGAGTTGGTCCACGCGCCGGCGCAGGCCGCGAGTAATGGCATCGGGGTATCCAAAGGACATCAGGACCTCGTACACCATATCCATAGCTCCCAGCAGACGCTCAGCCTCGTCAAATCGCCCATGACGCAGTTGATCCAGACAGCGCCGTCGGAGTTCACTGGCAGCTTCGCAGACGCCATTGAGATACGTATTGAGGGGGATCCCCGCGGCCTCAACGGAGGGTAGGCTTCGACCGGAGATGAGCGCCAAGGTCACCTGCGCCTCCACCAGCTCCTTGAGTGCATCCTGCGTGTAACCTGCATACATCAACCCCGGATAGGGCGCCAAGGACGCCTGCAACGCACTTCCGGCTGCATCCGCATCGGCGAGCAGAGATTCAGCAGCATCCCACTCATCTCGATGTCCGGCACGAATCGCGTGTGAACAGAGCCGAATGAGCTCACGGCTGGCCTTGAGCGCTTCATCCCGGACGGCGTTTTGGGCGGCCATATCCTCCTCAGCCAGAGCTGCTAAGGTATCCAACCAAGACTGCAGTTCTTCATTCATCGACCCTTACTCCGTTTTCGGAGGTTTCTGCCCTCCGAAGAAAGACCGAGCCAGATCATCGCCCTCTCCCGGAACGGAAATCTCCCCATAGGCCTCTTCATACTTCTTCAAGCGGTCTTGCAGCGCCCGCAGCAGCAACTTGGCGTTGAGCGGTGTCATAACAACGCGTGAGCACACGCGGATCTTGGGCTGATTGGGCAGCATCTGCGCAAGGTCAATGACTAACTCGGACGGGGTGTGGGAGATCAGCGCGAAGTTCGCATACGTCGGCGCCAGATCTGCCGGAATCTCTACATTGAGAGATCTGGGTGTTGGCTTGGCCATAGTGACTCCTTCATCAGACAACAACAGAGGGGAGATCTCCTTCCCCTCTGTTGCGAAACTGCGGTGCTAGGCCCGGTGGCTAGAACGGGATCTCGTCCTCCGGAGTCTGTTCAGGGCCGCCCATATTGTCTTGGCCGCCGCCGGCACGAGCTCCGGCGTCGCCGCCCTGTAGGAATACGATGCGATTAGCACGGAGGTCATAACCGGCACGAGCGACCCCATCTTGTCCCGTCCAAATCCGTGGCCCGCCCGTGTCCTTATCGGGAGTCAAAGTTCCCTCAACCAACACCTGGCGTCCCTTGCTCAAATACTGGGCAGCAGTTTCTGCTTGCCGGCGCCACGCGGACACTCGGAACCATACTGTCTCCTCACCTTTGGATCCATCCTGGTTGTTCCATCGACGATTGGTGGCGACGCTGAACGATGTCACAGGCGTGCCATCGGCAGTGTAGCGCATCTCCGGATCCTGTCCCAGATTCCCAACAACGATCACTTTTTGATAGGACATAGCGACTGACTCCTTTCAAGAACGGCCTAAAGGGCTGCAGTGGTTTGAGAAGTATCCATATTCTACTCCAGACGGCCTTGGAACGCAAACCAAACATCAAAACTTGAGGGGGTCGTACGGATCGCCTAGCTGGATAGCTCAGACAGACGGCGGCCCAACTGCTCCGGAGTATCGGCAGACACCGGCAACACGCGTGCGCCCGGGTAATGAGCGTCGAAGAATGCCACCAACTCTCCGCCCCAGCTGTCGGGATTAATCACAATGACGCAGCGGTCATCGAGATCCCCTATTCCGGCGTCATCAGCGCTCCCGCCGATCGTGAAGCGGTGAGTGTCCCACGTCGCCCGGACCGCAGCCAACGCCCACAGTTTGCCGGCGTCCGGCGGCAACAGCACGTAGGAGCGCCGGTAGGGCTGGCGAGGCAGGCCTGAAGTCCGGCAGAAGAAAGCCGCCGAAGAGGGACTCGGCATCGGCGGCAGCGTCACCAGCCGTGCCACCAGCTCTTCCGGGGTCTCTGCTGCCACAGAGACAATGAGTATGTCGGGGTAGTAGGTCTCAAAGAATGCGACCAGATCTGCACTCCACCGATCAAGATTAACCGCCACCACACGGCGCAGCTCCAACGCTCCAATACCAGCATCGTCTGCACTGCCCCCAAGGGTAAACCGATGGTCATCCCAGCACGCCTCCACCACTGCCTCAGCCCAGCAAGTGCCGGCGTCAGGCGGCAACAAGACATAGGTCCTTGCATACGGTTCTCTGGGCCACCCCCTCGGCGAGCTATCCAGATAGGGTCGTGCGTTGAGCGCGTCGTGGACTTGGGGCAGGACCACGCCGCTCACACGCATCCCCAGATGTAAATGAGGTCCCGGGGAAGCACCGGTCGAGCCCGCCCAGCCAAGCAGATCCCCCCGACCGACTAGCGTGCCTGTTGTGACCTCAATGATTGAGAGATGCGCATACAGCAGGGTGATTTCCTCGCCTTGGGGGCCGTAACTGCGTACCCGCACGTGATGGCCATAGCCCACTTCATCGAGAGCCACCTGGATGACCGTACCGGCCATCGCTGCGGTAATAGGCGACGACTCCGGCGAGGCATCATCCACTGCAAGATCTACGCCATTGTGACCGCCTGTCATTCTGGAGGAATCGTAGTAACCGCGCTGGTTTGCGCCAAATGCCTGCGCATACCGGTGCACCTCAGTTGGCCAGGCGAACCAGACCTGCCTGGGATCCGGCAGCCGGGCTCGGTCAGCGAGCACCGAGAGCACGGCGGTCGGCGTCCCCTCCGGCCTGAGCCACGCCAGCGGGCTATACCGGGGATCATTCGACCGGAGCAGAAAGCCTGACGTGCCCAAGATACGGTCATATTGCGCCATGAGGGACGTGAACTCCGCATACTGACGTCCACGTGCCTCGGCAGCCAGCTCTGGATTGACGTTCGCGAACTCCGTTATGATGAAGTTCTGCGTCTCAAAAGCTTCCAGATAGTCGCGAAGGCAGCGCATCGCACCGTCGAGTGCCCGCATCTCCTCCAGCGTGCGCCAATAGACGTGCAGTGCGACCCAATCGGCCAGCTCCACTGCGGGTCGGCACTGGTTCAAGAACGTCGCTGCATCGATCGGGGCCGAGGGGTCAGGTCGAGGCATACCTGTAAGCGCGAGCCCGGGGAACCCCACACGCAGGTCTTCGCCAAATCGCATACGCAGACGCCGCAGCACCTCCTCGAACCAAATGCCGAAGGCGGCCCCATCCCGCCAAGACACGCCTGCGCCACGGTCTGGCCGATTGGGCTCGTCATGGATTTCGATATCGCGGACCCCGGTCGCCAGGAAGGCTTCCAAGTCAGATGAAAAATACTCGACAAAGGCTTCGGGGGAGAGTGGGCTCTGAGCCACCCGAGGACTCAGCAATTGAAGCACAAAGAAGGTGGCACCGGCATCGCGCCACTTGGCTACATCCTCAGTGAAGTTAACAAGACTGCGCAGACGGATCAGGCTCAGACCACAATCGGCGAACGCAGCCAGATCCAACCGGCGCGCAGGGCCCACGCCCGCCAACACCCCCGTGACACTACCAGAGTCACTCAAGGGGCTAAGCCTTCAATGAAGCAGATCAACCCATCCGCAATTCCTCGCGCCACCACATCGGATCGCTCCGTGAGCAACTCCCGGTCGTCCAACATAAAGCCGGCCTCAATGATCGCTGCTGGGGTGTTGGGGTCGATCTCGTAATAGGCATGGTAGCGCATCATATCATACGTGATGGTATAGGCGTCGAATTGGAGCCCCGTTGCCTCGGCGTAGCTCATACTGACGCAATCGACCAGGCGATCTTCCGAACCGGGGATATGGCTGGATTCGGCACGCGCTATCTTGAAGCCGGACTTACCAGGGACGCCACACGAATCAGCGTGGATAGAGAGCAACGCATCAGCCCGGTATTGATTCAGCCGTACATCAAACTCCTCCAGCAACTGGACATCCCAGCCGTGGGCGGAGAGAAGCACAACAACTTGCTGTGCCACATTCAGGTTGATATCAACCTCCATCAGCCCATCTTCACACATGGCACCGCTGTCACTGCCATAGTGTCCGGCAATGATGCCGATGCGGGGGACGTGAGGGGTCGGCGTGGCCAGGGGCTCTGGGGGCAGGGGCGTCGCTGTCGGCACGGGCGTGTTCAAGAGGATGGTGATCGGTCCCTGGACCTGGGTTAACTCACCACCCACACCGGTGGCGATAGCGACAATAGGAAGAAGTCCGGTCGGTACCGCGAACGCGGCAAGGAACGCGATGACAACCAAAGATCGAACCGTCCATGCAACTGCCCAGGGATCTGAATCTTGTTTTCTCTTCATGCGTTCCGGCCCCATTCACGCCAAACAAACAGCCTATCTCATACGACGCTTCCACTCATCCTTAACGTATATCTTATCCCAATCGTCGCGGTAGGTGAGAAGATCTCTCAAGAGATGGTTGAACGTGATTGTCTCATCCAACATCGGGTAGTGCTGTGCCTTCTCAACTGTGCATGCATAGACATTGTAGTCAAGCCCGGCGAGTGCGCCATCTCGAAGTGCCTGGACAATAGGTCTTGTTGCCCACCGGCCAGCAATGCCGGAAGATCAAAAAGCTCGAGCAGCTCGACCAACGACCAAGTCCTGATCCACGAAAAGGCGGATGCTGCTCACAACGGCGCCTCCAGCCGTCGTGGCAGCCTCAGTATCGACTTCCTCGTAGGCCTTCAGACGCCGCCCCAGGATGGCCTTGGTGGGATTCACTCCCCCGCCAACCCCGCTCAACGCACGTCCGATGTGCTGGGACACCAGCGGCACGTTGGTTGTCAAGACCTGCTCCGCACGGTCAGGATGGGTCAGTGCAAAGCGGCTGCCGGCTTCGTCACCGAGGCCATACCCAACCAGTGGCATCGATGGCCGAGCTGCCAGAGCCGATATTGGCGTGAAGCACATGGAGCCAGTGCTCTACTGACAGGGATAGCTTGGTAGGAAGATCACAAGCGAGGTAGCCGTGTTGACCGGACCTCTCGTTCTTTGGTTGTGTAGCGAGACAGAATATCACTGTGATGCAACCATAACGGCTTCGTGAGAACCTGAGCGCACGGGCCGGCTCGTTGAATGGCGGGGGCTTGCGCCGATCTCGTAGAATAACGTTGCGCCCGATGTAGCTTCCTAGGCGGGCTGCTCCTGTGGCTCCTTGCCAATGCAGATCGTGCACACAGGATCCCCGCAAGCAATACAGCTCGTCTCCTCAACCGAGAAGCGGTTGCCACGGCTTACCCAGAAGAGCGTTTCCTCCAGCAGGCCAACCGGAAAGGCACAGATAGGTGCGTCCGCTCTCTGCCCCTCACAGAAACCACATCTCTCCAGCACGACGAAGTAGCTATCGCGGCTCTCGCCAAGCACAACCCTCTGTCCGGAGTAACGGTTGGAGACCTCTGCCACGACCTCAATGCCGATCTTGACGCGCAGTTTGAGCGGCAGAATCCGGAAAGCAACGTCCGCCAGGCCGGCGATACTGCCAAAGTCCTCAATCCAGTACCTGAAACTGGCCTGGCCGGCCTGCCTCACGAGGCGTCGACCGCCGCTCTCGCCGTAGATGCTCCCGATTGCCTCAAACAGCCTGCCGACTTCGGCATACGTAAGGCCCGGCTCGAAGTCCGCGGGCGGCAGGCCCTCGATCAGCTCAGGCAACCGCGCGGTGGTGAGAACGGCCTGGCTCCCGTGTTCGCCGACGACATCCTGAACCGCACGTAGCAGAATACGCGATATCCTATTGGGAAACGCGTTTCTTTGATGGGCGTGGTAGTCACTCACTGTCGGTAGGGCATAGGAGATCAAATGAGGAATTCAGCAGACCCGGGACCTGGTGAAGCGACCCGGCGAACCATTGGCAGCCCACTTCGCAGACGCGCCAAGGCTCCAGAAGTCGAGTGCGTACGCCTTGTGGCCATGTTTAGCCAGGGATTCGATTGTCGACAGCCAGTAGGTGCACGAACCAAGCCAGCGGCGGAGTAGTACCATCGGCTTGCCGCGACCAAACGTCTCATGGTGGACAACACCTCTGTCCTTGCCGATCGAACCCAAACTAGGACCTGAAGCTCCACCACGTCCGCAGCCAGACGGGCATAGTGGGCCATGGCCCAAAACCCTACTCGGCATCCACTAGCTCGAGAATGGAGTAGAGCACATCCAACAGGACTTGCTTGACCGATTCCCGGTCGCTGGCCACGCACGGCACAACTTTGACCCCGGGTTCCACGCGCAGAACGATGCGCAAGTCCTCAGCCGGCCAAGCGTCGTCCAGGTCTTGCTTATTGGCCGCAACAATATACGGCACCGGCGAATAGCTACGGAATGTATCCAAGATCCGTCGCGCCTCCCGGAAAGTCTCAGGTCGCGTGCTGTCCACCATCACCACAAACCCCAGCATTCCCTCCGAGAGTACTTCCCACATGAAGTCGAAACGTTTCTGCCCGGGCGTACCAAACAGATAGAGAATCAGATCATCACCAACCGTGATGCGTCCAAAGTCCATCGCAACGGTGGTTTGATCCTTGATCCGTTCGGATTCACGCGTGATCTTGCGTTCGGTCGAGACGACGTCAATCTCACTAATAGTCTGAATCAGCTCGGTCTTCCCAGAGGAAAACGGGCCTGTAACGATCATCTTCAACGTCTGCATCAACTACAACTCCCGGATACGACGAATCAGCCTCTGGATGATACCTCGTTTGACGGCTGGACGACGCATCTGGGGTTCTGCCTGCGGATCCGGCTTGGCGGCTTTGTCGCTCGCCGTTGCCCCCGTAGCCACCGGTGCTGATAGAGACCGTGGGGGATGCACTATCTCGACCAGGCCGGCCTGTAGCAAGCTGTAGACAATCTTCCGAATCTGCAGCTCATCCATGTTATTGTAGTTGGCGATTCGTCGGATCGTATTGCGAGGGTTAATAAAGGAAATCACGCGCCACTCTTCAACACTCAAGTTGATATCCCGCAAGGGCGTGGTAGGACGTTCGGCAAACTTGAGTGCGATACCCAGATCGGGGAGTTCGTCACTCAGCAGCTCCCACTCTTTCAGCCTGCGGCTGCCCTCCATAATGATGTTCTCCAGGGCAATCGAGGTCGTGATGCGCCCCTGAACCTGCAGCTCCGAGGGCTCGAACCTGAACGTGCCTTGGTTCCACGAGAACACCCGGAACACAAGGTCGAGAATGTGCTCTCGAACGTGCCGCAGAAGGACCTGCTGCTTGAGGTGACCGCTCGTAATCAGAATTTTGGCGATGTCCTGATCGGGTCGTCCGGGCATATTCTTCCGGATCATGCTGACATGATCCTCCGTGAAGATGCCGGCACGCTGGAGAATCACCGGCAGATAGTCGTCAACGCCAGCCATCGACACGTAGACCAGTTTACCCTCACGGAAACAAAGACAGGCCTCTTCTTCCGGCGCTGCCATATAGAGAGTGCCTGTCTTGCGAGCCAGGTTGATGAGGTTCAGCAACTGGGTGATCCCAAAATCTTCGAGCTTACCCTTAAGCGCCATGTGCGACCGTCCTTAATCTGACCTGACGAAGCAGGAAGAGGAGCGGAACCCAATCACGAGGAGAGCCACTGCTCGGAATAATCCACCCATTCCCATCAGCAAGCACATTATAGTGGTCTCCTAGCATTCAGCAAACCCAATAGTCTCAGGACTCAGCCGGGTATTTCATCGATCGGGCTTGTTCCAATATCGCGTGGGCACCACTTTGAGCAGAATCGCCGTGCGTACCCAGCATCTGTGCCAACTCAGCAACCCTATCATCAGCTGATAGCCTCCTCACGTGCGTCACGGTCCGGCTATCGACCACTTCCTTGACAACTTTGAAATGGGCATCGCCAAACCCTGCTAATTGCGGCAGGTGGGTGACGCAGAGGACCTGATGGCCGATGTGGTCGCCGACACCGTCGGCGCCATCAGTCGCCGTCAGCCGCCACAGCTTGACGCCCACTACCGCACCGATCCGACCGCCGATCCCCTGATCAATCTCATCGAAGATCAGCGTAGGCATGCGGTCTGCGCGGGAAAGCACCGCCTTGAGCGCCAGCATCAACCGGGAGGTCTCGCCCCCCGATGCCGTGCGGACCAATGACTTCAGGCCCTCACCCACGTTGAGCGCCACAAGGAATTCGACACGATCTATGCCGGTAGCATCAAACGTCGCACATCGGATCGGCGCAGCCTTCACCACCTCGGCGCCGGTGCTGGTCACGACAACACCGCCGGGCAGTGCTCCATCAATCGACAACCCCTTGTTCGCTTCCTTGCGCTCGAAGGCGACGCCGAATCTCGCCCCCACCATCCGTAGATCCTTGAGTTCCGCCTCCACGGCAGCGCTCAGCTGTACAGCGGCTCTCTGGCGACGCGATGACAGCTCAATCGCGAGTTCCCGGCATTCCAACAGGAGCCGGGACTCCTCATGCTGCAATTCGGTGATCCGCTCATCACTATGCTCCAGCGTGCCGAGTTCAGCGGCGGCGCGTTCGGCGTGGGCCAGAATGTCGGACACTTCGCCACCATACTTGCGTGCCAGGTGGCGGATGAGAATCAGACGCTCCTCTACCCATGCTTGGCGTGTGGGACTGAATTGAATCTCAGCAGAATAGTCGCGCAGTACCTGTGCCAGATCCTCAATCTGGTAGCCTACCTCCTCCAGTATCCGCGACTGCGTCTGTAAGCTTCCGTCAATCCGCACGAGAGATGCCATTTCCCGCTGGCTCTTCCCCAGCAGGTCCAATACCGCGGGGGTGTCATCCGGTCCCTCTTCCAGGCGCGCCACAACACCGGAAGCCAGCAACACCAACTGCTCGGCATTCAGAAGACGCGCCAGCTCAGCCTTAAGCTCTTCCTTCTCACCGGGCTTGAGCTCGGCTTGGTCGATCTCGTCAACCTGGAAACGCAGTAGATCGATCCGCTGCATCCTGTCCCGCTCGCTGCTCAGCAGATCAGCCAATTCACGCTGAAGTTGCCGGATCTCACGCACCAGATGAGCGACCCGCTGCCGGAGCGATCCCAGATCGGCAAAACGGTCCAGCAGATTGACATGTTCACCAACCCTCAGGAGGCTAAGGTGCTTTCCCTGGCCGTGCACATCAATGAGGATCTCTGCGATCTCACGGAGTAGCGAGACCGAAACAGCGCGACCATTGACCCGGGCCACCGTGCGCCCGGAAGCGCGCAGTTCACGAGCCAACCACAACGTATCGGGCGCGTCGCCCTCCAACCCTTCACGCTCGAGGATCGGCACCACAATCGCCTGAAGCTCGGGGGAGAGGAGAAACATACCCTCGACAGACCCGCGATCAGCCCCGCGGCGTATCGCGCCGATATCGGCACGCTCCCCCAAGATGAGCGTGACAGCATCGATCAGAATCGATTTACCCGCGCCCGTCTCACCTGTGAGGATATTGAGCCCCGGCTCCAAAGCGAGATGGAGCTCATCGATAATGGCGAAATCTTCGATGTGGAGTTCCCTTAGCACCGGTAATGCAAGCCCCTTACTTGTGTTAGTTGATGGCTCATTTGACTGGAGATGTTCTGCCGCAGAATAGCCCAAACCGAAAAGATAGCAAGGCGAACGGGTGCGTTCGAGGATGAGGGCAAGTTACCAAGCCAAGAGACGCTGCTGAGTCAGCGAGCCCTGCGTCGCCCGTCCTGAAACGCACCCGGGTGACCAAAGCGTCCTCACACCGAAAACGACAGGTTTGGTGTGGAATCAGCTAGCAAATGCGACCTGATAGCTTTTGAGAGAGCACCTATGCTATGATGTACACGTTGAGAAGGAGAAAAGCAGCCCATCATGTCAACAAACGTCAACTCACGCCTAACCGGATTCTACAAGCTCCCTTTGGAGACGCGCTTGGACCTCATTCAGCAGCAGATGGCACTGGCGGATGAAGAGGTACGCGTTCTGGGTGAAGGCATGGGCCTGAGCTTGGAGCAGGCCGACCATATGGCGGAGAACACAGTTGGCCTGTATGCGCTGCCGCTGGGCATCGCGACGAATTTCAAGATCAATGGCAGAGATGTCCTGGTACCCATGGTCATCGAGGAGCCGTCCGTGATTGCGGGCGCCTCCTTGGCAGCCAAGCTGGTGCGGGCCGGCGGCGGGTTCGAGGCGGAGACCGATGATCCGGTCATGATCGGCCAGATCCAGCTGGTGGGCTTGAGCGATGTCGCCGCAGCCCGCTGCCAGGTGCTGGCGCACAAAGACAAGCTTATGCAGCTCGCCAATGACGTCGACCCTGTCCTGGTTCGCCTGGGCGGCGGAGCCCGCGACATCCGGGCACGCGTCCTTGAGACGTCCAAGGGGCCGATGCTCATCGTGCACCTGCACTTTGACGTCCAGGATGCCATGGGCGCCAACGCCGTGAATACGGCGTGCGAGCGGCTGGCACCGGTGCTCGCGACCATCACGGACGGACAGGCATATCTGAGAATAGTCACCAACCTGGCAGATCAACGTCTGGCGCGCGCACGCGCCGTCATACCGGAAGAAGTCCTTGCCTTTGGCGCCTTTTCCGGAGAGCAGGTCGCTGAGGGGATTGAGCTAGCCTGGGCCTTCGCGGCCGCCGACCCCTACCGTGCGACGACCCATAACAAAGGAATCATGAACGGCATTGATGCAGTGACCTTGGCGACAGGCAACGACTGGCGCGCCATCGAGGCCGGGGCCCACGCCTATGCGGCGCGAGAGGGACGATACACGACCCTCAGCACGTGGCACCGGGATGGTCGAGGTAATCTGGTCGGCACGTTGGAGCTACCGATGGCGCTGGGCACGATCGGGGGCGCCACCCGGGTCCATCCGACCGCACGCGTCGCGCTCAAACTGCTCAACGTGAGCAGCGCCAGGGAGTTGTCCGAGGTTGTTGTCAGCGTAGGCTTGGCCCAGAATCTGGCGGCCATTCGCGCCTTGGCCACCGAGGGCATCCAAAAAGGGCATATGAGCCTCCACGCGCGCCAGGTAGCAATGGCTGCCGGGGCGCAGGGGCAGGACATCGACCGCGTGGCACAAGCAATGGTTGCCCACCAGAAGATCCGCATCGACTACGCCGAGTCGTTGCTGACAGAATAGAAAGGCTCCTTCGCTTATCATGGCCAAATCAACCAGAAGCCGGTTGCCAACCACGAATCTGCACGAATTCTCACTGATCTTCCCTGATTTCGCGAAGACCGGCGAAGAATCGCGGTTAAGCTTCTGCTAACCATGACAGATCCCAAGGACACGAAATTGGAAGACTCTGTGAGTGATAACCACATCATGAAACCCGACCGCCCGGTGGGCATCGTGGGGTACGGCAGCTACATCCCTATGTATCGCTTGCCCAGCAAGGAGATCGCCAGGGTCTGGTCTGGCGGCGGAGCTGGCCCGAGCAAGGAAAAAGCTGTCGCGGGCCTTGATGAAGACACCGTGACCATCGCGATTGAGGCTGCGCGGAATGCCGTCAGCCGTGCCGGCATTGAGGCCTGCGAACTGCGGGCCATCTGGGTGGGAAGTGAGTCCCCGCCCTATGCGGTGAAGCCTTCGTCCACGCTCGTCGCAGAAGCCCTGGGCGCGACGCCCTATCTGCTGGCGGCTGACATCGAGTTCGCCTGCAAGGCCGGCTCCGAGGCGCTCCAAGCGGCAATGGGGATCGTGGGCTCCGGCATGGGCGAGTACGCAATGGCCATCGGCGCGGACACGGCACAGGGGCGTCCGGGGGACGTACTGGAGTACACCGCTGCCAGCGGCGGCACGGCCTTTGTGGTCGGGCCGGCAGAGCGGGCCGTCGCCACCTGTCTGGGCTCGCTTTCGTACGCCACCGATACACCGGATTTCTGGCGTCGTGCCCACCAGCACTATCCCAGCCACGGCGGTCGGTTCACCGGCGAGCCGGCGTACTTCCACCATATCCAGAGCTCGGCCGCCAGCTTGATGGAAGGCCTGGGCATGGCTGCAAGTGATTTCCAATACGCAGTCTTCCACCAGCCCAACGTCAAGTTCCCCGGGCGCGTCGCCAAACGATTGGGGTTCAGCCAATCTCAGATCGAGGCCGGTATGCTCAGCAATCTGATCGGCAACACGTATGCCGGTGCAGCTCTGACGGGATTGTCTGCCGTCCTGGACATCGCCAAGGCCGGCGACCGGATTCTGTTGG
>PVMS01060611.1_pt1 | contig 12237 bp, 9 predicted proteins | sample 1853461 | NCBI WGS metagenome assembly PVMS01 (sample SAMN08582032, study PRJNA380276) | Marine sediment metagenome, whole genome shotgun sequencing project. | isolation source: ocean sediment barecode stripped | collected 2017
ACACGCTGAGACTAAAGCGTGGTCCTCAGATAATACACCTACCAATCCGTTGCCCTCCAGCCCAACCCATACTCGCGCTATATCTTTTGAACCAACATCCCCACCAGCAGCAATAGAATCTCCACAAAATAGCGCTGATGATGGAGTGAAGACGCCTTCAGCCACCCAGATCGCGGCTGCCCCAGCAGGTGAAATCCCTTCCGGAACAGAGCCTGGAATTGAAGAAAGAAGTAATAGTGGAGCGGCATCAGGAAGTGAATCTGGAAATTTCGGTACAATCTTACTATTATTATCTGTCTTCTCCTTTATCGTGGTCCTTATTATCCTCATAAGACGACTTCTCCAGTAAATTTCTTTTCCCTATAATATTATGTATAATTGCTGTTATGGATAAGGTGACCAGTCGCTTGAGTTTTATTCCATATTTCCTCGTTGGTTTAGGGTTATTTATTGTTGGATTGCTGGCTCTAACCCATATCCTAAACTCTTTTTGGCCGATTAACGTTGATAGATTAGATATTGTTAGAGCGGTCGCATTGGATCAGGCTGAACCATCTCAACTTATGCGTTCAGCAAATCTCGAGATAGTTTTTTCGTTTTTGGCAGCTATCTTGGTATCTGTTGTAGGTCTGATGCTGCCTGTGGCTCATTACTTGAATAAGAAGCTCAGCCAGGGCGAAAATTCAAACTATTTGGTTGTGTTACGTCAGGCCATGTGGGTAGCTATCTGGGCGGCATTTTGCACATGGCTACAGCTTAACCGCTCTTTTAGCTGGGGGGTGGCTATTCTTGTTGCCGCCGTTTTTTTCGTCCTCGAAATAATGCTACAAGTTCGAACGAAAGCGGCCGATTTGGCATCCTAGCCTTTCTCGATGTCAGCGCAACCTCCCAAGCAATATGAAAATAGCGCGGGGGTTCTTCTACGCCAGCTTCCAAGCGTTGACCAGGTGCTGACCACGCCATCTGGCAAGGAATTATCGAACAGATATGGCCATTCGTTAACAGTCACTGGAATCCGATCTGTCCTTGAGGAAAAGAGAGCGAATATTTCTTTTGGGCAGGACGAACCAGTCGATCTTGGCTCGATTCTAGAAGAAGTTGGCGGATTGTTGGCGAATATCGTAAGGCCATCCCCTCTGGAGCTATTAAACGCAACCGGAGTAATAATCCACACTAATCTCGGCCGCGCCCCTTTAAGTGAAAAAGCCCTAAAGCGAACGGTAAGGACAAGTAGTGGCTATTCTGATCTGGAATATGATCTTGTTTCTGGTCAGCGAGGAACGCGAACTGTTCATGCCGCTCAACTCATCAATCAGATCACTGGCTCTGAAGCCGCGCTGGTTGTTAATAATAATGCGGCTGCGGTCTTATTGATGCTGACAGCTCTATGTCGAAATGGGGAAGTCGTAATCAGCAGAGGTCAGCTGGTTGAAATTGGCGGCGGATTCAGGATTCCTGACATAATGGCCCAATCAGGGGCAAAGTTGGTTGAAGTTGGCACAACCAACCGTACTCATATAAGTGACTACCAACGAGCCATCGGCGATAATACAGTAGCGATCTTGGCTGCCCACCATTCCAATTTTAAGATCATCGGTTTTACCAGTGAGCCGGGATTAGCTGAATTGTCGCAACTTGCCCACGAGCACCAATTATTGATGCTGTACGATCAGGGAAGTGGAGCACTGATCGATACGGCTCCTTATGGACTTGAGCATGAGCCAACTGTAGGGGAGGCCATAGATAATGGCGTTGACCTGGTTTCATTTAGCGGCGATAAGCTGCTAGGTGGTCCACAGGCTGGCATCTTGATTGGAAGCAGCAAGTTGGTGGGCAAATTAAAAAGGCACCCCTTGGCCAGGGCAGTTCGCGCAGATAAGCTTTGTTTAGCTGCATTGACAGAAACCTTAATTGCTCATTTGACCGGCCGGGCTGTTTTGGAACTTCCAGTGTGGCAGATGATTAGCCTTGACCTGGAATCGATTTATAAATCAGCTGCCGAGATCGCGGAGGCCATAGGTAACAGCAATTTGCAGGTCCAGGTGGTTGAAGGTGAATCGACGGTTGGCGGTGGAAGTTTGCCTGGGACGACACTGCCTACCTGGCTCGTCGCGCTCACTGTTAATGATGCTGGTACGTTCTCAACGAGATTGAGGGAAAATGATCCGCCGATCATCACCCGGATTGCAGATGGCAAAGTGATCTTCGATCCAAGAACCCTGCTGCCAGGTCAGAGCGATCAAGTGGTTGAGGCAATTTTGAAAATAAGTGACCTAAATTAAGTTGGTTGGATTCAAAAATGGTTGAATCAGCTGAACAATCTACTCGAATATTGGCAATAGAAACTTCTTGTGATGAGACTGCGGCCGCAGTGGTAGAGAACGGCACGACTATATTAGGAAATGTTGTCGCCAGCCAAACTGACATTCATGCTAAGTTTGGCGGCGTATTCCCCGAGGTGGCCTCTCGCATTCATATCGAGGTCGTACATCAAACAGTTTCTCGAGCGCTAAAAGAATCATATTTGGGCGTTGATGATTTGGATTGCATCGCGGTGACAGTTGGTCCTGGCCTGGTAGGATCATTATTGGTCGGCGTCAATGTAGCCAAAGGTATAGCAGTAGGCCGGAATATCCCCCTCCTGGGAATAAATCATATTGAAGGTCATATCTATTCTCTTTGGCTGACCGAGGCGGCCGATGAGATCGAATTCCCTCTAGTTGTCTTAGTTGTTAGCGGCGGACATACGGAGCTGCTGCTTATGACAGATCATTTGAATTACGTGCATCTGGGCCGGACCTTGGATGATGCAGCGGGAGAAGCATTTGATAAAGTTGGCCGATTACTTGGACTCCCATATCCGGGCGGGCCGGCAATCGATTCATCTTCTGAAAAAGGGGATCCCAATTCATTCCGTTTTCCAAGGGCCATTCTCCGTGATAGTTATAATTTTAGCTTTAGCGGCCTGAAAACAGCGGTTATGAGAGAAACTAAGCGATATGAAAGCGACAGAATCCCTGTATATGATATGGCTGCCAGCTTTCAATCAGCCGTAGTTGATGTACTTGTTGCTAAGACAGTTTTCGCTGCTGGCGAATTTGATGCCGCAGCCGTTCATATTGTTGGTGGTGTTTCTGCAAATCAGGAATTGCGCAGGGAGATGAAAACCCAACTCTCAATACCGGTCCGGTTTCCACCCAAGGAGCTTTGCACGGATAATGCAGCCATGATTGGGGCAGCTGCTCATCAAAGGTTCCTGGCGGGCTTTCGAGATAGGCTGGACCTGGACGTTGTACCAAATCTTCGACTGATCTGATAGTTGAGAACCCTCATTCTATCCTGGAGAGACGGCTATTGATAAAGTTTCTTTTATGACAATTACTAATAACACAGGTCTTGGACGAATCGAAACGGCATTTTCTACTGCATCTCTAAAGCAATCTGCTGCCTTGATGCCCTATTTTACTCTCGGTTATCCTTCCATATCGGAATCAGTCGAAATCATCAAGGAAATTGCGCCTTACAGCGACCTGATTGAATTAGGCGTCCCCTTCAGCGATCCAATTGCCGATGGGCCAACTATTCAGCAGAGTACGCAGCGCGCGCTAGAACATGGAATGACAACAGCGAAATGCCTGGAAATGGTAGAGATGATCCGAGCCTCAGGGGTTTCGTTGCCTTTGTTGCTGATGGGATATACCAATCCAATTCTGGCCTATGGAGAGGCATCATTTGTAAACGATTCCGCACTTGCCGGCGTCGACGGATTTATCATCCCAGATCTCCCTCCTGAGGAATCAGATTCACTCCTCGGCCTGGCTAAAGAAAGGGACCTTGCGCTGATACAGTTCCTGGCGCCCACAAGCAACGAGGATCGTATTTCATTGGTGCTGAAAAAGGCTGATGGATTTATCTATATGGTTAGCCTCACAGGAGTTACAGGATCTCGAGAAAGGGTGGGATCAGATTTAGAGCATTATGTGAGAGCTATCAAGGCGAGGACCAAATTGCCCGTTGCAGTGGGTTTTGGCATCAGCACGGCCGCCCAGGCGACCGAAATCAGCAGCTATGCCGATGGGGTGATTGTTGGGAGCGCCTTAATCGACGCTGTAAACCGGGGAGCTGACAAACCCCGAGCGGCATCCCAGATGGTAAGATCTCTAAGGAAGGCGCTTCTCATCTAGAAGTCACATTGTGTAGAACCTTCAATCCACCACCATTCTCGGATTTGACCAACAAACTCGTTCAATGGCTGCCCCCGGAGCAGATCGAGTCTCTAACAAGATTGTTGCACTTTCACCCTGGTTAAGATCTAAGGGTATTTCGATATCAGTCCAAGGTGGGCCGCTTGCGGAGTGAAAATTAATATCTGAAGGAAGAACGATGGTCCCAGACTCATCGATTAATCGAATCCGGAGCTCAGAATCACTATCTGAAAGATATGATGCTGCAAGCGAGACATCTTCGGACGCCTGCACCGGGTATTCGACTTTTACCCACCCGCCGGAATCCACAGCAATGCAGGTAGCTAATCGTTGTTCCCCAGCAGGACCGGCGACAACCTCCGTCTCAAAATCATCTGGTGAAATCACTACCTCTACACCATTGATCTCTTGAGTAACTGATATTGGCTGTTCGCGCCAGAGCAAATAGGACTTGGCGTGCTCCTGAAACCCTGGAAGAAGATTAACAAGGTTCTTACCATTCACATCGAAGAGGTAAAAATTTGAAGTTACAAACGGGTATTTTTTCAAAGTATCAATGTCTCCCCCAGTTAGGTTAGGCTTGTCGTACCAGACACCGGCTGTGGGCATGAAGTAGGATGGCGATAAGGTAAATCTATAGGCAAAAACGCGGGTCTGATCAGTGACTTCAGGAAGTATCGACTTCATCTGATCCCCTAGATCCTTGATGAGAATTGTTAGAGCCTGGGTTGATCTCTGAGAGTGATTTACTCTGTAATATTGGAAAAATATGAATGAGAAGAGTAATAATAGAACAACGCCTTGGGCAAGGTTCAGCCCCTTATATTTGGCGGGTTGGGAAGCCGAAAAATTACTGATCACTTTTTCGATGGCCACGCCAATTGTCAAAGATAAGCCAGCCCAGGCGCTGTAGAGGTGTCGTCCACCGAGGAGTTCTGGCCTGGTGGACCAGAGGACAAAATATATAAATCCCACCTGCATTCCTGCCCAAATAAGGCCTAAGCGAGCGCTCCTGGTTCCCTTTATTAAGACGATTGCCGCTAATATCAGACAGAATATTGAGGCTGTACCGAACAAAATTGAAGTGGAGCCGAGATTGCTGGTTATCTGGCCATTGGCATTCTCAATTCCAATCCATCCACTCCAAATGCGAATAAGAAATTGGCCGAGATTGATAAATTGATTCAGAAAAGAATTATCGATGGCCACTATCGAATCTGGACTCAAATTCGCATTTGCTCTCGATAGCTGCATCCAGGCATAAATAATCATTATTCCTATCGCCAATACAGCGAAGGATGTAAGCTCTATATCTGCTTTTTTTCGCTTTGGATGGCTCAACCACACAAAAATCAAGAAAATTGGCAGCAGGAAAGCTGTTTCATGAAACAAAAGAGCACCCAACCAAAATAGAAAAGTAATGACCAGATAGCGAACCCGCTGATCAGCATTTAGATAATGATTGAAAAGCACAACGGTTCCAAGCGCGAGCGCAGTTGCGGCGATGATGCCAATGCTGCTGATCCAATCGACGGCAAGATGGTGCTCCGCATTGATTGAAAATAAGCCAGCCGCCAGCAAAGCTGCCAACCGGCCCGCACCAAATCCCCGGGCAACTCGAAATAATAGAGAAATAGACACTAGATGCCAGGAGACCTGCAGGAAGTAGTATGCGGCTGGTGTTAGTCCAAATAGCTGCCGGTTAAACAAAATCCACAGATTTTGTAAAGGACGGTAATACCAATCCGTCCAATCGGGATTAAATACATTGAGGGCTCGTAAAGGCTCGCCAATCAGTTTGCGTATTCGCCACTGCTGGACAAAATCATCTCCAAGATAAGAGTCCAGATAAGATGGTAGAAAAAGGATGGCAGCAATTAGCAGGATGACTATCATCCCTGGTAATACGGCCGCTTGTAGCCACGCTGACTGATTGTTTTGGCGGGATTCACCTACCATAGGTGAATGATAACAGTATGAAGGATACCATCCCACATCGCTTTTGGAGGCAATAAATCGGAAGATGGCAAATAATTTAGTGAACGAAACAAGCCCCTATCTTCTGCAGCACGCGGATAATCCTGTTTCCTGGTACCCGTGGGGAGAAGAGCCATTAAAAAAAGCCAAAGAGGAAGATAAGCCAATCTTGCTCAGTATTGGCTATGCAGCCTGCCATTGGTGCCATGTCATGGCCCATGAGTCCTTCGAAGATCAGGAAACGGCTCAAATCATGAACGAAAACTATGTAAATATCAAGGTTGATAGGGAAGAGCGTCCTGATCTGGACAGCATTTATATGGATGCTGTTGTAGCAATGACAGGCCAGGGTGGATGGCCAATGACGGTGATCATGACGCCATCCGGTGAGCCTTTCTTTGCCGGAACTTATTTCCCTAAGAGTCCGGGCTTTGGTTTACCCAGTTTCAAACAGGTCTTAATGAGCGTGTCCGAGGCCTGGCGCTCGCGTCGAATGGAAGTTGAAGACAGCGCAAAAGATATCACTGCCCACATCGCTCGAACCATAAATATTGCGCATGGTAATGATAAATTGAATGCTGATTTGCTTGCTGAGGCGGATAGAGCTATCAGACGGGATTTCGATGAAACTAACGGCGGCTTTAGCGCTGCTCCGAAATTTCCTCAGGCAATGACGGTTGAATATCTTCTCCGAAGATACATCAATACAGGTCGATCAGAGCTCATGCAGATGGCCGAGGTAAGTTTAGAAAGGATGGCCTCGGGAGGAATCTACGATCATATAGGGGGTGGTTTTGCTCGCTACTCAACTGATAATCGCTGGTTGGTGCCACACTTCGAGAAGATGCTCTATGACAATGCCTTGTTGTCGAGAGTCTATTTACACGCATGGCAGATAACCAGAAAGGATATCTACCGGCGGGTGGTTGAAGAGACTCTCGATTGGGTATTAAGGGAGATGCGCCATAATGACGGTGGGTTCTACAGCAGCCTGGATGCGGACAGCGAGGGCGAGGAGGGAAAATTCTATGTTTGGACTCCGGGACAAATTAGGGAAATCCTCGGAGATGAGGCGGCGTTATTTAATCAGTATTATGACATTAGTGAAGGCGGGAACTGGGAAGGAAAATCTATCCCAAACGCACCAAGAGGAATCAGCGAAGTTGCGCGAAACTCCGGCCTCGATGAAGCAGATCTCTTAAAAAGGTTAGATGACAATCGTAGAATAGTATTAACTTCTCGAAACCAACGAATTTGGCCCGGACTCGACGATAAAATTTTAACCTCCTGGAATGGTCTTATGCTTGCTTCTCTGGCGGAAGCGGGGCGAGACCTGCATCGGGCTGATTATCTATCTGCGGCCACATTAAACGCTGAGTTTATGTATAACAATATGCGTCGTGAGGATGGCCGGCTTTGGCGAACGTGGAATGAAGGCTCAAGCGGAAAATATAACGCCTACTTGGAAGATTATACCTTTCTTGCAGATGGCTTAATTGCTCTTTACCAGAGCACATTTGATAGCCGATGGTATCTGTGGACAGAGGAGTTGGTAGACAGAGTCCTAGACCATTTTCAGGATCGAGACAGCGGTGGTTTTTTTGATACGTCAGACGATCATGAATCTTTGATTTATCGACCGAAGAGCTTACAGGATAATGCCGTGCCAAGCGGCAATTCCATGGCAGCCTCAACATTGCTTAAATATGGCCTGCTTACAGGCAACCCCGCCTATTTATCGGCCGGCGAAAAAGCGCTTGCAGGTATGAGGCGGCCGATGGCTGAGCAGCCCACAGCATTTGCCAATTGGTTAAGCGCAACGATCTTCTACCTGGCTGATGCCCGGGAGATTGCCATTGTTGGCGAGACGGCCAGGGAAGATACCCAACGTTTACTTCGCGAGGTCTTTCATGGCTATAATCCATTTTTGGTTGTGGCGGCCGGGGTTTTTGGAAATGGCGATCCTATCCCGCTCCTGGCTAATCGTAAAATGGTCGATGGGAAGGCCAGCGCATACATATGTCGACGATTTATATGTAGTCAACCCGTAAATGATCCAGCGGAACTTCGTGCCCAGCTTGCTGGTTAAGGCGAATCGTATCCATTGACCCGTCATCGTAGAATCCAAGTTATTATCGTCCTATTACTGCTGATTCTGATTATATTTCCACTGATTTGGCTAAGCTCGCTAAAACTCCAATATATGAGTCAGATATTCAATGTATCAGCGGCGCCAAAACGAAAAACAGCAGTCGTTTTTGGGGCCGCTGTCCTTCGTAACGGTCATCTAAGTTCAGTCCTTAGGGACCGGATGACCACAGCTATCCAGCTGTATCTTAACGGGAAAGTAGAAAACATTTTGGTAAGCGGTGACCTGACAGCTGAAGGATACGATGAACCGGGGGCAATGATGGCGTACGCTCTTGAAAGCGGTGTAGATCCCGGCGATCTTTTTGCTGACTATGGCGGCAGACGAACTTATGACACTTGCTACCGGGCTGGCAAGATATTCGAGCTTGATTCCGTCATCTTGGTGACACAAGCCTTTCACTTACCTCGAGCCTTGTTTACTTGCAACAAGTTGGGTGTAAAGGCTGTCGGTGTGTCGGCCGATCAACGTGCCTACCGGGCAGCATCCTGGTATGAAATACGTGAAACCATCGCCTCGACAGTTGCCCTGGTGGATATTATTCGTGGTCAGCAGCCAGCAGTGTTGGGGCCCCCTATGCCAATCCGTTGATTGCCTGGAACATAAAGGCTGTGTCCTACAAGGAAAAGTCTAAGATGGAAATTAATTGGAAAAATTTGCTAGCTGATTGCGTCGATTTCACCCAGCGCTTGATCCAAACGCCCAGCATGCCTTTTAAAGAGTCGGATATCGCCGACCTGGTAGCTGAGGAGATGAAGAAGCTGGGATTCGCTGAGATCTGGAAAGATGGTATCGGAAATATAAATGGAAGAATCTACGGCCGGCAAAGGTCTTTAGCTGTTTTGGTCCTAAACTGCCATCTTGACCACGTTGATCCCGGCGACCAATCATTGTGGCCCGTCCCGCCGTACTCAGGGGAGATAATTAGTGGGCGGATATTCGGACGCGGGGCCTGTGATGTCAAAGGCGCGATTGCTGTTCAGATATATTCTATGGCTGCCCTAATTAGATCGGGCGTATCGCCGAATCGCGATGTTGTTTTTTCCGGGGTAGTCCAGGAAGAGATTGGCGGCGGTGGTGCCGCATATTGGGTCAATCATCTCGACTATCCTGTGGAGCTTGTAATTCTGGGAGAGCCATCGAGCAACGGATTGTCGTTAGGGCACAGGGGTGTTTATCAGATTTGGGTTAAGTTTTCCGGCCGCTCAGCCCATGCAAGCGTTCCAGATAATCAATCTAATCCAAACTTCGCGCTCGCGACTTTTCTAAACCGTCTCAAGAAGCAGGCTGGTAATTTAAGCTCTCACCCCATTTTGGGATCTACAACTGCTGCGCCAACAGTTATCGAGGTCGATACCAAGAGCATAAATGTTACGCCTGCCTGGTCCAGGGTCCTCCTGGATTTCAGATCTGCTTCAGAAAGCCCTAAGAACCTCCAGGATTTCGTGAGAAAAATTGCGGTGAGAAGTGATCCAACGCTTCTTCCTACTATGGCTGAATCAGATGGGGGCAGCCTCAGTGCGTCAGATGAGACATTATCTGGCTATTATACCCCCCCTGAAAAGCCAATTGTAAAACGTATGAGGAATCTTGTTTCTAAAGGTACAGGACGGGAACCTGGATTATCAAGCTATCGTTTCGCAACAGATGGTCGTATATTCGCACCCCATGGCCTGACCGTTATCGGATATTCACCAGGGGAAGAGAACCTGGCGCATACCTCTCAAGAAAGCATTTCTATCGAAATGATGGCCGATGCTTTACGCGGCTATACAGCTCTGCTGAAAGATCTGTAAAGTTCAACCAAATCAATAAAAATCCGCCAATCCGGCAATTTTTTGGCGATTATCCAGCCAGGAACTTATCGATTAATCTCTCAAGTGTATGGTTAACCCACTATTGGCAGTGTGGCGACCGGCACATTGATCTCCAGGTATGAAGCGTTAACCCATCCTGCTGCCCCATTGTATGATTTAACTTGAACCCAGGAACCCGAGGCGTTTCGTCCAGTGACTGATACACTCTCGCCTTGCTGCAGGACTGTAACAACTTCAAAAGCCAACCCTGGTCCACTGCGTACGTTGAGGGCGCCGGCTTTGACAACCCCGGAAGGCTGCGGTGGGGGCGATTCGCTTACCGGTAAGGAGCTGACCGGAACCGTCGTTTGAACCAGCGATGCATTCACCCATCCAACTTGATCCTCGGCTGCTTTTACCTGGACCCAAGAGCCCGTTTTATTGCGTCCTATAAGAAGAATCCCCTGTCCTTGATCAAGAACGGTCATGATCGGATAGGCCACGCCCGGACCAGTTCGAAGGTTAACCGCGCCTGCGACTACAATTGCGGATGGTTGCTCGGGTGGTTGTGGGGGTTGAGGTAGCCCGTCGCCTACAGATATGACCGGCAGGCTCGCAATCGGAACATTAGTTTTGAGGTATGCGCCATTGACCCAGCCCTTAACGCCGTCCGCTGATTGTACAAATACCCAGGGGTCTCTTAAACTTCTGCCCCAAAGTGAAACTGTCTCGCTGCCCTGCAGAATGGTGATTACCTCAAAAGAAGTTCCTGGACCATAACGAACATTGAGAGCGCCGCTGTTAACAACGCCAACAGCTGAAGTTGGAGGTGGAAAACTCGAAACAGGCAGCGAGGCAACAGCTGTATTGGTCTGTAGATAAGAAGCATTCACCCATCCTTCAAGGCCATCACCTGCCTTAATCAAGAGCCAACTGCCGATATCGTTCCGGCCTATTAAGGCTACTGTTTCTCCTTCCTTGAGAATGCCGGCTACCTTATAGACAACTGCTGGTCCGGTCCGGACATTCAGCGCGCCAGTATTAACAATGCCAGCAGGCTGGTTTTGGATGAGGACAGACACATCTATGGGATTACCCTTAATCTGTCCGTCAAATTTTGCAGCTTGGAGTGGTGCTGTACTCATTAGAAGAATCAAAAAAGCAACTGTTCCCCAGACAACGCGACTGAGCTTCATTTAAGTCCCTCCTCGAATATTCAATTGGATTACTACGATTATCCTGCCTCTAACTTACCATAAAGTAATATAAGTGCAAGAAATAACAGGCAATGCACGGGAGTTGTTCTATGGACCTGGTTGTGGCTTAACCGAAAAAAGGCGGGATCAACGAAAGCCTCCCGGAGGTTTTGAGCCGCCGGGAGGATCATGACCAGATTTTCTCTAGGGTAGCATTGTGCCTTAGCGCCTTGTGCGAGATTTAATTATCAAGACGATTTATGATTTGCTCCCTCCCGGGACCAACGGATAAGTATGGCGCCTCAATATTCAAAGAGGCGGCAATAAAGTTAACATAATCTTGTGCTTCTATTGGTAATTTGTCGAAACGCTTGATGCTGGATATATCCTGATCCCAACCAGGCAATACCTCGTAAACTGGTTCAACAGCGCCTAAGATGGACAGATCAAGGGGGAAATCGCCGCTTTGTTTCCCATTATGCCGGTAGGAAGTACATACCAGAATCTCTTCTATGCCACTGAGTATGTCCAACTTGGTAACGGCCAGGCTGGAAAAATCATTTAACCGGTGAGCATGATTTAACATTACCAAGTCAAGCCAGCCTACTCGTCTAGGCCGGCCGGTTGTCGTACCAAATTCATCCCAGGGATTTTCACCAGTACCTCGAAGCCTATTAGCCAAATCCCCGGTAATCTCGCAAGGGAAAGGACCACTGCCCACCCGGGTTGTAAATGCCTTGGCAACCCCAATCACCCGATCGATGGATTTCACCCCGATACCAAGTCCAATTATCGCACCTCCGGACGTGGGCCATGAGCTTGTTACATAAGGATATGTTCCGTGATCTAAATCAAGAAAAGTGCCCTGGGCCCCTTCAGCCAGGATTCGTTGACCGTTATCAAGGGCATGCCAT
>PVMS01148495.1_pt1 | contig 12234 bp, 7 predicted proteins | sample 1853461 | NCBI WGS metagenome assembly PVMS01 (sample SAMN08582032, study PRJNA380276) | Marine sediment metagenome, whole genome shotgun sequencing project. | isolation source: ocean sediment barecode stripped | collected 2017
GAATTTGAAAATATTATTCATCGCAGCACCGTCATGAAGCGAGTCATTGCCAAGGCCAGGCTGATTGCACCGCGTTCGGTTCCTGTGCTCATCGAGGGAGCCTCGGGAACGGGCAAAGAGCTTTTGGCCCAGGCAATACACAATGCAAGTGTTCGAAAAGAAAAATCCTTTGTCGCCGTCAACGCGGAGCAATCCCAAACGAACTGATCGAATCAGAGTTTTTTGGTCACGAAAAAGGGGCATTTACGGGCGCGGAAAGGCAACGAATAGGCTATTTTGAAGCAGCAAATGAGGGGACATTGTTTCTGGATGAAATTGGTGAACTGCCGTTGCAGGCCCAAGTGAAGCTCTTGAGAGCATTACAGGAAAAAGAAGTTACCCGGTTGGGGGCTTCCAAACCGATACCATTTGATATCCGCGTTATTGCAGCCACGAACAAAGATCTGATAAAAGAAATTGCACAGGGTGGTTTTAGACCGGATCTTTTTTATCGTCTGGCGGTCGCTGTATTGAAGCTTCCCCCATTAATTGATCGGCCCGGTGATGTCGGCCTTCTCGTTGACCGCATTCTGGATCAGATTAATGATGAGAGCGTCAATGAACCCGGTTATAAATACAAAAAAATTTCTACTGCTGCAAAAAATCTTATGCTTCAGCATACTTGGCCGGGTAATGTCCGTGAACTTCAGAACACGCTTCGCAGGGCTGCCATCTGGTCTTCCGGCACAATCATAGATCCTGAAGATATCCGGGATGCCATCCTGCCGATGTCACCCCCGGTTGATGATGGACTTCTTGGAAAACCCCTGATAGACGGACTTAACCTTTTAGATCTTATGGAAAAACTGGCCCAGCATTATCTGAAAAGAGCCTTGGCCGAAGCCAAGGGAAATAAAACCAAAGCAGCCGAGTTGCTGGGCCTTTCGAACTACCAGACATTTACGAACTGGCTAAAAAAATATCGTGTTAAATGATATGGCACGCTTGTTGCTGTTTGTGAAGAGCGGTAGGAAAATATCTTATGGAACGAAACGAACATATAACCTGCAAGGAACTGATAGAACCAGCCCTCTCCCAAGTCGGGTGGGATTGGGAAGTGCAGTTGCGTATCGGACCGGGCCGCGTCAATCTCACTGGTGATTCCCCCGAATCGATGTATGACGAGACGCAAGCGATTATCGCCGATTATCTTCTGCGTTATCGCGGTATCCCGCTGGCCATTCTTGAAGCCAAGGCCGAATCCGGAAGTGCTGCCGACGGCATGCAGCAGGCATCCCGCTACGCACGCCGCCTGCTGATCCGGTTCTCTCTCGCCTCAAATGGGCACGACTGGATTCTCACGGATAACGAAACCGGTGACTTCGACACTTTCTCAGCGCCCCCAGCTCCCGAAGATATCATCACTCGCATGGGTGTCTCTATCGACTGGAACCGTTGGGAAGCATCATTTGCAGCAAGCTATCATGTCGATCAGGTTGCCCGCAAGACGGTCCGTCCTTACCAGGATATGGCGATTGCCCAAACCCTCTGGCACTTCGCACAGGGAAATCCCCGCGCTCTGTTGCTTATGGCCACGGGCACCGGCAAGACTTTCACGGTGTTCCAGTTGATCTGGAAAATGATGAATGGCGATGCGCTAAAACGCCAACACGTGCTATTTCTCACCGATAGAAACAGTCTCAAGGATCAGGCTTACAGAGCCTTTGCTGCATTCACGGCTGATGAACGCGTGCCCATCGACAAAGAAACCATTGCAAAAGGCCAGCATCTTGTCGGCAAAATCTTTTTTGCGAACTATCAAACCCTTGATGAGGAGTTGGATGGAAAGAAGCTCTTTGCCCATTATGACCGGGATTTCTTTGATCTCGTGGTGATCGACGAGTGTCATCGATCCGGATTCGGAGACTGGTTCGGCGTGCTGGAACATTTCAGCGGAGCGATTCAGCTCGGTCTGACAGCCACCCCGAGAGAACTTGATGAAGCCGGCCGGCCGTTGACCGATGAAGAGCAGCGTCGTGATACCTATCACTATTTTGGAGATCCCATTTACATTTACAGCCTCCGGCAAGCCATCGAAGACGGGTTCCTTGTACCCTATCTGCTCGAAGAACGCATTACGAATGTCGATGAGAACGGCTACACGAGTCCCGAAGGCAACCACTACACCACCTCGAACTTCGAGCGCGATATCCGTATGCCCGATCGCACCCGGGCCATCGCCGAAGACCTTTGGGAAATTTCGGGCAAGTACGGTCTGCGCAACGAAAAAACCATCATCTTTTGCGTGGACGACACCCATGCGTCATTCATGGCCCAGGAACTTCGCCGCCTCTCCGGTGACAATGACTATGCCGCCCGAATTACAAGGGCCGAGCGAAACAGCCACCAGCTGGAACGTAACTTCGCCGTGGTCGGCCCGAGCAAGCCGCGTGTAGCGGTCACGGTTGATCTAATGACAACCGGCTATGACGCACCTGATGTTAAGAATGTTGTCTTCGTCCGGCCACTGCGCAGCGCTATCCTTTACAAACAGATGAAGGGACGCGGTACCCGCCTTTGTGAGGACATTAACAAGCGCTACTTTACCATCTTCGACTATTCCGGCGCCAGTCAGCTTGAAGACGCCGAGTTCGACGGTCATCCTGCTAACAAGCAAAAGGGAGCTTTGCCGAAATCCAAACCCAAAAAGAAGGTCGAGGACCCAACGCCCAAGCCGGTAGGTGAGGGGGTCTCCGTTGTCATTTCGGCCACCAATCGCTACGTATGCCTTGCGGATGGACGCAAGATCCCATTTGAGGAATACACCGAGCAGTCCCGCGAATTCATCCTAAGCGTCTCCACCAAGCGTCTTGATGAATTACTGGCCATTTGGATCGACAAAAAGAGCCGCCAGGAGCTGCGTGAAGAATTGCGGGACCAAGATATCTACCCATCCGCGTTCCGCCACTACCTTGACTTACCGCATACGGACGATGTCGACATCCTTGCCAAAATCGGTTTTGAAATGGCACGCGTCCCGACGCGCCCCCAACGGGTCGACCGATTCTGGCAATTCGAAGATAACTGGTTGTTTAAGCATTTGGCAGCCGCCTCTCTCAAATCCGGCGAAATCATACCATTCCCGAAACCGGTTGCCTTAGACAAAGCCGCAGAAACTCCATCGGGATTCCAGACCGTAGACCCGGCGAAAATTCAATTCTGGCAGACCGCGTTGGATCATTATTCACTTTTCGGTATTGACGATCTGGAACAGGCCCGCACTTATGGCGCGCCGCAGTTTGTTGAGCAGTTCGGCAGTTTTCAGACGTTGACCCGCCGCTATGGCGGCGCACCGCTGTTAAAATCGGATTTAGAGGCCGTAAAGCAACATCTTTATATCCCGATGACGGCTTAAAATACGAAAGGCATTAACGCATGCGTAAAAACAATGATCACCGCAGGCAGGAAGTTCAGCAGATCGTCAAGAACGCCTGCGACCAGCTCAACCAGGAGGGCGTGGACGCCCGCAACTATGTCGAGCAACTGGCCTGGCTTTTTTTTCTGAAAGCCTTTGACGAGGCTGAAACGCGCCATGAAGAAGAGGCCGCCTTTGATGACGCGCCCTACGAGCGCCGTCTTGCCGGCGAGTACGCCTGGCCAAGTTGGGCAAGAAACACCGATCATCCAGACCGGATGCTGGAATTCGTGCAGGGCAAGCTCTGGACCAAGCTCACCAGTCCCGACCCAAAGAAGGGCCTGGGAGATGACATGTTGGCCCAGCGTTTTCGACGCATTTTCGACAATGTGCGCAACTACTGCCGCCGAGGCGCGTCTTTCGCCAAAGTCGTTCAACAGGTGGACAAACTGCATTTCTCCGACGAAACCGATGTCATCGTTCTTTCGGAGATTTATGAAGATCTCCTCAAGCGCGTGGCTGCCGACTCCGCCGGATATGCGGGCGAGTTCTACACCCAGCGACACATCATCCGTGCCATGGTCGAGGTTGTACAGCCAAAATCGGGCGACCGCGTTTACGACCCCTGTTTCGGCACGGCGGGTTTCCTCGGCGAGGCCGCCGACTTCATCCGTGAAAGTGCCAACCTCAGCGGCAAGCAGCTTGACAAACTCCAGCGCCACGCTTTCTACGGTATAGAAAACAAGCCGCTTACCTATTTGCTGGGCACCATGAACATGATCCTGCACGGCATCGAGGGCGCCAACCTGGAGCTGGCCAACACACTGGAGCTTCACAGCTCGAACGTGCCCGAAAAGGACAAGTACAGCGTCATCCTCTCCAATCCGCCCTATGGCGGAAAAATGGCCCAGACCCTGCAGAACAACTTCCGCGTCAAGTCGAGCGCCACCGAATGCCTGTTTGTCCAGCACATCATGGCCAACCTTGCCAGGGGCGGGCACGCGGGCGTGGTCATTCCAGAGGGCGTGCTCTTCCGGGGCGGCCCGGACCAGAAAGTCCGCCAGGAACTGCTGGAGAATTTCAACGTCCACACCATTCTTTCGCTGCCGGCGGGTTGTTTCCTGCCTTACACGGGCGTCAAGACAAATGTCATTTTCTTTGATCGCCCGAAAACGCAGCCCAAGAGTGGCCAAATGGCCACCAAGAGCGTCTGGTTCTACGAACTGACCAACGACGGCTTTGAATTGAAACAGACCCGCAAACCCATTGAGGGCAGCCAGATTCCAGACTTTCTGAAAAAGTGGAAGAAACGGGCCAAAGGCGAGAACTCTTGGACGATTCCGGTCAAGGAGATCATCGAGCGCGACTACGACCTGACAGCCAAGAACCCCAACCGCAAGGACGATTACGACCACCGCCCGGCGCTGGAGTTGGTGCAGTCCATCAAGGCCAAGGAAAAGCGGATTATGGACCTGCTGGGTGAGTTGGAAGGCATGCTGGAGGGCAAATGACAACTTGGCCAACGATAAAGCTTGGCGACGCAACCCGTAGGATAGGCGGAGGAACGCCGTCACGCAAAGAGCCTTCATATTGGGGAGGCGATCTACCTTGGTTTACAGTCGCCGACCTCTTGGACATTGATGATATTCAGGAACTTACGACCAGTCGCGAGTGCATTACAAAAAAAGGTCTAAAGAAAAGCGCAGCCAAGCTGGTCCCTGCCGGGGCTATCGTATTTTCGAACAGGGTTGTGGTTGGCAAAGTAGGAATTTCCAGAAATAAATTGGTCACCAATCAGGATTTCTCATCATTTGTGCCTATCAATAGCATTGACACCGAGTTTTTGGCTTACTTCCTGATCAAGGTGAAAGCCGATCTTCGCGGGAAACAGCGCGGAGCAACTATAAAGGGAGTAACAACAAGAGTTCTCGATTCTGTCGATGTTCCGCATCCGTCTCTCACCGAGCAACGCCGCATCGTTGCCCGCATCAAGGAGTGCATGGAACGGGTAGACGAAATTGATGGCCTACGCGGCGAGGTTGTTGAGGAGGCTGAAAACCTCGCTCCATCACTCTATGCAACAATGGAGAATAGTAAACAATGGCCAAGGATGGTTGTCGGAGAACTTGTAACGAAGACACGAAACGGTAAGTCAATCCGGCAAGACAACGAAAATTCTACCGGTCACGTACTTTCCTTGAGCGCGGTTCATGACGTTACTCTCAATTTGAGTGAGCTAAAACCGATTATCCTCCCTGATAAAATTGCCGCCAGATACAAAATTTCTATGGATGATGTATTCGTGTCGAGATCAAATACACGAGAATTAGTGGGGCTCGCCTCAGTAGCGACTGAATCACCAGAGCGTGTTATTTATCCCGATTTGCTGATTAAGCTCGATCCCAAGAAAAATATTATTCGTTCACGGTTTCTTGCTTACGCTCTTCGTACCCCTGAGAGTCGTAAGCAGATTAAAAATCGTGCGTTCGGCACAAGCCAAAGCATGGTCAAGATATCAGGACAACGGCTTAAAGAGGTCGAGATTCCAGTTCCTCCGCTGAAAGAACAGGATGCTCTAATTGATAGATTTGATGAACTACACGATTTAACATCTAGTCTTATTAGTGATCTTCGGTTTCTTAATTCGTCTATATTAAGGCAATCCATCCTCCGAAAAGCCTTTTCAGGAGAGCTATGATGCATCGTAGCAAAATGCCGGATAACTTCAGAATGAATGTGAGCATCACGCCCCAGGAGGATCATCGGTATGGCTGAACAAAATAACAAACTTACCCCACGGCCTCCCGGCGGGCAATTCCTGGTTTACGAAGCCGAAGATGGCGAAATCAAGATCGATGTCCGACTGGAAGACAAGACGGTCTGGCTGACTCAACCCCTGATGGCCGATCTGTTTCAGACGACTCAACAAAACATAAGCCAGCATATTTTAAGCATTTACGACGAAGGCGAGTTGGAGCGGGAAGCAACTCACAAGAAATTCTTGTCAGTTCGTCAGGAGGGCGCGCGGGCTGTTAAGCGTCGTCTCGAATTCTATAATCTCGACATGATTATCTCGGAATCCCGTAAATCCATCTCCGATTTTGACAAAACGATCAGTAAGATCGAACAAAAGAAAAAACGGGCAAGTGAAAAGGAGTGATGACACCGATGGCAGAAACAAGGTCACAATCCCAAATCTGGTCGGTGCTCGATCATCTTCGGAACGAGTTACCCGCCCATGATATGCCTGTGCCTTTGGCCGCGCTTCTTTACCTCCGTTGGGCCGATTTCCAGGAAGCCGAGCAGGAGGCCATCGCCGCATTTGACGATACTGATTACAGGCCTGTATTGCCCTCTTCGCTGCATTGGCGGTCATGGCACCTTCTTCCACCGAATGACCTTAAGACGTTTTTTTCGGACCGTCTTCCGCACGCGTTGGACCAACTGAACAATTCTCGCCATATCTCGCTGGCGACCCACCTGCACCGCATCGCTTCAGCGATCAAGAACTTGGGGCGACTAACCCCTCGCACCTTAGGTTCACTAATACATTGGCTGGCGGACCAGCCTTTCGAGACACCCAGAGACCGCCGTGCGCTGCTTAAAGATTTCGATAAGCTGCTTCTTCTATCGATTAAAGGGCGAGAAGGAGGGATTAGACCATACTTAATTCCACACAACATAGCAGCGCTTGTGGCAGCAATAGCTGCCCCTGAAGCGGGAGAACGCATTTATGATCCATGCTTCGGTTCCGCGGGGTTGCTCACAGCAGCCTGCGATAATTTACTGCTTAAGGACTCAAGCCAGTTCAGCCGCAGCGGTTTCACTACACTCGATATATCCGGCGTCGAAATCAACCTCGATGCTTACATCGTCGGTTTGACACGCCTGACGCTGGCTGGAGTCGATGATCCGCAAATCGAACTGGGAAATAGTCTGGAGCGCATGCCCTCAAATAATCCTCAGCGGGATGGTTTCGATGTGGTTCTGGCCAATCCACCCTGGGGCTGGAAGGCTCAGCGTTCCAAGGAGGACCGGTGGGGGCTTCAGCATTTTTCATTTTTTACGAGTGAGGGCTCCGGGCTCTTTGTCCAGCACGCAATACAGCAGCTGAGACCAAATGGTCGAGCTGTCATTGTCGTTCCGGAGGGACTTTTATTTCGAGGTGGTGCCGATCAGCAGCTCCGTCGGTTCCTGATAAAGAACCACAGCGTTGAAGCTGTTATATCCCTTCCTGAAACTACTTTCTTGCCTTACTCTGCGATAAAATCAAACATCCTTGTGCTTCGCCGTGGTGGCTCTACAAAGCGCATCCGAATGATTGATGCTAAGCTGTTCTTCGAAAAAAGCAGAGGCGGGCAAACCGCCACGGTCCGCCATGCGATGGCCGAAGAACTGGCTGGTTGGCTGCGAAGTAACAGGCCGGGAAAGTACTATTGGGATATCGACTCTGACACACTATCTGAGATTGACTGGGATTTCACGCCTAAGCGTCGCGACCAAAGCGATCTTACAGGCATTCTCAACGCATTTCGTTCCGAAATCGACGTTATTCCCTTGAAGGAGTGTGGTCATATCCTTGCCGGGAGGGCTATCAAATCCTCGAATCTGGTCGATACCCCGGAGGGTGATTCTCCGATTCCTTACGTCCGGATTAAAGATGTGCAGCGAGGCCAAGCTACGAAGGGCTCATCATGGCTATCCCGAGATGCAGTAACTTCTGTTGATGCTCGATGGAAGCTTCGCGCCGGTGATGTGCTGCTTTCGAAATCGGGCACCATAGGAAAAGTAGGTGTCGTCCGAAACGGTGCCGTAGGCGCGTTGGCTGCCAGTGGGTTATATGTTTTGCGACCCGACCAGAATCGTCTGGACCCGCACTTTTTAACTGCCTACCTTAACAGCAGCGAATGCCGAGTCTGGCTTGAAGACAAGGGGCGTGGAACTACAATACGGCATCTTTCCAGGAGAGTTCTTGATGAGATACCCGTGCCGCTACCTCCCTTGCAGGTTCAGCATCGCGTTGCGGCCCAATATCGAGAACTTGGCACGGACGCGCTTGATCTTCTGGCGCTACTTCTATCAGGGACTGAGAAAGATCCGATAACTAAGTGGGTTAACACTGCATGGCAAAAACTTGCAGTCGAATGGAAAACCAAATCGGAAAAAACTGATTTTTCTGTTATCGAACGCCTTGTGTCAGAACTGAACAGCATTAGGAACGAGGAGGCACACCGTTCTTGGAGTAACAGCCCTCTGCATGAATGGGTTCTTTCATTCAATGATGCGTTGGCACCACTGAGTGAGGTAAGCAAGATACCCTCAGGGTCTGCATTGCTGAGCTTGCTTAACGAGTCTTATCATCGGACAATGGAGGCTGATAAGGAAATCAGAGACGATATTCCAATCGCGCCCCAAGCTCGCGAGCTCACTCGTCATATATCCGATTGGTTAAAACAGGCAAGAAAAAACCTCTATAGTGATACAAAGATTACCTTTTCGGCTGAAAAATCCACGATTCGCTCTGGGGAGATGACTGAGATTCTAATAGAGGTTCATAATCAAGGGGCACTACCACTGCGTAATTTCAAGATCACTACCGAACCGGATTGGGGTCGCAACGAGATATCGTTTCTTCCGGAAAAAAAGAGAACCACTATCCAGGTTTCAGGTATAGCCCCAAAAATTACGGGGAGCTTCACCTTGCACCTGAGTTGGTCTGCGTTGACGCTCGATGGGAAAAGAATCAATGGCGAACGCGAAATCGCATTTAACATGGTCGGTGAGGTAGAGGGTCTCGCTGAGAAGCTCGATTCCCTTGACGGCAGCCCATATGTCTGCGGTGATCCGGTTCGCCCTGAAAGAAGCGACGTGTTTTTCGGTCGCGAGGACCTGTTGGAACAGATCCGCCGGCAAATAATTCAGAGCGGAAACGTAGTCCTGCTTGAAGGTAACCGGCGATCAGGAAAGTCTTCAGTTTTATGGCATTTGGAAGGTGTGAACGCCGTTCCGGGTTGGTTAGGGGTCTATTGTAGTTTGCAGGGCGCGGAGGGCAGTAAGGATGGTGTGGGTGTATCTACCGTTGAAGTCTTCCGAGAAATGGCTATTTGCATAGCGAAAAGTCTTCAGAATTTAGGGGGCGAAACACCTTTGCCTGATGGCAGTGCCTTGCCCGGGGGGCAAAGACTTGGAATCGCTAAAGCCTGTCGCGGAGGCATCAGCGAAGAATCCCCATTCTCCGATTTCCGTGATTACGTCGAGATCACTTTGGAGAGACTTGGAGAGTATGACCTGAATTTGCTGATTATGCTGGATGAGTTTGATAAGCTTCAAGAAGGGATTGACAGCGGCGTTACTTCACCACAGGTCCCGGAAAACATCCGCTTCCTTGTTCAGACCTATCCGCGATTTTCGGCTATTCTGACGGGTTCGCGCCGTTTAAAACGATTAAGAGAAGAGTACTGGTCGGCACTATACGGACTTGGTACACGTTTTGGGGTAACATCTCTACCAGAAGAACCTGCCCGACTTCTTGTTACCGAACCTGTGAAAGGATATCTCACCTTCGCGAGAGAGGCAGCCAACCGGGCAATCTACCTTACTGCTGGCCAACCTTATCTTTTGCAGTGCTTGTGTAACCGCATATTTGACATTGCCGCCCAGTTGAAAACGCATTCGGTGACGCTCGACCTTGTGGATCAAGCGAGCGACGCACTCGTCGAGGACAACGAACACTTTGCCAGCCTGTGGGACTATGCTTGGTCCGATCAGCGTCGGTTTATCCTTTATCTATGTCATAAAGAGGTCTCCGGCCCAGATTCTCTCCGCTTGGGCGTCATTCAAGAACGACTCATCACTTACGGAATCGAAGTAGATGATGACTCACTGATCACCGATTTGGAATTCCTGAGAGAACTCGAACTCATCGATCTCGTTGGCGATGCCAGCGGAGGTCACTATATCTTGTCCATCCCGTTGATGGGAACTTGGATTGAAAGACAACAAGATTTTGAAGCAGTGCTAAGCAAAGCAAGATCAGAAACGGAGGATCAGTATGATTGATAAAAGGTTTCCCATAATGGGCACCGAGATACCTCCAATGCTCGGTCGAACTAAGATCATGGAACGGTTATCAAGAGACCTAACCAAGAGAACGCCAAGTCACCTTTCAGTGGTCGGATCACGATTTGCTGGTAAAAGTGTGTTGCTGAGAGCGCTGGAACTGCAGATGCGTAACGAGGGATCACCATACTGTGCCGTCATCCGGTGGGACCTGGGGCACCAGACTCCAAGATCCGACGATGAATTCATTAGGCTTCTTTGCCGGCAATTGGGCAACGGTTTAAAAGATGCCGGCAACGAATACGGCGATCATCTGCTGGACGCAACTGAAGGCGAATACGGTGAAATCTGTGAAGTCATCGATGTCCTTCACGGCGAGGGCCGAAAAGTTCTAATGCTATGGGATGGCTTTGACAAACCACTGAGCAGCGGCATGCTTACTCGGAACCTATGGGACAACCTTCTTGAACTATGTCGCAAACCAAGTTTTCGTTTAGTTACGAGCACGCGCAAGGAGCTGCATCAACTGATAAGGGACGAGAAATCGGTAACGAGCGACTTTTGGGGTGTCTTCGAAGGAATCATCCGCGTTGGAGTGTTCGATGATGTTGACATAGATGATGTTTTAGATGAACTGCTTGACTTTGAATTCCAACGTGGAGCAAAAACCGAACTGATCAACTGGTCGGCAGGATTCCCACCATTCCTGTTTACGGTGCTAAACCAAATCGTTGCTCAATATAAAAGCGGTAAAGTTGACAATGCCATGGTAAATCAGGCAGCGCTCACTTCACGTGAGAAATTGTCTGCAATGCTAACCACGCTTTGGGAGGACTGCCCAGCAAAAGCCCAGGACTTATATACGATTCTTGCAGAACGCCGCGAACTCCCTATTGTCGGGACAGGCAGAGAGGAGCGCATGGCTCTTGTGGAGAAGGGGTTTGCTGAGGAATCAGGCAATAAACTTCTGGCTACATGCCGGTTGCTTCAAGAGCACATCAAAGGGGCAGGCCCGGATGCTGGGAGTATGGCCCGCCTATTTGGGTCATGGGAAGACTATTGCCACAATATCCGTAGCTTACTCGAAAGACGCCTAGCACATATTTCACGCTTCGATGACAGGTTGTATCGCTATGTCGAACTATCAGTCACCCTCATTCCGAATGATCCCGAACTATCTCTAAACAACTTGACGAGCATTGAGGAACGCGCTCTCGATCTGATTTGGCAGCGGGAGTTTGGAAGCGATCGAAAAATACTACCGGAAATAATCGCTTACTGGACGACCAGCCCACGCGATCGCAACAAGTTCATAAAGCAGATGATGGAAAACAATGTATGGGGGGTCCCCTCTGACAGAGGCCCGCAGATAGGTCTCTTGCAGCTGCTTACAGGTAGCATGTTCGGCTTTGAGTCGAAAACCAGGATCACGTCAAAAGATACCTACGCTCTTATCAACGCCATTCACTGCTACCGCAACCGGACTGAGCACGCCGACGGCCAGGGCGTTCAGGTGGGTATTGCCGTTGCAGCCATATTGACATGTCTGGAGCTACTGGCGTGTCTGGATCAAGAAATGGAGGGGTAACGGATGTCTGTCTCCTACATCCCTGAGACGGTAAAAATACATCTTTGGGGGAAAGCCGGTGGTCGATGCCAATACGAGGGTTGTCAAAAGCTCTGTGGCTTGACGAACTGACCAAAGTTGAGTTCAATTATGAGGGATAAATGTCTCCCTTCGTGCAGACTGGTGAGCCTTTCTTTGTAACCGGCCGATAAGC
>PVMS01139960.1_pt1 | contig 12233 bp, 11 predicted proteins | sample 1853461 | NCBI WGS metagenome assembly PVMS01 (sample SAMN08582032, study PRJNA380276) | Marine sediment metagenome, whole genome shotgun sequencing project. | isolation source: ocean sediment barecode stripped | collected 2017
CAGGCGCCCGAATTGCCATTTGGCGGTGTTGATGAACTGCTTCCCGGGCTCGTTCACCGCCGTGTCATCGAGCACGACCGTGATTTCGATCACGATCTGTGTCTCTTTCGGAATGATCGGATCGATATCGAAGGTGAGCACGCCGCCCACGTTGGAGAAGGTATGTGATACCGGAGCGCCGCCGTCCAGCCAGTAGGCCTGATGGCTCAAATAGCTGAGATCCACGCCCGTTGCATTGAGGTCGTCCGTGATCACCACGCTGTGCAGGTCGTTGGGAGAACCACTGAAGTCGATGACGGTTCCGTCCGCGGGATCGAACAACACCGGGATCGTGAGCTTGTAGCTGAAGGGCACGGCGATGGAAGCGGCGACCTGACCCTCGGGATTCTTCTTGTCGATCTTCTCTACGGGTATCAGGAGATTCTGGCAGTTGTCGTGGATCTTGGTCGACGAGCCGTTGGTGAACCAGATCTTGTGGTCGGCAACCGAGTTGCACGACATATTGCCGGTGTGCACGACGTTGTCGAAGACCGCGAGCCATTCGTCGTTCGGGCTGGGTTGGAAGAAGCTGAAATTGGTGGTCAGCGGATTGGATGCCGGAAAATTCCGGATCGTGCAATTCATGTCGATCTGGATCTGGGAGGGAGGATTCGGATCGACGAATCCATCGAGCACACCGCCGAAGTCGGAGCAGTTTTCCGCGTTTGCGGAGACGGCGAAGAGCGAGAGCAGTGCGCAGATGAACAACCGGATTCCCGTCCGACTGCCAGCTACTCTTCTCAACGTCGTAGTCACCGAGATCATGAACTCACTCGTCCTTCTCGCGCACATTCGACCCAAGCACTCGAGCTCGAGACCGGCGAGATCCGAAACTCGAATCGCGTGATGCGATCGATCGAATTCGCGCCGATCGACGCTCGAGCAATCAGCTCACATTGGGCCATGATCGATCCGCGCCTCCGATTTCACGATCACGTGATCGAGGCGTAGGGCCCGATCAAGGATCTGGATTCGGGCGGTCCCGCTGTCATTGAGCCGAGTGGCTCTTTAGACCGGTGACTTTGCGTCGCCACCTTTCGGTGGTTTTGCCACTATCTTCATCTCGAGCGCCGGGTGCGCTCGCCTTCAGGCCCCTTCACGGGCCGGTAGAATCTCCGTTGACATCACGTCGCCATCACGCGGCCGGCAGGAAATCGATCGGGTAGAGGATCGTGATCGCCGGTATCCCGTCCTTGGCGCCGAAGTCGAAGGTCTTCACTCGATCGACCACCTGAGTTGCGAGTGCCGGCGCCTTCATGCCCGAGCTGTGCACCTCGCAGAACGAGACGCTGCCGTCAGGCTCGATCGTCATGCGCAGCACGATCTGCCCCTGCAACGTGGGGTTTCGTCGCAGCGCGCGGTTGTAGAGGCGATAGAGCGAGGCCTTGTGGCGGTCGAAGACGATCTGGATCTCTTCGTCCGTCCGTGACGAGCCGGGACCACCGGAAAGCGGCCGGCCGGGGCCGCCGCCGACCGCGCCGATCGCCCTCGTGGCACGCGCGACCTGCACACCCTCGATGCCCTGCCCGCCGCCACCACCGACATCGCGACTCAGCGCCGCGAGATCGATGCCGCCACTCGAACCGGGGCCGTTCGTGGTGACGAGCGAACGCGTCGCCCGTCCGGTCGCAAGCTCACCCTCGCGTGATATTCGCGCCCGCGAGCCGAGCTTGTCGGACGGCGCGCTGTCGGCGAGATTCGAGAACTGCTTGCGAAACGCGAGGATTCCCTTTGCGCCGGCGCCGGGCTTCGGCGGTTGCTCGGTGGCAGCCGGCACGTGGGTCGACTCTTCGGCGAGTAGCTGTTGCTCTTCGATAGGCTCGGGCAGCCTCTCCTGCACCGGTGGCGGCGGCGGCGGTGCGACCCGCTCTTCGATCAGACGCGTCAAGCGAGCCGGCACCTCGATCACTTCCCAGCTCTCCACCAGGGGCAGCGGAATCCACGGGAACAACACGCCGAGCAGCAGCGAGAGTAGCAGCGCAATCGACAGCACCCGGCGGAAGCGCCGATCGTCCTCCCGGTCGCGCGTCCATGCCATGACGGTCTGACGATCCGGAAAGAGCACAGCCTCGCGCTCGACGACCCACTCGAGCTTGCGCTCCTCTTCCGCGCGTTTCAGCTCGTAGAGATCGTCCGAGATGTACTCACCGTTGTCTTCCTCGTCTCGAATCTTCGCGAGCAAGGCCTGGCGACCGGCCTCGACCTGGCTCAGCTGCAGCTGGAAGTCGTCGACACGCCGGCGCACCACGCCGATGTGGGCCTGACCGGCATCGATGCCCGCCAAGCCGTTCCAGAACAGCTCGGCCGCCTCACCTTCAGCGAGTTTCTCGAGCCCGCCGCACACGTCGTGCAAGAGCGCATAGTGCCGGCGCTCGACTTCGAGACCTTCGAACTCGGCATCGATCCCGTGGAGATCGCGTGCGAGGGCATCGAGCCGCTTGCGCGACTCTTCGAGTCCGACGTGTAGAATGGATTCGTCCTGGTAGTTCGCGTTGTTCACGATATGCACCTGGTCCTACAGCGTCCGGGGCGGTTGCTCGCGATAAGCGGTTTGGGCGGCCTTCTGCAGCACCGCGAGCGAAATGCGTCCATATCCCTCGGAGGTGCAGGTCGACATCACCTTCTTCACCACCCGAAAGGGCACCGACTTGTCGGCGAGGATCGTGACCTCCTGGCTCTCGATCGCCTGCTTCGCGTGGATCCCGATCGAGCTCCGACCCACCTCGGCGAGACGCGCGCCGATCGGCGCCACGTTCTGCCCCTTCATGGTCAGGATGTCGGCAGTGGCCACCACGGCCTTGCCCTGCACCGTGACCTGGTCGGGACTGATGAAGATCACGACCGTCTCGCGCGGCTTGTCCTCCACCACGGAGGCGGCCAGCGTGATTTGCTTGGGCGTCTCGAGCACCTCGGTCGAAGCCGAGTTCACGAGCAGGAAGAAGACCAGGATCGTGAATACGTCCATCAGCGACGTGAGGTTCATTCGTGTCACCACCTGGCGGTTCCGCGACATGCGCTTCATCCGGCGTGAATTCTTCACGGTGCGTCTCCAATCGAGATGTCGCTGAACAGCGCCATGCGTGCGAACTCGGGCTGCACCGCCCCGCTCTGACCTGTTTCGGTCTGCTCTGCATCGACGTGGACCTCGACGGGGAGATCCGCACTCCTCACGACATCCATCACCTGGATGAGGTGGTCGTACTCGATATCCGGCTCGAGCAGCACGGAAGCGCCGTCGTGACCTGGGTGCTGGCGCTTCAGCGCGACCACCTCTTCGGACAGCGTGTCGAGGTCGTAGATCCCGTCGACATTCGGGATGTTGGCGATCAAGGCTTCGTTTCGGGTGAGTTCGAGACCGCCGTCGCGAACGATCACTTCGATCCGCAAGCTCGGCTCGGTCGCCGCGGGCCCGCCCGCCGTGCTCGGCAGGCTGAGCTCGACGACGGTGATCCGCGAGAACACGGCCGTGATCAATAGGAACGGCACCAGAACCACCATCAGATTCAGGAAGGTGGTCATGTCGAGATCGGCCTGTTCGGCACCGCGCCGTCGGTAGTGGTGTCGTCGCCGCATGCGACTAGGCCTCGCTCTCGATCTGGCGTCGGGCCTTCGACGAAATCACGCTCAGCGCCTTCACCGACGCCATTTCGAGGCTGTCGATGATCTGACCGGTCTTGGCGGTCAGCACGGAGCTCGTCACCAGCAGCGGGATCGCCACCATCAGACCGAACGCAGTCGTGTTCATCGCGACCGAGATGCTGGCCGACAGCAGATCGGCCTTCTCGGCGGGATTCGCGTTGGCCACCGCGGTGAACGCCGAAATCAGGCCCATGATCGTGCCCAACAGCCCGAGCAGGGTCGCGATGCTCGAGGCCAGCGCCACGTACGGCGTGCGCTTCTCGAGCTGCGGGATGATTTCCATCATGCCCTCTTCCATCGCGATCTCGATGTCCTCTCGTCGACGCACCGCCCCCTGACGCGCCAGCCCCAGCTCGAGCAGCTGCGAGATCGTCGAATCGTCGTTGTTCGTCATCTCGCGGGCATCATCGAAATTGCCGTCGATCAGTGCCGGCTGGACCTTCGCCCAGGCCCCCTGGTTCTTGGCGCTGACACGCGTGAGCGTGACGTAGCGCTCGATCGCAATCGCAGCACCCACTGCGAAGACGATCAGGATCGGATACATGAACGGGCCTCCCGTCACGAAGAACCCGACGATCGAGTAAATCAAGTCCATGGCTGTGTTCTCCTAATTTCAAACATTGTTCGAGTCATTCGTCCCCGCCGGATCGAATCCGGTAGTAATCGAGCCCGCGCTGGAATACGTCGCGATCCACGGGCTGCCGTCCGTCGTCGAGCGCACGCGAGACTTCGAGCGTGTCTCCCAGTTCGGAGCTCTTCCACGGCACGATCACGAGCGATTTCGGCGCGTCGTCGTTGCCGACGATCGACATGCCCGAGAGGACCTTGTCTCCGTCGTCTTCGGGTGATTCTCCGACGGCAACTCCAGCAAGAAGGAGCTGCGCCAGCAGGATCGTTGCGTGAAGGAGATTCTTCATCGTCTCTAACTCCCTCCCGTCGGCGTCTTCGCCGCTCGGCTCTGCAGATCGGCGATCCACATGGCGACGGTCTCGTCTTCCGGAAAGGCCTGCACATAACGCTGGTAGTGTTCGAGGGCGCAGGCTGAATCGGCGAGGAAGAGGTCGCACAGAATCGCGAGATTGCGCCTCGCAAAGTGGAAGTCGGGTGCCACTGCGAGCGCCTGCTCGTAGCTCGCTCGGGCTTCTTCGAAGCGTCCCTGTCGACGCAGGACCATGCCGAGTTCGTTATGAGCGACCGGGTGGCGCGGGCTCAGCTCCAGCGCGCGCTCGATGCTCGCCTCGGCGCTTTCCCAGTCTTCGATGCGGCGATAGGCGATGCCGAGGTTGATGTGTGCGGAAGCGAGTTGCGGTGCCTTCTCCGTCACCTCGAGCAGCCTCTCGATGCCGCGCTCGTACTCCGCCTGCTCGATCAGCCGCAGCGCCGCCTCGAAGTCGCTACGCACGCCGACGCCCACCCGCACTTTCTGCGTGATCGTGAAGCCGCCGTCCGAGGCGTGCTCGATCCGCGACGGGGCCGGTCCCTTCGAGTTCACACACGCCGAGGCCAGACTCAGTGTCGCCAGCATCGCCAGCGCGACGCGCGTGTATTCGGACGGTCTGTTACGAATGCGCATGGCCTAGTTCTCCGCCACGACGGAAGCGTCACGGACTTCGAGCCGGTGCACCGTCGCGGGCTCGGGGTCGCTCGGGAGTTCGGGAACGACCGCCGGCTCGGGATCGGTCGAGTCGCTCGCAGGTTCGCCCGCGTCGGCGACCGGCGGTTTCGGTGCCTGGTAGGCATAACGATCGATCGAAGCGATCAGCCCGCTGCTTTCCTCGAACTTCGCGTAGCGACCGGGCATCAATTCACCGAGCTGGGCGAGGCTCTTCTCGACCCAGCGGTTGTAGACACCCGCGTTCATCAGTTCCAGGTTCTTCTCGTGCACTTCGATGGCCTTCTCCTCGAAGGGGAAGGCCTCTTCCTCGAGAACCAACTCGTAATCGAGCCGCTCGGACTCGGCGAGGTCGCTCGGGCGTTCCGATACGAGCAGCGCCTGGCTGAAGTCGCGATAGGTCTCGGCCATGTAGAAGGTGGCGGCGGCCGTCACCTCGCCGACCTCGTAGTCGATCAGGCGTCCGAAGGCAGAGAGCGCCGCAGCCATCAACCGCTTCTTCTCCGCCAGACTCTTCTCGAAGGGTTGGACGAGTCGGACTGCGGCGAAGCGATCGTGGTACCCCTCGGTGAGCACGAGCGCCGAGCGGGCCGCGAGATAGCGGATGCGGTCGCTGCGTCCTGAGCCGGCGGCGCGGTCGGCATCGACGATCCAGCGCAGCTGCGCGAGTCGGCTCTCGGAGTCACCCAGCGCATCGTGAAGGACCGCGATCTTGAAGCGTGTTTCCACCGCGAGCTCGAGCGGCTCGGGATAGCGCTCGACGTAACCCTGATAGACGGCGATCGCGCGCTCCGGAATCTCGGCGGACTCATACAACTCGCCCGCCACGAGCAATGCCTCGCGTCGCGCTTCTTCGTCCTCGGCCGCGGCCGCGATTCGCTCGTACTCGACGGCGGCGCGTTCCAGCTCACCCTGCTGCCGGTGCAGGTTCGCGAGCTGCTTGGTCGCCTCGCCTTGAAGCGCGTGATCGGGATGGGCCTCGCGGAACGCGTCGAGCACCGCCACTGCTTCATCCCAGGCCTCGAGGCGCATCAGCGCTGCGCCTGCGTCGAACTCGGCTGCGGGGCGAATCTCCGAGTCGGGTGCCACTTGCGCGATGCGCAGGAAGTGGTCGGCCGCCGCGCGATGGTCCTCGGCTTCGCTCGCCAGCTCGGCCTGCTGGTAGATCGAAGCCGCCAGATTCTCGAACAGTGCCTGCCGCGACTCGTCGTCGTCGGCCGTCATTTCGAGAACACGCGAGTACGCCAGCTCGGCCTCGGAATAGTCGTCGAGGCCGAAGGCCGAGTGCGCGATCGCGAGCCACGCCGAGCGCAGGATCGCTGCGTCCGCCTCGGGGTAGGCCGCGAGGAGATTGCGGCCGGTCTCGATCGCCGACTCGTAACGTTCCATCTCGTAGAGATCGTCGACCGCGGCGCCGAGTACGACGGCCGCGTGCTCGTGTGACGGGAAGGCATCGACGAAACGCAGCGTGCTCGCTACCGCAGCCTCGCGAACGCCCTCGTGCTCCTCACCCGAGACGTGCTCCTGGTGCTGGCGGTGCGCGAAGATCGCCGCGTAGCCTGCCTCCGAGGCCTGCTCGTGTGCCGGGTAGTCGTAGGCCGTGCGCTCGTACTCACGCGCCGCTTCGCCGAAGTTCTCGTGCTCGAGCAGCAGACCGGCGAGTTGGTTGTTGATGACCGGCGCTTCGCCGTCCGCAGCAAAAGAGGCCAGGAAGGCGCGGTACCAATGTCGTGCCTCGGCAAAGCTCGCCTCCGCCGCTTCGGCCTGCTCCGGATCCTGGTAGGCCGCGTGGTAGTGATTTGCGAGATCGCGCAGGTTGCCCTTGAGGTAGGCCACGACCTCGGGCGCTTCCTGGACCGGGAAATGCTGCCAATAGTCGGCGCCGAGGCTGTAGCGCGCCGCGAAGTCCTTCTTCGAAGCAAGTACGAGCTTCGGGAAGCGGCCGGCCTCGTAGATCTCGACCACGCGTATGCCGAAATGCGGCGCGGAGCGGTGATGTGGATGGAGCGCGACGAAAGCCTCGTAGGAGCCTGCGGCATCCTGGTAGCGGAGCTTCTCGAAGTAGAACTCGCCCAGGTGGCGGTAGACGCGATCTTCGTAGCTGCGGTTGCCGTTCGCGACGAAGTACGCCGTAATGGCATCCGGACCTCCGATGATCGAGAAGCTCAGGCTCACGACGCGGAAGGCGTCGGCGATTCGCCGGCTCGCGTCCTCGTCGGCCGACTGGTCGAAGTCGTAACCGGTCGAGACCTTGTAATCGAGCAACTCGACGTACTGGTTCAGTGCCTCTTCGTGCATGTCCTGCTTGTAGAGCGCCCAACCCAGCTTGTAGAGCGCCAGCTCGTAGAAGTCCGAGACGGGGCCGCGCACGGTGATCGCGCCGTACGCTTCCTCCGCGGCGAGGTAGTTGCGCCTCGTGTAGAAGTACTCGGCGCGACGGAACCAGACCTCGTCGATGTGGCGCGAATAGGGATACTCGGCGATCAGCTGCGCGGTCACGGCGATCGCCTCGTCGGGGCGGCCGAGTTCATCGAAGGCGCGCGCCTTCTGGTAGAGCACGCGGTCGTTGTGTTCGTAGTTCGGGTAGGTTTCGAGGATGCGGTCGTAGAGAACGATCGCCTCGAGTGGGCCGCTGCCCGTTTCATCGGCGACCTTGCCGCCGGGCAGCACGAGTCCGGCGGCGGCGCTCGGCGCGATCTCGTCGAGCGCTGCTGCACGGCGCTCGAAAGCCCGCTCGGATTCGGCGAACTCGGCGCTCGGCTTCGCCGGCCCGGCTTCGCCCGGCTCGCTCGGCGAAGCGGCCAGACTCGCGTTGGGCGCGGGAAGCGCCCGGGCCTCGACACCGCCGAGAATCCCGTACTCCTTCTCGAGCTTCAAGTCCGCGAGCCGGCGCATTGCCTCGGGAGTGAGCGATGACTCCGGAGCTTCCTCGAGGAATCGGCGGTAACCCTGCATGGCCTCGTCCAGGCCGTTAGCGATCTGGACATCGGCCGTATTCGCCTCGACGCGATGGAGTTCCGCGAGCGTGCGTTTGTCCGGACCCGCGCAGGCGACGGCGAGGACGGGCGCCAGGACGAGGACGTGGCGGGTGAGGTGCATCCTTCCCCGCATTTCACTGCACCTCCGCGCGAGCTTGCGCCTTGGCCGCCCGGTCATAGCTGTCGGCGAACGCGAAGCGCGCGCGGTTCTGGTAGTCCTCGAGCAAGCTGCGGCGCGCCACGAGCTCCTCGATGGCGACACTCTCGAGCCGGTGGCCCTGGCGCTGCATCAGCACCACCACCCGCTCGAGCGCCTCGCCGATACGCATGTGCAGGCCACCGATCGGCGCGTCGTAACCCTCATAGCTGTGCAAGGCCGCCTGGCGCGCGCGAACGAAGGCGTCGTATTGAGCAGTGAGTGCTTCGACGTCGGCGTTCAAATCGCGCAGATGGCGGTGCGTTTCCGTCAGCCGTTCGGGGTACTGCGTCTCGAGCGCCCAGATGAGCGCACCGCGCAGGCGTGCGATCCGAGCGCGGAGTGCGTCGCCGTTCTCCCCGGTCGCCGATTCGAGACTCGACTCGAGCGAATCGAGCTGAACGGACAATGCCTGCTCTTCCGCCGTGGCGAGCAACGCCGGCCTCGGCGCGACGAGCAGCTTCTGCAGACGCGCGTCGAGATGCTCGCGCTGCTCGAGACGCAAACGCATTCGCGCATCGAGTTCGCGAAAGCGGCGATCGATGCCTGGGAGCAAGGGCTCGTAGTAGTCGCGGCGCAACCGGATCAGATCCGCGAATGCGTCGAGACTCACGCTACCCGCGGTGAGCTTGCGCCGTAGATCATCGAGATCCAGATAGTTCTGGAGCGCCGTCTGGAAGTCGTGTGATGCCATCAGGCCGATCAGATAGAAGGTCTCGGGCGCATTCGGCAGGCTGCGCAGCCGAATCACCCAGTCCGTATCCCGACGGATTTCCTCACGAACCAGCGCCTCGAGAAAGGCGCCTTCGCCGATGTTCGCGACCGAGGCGTCGACCTTCGCGAGCTCCGCAGCAAACGACTCGACGGCCTGGCCGTAGAGCAGCGCCGCGCGCCCGTGAATGTCGAGCTTGCCGTACGCGTAAGGAAGCGCGAGCCACGCCTCCTGCACCGCGATGTCCGTCGACTCGCGCTCCGCCAGGAGCTTCCATGGAACCAACGCGCGATCGTAGTTCTCGGCCGAGACGTCGGCCCAGCCCGCGCGCAACAATGCCTGATTGGAGAAAGGACCGACGAGACGAACGCGATCCAGCGAGCGCTGCGCGGCGTCGAAGTCCGCCGACTCGAAATGCAGCGTGCCGAGCACCAGATTCGACTTGTCGCGGATCGCGAGCGCCGCGCGGTCGCTCGCATTCAACTGTCCGGCGCGATCGAGCTGAGAGATCGCGGCGTCGCGGCGATCGTCCTGTAACAGTGCGATACCGAGGTTGTAGGCCGAGAAACCGCGGAGGGTGTCGGAGCCCTGAAGGCCGCGCAGCACATCGATCGCTTCCGAGGCCCCGCCGGTGGCCAGGTACAGATTGGCCCGCAGGTATTCGGAGTCGTCGCGGATCGCCGCAGGAATCGGGCCGCGCATGCCGTCGAGAGCGTGCAGAGCCGCTTCGGGCTGCCCCTTCTGGAAGTGGAGCCGCGCCAGCCGATAGGCGGCCTCGTTGCGCACCGCGTCCTCGACGTCCGCCTCGAGGACGGCCCGGATGGCACGGCCGGCGCGGTGGTGCATCCGGTAGTTCAGTTCGAAGTCCCCGACCGAGAACTCAGCGTGGCCGATGAGGAGATGGAGCGAGTCGAGCTCGCGCTCGTCGACCCGGTAGTGCTGAGCGATCTCCGTGTCGAGGCGCTCGAGCGCATCGAACCAACGTTCCTGATAGGCGTAGTAGAGCGCCTCCCCGAACCACGGGTCCGGGCGGCCCTCTGCAGCTGCCGGCACCGGCAACAACAGCAACGCCGCCAGCGCGAGACCGGCAGATTGGATGGGAGAGGTGATCACGGCCTAATCGCCTCCGAGTTCGGCGAGTTCGATCTGAATGCCCCCGACCGTCTGTGCGGCGAAGGCCAGGTCGAGCACCTTCGGTTCGACCTTCTTGCGGAACGAAAAGCTCTGACTCTCTTCGAACTCCGAGCCGCCGGGCAGCGTGCCGGCCGTCGACACTTCCAACTGATGCTCACCGGTCGGCAAATTGCCGGTGTAGATGCGCTGCACCCCGCCCTTGCGCAGGGCTTCCAGCTCCTTGAACTCGTAGATATGGTGAGCGACGGCTTCACCATCGATCCGGATCTGGACCGAGTCGAGTTCGAGCGCATCGCTCTCGACGAGCGACACGAACACCGCCACCTGCGTATCCGACGGATAGAGCAACTTCTCTTCGAGTTGCTGAAGTTCGGTGGCGATGGCGAGCACGTCCGACTTGATCTCCTGGACCTGCTCGTCGAGGCCCTGCATGGAGTCCTGAGAATCTGCGTGCCCGGCGTCCGGCACGGCGACCCATACCAGGAGCGCAATGACGAGCGCGCAACGAAATCGAATTCCGCGACGCTTCGCTGCTCGAGCGCGCGCTGCGACCCATCCGATTTCCTGCCGAGATTGTGATTCCGCGAGGTGATCGCTCACGGGTGTTCCTCCTGCGAGGGGGTTGTCCCTTTGGCAATTCTTTTCGGATGACGTCGGGAAGTAAAGAGTGGGCGGGGACACGGAAACACGGACGCATAGAATGCGCAGATGGCGGGCCTTCGCGTCGATCGTGAATGCAGGTTCAGGATTTGCCGCCTCAGGAGGCAATTAGAGGCAAGATGATGCGGAAGTGATTCACGGAAGCGCGGATCATCGGAATTTCACAGGAAGGCGAGTCGAGCGAACGATCGAAGACCGCCGCAGGTGATCTCACTCACGCGGTGAGAAACCCGATCGTTCGATGGTCAGAAGAACACGGAGCGAGGGTCCGTATTGGACCAAGACGCAGACGAAAGGAAATGAGTATGAATCAAATATGCAACTCGACGTTGCGGGCGGCTTTTACCGCAGCGGCACTGATGATCGCCACCGGTTGCCAGTCGACCGGCAACGTCACCCAGCCGATCGCGCAGACGGAGCCAGCTCCCGCGGAGCCGGAGATCACGGCGACGAAGATCGAGCCCGTGGCAACAACCCCCGAGCTGAAGACCGTCTACTTCGAATACAACCGCTGGGAACTCCGCGACGAGGCGCGGAGCGCGCTGCGCAGCAACGCCGAGCATCTCCAAGCAAATCCCGAGCAGAAGCTGGTGACGGTAGAAGGACACTGCGACGAGCGGGGCAGTGAAGAGTACAACCTCGCCCTGGGCGACCGGCGGGCGGCGGCCGTCAAACGCTACCTGGTGGACATGGGCGTCCCCGCCTCACAAGTCCGAACCCTCAGCTTCGGCGAGGGTCGCCCCGCCGTGCCGGGCGAGGGCGAGACGGCCTGGAGCCGCAACCGCCGCGCCGAGCTGAGCCTCGGCACCCAGCAGGCCTCTCGCTAACGAAGTCTCGGTGCGCATCGGGAGCGACCTGCCGTGTGCTCTCGACCGGTTGCCGACCACGACGAGCACCTTCCCGCCCTTCGGCCCGCTCGGCGTATAGGAGGTTCTCTGCCTTGTACCTCTGAGTTCGCCGGCTCTCGGGCCTTCGCGATACTTCGAGATGGGTTCCCGGGTAATGCCGTCTTTGCCTGAAGCCAGAGAGCTTGTCGGATAGATGGGCCTCCCGCCCTCGTCACCCATGCCGTGGAGTATCCGAGGCCCGAGAGCCTGCGTGGGGCAGAACGAGTCTGAATCTAGGAATCGGTCGGCTGTATCATCGATGGATGGATCTGAACGGCAGGGCGGAAAAGCCCAATGAAATCAAGCCGGACGCATATTGAGAACACACAGCACACGGCAGGTCGCTCCCGATGCGCACCGAGACTTCGTCAGCGAG
>PVMS01118038.1_pt1 | contig 12232 bp, 10 predicted proteins | sample 1853461 | NCBI WGS metagenome assembly PVMS01 (sample SAMN08582032, study PRJNA380276) | Marine sediment metagenome, whole genome shotgun sequencing project. | isolation source: ocean sediment barecode stripped | collected 2017
ATCAACCGCCCAGGCGCTGATCCGATCGATTGTTGGAGTGGTGACGCTCATCAATGAGCAAGGCTACTAACCGTTGGGCCTCACGAGACGGACCCGCCTCGAGGGCGGGCCCGCAATCTCGATTGGTCGTTTCGAACGGGGTTATCGCCCGGCGTTACGGAGCGACACCGTGCTCTTCAAGATTTCGGTCTCTGTAGCGTCAACCTCGAACACAACACAGTTGGCGATTCGATCGTCGACCTCGTTCCATCCTTCAAAGGTCGGGGTGAAGGCGTCGATGAAAAGGACAGACTCTTCGTAGGCCTTTCCGACGTAGCCCTCGAAGCGGTCGTAGCAGGCATTCCAGGCGGCGTCGTAGACGGCATCATCGCCGGGGTAAGCGGCAACAGACGAGAACTCGGTTGAGACGACGCTGAGGTCGATCAGAGCAAATACCTCCAGGTCATGCTCCTCGCTGCAATCGATCGGGTCGATCTCATAGAAGATGTCGTCTTCCGGCGTGTTCAGGCAGTCACCAACGGCGATCTCGTCAACGGTCTTGGAGCTGTCGAAGAAGCTGAAAAGCGCAAAGCCGGCAACGACCAGAATCACCACGATCCAGAGTTTGCTGAACACGGATCGGCCGCCGCTTTTACGGACCGGCGTCGGGGCAGGGCCGGTGGCGGTCGACGCGGGTTGGTTGTCCGCTTCGACCGGTGGTGGCGCCCAAGTGGACGGGTCGGAGGAGGCCGGCGGCGGGGGAGGGGGCGCGTCGAAAGTTGGAGTCTCTTCTGCCGGTTCGTCGGAGGTCGTCTCGAACGGGGCTTCTGGCTCGGCAGTCGGTGGCGGAAAGGACTCGATCTTGAAATCTGCGGGCGGCTCGGGTGTCGTCTTCTCGACTCCTAGACCTTCGCGGGCTCTCTTCAACAGTTCTTCGCTTGAGAGCGGTTGGTCTCCCTGGTTTTCGTCCACGGTATTTCCCCTGACATTGAGTGAATAGGACGGTTATCGAATGACGGGACTATATCGGCGCCAAGAGCCGTCAACTGCAGCGAAACTACCACTTCATAGCCGAAATGAGCTGTCATGTGGGAACGGCAATGATCGGCCCGGCAGTCGCCTACCGTTGCAAGATGATCGAGCGTTCCCATGAGGTCCACGGCGCATTCGACTTGGGGCGAACCCTCAGGTTTGTTCTCCCCAAGGCCAGCCCTGCCGCTGAGCTGGGCCGGATGTCGAGTTCCTATGCGCTGACGACCCACGAGGGAGCGGCGACGGTGACGCTGTCAGTGGCCGGGGATGTCATCACCTCAGCTGCAGTGGGCCCCGGTGCTGAGAACGCGCTTGAGGATGTGCCCCGGATGTTGGGTCTCGACGATGATCCGACTGAATTTGCGGTCGTTGCAGGCCCATTGCGGGACCTGCATCGGATCTACCACGGGTTGCGTCTCGGTAGTACCGGTCGCGTCTTCGATGTGATGTTGCCTGCGATCCTCGGTCAGCGAGTGACCACGGACGAAGCTAGGAAGAGCTATCGCCGGCTGTGCCGGTCATTGGGCGAACCAGCGCCGGGGGACCTGGGCTTGACCCTGTCGCCGCTCCCAGAAGTCCTTGCCGCCATGTCGTACGAGGAGTTCCACACATTCGGGGTAGAGCGGAGCCGGGCGCAGATCCTGATCGAGGTAGCCAGAAGGGCCTCTCGGCTTGAAGAGATTGTGACGATGGGCCGTTCTGCGGCAGTGCGCCGTCTCGGTGCTGTGAGAGGGGTCGGCCCGTGGACGATCGCCCAGGTCATGGGCGTCGCCTGGGGAGATCGTGATGCGGTGCCGCGCGGCGACTTCCATCTTCCAAATACTGTTGCCTGGCTGCTGGCGGGTGAGGCGCGCGCCGACGACGAGCGCATGGAGGAATTACTCGAGCCGTTCCGTCCCCAGCGAAGACGCGCCATGATCCTGATCAAATTGTCGGGAGTCAACGCCCCCCGCTTCGGCCCCAAGAGCCCCAAAAGCATCATCAGCCGTGGCTAGCGGCTCCCGCCTAGTGCCTCTAGTACAACTCGTAGTGGCCGGCGATGAGGCGGTCGCGTACGCCACGCCAATCGGCGAAGGACTCGGTGATGATCGATCGCATTTGGTCCTCATCAGCCTCCCCGACGACTTCGATGTGGACTGCCTCCGGATGGACAACGGATCGTCCGATTGAGCTGAGCAACCGAATCGTCGACTCGGTGATAGCCGTCTCTTCCTGCAATCGACCGGCAATGTCCGCAGCGACGGCGTGATAGGTCTTGCCAACATGAGCCGCCGGATTCTTGCCGGCCGCGGCCTCGAGGCTCATCGGCCGATACGGGGTAATCAGGCCGCCGAAGCGGTTGCCGCGGCCGACCTGGCCGTCGTCGCCTGCCTCCGCCGAGGTGCCGGTCAACGTTAGGTAGGGGCTGTTCTCCTGGTCGGCCTGGTTGATCTTGACATCGACCTCCGGGCCAAGTTCTTCGGATGCGATCCGCGCCACCGTCACTCTGAGCTGGGCAATCACCTCGTCGTACTCGGATCGACTGGCGACGGAACGCGCTAGAACCGGACAGGCAACAGTTATGTGGCTCGAACCATCGATGCGGGCTCCCATGACCTTGATGTCGCGGCCGATGGGCAACTGAGAACGGAACTCCTCAGTGTTTAGATAGGTCTCTACCTGGTGAACCGTGCTTTCGAGAACAGACCTCGGCAGCGATACAGCCGCAAACGATGTGTCATTTGACAGGGGTGCGTCATCATCCCGGGTGGTCACCACAGATGCCAGGTCCGCCGATGACTGGTTCAGCCAGATCTCGACCTCGAACGCTTCCGGGGTGGCATCCGGCAGCAGCGCCAGAAGCTTGTCTTTGTATTTCTTCTCGAGTGACTCGGGGTCGGGACGCCAACTCTGGAGCGAGTCTGCTTTCCCGACTAACACGAGTTTCGACGGCTGCAGGTGCTCCCCGCCACCAAATCCGACCTTGACCGACCCCGCAGCGAATATTGCTTTGTCAACATTGAAGTGTTGTACGGCACCAGTGTGAGTCAGATACTCGGTCGCTAGTTCCCTGGCGAGTTCCTCGGCGAGGTGATCACAGATCGTATCGGGATGGCCGGTTCCTTTGCGCTCGACGAACTCGACGGATGGTGCGTAGGGAGTTCGGTTGGTTATAGAAAGCTTCATGCTGCCTCGGTCTCGGGTTCTCCGATGGTAGCCAGCGGGTCACCCTTTAGTGACGGTCGAATTCTTTACATGCGGTCGGGGCGAGAGATGGCTGGTCCGCCGCGGCCGACGTCCAGCGGTTAGCGTCCTGGCAGATGATTCTGTTCTTAAGAGATCAAACCGGTGCCGAATATCGTCTCGGCGTAACGGACGGCCGCTTCGTTGTCCCGGAGTCGGGTGTTGTCCGCGATTCGGGTGTTGTTCACGATCTCCGTCACCTGGTCGCCCTTGGGGGGCTGGCGGATTGCCACGCTCACCTGTCCGGCAACGATGTTGCGGACATAATCGAATACGACGGCGCCGCCATCGAGGAGAAGATGCTCCACAACGCTCGGCTCCAGATGGAGGGCGGGGTGCTGTTATTGGCGGAGAAGGGGTCGAAGTCATCGCTGTCGCTTCGCATCCTCAGTGAAGAGGAGTCACAACGTCCCCGGATGCAGATGGCGGGGCGGATGATTGCCGTAGACGGTGGGTATTACCGGGGCTTCGCAGCCGAAGTCGACGCAGCGAATCTAGAGACGGTGATTAGCGATGCGACCGATGATGGGGCCACCTGGGTCAAGCTTGTTGGTGACTGGCCGCGGCGAGGAGTCGGGGCCATTCCCAACTTCAGCGAGACGGCGCTACGACAGATCGTCACGGTCGCGCACGGTGCCGGTTGCAGGGTTGCGATTCATACTGCGGCGCCGGAGACACCCGGGATGGCGGTCCGAGCGGGGGTTGACTCAATAGAGCATGGTCTGTACCTGACCCCCGGCGACGTGACAGAACTGGGGGAGCGTGGTGGTGCCTGGGTGCCCACCGTGGTGGCGATGGAGGCGATATCACAATGGCTGGGCCCGGCCACGACTGGGGGAAAGGTGCTCACCACCGGACTGGAGAACACCGCCGGGTTGTTGCCGCTCGCCGTTGACGCCGGGGTCTCCGTTCTCGCCGGCACCGACCTGGCCTTACAGCACGGGAGCGTCGCCACCGAAGCCATCCGACTAACGCAATACGGTCTCAGTACCAGCCAGGCGCTGCACTCTGTAACCCGTGCGGCGTACGACTACCTCGGTGTAGAGGCGGGGTTCAGCCCCGGGCTACCAGCAGACGCAGTGTTCTTCGATGAGGACCCGGTCAATGACCTCAGCGTCCTGTTGGACCCGAGAGTTGTAATCCGCGCCGGCCACGTGGTGGTCGGTCGGTTAGACGTTGTCTAACGCTGAGATCACGGAATCCAGGGCGGCTTTTCCATCGCCGAACAGCATCATGGTGCCGTCCAGGTAGAACAGGGGATTGTCTATGCCGGCGAAACCGGGGGACAGGCTTCGCTTGATGACGACCACCGTCTGAGCATTGTCTACCTCGAGGATGGGCATCCCATAGATCGGGCTCGTTTCGTCGTCCCGTGCTGAGGGATTGACTACATCGTTGGCACCGATCACCAGGACGACGTCGGTTTGGCCGAACCGTGGGTTGGACTGATCGAGATCGAGGAGCTGGTCGTAGGGGACATCTGCTTCTGCCAGTAAGACGTTCATGTGGCCCGGCATGCGGCCTGCCACCGGATGGATGGCGTAGTCGACATTGACGTCGCGCTCCTCGAGAAGCATCGCAAGATCCCGTACCGCGTGTTGTGCCTGCGCTACAGCTAGGCCATATCCGGGCACGACGATGACATTCTCCGCATACGCCAGGGCGATGGCCACATCATCGGGCGTCGCACTTTTGACCGGCTTGTCACTTGTGCTGACAGGTCCGGCGGGTACCGCACCGAAGCCGGAGAACAAGACGTTGGCAATCGTGCGGTTCATGGCCTCGCCCATTTGCAGTGTCAGGATAAGGCCGGCTGCTCCGACGAGAGCACCTCCGATAATCAACGCCGAGTTGGAGATGACGAAGCCCGCCATTGCGGCCGCAACGCCTGAGAAGGAGTTGAGCAGCGAGATGACGACCGGCATGTCTGCCCCACCGATAGGGATAACCGCCAGGACACCCAACACGAGAGCGATAGCGACCACGATCCAGAAAGCGACAGCCTCACCGGCAGACACCGCCCAGAATCCGAATCCGACCACCGCCGCTGCCAGCAAGGCATTGACGATCTGGCCACCCGGAAGCAGAATCGGTCTGCCGGGGAGCGAACCGTTGAGCTTGCCAAACGCTACGAAGCTGCCGGAGAACGTGATCGATCCAATGGCCAATGACAGGACCACGACCACTCCGGTCTCATTGTCAAACAGCGAATTGGTGCGCTCAATCTCCGCCAGCGCCACAAAGGCTGACGCGATGCCACCGAAGCCGTTGAACGCTGCAACCAGTTCGGGCATGGAGGTCATCTTGATCCGCAATGCGAGTACTGCGCCTACGCCGCCACCCACGAGCATGCCGGCGATGATGGGGCCCCACCCGATGTCCTCCATGTTGGCGAGAGTGACAACGATGGCGATCAACATGCCAACGGAAGCGAGCATGTTGCCGCGACGGGCGGTGCGAGGGGAAGAGAGTTGTTTGAGGCCGATGATGAACAGAACGGCCGCGGTGAGGTAGAGGAGCTCTGTCATCAGCCGCGCCCCGGCTTCTTCTTGAACATCTCGAGCATTCGGTCCGTCACGAGGAAGCCTCCAACCACATTGACCGTGGCCGCGGTCACCGCCAGGAAACCAAGGATGATGGCGAACGAACCTTCACCGACGCCTGCTGCGATGATGGCACCGACAATGGTGATTCCGGAGATGGCGTTAGCGCCCGACATCAGTGGTGTGTGCAGAGTGGGCGGCACTTTGGATATGACCTCGAGCCCGACGAAACCTGCCAGCACGAACACCACGATGCCGCTGATGAACACGGCACTCATTCAGAATCTCCTTCGGTGGTCTCGGTCGCTTCTGCGACTTCTTCATCAACGGCCTCGGTCGGCTCTACGACCAACTCGGGCAGACCCAACAACTGCCGGGTGCGGGGATGGATAACCTCGCCGGCGTGGGTGATGGTCGTGCCACCGATGATGTCGTCTTCCAAATCGATCTTGTGTCCCTCGTCATCACGAGTCCGCTCGAGCAAAGCCACCAGATTGCGCGCATACATCCGGCTCGCGTCATGCGGGATCTGGGCAGGCAGGTTGGTGGGGCCGTAAATGTGCACACCGGCTACGTCGACCATTGTGTCCGGCTGTGATGGCGCTACGTTGCCGCCCGAGCCGGCGGCCATGTCAACAATGACAGACCCGGGCTTCATCGTGGCAACCATCTCTTCGGTAATCAGAAGCGGAGCCGGTCGCCCGGGGATTTGGGCTGTGGTGATAATGAGGTCGGCGTCGGCGACGTGCGGCGCGAGTGCCGTATGCTGGGCGGCCTGGGTGTCCTGGCCCACCTCCTTGGCATAGCCGCCTTCGTCCATTTCTTCGGTGGGAGCGGCGACGAACCTGGCTCCGAGGCTCTCTACCTGCTCGCGGGTTTCGGGCCTGATGTCGTAGGCGTACACGACTGCTCCGAGACGGCGGACGGTGGCGATTGCCTGGAGTCCGGCAACGCCGACCCCGAGAATCAGCGCCCGCGTCGGCGGGATCGTTCCGGCGGCAGTCACCATCATGGGCAGGAGTTTTGGTGATGACGAGGCAGCAAGCAGCGCAGCGGCGTAGCCGCCGATGTTCGCTTGTGATGACAGGGCATCCATGCTTTGAGCGAGGGTGGTGCGAGGGATTGCTTCGACCGACAGAGCGGTGATCCCGCGCTCATTGAGCGAGGTGATCAGATCGGAATCGGCGAATGGGTCGAGAAACCCGACGAGTACAGATCCGGATTTGATGTCATCGAGTTGGTCGGGAGCGGTGACGCACAACACAATGTCTGCGCCGCGGGCGGTTGAGCCATCAACGATGGTCGCTCCCGCTTCGGTGAACTGATGATCCGGAAATCCGGCTGCAACGCCGGCTCCGGACTCAACGTCTACCTGCCAGCCCCACTCGACGAAGGTGGCTGTGGTTTGAGGGGTGGCGGCGACGCGATGCTCGCCGTGGACTGTTTCAGAGAGAATGCCGACATGCATGGTCGGGACGCTAACTGATTAGACGTCGCGAGGCGAGATGGGAGCGGTTGCGGATCGGGATCACTAATCGAGCGGTACCCTTACCGTCTGCACATCGAAAGAAGGAACTGTGCGCACACCTCCCCATTTCATGCCGGCGCTGATAACGCCCTTTGACGACGACGGCAACATCATGATCCCGGCCCACCTCCATAACCTTCATCTTCAGATCTCCCGCGGTGTAACCGGGTTCGTCCTGGGCGGATCGACCGGGGAAGGGCCGTACTTGGAACCCGGAGAACGCGCCCTCCTGGTGCAGCAAACACGCACCGAACTCGGCGACGAGCCTTTCCTGATGTGTGGGGTTGCCGGCCAGTCCGTTCGACAGGCAGTCGCCCAGGTTGAAGAAATCGCAACTGGTGGGGCGGATGCGGCGTTGGTCATGACGCCAACCGGCCTGGCGCGTGGCAACCACGACGCCGTGTTGCGTTTCTTCGAGGCGGTAGCCGAAGCAGCGACAATCCCGTTGTTTCTCTACTCAGTGCCCGCGGTAACAGGGTACGAGTTGCCCGTCGAGTGCGCCGCAAGCCTGTCGCAGCATCCCAATGTCATCGCTATGAAGGACAGCGGCGGAAGACCCGTTCATATCAAGGAACTGGTGCAATCGACTCAGGACGACTTCATGATCTACGCGGGGTCGAGCAGCACACTGGCACAAGCGATGGCAGCCGGTGCAGTCGGAGCGATAACCGCGTCGGGTAACTACCTTCCCGAGTTGATTTCCTCGCTCGTGTTGACCTCCCGAACCTCGGTATCGGGTGCCGATGGAATGCAGCTGCAACTCACCGATGCGACGCGGGTGGTCGAGACGTTCGGTGTTGCCGGATCCAAGACCGCCGCGGCCGCCGCTGGTCTGATGACGGGGATGCCGCGCAAGCCGCTACAACCGCTGCAGCGTGCCGACCAGGCCCGGATCGCCCAGGTCGTGGCAGCCGCCCGAGCTTCGGCTGAAGATCTCGTGACGAGCTAGGCAGATTGCTGCTCAGGGGAGCTCGGGGACGTCTTCTCCGTATAGCCACCTGTCGAAAAGATCTCCGAGATCCGCTCCTGACACGGATTCGGCGACATTGATGAAGTCGGTGGTGGAGGCGTTGGAATCGCTATACCTCGCGACGTAGGTGGTCAGAGTTTCGAAGAAATCATCGTCACCGATCTCAGCGCGAAGGGCGTGGAGAACCAGGGCACCCCTCACATAGACGCTGGCGTTGAAGAGATCATCAGCCGGTGGGTTACCGGGGGGCGGTAGTTGCGAAGACAACGACATCTGGTTGCGAGAACCCTGAACCGTTGCCGCGAGAGCGGCATCTCCTCGTTTGTGTTCAACCCAAAGCCATTCGGCATATGTGGCAAAACCCTCGTTGAGCCAGATGTCTCCCCAGTCGTTCGGGGTGACGCTGTTGCCGAACCACTGGTGCGCGAGCTCGTGGACCAGGACCGTCTCAAAGAGCTGTGGGAAGTCTGTCATCTCGCGTCCGAAGATCGACAGCGTCTGGTTCTCGAGGGCCGCCTCGAAGGCATCGACGACTGCGATGCCGTATGCCTCAAAGGGATATGGGCCAAATACTTCGGAGAGGAACGTGATCATCTCTCCTTGTGTCGCCAGTGCCGCGGGTGGCATGGCAACCAGGTCGGGCGGAAGCACGTTGCGGACCAGGACGCCCGACTCCGCAGTCGATACGGGATCCTCGACTATCTCGATTGCGCCGATGACAACGGTTGCCAGGTACGAAGCCATGGGGTGCTCCGATTCCCACACCCACGTGGACCAACCCAGGTCGGTGATTCGTTCAACCAGGGTTCCGTTGGCAGCCGCAACGAGAGGCTCGGGCACAGTCAGCCGGAACGTGTAGGTGGCCTTGTCGCTGGGATGATCGTTCAGCGGCAGCCAGCTTCGGCCACCATCTGGCTCGGCCACAACGTAGGCGATGCCGTTGGGGTCGGTGCGCCAGCCAAGCTCGAAGGGAAGCGCCTGTGACAACAGCGGCCGCGGCGTGCCGTTGTAGGTGACGCTGGTCGTGAAGGGCTCGCCGGCGGGGATCATGGTCTGTGCCCGGATGATGAGCTCACCATCGGCACGCTCAAAGGATGCCGCGGCACCATCTATTGCCACCGACGTCACCTCGAATCCAACGAAATCCAGGCTGAATGCTTCCAGAGGTTCAGTCGCCGTCGCTTCCATACTCACCAGGGCGTTGACGGTGTTGGGCACGGGATCGAAGGTGAGATCGATGGTGTAGTGGTCAACGTCGTAGCCACCATTACCGAGGCCGGGGTAGCGGCTGTCACCGAGGCCGAGACGATTACCGATATCGGTAGGGGGAGCGGTTGTGGTCGTGGTTGTGGTTGTCGTCGTGGTTGTAGTCGTGGCCGGCGCCGCCGTGGTGGTGGTAGCCACAGTGGATGCCGCGGCCGAGCTATCTGTGACAGTGGCATCTTCGCCGCCGCTGCATGCACCCACAACGAGGGTCAGGGTGACGAGCAGCGTCATGGCGTGGCGGTTCATCGGGGCAGCTTAGGGTGCACGGTCACCTACGAGGCCCTGTCCTCTCATCGCCGCGACCACCGCATCGCCCATCGCGATCGTGCCGACGAAGTCGCCTCCGGCAGCGATGTCTCTGGTACGAAGCCCGTCGTCGAGGACCCATTCCACGGCGCGTTCGATACTGCGCGCTTCTTCTTCGAGGTGGAGCGAGTGGCGCAGCGCCATCGCGGTCGCCAGGATCGTGGCCAGAGGGTTGGCGAGATCCTTGCCTGCAATGTCGGGGGCGGATCCATGGATTGGCTCGTAGAGGCCGGGTTGGTTATCTCCAAGCGACGCTGAAGGCAACATTCCGAGGGAGCCCGGGAGCATCGACCCTTCGTCGGTCAGGATGTCGCCGAACAGATTGCCGGTGACGACAACATCGAAGTCCCGGGGTCTCGAGATCAAGTGCATTGCCATCGCGTCGACCAGGACGACCTCGTAGGCGACGTCGGGGAACTCTTCGCCCATCACCCGTGCCGCGACCCGTCGCCAGAGCCGGGAGACTTCGAGGACGTTGGCCTTATCGACCGAGGCGAGTTTGCCCCGACGGCTTCGAGCTGCTGCGGCCGCCAGGCGCACGATCCTCTCGACTTCGCCGACGGAGTACTCCATGACGCTGGCGGCGCGGAGACCGTCGTCACTGAGCGACGACTTCCCAAAGTAGATGCCACCGGTCAGCTCGCGGAAGAACAAGATATCTACGCCTTCGATGAGGTCTCGCCTCAAGGGTGAAGCATCGATTAGCTGGCGGTGGGCGGTGATGGGCCGGAGGTTGGCGAACAGGCCAAGTTCCTTGCGGAGGCTCAATAGCCCGGCCTCCGGGCGGGTCTTGGCCTCGGGATCGTCCCATTTGGGACCCCCCACCGCCCCCAGGATCACGGCGTCGGCACCCCGACACGCCTCTAGCGTCGACTGCGGGAGCGGGTCGCCATACTCGTCGATGGCGTTGCCACCCATCGGACGGGTATCGAAATGGAATCGGTGCTCAAAGAGTGAGGCAGATCTTTCGAGCACCTTGCGAGCGATCGCGGTGACCTCAGGTCCGATCCCGTCGCCGGGAAGAAGGACGATAGTGCCTTCCACTTATCTGCTCTCCTGCTTTGCTGAGACTACTCGCCTGTCGACTAACGCTTTGTTAAGAGCCGCGGTGAACGCGCGAGCAGAGCCTTCGACGACATCTGTGGAGACGCCGCGCCCGGAGAAGGTCTCCGGCCCGACCTGGATGATGACGTTCACCTCGGCCATCGCGTCCGCTCCTGACGTCAACGGGCTCACCCGGTAGTCGAGGAGGACCGCCGGGATCTCGAAGACTTGCTGGAGTGCGGCGAACGCGGCGTTGACCATCCCATCTCCGCCAGACGTGACCTCGATCAGCTCACCCTCTTGGTTGACGGTTACAACCGCGGCGGGTTCCTCTCGATTGCCACCCGAAAAGTGAACACCGACCAGCTCAATCGGGTTGGTGGTCACGCCGGTCCTTTCGGTGACGATGGCACGGATGCCCTCTTCAGAAATCTCGCCCTTACGGTCGGCGAGTTCCTTAAATCGGTCAAAAGCTTGCTTGAAGTCATCATCCTCCAGGCTGATGTCCAGCTTGGTGAGCGCATCGGCGAACGCGGCCCGTCCCGAATGTTTGCCGAGCACGAGGCTCGACGCATGGCCGACGGACGCCGGGTCCATGATTTCGTACGTTTCGGGATTGCGGAGGACGCCGTGCTGATGAATGCCGGACTCATGGGCGAACGCGTTGCGCCCGACGATGGCCTTGTTGTACTGGATCGGGTATCCGGTGAGGCGAGCCACCAGCCGTGAGGTTTCGAAGATCTCGGTGGTGTCCGCTCCGACCTCCACCCCGAAGTAATCCTCACGGGTCTTAACGGCCATGATGATTTCCTCCGTCGAGGTGTTCCCCGCCCGCTCTCCGAGCCCGTTGATGGCACCCTCGATTTGGCGGGCACCGGCCTGGATGGCTGACAATGAATTGGCCACGGCGAGGCCGAGATCGTTGTGGCAATGGGTCGAGATGATGACGTCATCGTTGCCGCCGCGAACGTCGGCATAAACCCGTTCCATCAATGCAACGAAGTCGGAGGGAACCGCGTATCCGACGGTGTCCGGGATGTTGATCGTCGTGGCGCCGGCGGCGACCGCACGACGACAGGTCTCGACCACGAAATCGGGATGGGTCCGCGTCGCATCCTGAGGCGAGAACTCAATGTCCTCGCAATATCGCTTTGCTCTGGTTACGGATTCCGTGATGGCGTCCAACACCTCGGCCTCGGTCATCCGCAGCATCTGCTCACGGTGGAGCGGCGATGGCGAGATGAACACGTGAATACGCTCCCGGTCATTGCCAGCCTGGCACGCACCCACCCCGACGATATCGATCGGGCGGCCGATGCCCTCAAGGCAGCCGACCGGAAG
>PVMS01153732.1_pt1 | contig 12232 bp, 8 predicted proteins | sample 1853461 | NCBI WGS metagenome assembly PVMS01 (sample SAMN08582032, study PRJNA380276) | Marine sediment metagenome, whole genome shotgun sequencing project. | isolation source: ocean sediment barecode stripped | collected 2017
GCGCCATTGCCGCCTTCCACTGCGGTATCAATGGCTGCCAGCAGGAGATCCGTGACGCCCTTGACGGCTGAAAGTACTACGATAACGCGGTTCTCGTCCGTGTACCGGGTAATCACCGAAACACTGGCATCGAAACCACTCAGATCAGCCAGCGAGGTGCCGCCGAATTTCTGAACCAATAGTTTTTTCCTGTCACTCATTCCCGAACCCCACTCAATAGGCATCCTGGTGAACGCTGCGCATGGCTCGCCCCGAAGGATCGTTCATTTCCTGCAGCGCCTTGTCCCACAATACCGCTTCGGGTGTGCTGCAGGCCACAGTGGGGCCGCCGGGAACAGTTTGCGCGGCCGAAGCCAGCGGGAAATGCTGTTCGAAAAGACTTCTGAAGTAATAGCCTTCCTTGGATGCCGGCGTGTTGAAGGGAAACCGCCCGCCGGCACGCGCCATTTCCGCATCACTGACGTGTTCCTCGGCGTGGTCCTTGACCGCATCGATCCAGCCGTAACCCACGCCATCGGAGAACTGCTCCTTCTGGCGCCAGGCGATTGCATCCGGCAGCAGATAGCTGAAAGCCTCACGCAGGATCTGTTTTTCCATGCGGCCCTGAGTGATCATCTTGTCGGCCGGGTTGATGCTCATCGCCACATCCAGAAATTCCTTGTCCAGGAACGGCACGCGCGCCTCCACGCCCCAGGCCGACATGGCCTTGTTGGCGCGCAGGCAGTCATAGCTGTGCAGGCGTGAGAGTTTGCGCACGGTTTCCTCGTGGAAAGCTTGCTCGTCCGGCGCCTTGTGAAAATACAGATAGCCGCCAAATATCTCGTCAGCACCTTCGCCCGATAACACCATTTTGATACCCATCGCGCGAATTTTGCGCGCCATCAGGTACATCGGTGTCGCCGCGCGAATGGATGTGACGTCATAGGTTTCGAGGTGATGAATGACCTCTTCCAGGGCGTCCAGGCCTTCCTGGATGGTGAAAGTGAAGCCGTGGTGCACCGTGCCAATGTGATCAGCGGCCTTTTGCGCAGCCACCAGGTCCGGTGAACCCTCCAGTCCTACGGCAAAAGAATGCAGGCGCGGCCACCAGGCGGGACTTTCTTCGTGGTCTTCGACCCGCATCGTGGCATGCCTGGCCGCCAGCGCAGCGGTGATCGAGGAATCCAGGCCGCCTGAAAGCAACACACCGTACGGCACATCGGTCATCAGGTGGCTGATCACGGCATTTTCCAGCGCATCATGGAGGGCTTGCCGATCCGTTACGGCATTTTTGACAGTGTCGAACTCCATCCACTCCCGCCGGTACCATTTCTGTGGCTCTTCCTGCCCGCTGCACCAGTAATGCCCGGGCGGGAATTCATCGACCTGGTTACACACATCCATCAAGGCTTTCATTTCCGAGGCCACAAGCAGCTGGCCGTGCTCGTCATGCCCGTAATAAAGCGGAATGATACCGATCGGGTCACGCGCCATCATCCAGAAATCCTTGTCTTCATCGTACAGGCAGAAGGCAAACATGCCGCTCAACTCTTCCAGAAAATCCGTTCCGTGCTCGAGATATAGCGGGAGAATGACCTCACAATCCGATTCGGTACGAAACGCGTAACGCCCGGCAAAGGTCTCCCTGATGGGTTGATGGTTATAAATCTCACCATTCACAGCCAGCGCCTGACGGCCGCTTTCACTCAGAATAGGCTGGGCGCCGGTATTAATGTCAACAATGGCCAGCCGCTCATGCGCCAGCACGGCATTGTCAACGGCGTAAATACCGCTCCAGTCGGGTCCGCGGTGACGCAAAAGACGCGATTGCCGCAGAGCCATTTTTCGGACAGACTTCAGGTCCTGGCGTATTTGCAATACACCGAATATCGAGCACATTAATGTTCTCTCTCACGAATCCAGGTTGTTGTCAGCGCCTGCTTTTATTATTGCGCCCATTCATCACTCCGGCCAGCACTCTCCAACAGGAAAAAGCACAGACCCGAACGAGTAATATTAAGGGCTAAGTGTCTGTGAGCCAAGCGCTTTCACCAAGAAATTAATCATTGGTGATATATCCGCTGAAGACGCAGAAGACGCAGAAATTTTCTGACCAGTGGTTTCGTTGGATGGCTTTTCTGTGATGTTACGGTTTACCCGTGCAGGTTGGCCTGGTGGGTCACTGCTGAGCCTGAGCGCAGTATTCCTGGTCCATCTTCGTTACCAGTGCCTGAAAATAGTAAAGAGCCACCCTGATTCTGCGTCTTCTGCGTCCTCAGCGGATAATGGACTGAATGTCCACAGCGTGCCTGCTGAAAACTACTTCATGCCCTGCTGTAGTTTGGCCAGGGCTTCGCTACCGGGGTTTAGCTGCTCGAAATCCAGGTCCTTGAGGGGGGTGGTGACGGTACGGGACTGGATGTGCAGGTCCGGTACGTTCTGATCGATAAACAGCAGGCCGGTGATGATTTCGCCGCGGCCGCGGTGATTTTCGAGGTAAGCAAGCGCGTTATTGCGACGCGTGGGGTCATAGTCCGGGTCGAGCTTTTTCAGCAGGATGGTCGAACCATCGTGCAGCCGTACGGGATGGGTGTCACCTGTGTAATAGCTGGCCTTGATCTCGGACCGGGGTGGAATCAGGTCGGCCTCGATGGCCAGCTTCTTGTGCTCGCGCAAATAAGCGTAGCTCTTGGTCGATCCCACGTGGTCGTTGAAGGTTACGCAGGGCGAAATGACGTCGAGTACCGCGCAGCCAGGGTGCGCGATGGCCGCTTTAATCAACGGCACCAGCTGCTCGCGGTCACCGGAGAAACTGCGGCCAACGAAACTCGCGCCCATGGATATGGCGGTCGCGCAGGTATTGATATTCTGCATTTGGTTCACCGCGCCATTTTTGGCCGTGCTTCCAGCATCGGCCGAAGCAGAGAACTGGCCCTTGGTCAGGCCGTACACACCATTGTTTTCGATCAGGTAAAGCATGTTCACGTTGCGGCGGATCACATGGCCGAACTGGCCGAAACCGATGGACAGCGAGTCACCGTCGCCCGATACGCCGATGCCGATGAGGTCGCGGTTGGCCGCCAGTGCGCCGGTGGCCACCGAGGGCATGCGCCCATGCACCGAATTGAAGCCATGCGCGCCATGCACGAAATAGGCCGGTGTTTTGGAAGAGCAGCCGATGCCGGACATCTTGATCAAAGTTTCCGGCGCGATGGACATCTCCCACAGGGCCTGTACCAGGGCCGCGGTGATGGAATCATGTCCACAGCCAGCACAGAGCGTGGACATGCTGCCCTCATAGTCACGCAGCGACAAGCCAATTTTGTTCAGTTTCTGGCCGGGCAGGTCAATTTTTGGCTTGGCGAGAAATGTCATGCGGCAACCTCCGAATCCTGGTGCGTACTGACGCCGGTCACCACGCATTCGCTGGGAATTGGCATACCGTTGTAATGCAGGATGGACACCAGTCGGTCGGCGATGTCGTTGTACTCCAGCATCAGCAGGGATTTCATTTGTGCGTCGCGGTTTTGCTCCACAACGAAAACGGAATCGTGCTCTTGCAGGAAGTTCTCCACTTCCCGGGTGAATGGAAAAGCCCTGATTCTGAGGTAATCCAAATAGATGCCCTGCTCCGCCAGACGATCGCGGGCTTCGATCACTGCGCCATCCGAACTGCCATAGGCAACAATACCCAAACGGGTGGGCCGCTCAGCCTTGCTGAGCACCGCGTCCGGCACCAGTAACTTGGCCGTTTCCCACTTCACCAGCAGGCGGTCTATCACGTCCTGGTAGGCGTCCGAATCCTCGGTATAGGCGCCATAACGGTTATGGCCGGAACCACGCGCGAAATAAGCGCCCTTGGGATCCTCACCCGGCAATGTACGGTAAGTAATACCGTCACCGTCGACATCCAGGTAACGAATGAAGCGCTCCATCGTGGCCAGTTCTTCCGGGCCCAGCACCTTGCCGCGGTCCGGGCGGTAGCTGTCGTCCCAGGCCAGTTCCGGGATCATCCAGTCGTTCATGCCGATATCCAGGTCGGACAGCATGAATACGGGTGTCTGCAGACGCTCTGCCAGGTCGAAGATAGTTACAGCCATTTCGAAGCATTCGTGCGGATTGGCCGGGAACAGGATCGGATGCCGCGTATCGCCGTGCGAAGCATAGGCGCAGAGCATCACATCACTTTGCTGGGTGCGCGTCGGCATGCCCGTGGAAGGGCCCACACGCTGAACATTGATGAATACGGACGGAATTTCGGCGTAGTAGGCGAAGCCGATAAATTCGCTCATCAGCGAAATTCCCGGGCCCGAAGTGGGCGTGAACGCGCGTGCGCCGACCCAGTTGGCCCCCACCACCATGCCGGCGGCCGCCAGTTCGTCCTCCGCCTGAATAATGCAAAACAGTTTGTCGCCGGTTTCCGGGTCAGTGCGGAATACTTCACAATACTTGGTGAAACTGTCCATCACCGAGGTAGAGGGTGTAATCGGATACCAGGCGCCCACGGTGGCGCCGGCGTAGACACAACCCAGACCAATGGCCTCGTTGCCGTTGATCAGGATGTTCCCGCTGTTATCGCCCATGGTTTCGGCGCGCACCGGCAGTGGGCAGGTGAAATTTTCGGCTGCATAATCATAGCCCAGCATGATGGCCTCGAGGTTGCTCTCCACCAGCTTGGGCTTGCTGGCGAAAGTTTCTTCCAGCAGGCTGCGCATGCCGTCAAGGTCGATATTGAGCAGCGCGGTCAGCACCCCCACGTAGGCCACGTTCTTCATCAGGATACGGGTGCGTGCTGTTTTAAAGATTTCGTTGCAAAGCCTGGCAAGAGGCACGCCCAGCACGGTGATATCAAGGCGGTGCAGGGTGGTCTCGCGCGGCCAGGTGGAGTCGTAAATCAGAAAACCACCCGGGTTAACCTCTTCCAGGTCTTTCTGATAGGTCTGGGCGTTCATCGCCACCATCACATCCACCTGACCAGAGCGCGACATATAGCAAGCGTGGTTGGCGCGAATCTCGTACCAGGTCGGCAGGCCCTGAATATTGGACGGGAACAGGTTCTTGCCGGTCACCGGAACGCCCATACGAAACAGGGCCTTCATCAGCAGGCCATTGGCGCTGGCCGAGCCAGTGCCGTTGACCGTGGCAATTTTCAGGACAAAGTCGTTTATCCGGCTTTGCGTTGCTGGCATGGGCGCTCACCACTTTCGTTGCCGCCGTTATAGTCCACGGCTTTGGGGAAAATCAGCAAAGACTTCTGCATGTCCCAGGCAGCGGTCGGGCAGCGCTCGGCACACAATCCGCAATGGATGCAGAAGTTTTCGTCTTTGACCATGACCCGGGAGGTTTGCTTCAACTCATCGGACACAAACAAAGGCTGGTCCGGCTCCAGTACCGGCGCCTTCAGGCGCGTGACCAGATCCTGTTCCTCACCGTTGGCCGTGATGGTCAGGCACTGGGTCGGGCATATGTCCAGGCAGGCATCACACTCGATGCACAGAGAATCGATGAACACGGTCTGAATATCGCAGTTGAGGCAGCGCTCTACTTCCTGCGCGGTCTGCTTGGCATCGAAACCCAGCTCGACCTCCTTGCCCAGTTCCGTGAACCTTTTTTCCAGTGGCACGTGCATCATTTTGCGCCGTGCAGCCGGATCAAAATTATTGGAATAGCTCCATTCATGCAAACCCATCTTGCGGCTGCCCAGGTTGAGCAGATCCGGTAAGCGGTCGGTCAGCGACTCGCCCTGGCAGTGGCGGTGGATGGAGATCGCCGCCTGGTGTCCATGCTCGACGGCCCAGATGATATTCCTGGGTCCAAAGGCCGAATCACCACCGAAAAACACACCATTTAGAGTGGATTCGAAAGTCACCTCATCGACTACCGGCTCTTCCCATGGTCCGAACTCAATGCCAAGGTCACGCTCGATCCACGGAAATGCGTTTTCCTGTCCGATGGCCAACACCACGTCGTCGCAAGGAATGAACGTCTCGCCGGTGACTTTCTGGTCCAGGATGCGTCCATTCTCGACAATGTATTCCATCAGTTCGAATGTCATGCCCTTCAGCCTGCCGTCTTCGATCACGAATTCCTGCGGAGAGTGGTTGACGATAATTTCGACGTTCTCTTCCTCGGCGTCTTCCAGCTCCCAGTCGGACGCCTTGAAAAACTCCCGTGGTTTGCGCGCCATGACCTTCACACTTTTTGCGCCCAGGCGTAGCGAAGTGCGGCAGCAGTCCATCGCGGTATTGCCCACGCCTATGATCAGCACATTCTCGCCGATCGAATCGATATGCCCGAATGCCACCGACTCCAGCCAGTCGATGCCAATGTAGATGTTGTCCGCGTCGTATCGCCCGGGCAGCTTGAGCTCCTTACCGCGCGGGGCGCCGGTGCCCACGAAAACCGCATCGTAACCCTGCTCCAACAGGGTTTTCATGCTCTCTATGCGATGCTTGTAATGCACTTCCACGCCCATATCGACGATATAGGCAATTTCCTCATTCAGCACCTCGATGGGCAGGCGGAATGAGGGGATGTTGTAGCGCATTAATCCGCCGGCCACTTCCTGTGCTTCGAAAATCGTGCACTGGTAACCCAGGGGCATCAGGTCGTTGGCCACCGCCAGTGAAGCGCAGCCAGCGCCGATGAGCGCCACCTTCTTACCGTTCTTGCTGTCCGGGATGAGCGGTAATTGGTCTCGAATATCGTCTTTATGGTCTGCAGCCACACGTTTAAGGCGGCAGATCGCAACCGGCTTTTCTTCCAGGCGGCCACGCCGGCATGCGGGTTCACAAGGACGATCGCAGACTCGGCCGAGGATGCCCGGGAAGATATTGCTTTCGCGATTTACCACGTAGGCGTCCGTGAACCGGCCCTGAGCGATCAGTCGAATATACTCGGGAACATCAGTGTGGGCGGGACAGCCCCACTGGCAATCCACTACCTTATGAAAATAATCCGGATTGTTCGTGTCCGTGCGTTTCATTTTCCTTGTACGCCTGCCACTTGCCCGGCGCCCTGGTACCGGGATTTCGCGCAAGCATAACCGTTTTAATTCCAGTTCGCACCATGCTTTCACCGTTAAGCCCCAGGTGACCGCCGCAAACCCACAGCTCTTGCACTGTCACCTCCCGGCACCTAAGGTTAGAGTCAGGCCCAAACTAAAATCCGGCTCTGCATGGACATACGTTGATTCCTTCGGCTGCAAAGCCTGTGGGATACCATGGAAATTAAAACAGCCGATTTGACGAACCTGTAGGAGGCCGCCATGCGGCCGAATAGAACGGTCGCCCGCATGGCGGCCTCCTACAAAACCAAGGAGACCAGCATGACACCTGAACTCAAATACCTCGCGATGATCAGCACCTTTACGGCGTTGATGTGGATGCCATACGTCCTGAATGTTCTGTCCAGAAACAAAATAAGTGACGCGGTGGGTTACCCCGATACTCCGCTCTCCTTGTCCCCCTGGGCTGAACGGCTGAAAAAGGCCCACTACAACGCGGTCGAAAACCTGGTGGTGTTTGCCGCGCTGGTTCTGATCGCCAATGCACTTGATATCAGCAACAACGCGACTATCTCTGCTTCTGCCGCCTTTTTCTGGGCCCGCCTGGTGCACGCCGGCGCCTACACCGCGGGAATTCCCTGGGTCCGCACATTGGCCTTCGCCGTGGGCTGGGGTGGGATTATCTGTATTGCCTGGCAGATATTGGGCTAGTCTTTTTTGTAGGAGGCCGCCATGCGGGCGAATAATCCGTTCGCCTGAACAGGGTGGTCGGTAGAAAAAACCGGTCGCCCGCATGGCGGCCTCCTACATTAGCTGGTCCAGGGCATCCATAAGGCGGGTGATTTCATCCGGGCTGGTGTAGTGGACGAAAGAAGCACGCAGTACGCCTTCGTCCGTGTCGATACCCAAAGCCTCTACCAGCCGATAAGAGTAGAAGTGCCCTACCCCGATGCCCAGCTTGAATGCGATCAGGCGCGCTGCCAGCTCGGTGGAGCTATGACCCTCAACGGTGAATGCAACCGTGGGAGCGCGGTCTATGGCCCTCGATTTGCCAATCAATCGCACTTTGGGGTGGGCCGACAGATAATCGAGCAATGGCTGCAGCAATTCAGATTCATGATCCCGGAACAAGGCCCGGACAGCAGCCGCTTTTTGCTGCGCGGGTGCATCATCTCCATGGTGATGCCGGTATATGGCGTCCATGTAATCCATCACACCATTAACCGCAGCAATCTGGGCATGGTCAGGGCCGGCTGGCGTGAAACGCGCACTTGGAATGCCGGCATTGAAAAAATGCCCCTGGTAGGGCAATTCAGCATTGAGTTTTTCACTAAGGTACATCACGCCCAGGTGCGGTCCATAAACCTTGTACAGCGAGAACAGATAAATATCCGCGCCCAGCGCGGCAACATCGGGCCTGCCGTGCGGGCAGCATGAAACACCGTCAACGATGGACGAGGCGCCGGCATCGTGGACCATGTCGGTACTTTCACGCACCGGGTTGATGCTTGCCACCACGCTGGAGCAGTGCGTGAATGCAACCGCCCGGGTGCGTTTGTTCAGCAAAACTTCCAGGTCAATCGGGTGCAATTCTGCGGTATCCGGATCGATTTTCCATTCCCGGACCACGATCCCGTCATCCTCCAGCCGGCTCCAGGCACCAATATTGGCCTCGTGGTCCTGGTTGGTGACGATCACTTCATCGCCCGGCTTCAGTTCCTGTCGCAAGGCCTGCGCGATCACGTAGGTGTTTTGCGACGTAGATGGTCCGAAGTGGACTTCTTCCGCATCAACGTTCAACCAGGCAGCCATGCGCTGTTTTGAGGCATCCATCTGTACACCTGCCGTCGCGGATGCAGGAAAATCGTAGTAGGGCTGAACCCTGGTTTGCCGGTAGTAACGATCCAGCCAGTCGATGGCCTGCCCGCAGGCGTAGGAACCACCCGCATTTTCGAATAAGCCGAAGCCTTCAAGCGAAGGCTCGCTGAAGGCCGGGAAATTGGAACGGACAAAATCGAGATCAAGCGTGGTCATTGGTGGATTCATCCCTTATTGTGCCTGGCTTTAAACGGAGCGAGCCTTGCTCGCTCTTACATTCGTGCAAGCGGCTGAAAATTATCGGCCGCATTGCAGTTTCCTGCATATTTTGGCAGCCATGTACTTTCGCGCGCATGGCGCGCTCCCACAGACGGCCTCCTACGTGTTGATGCCGGCCAGGGTGATGTACTTGATCTCGATGTACTCGTCGATGCCGTATTTTGAGCCCTCGCGGCCGATTCCAGACTCTTTTACACCACCGAAGGGGGCGGTTTCGGTGGAAAGGATACCGTCATTGACGCACACCATGCCGTACTCCAGTTCCTCGGCCACGCGGAAGACCCGACCCAGATCGCGCGCGTAGAAATAGGAGGCGAGCCCGAATTCTGTTGCGTTGGCCAGTTTGATGACTTCTTCCTCGGTCGAGAACTTGAACACCGGGGCTATGGGTCCGAAGATTTCCTCGGTCGCGAAGGCCATGTCGGCGGTGGCGCCGCTGACGACGGTGGGTTGGTAAAAAAGCCCGCCCAGTTCATGCCGTTCGCCTCCCTCAACCACTTTGGCGCCTTTGTCTTTTGCATCAGCCAGCAATTCCTCGACCTTGTCGATGGCATCGCTTGAGATCATCGGGCCGATGTTGACACCTGCCTCTTCACCGCGGCCCACTTTCAGATCCTGCACGGCGGCTGTGAACTTGGCGAGGAACTCGTCGTAAACTCCTTCCTGAACATACACGCGATTGGCGCAAACACAGGTCTGTCCGGCGTTGCGATATTTGGAAATGACAGCACCCTGAACAGCTGCATCGATGTCGGCATCGTCAAATACGATGAATGGTGCATTACCGCCTAATTCCATCGACACTTTCTTGACGGTGGAAGCGCACTGGCGAATCAGGGTTTTTCCAACCTCGGTTGAGCCGGTGAAAGAAAACTTCCTGACCAGTGGGCTCTCGGTCAGTTCCTTGCCGGTCCCGCGGGAATTCTTCGTGGTAAACACGTTGAACACGCCGGCCGGAACGCCGGCCTGGTCGGCCAGATCGGCCAGCGCCAGGGCGGATAACGGGGTTTCAGATGCCGGTTTGATAACCACCGGGCAACCTGCCGCCATGGCCGGGCCGGCTTTACGAGTGATCATCGCATTAGGGAAATTCCAGGGTGTTATTGCTGCCACCACGCCAACACCCTGCTTGATCGTAATAATTCGCCGGTCGGGCAGATGAGTCGGAATCACATCGCCGTAGACACGCTTGGCTTCTTCCGCGAACCACTCGATGAATGAGGCGCCGTACATGATTTCACCTGCTGATTCCGCCAGTGGTTTGCCCTGTTCAGCAGTCATAATTGCTGCCAGGTCATCCTTGTTGGCGAGCATCAGGTCGAACCAGCGACGCAGGATCGCGGAGCGTTCCTTGGCCATCTTTGAACGCCAGGCTGGCCATGCCGCATTTGCGGCCTCGATGGCGCTGCGGGCACCAGCCAAATCGAGCTCGGGAACATTGGCTACCAGGGAGCCATCAGCAGGGTTGGTAACCGGGAATGTAGCTCCATCCTCAGCGGATACCCATTCGCCGTTGATATAGGACTGTTCACGCAAAAGGGCCGGGTTCTTGAGTTCCAGTTTGGTCTTGATTGTGTCGAGCATGGGATTGAATCCTGTCAGCTTGTTGGCGTTAAATTTTCCACAAGTGAACTTTAACGTATCTGAATGGTGTTTGGTTGAATATGACCGCCAAATCAGTCAAAGGTGGTTACAATGTAAGGCGTTTTTTAAAATTTTAGCCGGAACAGACATGAACGAAACCCGCATTCTCGATTTTGATTTCCTCAGAAGCCAGATCGTCGGCGCTGATGCCGCTGTCGCCACCCCGTTTGGCGAACGCCTGATGGTCTATGCCGACTATACCGCTTCCGGCCGCTGCCTGAGCCTGGTGGAAAAATACATTCAGAATCTCCAGCGTATCTACGCAAATACCCATACTGAAGACGACATCAGCGGGCGCTCGATGACCCAGTTATTGGAGCAGGCAGAGCATGCCATCAAGCAGTCGGTCAATGCGGGCCCCGGTGGGCGCATCATTTGTGTCGGCACCGGCGCCACCGGTGCAATCGACAAGCTGCAACAAATAGTCGGTGTCGCGCTGCCTCCGGCCACCCGACAAAGCCTGGCTGGAATGATCGATGATAGCCTGGGGACAGAGGCTCACGCCAAATTCAAGGACTACCTGACAAAACATCAACCGGTTGTTTTCGTTGGCCCCTACGAGCACCACTCGAATGAGATTTCCTGGCGCGAAAACCTGGCAACGGTAGTCGAGGTTCGCATGGACAAGGAAGGTGCGATTGACCTGGAGCACCTGGAAAGCCTGCTGCAGGATCCGGCTTACCAGGGCCGTAAACGTATTGGTTCATTTTCGGCTGCATCCAATGTCACGGGTATGCGCTCGCCTGTTCACGAGATTGCCGGCCTGCTGCACAAATACGACGCGATCGCCTGTTTCGACTATGCCGCCAGTGCACCCTACGTCGAAATCGACATGAATCCTTCGCCCGGAAAATACCAGGGTGATGTTTCACTGGATGCAGTATTCATTTCACCCCACAAATTCCTCGGCGGCCCGGGCGCCACCGGCGTGCTGGTCTTCAACGAGCGCATTTATAACCGCGAGCTGCCACCAAGCGTCAGCGCCGGCGGAACCGTAGACTACGTTGGGCCGACCAGTCAGGACTTCATTGCAGCAATCGAGGAGCGGGAAAAACCCGGCACACCTGGCGTGCTGCAGGTACTTAAAGCCAGCATGGCTTTCCAGATCAAGGACCAGGTAGGCGTAGAAGCGATCGAACAACGGGAAAGCGAACTGCTCAAGCACACCTTCGGCCGCTGGCAGTCAAACCCCAACATTGAAATCCTCGGCAACCCCGATCCGGAACGGCGCATCAGTATCATTTCATTCAACCTCAGGGATAACCGCGGCAAGTACCTGCATCCGAAGTTTGTCACTTCCCTGTTGAACGACTTATTCGGCATACAATCCCGGGCCGGATGCTCCTGTGCCGGGCCTTACGGCCACCGTCTGCTGGACATTGATTTCGAAAAATCAGAGCAGTACCGGAAATGGATCGGGAAGGGTTTCTCTGGCATCAAGCCGGGTTGGTGCCGGATCAGCCTGCACTACGTGATGGACGACATCGAAGTGGATTTCATCCTCAA
>PVMS01180877.1_pt1 | contig 12231 bp, 13 predicted proteins | sample 1853461 | NCBI WGS metagenome assembly PVMS01 (sample SAMN08582032, study PRJNA380276) | Marine sediment metagenome, whole genome shotgun sequencing project. | isolation source: ocean sediment barecode stripped | collected 2017
ATAGAATACTAGGAGTTTCCTCTGGTGTTCCTTCAGTGGTTGAATCATTAGCAAATAGAGTACTAGGAGTTTCCTCTGGTGTTCCTTCAGCGGTTGAATCATCAACAGATAGAATACTAGGAGCTTCCCCTGCCGGTGAGGGATTACTCGTTATTGCCCCAAGTCCGCCACCAAATATTGGACTAATAGGCAGTGGTGCTGGTGGCTGGGACGCTATTTTAGGCTCAATCGCAGGCGTTTCTGCCGTTGCCTGGCTTAGTTCACGACTAATTTCTGCATGCAAAGCTGCAGCAAGATCTTCTTCATCAAATTCTAATTCCTCTTCAGCAGGTACGGCTAAGGATGCTTGCATCATTTCTTCATTCACAAGATTTTTTGCTATTTCGCGTAAGGCGACTACTGTTGGCTTGTCATTCTCCCATTCGACGAGTGGTTCCGCACCCAACGCGAGCTGCCGAGCCCGCTTACTTGCTAATAACACAAGCTTAAAGCGATTTTCCACATTTTCTAAACAATCTTCTACCGTCACACGGGCCATGCCGAACTCCTAAAATGCAATTAATAATTAGCTTAGCCGGGTAAGTGTAACGAATTTACCCTCTTGCATCCAGCCCGGATATTGCATCAAAACGCCTCCATGTAAATTTTTTAATGTTTTATTACAACAATACCAGGCAAAAAGACAATTTACCCCGCATCGTAACAGACTAGTTTTATGACTAAGCTTCGTCCTGTCTGACTTGCTCCTGCTTCAACCCCTAGCAAGCAAGAAGTCTTTCCGTTCTGAGTGGCGCCTACTAAAGCAACCTTTTGCCAACAGCCGTAATCAATATGAGCTATCACTAAGACAATAAATCTGTCGTTAAGCGTTGCACCTTTTCCTTACTAAGTGGCTGGTAACTATCGAAATTAGCAAATAGCTCAACTAATTCTTGTAAAGCAGAATCAAAATCGTCATTTAAAACCACGTAGCCAAATTCATCATAGTGGCTAATTTCACTTCTCGCTTCCCGCATTCTTCTGGCGATGACCTCATCGTCGTCTTGCCCCCTAGTGCGCAAACGATTCTCTAGTTCAGTCTTAGATGGAGGTAGAATAAATACCGAAATCGTATCTTGTATACGATCACGCACTTGTTCTGCACCTTGCCAATCAATTTCCAGAATTACCTTTAACCCTTGATCGAGCTGCTGTTGCACAGAGGCTTGAGAGGTACCATAAAAATTATCAAACACTTTTGCATCTTCTAAAAACTCGCCGTTCGACACCATCGCTGCAAATTTTTCGACTGTAGTAAAAAAATAATCCTTACCTTCTATTTCGCCAGGGCGCTTGGTTCTTGTAGTGTGTGAGACAGATACCACGACATCCGGCAACATTTCAATCAATGCATTTACCAAGCTTGTCTTACCGGCACCAGATGGTGCCGAAATGATAAAAAGCTGCCCGTTACTACTCATGCGCAAACTCTTGGTGCCGAAATGATAAAAAGCTGCCCTGTAGTCATAATATACAATCCCTTAGCCTAAATAATAATAAAGCCATTACTATTAATGCGTGAACGCTTAAGATGAAAATGATAACCAATTACTGAGTTTTGATCATGCTTAAAATTATAAGCCATAAAAAAAAGCCCTGCATTGCAGGGCCTTGAGATGACAACTTTAAATACTACGCATTAGCCAGATAATGATTCATTCATACCAACGTAAGTTACAAAAAATTAATTTTTTGTAACCGGCACCAAAGCAATTTCAACACGTCGATTTTGACTTCGGCCTGCAGGATCATCATTATTTGCAACCGGATGGTCCTCACCGTAACCATAGGTTGCTAAGCGCAAATTCTGAATATCACGACTTTGAAAATATTTTGATACTGCGTTAGCTCTCCGTTCTGATAAAGCTTGGTTATAGCCTTTACCACCTGTACTATCGGTATGCCCCATTATCTCAACAAGAGTTTTATCAAACTCATCAACCACAATAGTTACGGAATCTAATACCGAAAAAAAGTCACCATTTATATCTGCGCTATCGACTGCAAATGTAACATTACCCGGCATATTTAAAATAATGTTATCTCCATCACGTGTAACACTCACACCCGTGCCTGCTAGTTTTTCGCGTAATTTTGCTTCTTGCACATCCATATAGTAACCCACGGCACCGCCAGCCAAAGCGCCAACGCCTGCACCTATTAAGGCTCGCTTACGTCGCTCACGGCTATCATCCCCACTGATCAAACCAACAACGGCACCTGCCGCAGCACCCGCGCCTGCGCCTATGGTTGCTTTACTGACTTGTTTTTCGCCGGTATACGGATTGTACGTAGTGCAAGCAACCAGCATTGCAAATAGAAGTAAAATTCCGACACCCTTTAATCTTTGCAATGTTCCCATTACTGTCTCCATTTGTTATGAATTCTCAAATACATTGAATTTAATTTGCTACTAAACTTCATGCGTTGTTCGACCGTATCGTATGAAAGTGGTTCAGCAATTATTATCGCGCAGTTAGTCGCATTATTACGCCGTCTGTAACTCCATATATCGGCATATCTCAGCCATATATCTAGTGCCTTTTGTAAGTTATTCCAAGCACCTACAAATACAGTCAAAATCACATATGTATAAAAATGAATACCTCTTCATTCAAGAAGCAACGACTTTTCGCTTGGATTTTATAAATCCCAACGCCAGGCAATAATTAAATAATTTAGAAAATTCATATCCTCATGCAACAGAATGTAATAAGTGAAATACAACAGTGGCTACCTGAAATTGACCCCTGTCAAATTGAGTTGACGAATGGCCCCACGGAAGAGAAACATCAAAAAGATCTAAACGAGATAGCAGAATATATTCATGCTTGGGCAATACCTGCTCTCGAAAAAGCTAAGCTACCAATTACGCCGCATGAAGCCAAGGCCTTACTTGAAAAGTATCCTGCTAGTAGCAATGAGGGTTGTGCTTTACACGTTGTACTTGAACTAGATGCCTTACATGCATCCATCAGCAACACAGATGCCAACACAGCTGCTCTCGCTAGTATGAAATTATTTGAGGCAATATGGCAACATGCGATCACAACCTTGCAGCAAGTGGCTCCACAAATTACTAAACAAGACAGTATAGATAACCAGCAATCATCAACAACATCTCATGAAGAAAGCGAAGAAAATATACAGCTATATCGAGCTACGATTAACGAACTGCAAAAAAAGTACCCGCACTGCAATATAAATGCCTTGCGCCTATTAGCGTCAACACGCTTGAATGTAACCAAGCAACAACTTGACGATCTAGAAATCTCTCCTCAATAATATAATTAGACATATAAATAATGGATTCTGATAACGATTTATTTAGCGCCTCACTTGAGGCCATTGAAACGAGTAAGCGCGTAGAAAAATTCCAGCGGTTTTTTACCGATTTTCAACGTGAATGCAAGATAACACTAGATAATGCACAAGAATGGATTAAAGCTGAGCTGCCTATCGTTACTAACCATATTGATTTAGCGCCTCTAAAAAATGAGCTTAAATCTAATAAAACAACAACACGACGCAAACATTTATTGTCAGCATTGATTTTTGAACAAGCGGCCCGCAATGCAGTACATAGGCATCAAGCTGCTACCTCAGCGATGATGACTATGCAGATGATTAACCATATTTGGCAAGCAAAGCTAGTCTTATACAAAACACAGCCTGGCAGCATTCAACCAATGCAAACTGCTTCACACACGCTTACTCAAAAATTGGAAAAAAGTAAGGCCGAGCAAGAGGCAGAATTAAAGAAAGAGACAATTCTGAGCTCTTTGATCAAAAAAGGTGAGCTGTTAAAAACCGAATCGCAAGTTCAGCAACAAAATTCATCCGCTATACAAGCAAGTCCAAAACAAAATACCTCGCCCAAAAAAACCAATGTATTTACCCGTGGTCAGAATGATTTATGGGCCGAGGCTGCCAAAAAAGAAAGGCTGAAAAAACTTGCTCCACCCAGTAAAGCCAAAAAGCCTAAACGCAAAACGCTCAGCATGCTGTCAAAAGTACGCACTAAAATTCCCATGATGAGAAAAGCCAGAAACAAGCGAGAAAAAACTTATCTAGAAACTGAGCGAACACGAAATAGTCGCGAGAAAAACCCAGAAAATAGTTTGCTCGACAACCCAAACCATTCTGCAATTACTGTTAGCCCTGGATTTATAAAAGATATCGATGACTCACTCATTCAACTGCGACCAGACTCTTCTAATGACTCAAACGAATCAGGCGTTACGATACGCAAGGTGTTGAAAAAACGTAAGCACGCAACTCATGGGCCAGGCGGCAACACCATTATCTGGAAACTCACTTCAAGTGCGGAAGGAAGCAAACAAGATAATAAGTCGATTCCTGAACAATGCCAGGAAGCGATAAACGACTATTGCCAGCAATATCCGGGTTATGACATTGTGGCAATTCGTAATATGGCTGCAAAAGAAATCGGCGTTTCAGCTCAGTACATTGAAAATCTAAACATTCTTCCGGAACGCATCAATTAAATTCGCCTCATCCTACCCCGGCACTTGAATACTTAAATACATTCTCCCAAGCATAATCAACTATTAGATTTGCGGATTCAATCTTACTTACTCGATAACACACGCCTGACTGCAGCTTAATAATTGATTGCGCATCGCCACCGGCACCAAGCGGTACTTGCAAATTAGCGAGTTGCTCTATCACTCGATCAAAATTTACTTTAGTTAGAACGTGGAAGTTTGTATCAATCCAAGTATTAGTCTTGACTGTAATTTCTTCTCTAGTGAACGCCTGAATTGCAGGCAGTAAATGATGCTATACCAGCAACATCACTTTACTCTCATCTTCTTCTGCTGAATCTACCACAGCACTTAACACTCCTTGACCTACACCTAAACTTTTAAAAAAATAATACACCTGTCACTTTCTTTAAAAAACCAAGGCGCTTGCTCTTGTACTTAATATATTGCCTTGTTGCACCCCCAAGGCAATACAAGCGAAAAGAACTGCAACTAACAATGGATAAATGGCTAAAGGGTTGCTTGCATCGACATCAAATTCACCACCTAAACATCATCCAAAAACCACCAGCACTATTGCGCCAACTAACAACCCAAGGGCAGGTAGGACTTTCATGAACTTTAGATTCTTCTGTATCATAAAATGAATATAAGCATTTAGAATTTCTACAAATGAACGAATTTGTGATTGTTCACTAGCATTTATTAAAATGCACATGTCGACTAGATGGAATACAGTGCACGTTTTTTATCCTGACTAATACTCGATCAAATCGCAATATCAAAAACGCCCAGATAAAATACCCAGGCGCTCTTTAACAACATCGTTGTAGGAAGAACTACATTTTTTTACCTTTAATCACTCGATAAATAATTAATAGGATCAATGCACCACCAACTGCGATAACCAAACTAATTAAGTTAAAGCCAGTTACCGATCCAAAGCCTAATAAGGTGCTGATATAACCACCTAAAAATGCACCTGCGATGCCTAATAAAATAGTTATAAAAATTCCACCAGGATTTTTGCCTGGCATTATTAATTTAGCAATCACCCCAACTACTACTCCGAGCACTATCCAAAGTAAAAACCCATAATGTCTCCTGGTGATTACCATGAAGCAATAATATTACTTTTATTAAGCGCCGCTTATTCCTTTTTCATCTTCTCTTCAGCTTTTTCCATCATGGTGGAACCTTCTTCGGCCGCCATTTCTTCTTCAATCGGGGGTAACGAATCCCAATCTGGAAGGGAGGCAACGGTCGGTCCTTTTATTTCACCTTCGAGTGGTGGCAAAGAATCCCAGTCTGGTAGGGACTCAACGGTTGGTTCTTTCACTCCATCATCCATCATCTCAGCCGCAACATCAGCAGAGTCTTCTGCCATATCACCAGCCTTATCCATCATCTCTTCAGCTTCTTCACTGCAGCCAAACATCAATGCTGACACACACAAAATTACTAGTAGTTTACGCATTTCAAACTCACTCCCATTGTATTTGATATTATTAATAAGTCACTTTTGGCGGCAAATCTTTCGCTTGTTCAACCCAGTCTGTAACTGTTTTTAGCGTAGGCAATTGCCTCACTAATTTCCTCTCTACATTGACCTGTTCCATTTTAGTCGCCAGACTTTCTACATTGCGATTACGCAATTCTTTTACGGTATTTACACCAAACACTTCCAGTAGCTCAGTATATTCACCCGCAACACCTTCTTATTCTAAAAAGATCGCACATATTAACCGATTTTATTATTTGCCATTACAGACTCCCAGCCAAATGGTGCGATAACAATGAGCGACTAGAGAATCATGCTACGTGTGCTAATCATAATTTATTACGCCCAACAACGAAAGTTTTAGAATTGCAAAACGTTATGAATTTATACTTAAAAGGGCAAGCAAAATCTTGGTTTAAATGAGTAATTTAATGATTTAGCCAAAATCACTCATCCTCTAAATCCGCCAGCTCACTTTTTACTTGGCTAAAGCTTGTGTGGCGAATGTCTTTTCCCGCAACGGTGTAAATTACATACTCGCAGATATTTTTAGCGTGGTCTCCAATTCGCTCTAGTGAGCGCGCGCACCACATCACCCTTAGTGACCGTTTAATCGCACGTGGATCTTCCATCATGTAGGTGATAAGTAGACGAGTAATGGCATCATATTCTTCGTTTATTTCTCGATCCCCTTGTGCAATTTTTAGGGCATTTTCCACATCCATGCGAGCAAAAGCATCCAGGCTATTGTGTAGCATTTTACGAACCTGCTCACCAAGATGTTTTATTTCTGAAAAATAGGTGGGCGTGCGCTCAATAGTGGCCAGCTTCACTGCATGACGTCCAATTTTTTCTGCTTCATCGCCTATTCTTTCCAAGTCGGTAATCGTTTTGATTACAGTAACCACCAACCGAAGGTCACTCGCAGCAGGCTGACGACGCGCAATAATATGGGTGCATTCTTCATCGATGGCAACCTCCATAGAATTAATTTTATAGTCGCTGGTTGCAACTTCTTCGGCAAGACTACTATCAGAGCGTATTAATGCCTCAAGAGCATTCTCAACTTGCTTTTCAACCATGCCGCCCATATTGAGCACCTTGCTGCGCAATGATTCTAAATCTTCATCAAATTGATGTGAGATGTGTTGTCCGATGTCTTGGAATACCATGTCGTACCTCGATTAGTATCTAACTATTCAGACTATTACCCATAACGGCCTGTAATATAATCTTCTGTTTGTTTCTGTTTTGGATTGGTAAATAATTGATCTGTTGCGCCATATTCAATCAGCTCGCCTATATATAGAAATGCTGTGTAGTCAGAAACACGTGCCGCTTGTTGCATGTTGTGCGTTACAATCACAACTGTAAAGTTCTGCTTCAACTCGACGATGAGCTCTTCAATTTTTAATGTAGAAATTGGATCTAACGCTGATGCGGGTTCGTCTAATAAAATTACTTCTGGCTGAATAGCAACCGCACGTGCGATCACTAAGCGCTGTTGCTGCCCACCTGACAAGCCCAATGCATTATCTTGCAACCGATCTTTCACTTCATCCCACAATGCTGCGCCTTTCAACGCCCATTTCACGCGCTCGTCCAGTACACGTTTTTTATTAACGCCTTGCAGTCGAAGTCCGTACGCAACATTTTCATAAATTGTTTTGGGGAAAGGATTAGGCTTTTGAAATACCATGCCTACTTTACGTCGCAACTCAGCCACGTTGATGGACTTTGCATTAATATCTTCGCCATGTAGTGACATCTTACCTTCAAGGCGTACCGAATCAATCAGATCATTCATACGATTCATACATCGCAAAAGCGTGGACTTACCACAACCGCTGGGGCCAATAAATGCGGTTACACGCTTCTCTGGTATGACTAGGTTAATAGTTTTCCATGCCTGTGCTGAACCATAGTAAAGCCCAAAGCCCGTGCATTCAAAACAAGGGAGCTCATTTTCAATATTCATGCTCTCACGATTGAGCAGTATATCTTGCGAAATTTTAGGCGCGGCCATAGTCATTTTTCCCCTGAGTGGCTACAAAGCCTTGCATAATAAATATGCCGGCGCAATTAAGTGCTCATACATTAATTTTGTTCCAGATCTTTATATTTTTCTCTTAAATGATTTCTCGTATAAATCGCAGCCAAATTTAGAATAATAATTACGAGAACCAATATTAGCGCGGTTGCATAGACTAATGGTCGCGCAGCTTCCACATTAGGGCTCTGAAAACCTACATCGTAAATATGGAAACCCAAATGCATAAACTTTCGGTCCAAATGAATAAATGGGGCATTACCATCCAGTGGCAATGAAGGCGCAAGCTTTACTACACCCACCAACATCAAAGGTGCCACCTCACCTGCTGCTCGTGCTATCGACAAAATAAGTCCCGTCATAATTGCAGGACTCGTCATCGGCAAAATCGTTCTCCACAAGGTCTCTGCTTTGGTAGCACCTAAAGCCAAAGAACCTTCACGAATGGAGCGCGGGATGCGTGACAAACCTTCTTCTGTAGCCACAATGACCACCGGCACAGTCAGCAATGCCAGGGTTAGAGAAGCCCAAAGCAATCCACCTGAGCCAAATGTTGGAGCAGGCAGCGCTGCAGAATAAAATAATTCGTCTATCGTGCCACCCACCACATAGACAAAAAAACCAAGCCCAAATACTCCATATACAATTGAAGGCACACCGGCAAGATTGTTTACCGAGATTCTTACCAGGCGTGTAAGGAATCCTTGCTTTGCATATTCACGCAAGTATATCGCTGCGATCACACCAAAAGGCATCACCACAACTGACATCAACATGACCGTTAATACGGTTCCAAATATGGCAGGAAAAATTCCACCTTCGGTATTCGCCTCTCTAGGATCATCCGTGATAAATCCCCAAAAAGTTTTAATATAAAAAATAATCTTCTCACCCAGACTCATAGCATTCGGTCGATAGGCTTTCACGACATTAGCCAGCATTATTTCAACTTCTCTGCCATTCATAATTTTAGCAGTAACACTATCTCTCGACATCTCTCGATATAGTGCGTCTAACTCGCTCTTTAATACTTCATAGTCAGCATTAAACTCGGCGCGCTTATCTTCTATTGCTTGAAACTTTTCCTCGTCGGTAGATTCATCTAATTCCAAACCACGTTTTTTTAAACGTAACTTTTCAAGTTGGTAATTAATACGGCCAATTTCTACTTTCTCTATATGTTCAATTCTGCCTCTTAGATCATTGACTCTCTCAAGCCTGCTAGCTAACTCTTGCCACTTGGCAGGCTCATCTAAATTCAATACCTCGCCATTATTTTTTATTTGCTGCAAATAGCCATAAAAATTCCCCCATTGTGTTCGCTCTAACACCAATACATCTTTGGGTTTATCTACTTGCAACTCATTCGGCTCGACCGTTAACATAAAGTCGACGCCTAGAAAATCTCGATTACCTACTTTTATAAGGCTACGTTCAATTAATTCGTCATCACTTTCAACTGCAATCCCAGATTCAAGTATTCTTTGTTTAAGTACTTCTTCGGTCTCTACACGCTCACCAATGATTTGAATCGTTACTTTGTTATCTAAATATTCAATTTCGTAAACGGTTTTAGGCCAGAAGTGCCCCAATCCACGAACAGCAATAAGTGCTAACAAGCCAACCACCATAATTACACTAATCGTGACAGCCCCTGCATTCAACCAAATCCAAGGTGTACCTGATTTGTAGAAAGGGTCTTTATGATATCTATTTGTTGGCAATGTCGTTCTCTTCTTTATAGCGAGCTGTATTTTTCACGCAGCCTCTGCCTAACAATTTCTGCGATGGTGTTAAAGAAAAAGGTAAATATGAATAACACCAACGAGGCTAAAAACAACACTCTGAAGTGTGTGCTAGCCACTTCAGACTCTGGCAACTCCACTGCAACGTTTGCAGACAATGTACGCATACCTTCAAATATACTGAAATCCATAACTGGTGTATTACCCGTAGCCATCAACACAATCATGGTTTCGCCCACCGCACGACCAAGACCAATCATGGTGGCAGAAAAAATTCCAGGACTTGCCGAAGGCAACACCACATGCACCAAAGATTGCCATGGAGTTGCGCCTAGCGCCAAAGAGCCAGAAGTTAAATGTTTAGGCACACTAAAAACGGCATCTTCGGAAATAGAAAAAATAATCGGGATAACTGCAAAGCCCATGGTCAAACCGATAATTAAAGCATTGCGCTGGTCATAACCCACGCCCAAAGTGTCTGTAAGCCAAAGTCGCATATTGCCATCAAACAATACTTGTTCTAACCAAGGACTTAGCGCCAAACTTAGCCAAGCAAAAAATAATACGACGGGAAATAATAAGGCAGCTTGCCAACCATCGGTAATTTTATTGGTGATCGTTTCAGGCAATTTCCACCAAACAAAACTTGCCGAAAATACACCCAAAGGAACCAGTAATAATATAGCAAACACCCCTGGAAGATTAACTTCAACATAAGGCGCTAACCAAAGCCCTGCTAAAAATCCTAATATCACAGTAGGCAAAGCCGCCATGATCTCAATTGAAGGTTTCACCACACTGCGCATTTTTGGCGCCATAAAATAGGCCGTAAAAATTGCCCCACATATTGCGAGTGGCATGGCAAACAACATGGCATAAAAGGCAGCTTTGAAGGTGCCGAAGGTTAATGGCGTAAGACTAAACTTAGGCTCAAAGTCGCTGGATGCGGATGAAGATTGCCAAATGTAATCAGGCTCAGGATAACTCTCATACCAAACCTTGCCCCAAATTGAGCTGAGTGAAGCCTCTGGATGTTCACTGTCCAACTCCCAAACATGCACTTGGCCCGTTACATCTTCCGCAATGATTTTGTCGCTTCTAGGCGCAATGCCTAAATGCAAAAGAGCATTGCTTGAGATATTTTCTGTCAGCAGATGTCGTGATGCTGTAGTGTGAAAGATAGATATATTCCCGTCTACATCGGTAGCTAGAAAACCTTTACGTAAGCGTTCTGTTGTAATGCTAGAAACTTTAGCGGCACCACTTTTAAAATTCCTAATCGCAGTTAAATGACGCACATTGTCTTCATTGCGCACTAAAAACAACTGGTGAATATTGCCATGGTCATCGGCTAATAATAATGAAATGCCGCCTAGCAAAAACTCAAAAGAGGTTGGAAGATGGCCAGCCTCTAGCACTGAGATATCTTCTATATGAATTGGCTCATCTTTTTCACGTATATCGTAAAATGAAACCGTGCCTTTCTGGTTTAGTAGATACAACCATTCGCGCTCTGGAGATAGCAACGCTTTAACAGGTGTATCAGCGTACGACAATCGCACTTGACTCGTCAGCTCCAAAGTAACTTCATCTTCATCTAAAAATGAAGACTCTTTTTCGTAGTTAATCAACCTAGGACCACTTTCGGTGTACACAAAAAATGTTAGTCCATCTTCATTGTCGCTAACCGCTAAACTCAGTAATGCTTGCTCGCCAAGTTCAAGCGCCAAAGGCTGATTGCCATATGGATAAGTAATGCTTGGAATTATCTCGCGTTTCTCATCTCCATATTGCAAAGCATATTCATGTCTAAATATTAGTACCTGACCCGTGTCGAGGCCAAGCCCAATGAAATTTTGTTCGGCATCGACATGCGCCCAACTACTTATCGTTGCATCACTGCCTGCTAATAGATCATTACTTTCAATTAACTCTCCTGAATCAACATAAAAGAAATGTACCACGCCTTTACGGTCTAGACGCATGGCAATTTCTGCCTGCTCTTCTATTGAATACAGCAGTGTTGCTTCAGAATGACTATTGCTTAATTTATAGCTTGAGAGTTCATGTAGTTCTGCCCCTTTGAACAAAGGCAACACCACCATGAACAAAAAAAGAAAAATAAGAATGATAGAACCGATAACCGCAATGCCACCTGCACCAACTAGATAACGAGCTAGAAGATCTTTTAATGAGCGCCTACGCCAAAGCGCACGATCAAACACAAGCGGTTTTAGAATGACTAACTTAGTAGAGCCTGATTCTTCCGACATGTATTTATTATTGATTCATTGTATTAGTAAATGCAGAAAGCTTTTAAGCATACTTGAATAAAACTCCCTGTTTCACAGGGCTTTTACACTATTTGCCTACATTTTAGTCAAGCAA
>PVMS01115231.1_pt1 | contig 12230 bp, 13 predicted proteins | sample 1853461 | NCBI WGS metagenome assembly PVMS01 (sample SAMN08582032, study PRJNA380276) | Marine sediment metagenome, whole genome shotgun sequencing project. | isolation source: ocean sediment barecode stripped | collected 2017
GCCGTCACATGCTCGTGCCAATTGAAACAGATTTATGACATAAGCTATAAACCTTTGTCTACGACAATGGCCCCCTCTCCTGTCTAACCCAGGGACCGAAAGGAGAGATGTTTCAGGGAAGGACCTGTGTTCGGACTGTTCTTGTGGCTATGATCTTACAGGAGGTGCCTGCAGGGTTTTCCACCATGATGTCCCCGATCTGCACCGGAGCGTTGGCCCTGGTTGATTTGACGGCCTTCATGATTTCGGGGATACTCTCGAGGGGGATCGGCGAATCCGTGCGGACACTGACAAGAGGAAAGTCGCCGCCCTCCACCATAATACTGCTGGCAATAGTCCTCATTGGGTTGACCAGTTCCTGCTCGGCCCAATCCGGCCCCTTGTCACAGAGATGCCCGGTGATTTCATTGACCCGGATTTTTTCTCCTTCTTCAATCTCTGCCTGTATTTGGCAACCGTTCGGACATACGACACAAATCATCTCTTTTCTTGTCATTCCACCGATACCTCCAGCGTTTTGGCATTCTGTAATTTTTCACCCTTGACTTTTATCCGAATCATCTCTGCGGGGTGTAAACGGACCATCTTTTTCCGGGCGACCTTGCGATCTCCGTCACGAATCCAGACGGCACGATCCCTCAAAGGTTCGGTAACCCGTAGTGAGAGCGTAAAATCTCTCAGTCCGCTGATCTGCTGTGGAAGAGTATACCTGACTCCCTGCTTCGGGACAATATTTATATAGGAATCAGGAGAAGGCATGCCGTCTTCCAGGTATTGTGCCGCGAACTGACCCGCCAGCGCGGCCTCTTCGGAAACGTGGTCCACCAGGTCGTGTACGTGAAGGACATTTCCACAAGAAAAAATCCCGGGAACACTCGTCATGAAAATATCGTCAACGCCGGCGCCGCCGGTTCCCGGCGCCATGGTGACCTGGGCTCTCGTAGACAATTCGTTTTCAGGGATCAAACCGACAGACAACAACAGGGTGTCGCATGGAATAAAGCGTTCGGTACCGGAAAGGGGGAGAAAGTTATCATCCATATTGGCGACGGTGACACCGGACAAGCGACTTTTTCCATGGAGCTCGATGACACTGGTACTCAGATGGAGGGGGATATCATAATCATTGAGGCACTGCTGGATATTCCTCGCCAAGCCCCCTGCGTAGGGAAGGAGCTCGAACACCGATTCGACCTTCGCCCCCTCGAGCGTCATCCTCCTCGCCATGATCATGCCGATATCCCCTGAGCCGAGAATGACGACCCGTTTCCCTACCATGATATTCTGCAAATTGATAAAATTTTGAGCAGCACCCGCTGTATAGATACCGGACGGCCTTGTCCCGGGAATCTGAATGGCTCCGGCTGTTCTTTCCCTGCATCCCATGGACAGGACTATGGCTCCCGCCTCTATTTTAGTAAAACCCTTTCTGGCACTAACGAGGAGATTCCGTTCCTTGTCCATGGAGAGGACGATGGTCCCCATCATGGCATCGATGCCGAGTCGGTTGAACTCATCGATGTAACGCTGGGCGTATTCCGGGCCGGAGAGCGATTCTTTGAAACGGTGAAGGCCGAAACCGTCATGGATGCACTGATTCAGGATACCGCCCAGGATTCGGTCTCGTTCGATTAACAAGACATCCCGGCAACCGAATTCTTTTGCGGCAACGGCAGCAGCAAGACCCGCCGGCCCGCCGCCGATGATAACCAAATCACGCTTGATACGTTTCATTTATTAATGCCTTCATATCAGTACCATCCGGTTACTACAGCCTGTCCCTATCGAACATACCCCGTAAACAGATACGAATCGGGGTTGCTCAGGAGGAAATCATCAGGCCTGTAACCAAATTCCTTTTCCAGTATCTGTACGATTTTCGGTAAGCAAAATCCACCCTGGCACCGTCCCATCATGGCGCGGGCTCTGTACTTGATCCCGTTTATGGTTCTGTTCCCCAAAGGGTTCTGGATGGCATCCAAAATTTCCTTTTTGGTAATCTGCTCGCAGCGGCATATGATCTCCCCGTAATCAGGATCCTCTGCAATCAGATCCGCCTTTTCCTCAGGGGGCAATTCATGGAAGAAACCAGTGAGGCCCTTACGTTCGGCGATAAAGGATGGTTTTTCCTTCAGAGAGAGTGTCTCAGCCACCATACTCTTTACCATGAGGGCAATCGCCGGTGAGGAAGTCAAACCCGGGCTTTCAATGCCGAGCAGATTTATGAAACCGGACAAGTCTCGCCGGCTCTCGATGACGAAATCCTTAAAACCTTTTTCTTCAGGAGATGTCTGCTTTGACCTCAGACCGGAGAAGCTACGAATAAAATCCGACGTGGAAAGCCCTGGTAAGAGCTCATGGCCCTCCTTTTTCAGGAGTTTGATGACATCGGCCGTGCAGGCACAATCATCAGCCTCATCGACATATTCGTTGCTCGGCCCGATCAGAATATTTCCGTCAACCGTGTTAGTCAGGTGAATACCGAGACCCGCGCCTCCCTTTCGAGGGGCAGGATAGACTAGGGTGGCGAGGCTGCCCTCCAATCTTTTATCCAAAATGAGATATTCACCGCGGCAGGGATAGATCCTGTATTCCCTAATCCCCACCATTTTGCATATTTTGTCTGCATAGAGTCCGGCCGAGTTGACGAGCACCTGTGTCTTAAAAAGCTTTCCGGGAGACGTTTCCACTTCAAAGTGATTGTTGGTTCTCGTAATGGCCTTTACCTCTTCACCCAAGTGAAAATCGACACCATTGGCCACGGCATTCTCAGCCAGGGCCACGGTCAGGCCATAAGGACAAATGATGCCGGTCGAAGGAGAATAAAGGGCCCGGATTCCGCCGACTCCAGTCTGGATCTTCTGCATTTGATCCTTGTCGAGGATCTCAAGACCCGGCACTCCATTGGCTTCACCCTGTTCTTTCAATAAATGGAGCGTTTCGATGTCGGTATCATCCTGGGCAACGGTCAGTTTGCCTATGTACTGGATTTTGACCTTCAAATCATTGCACAGATCGCCCATCATGTCATTGCCTTGGACATTCACCTTTGCCCGCACACTGCCAGGTTTATAGTGGATGCCGGAGTGGAGAACGCCGCTATTCCGAGAACTTGTCCCCATACCGACATCCGGTCCTTTTTCAAGAACCGCAATATTGATCTGATATCGCGACAATTCTCGGGCGATCGCATTTCCGACAACGCCGGCACCGATAATTATGACATCATAGGCTTTGGTCATGCCTTCTACCCTTGACTATAAAAATTTCCCTTGCCCCCATCAGATAAGGGGCTAAGGGAAATGGATTGATTCCAGATTCATACAACTATAGAAGGGTTCTAATCCTCGATTCCGGCCAACCGCTGTGCGGCCTTTTTCTTCCTATCCACATTGGTTTCCCGGAGTATGGTCACGCGGTGGGCTTCAGGCGAACCGCCTCCATGGATATCCGAGATCGTATCGGCACTCTCCATGGCCAATTTTTCGGCCAGTCTGAACATTTTGATACGCTTCTCTACCGGTACGCCGTTCGCGCCCTTCATGTATTTCTTTATCAGATCTCCGATTTCAGGATTGTCGAAATCCTTGTCAGACGGCAGGTCGGCTACATACCCTCCACAGATATCCACCATCAGACGGGTCGCCTCACTCATTTCTTTGCCCTCATGCATCTTTGAGGCATTGGCCAGGACTGTATCGATGAAATAGGCCCCCGAGGGCTGCTGCTTGCCCTCATAGGAAGAGGCCAGGCAGCACCCGTAAAGTGTTTCGGCCCTGTGGATCATGTCGATCACTTTTTGCTTGTGATGGCCGACCTTAGACGTACCATTGTAATCCATCATGGTCATGGCGGTTCCGATCATGCAGTCGATTTTGCCCGATTTGCAGCCTCCATGGCTTTGCCGATGAAAAGAAGAAAACTTTACAACCATATCTACGGCGAACTCGACTTCCCCGCATAGGAAGACCCGATCCCACGGAACAAAGACATCATTGAATATTAGGGTGGGGCAATATTTGGAGTATTTCACATTACCGATGTCGCATCCGTCCATTTCCCGCATATCCAATGTTGAACGGCCCACGACATGAATCAACCCCGGTGCATCCGCCTGAACGGCGAACGCCACAGCATATTCCTCATCTCCCTTCCTCAGGGCCCGGGTGGGGAGCACGATGATTTCATGGGATGAGAGGGAACCGGTCTGATGGGCCTTGGCCCCCCTTACCACGATGCCGTCGTCCCGTTTTTCTACGACGCGCAGGTACATGTCCTTGTCTTCCTGATCCTGGGGGTTGAGGGATCGATCCCCCTTGACATCGGTCACCCCGGCGTTTCCGGCGAGATCATTCTCTTGGACATATTTCAGGAAATTATTGAAAGTTTCATGATATTTCGTGCCGTGTTTCTGGTCCACATCATAGGTTACGATGGCAAGGGCTGAGAGACAATCCAACCCGGTGCATCGTTGGTGACAGGTGCCGACGCGATTGGCCAGGGTCCTGTTGATCTTGACCCTCGCAACAAGGTCCTCAATGGATGATGGGGGCAGGGTGAAACGGTTGACCGGTTTGTTGATCAAAGGGCTTTCCGTCACCATGAATTTCCTGTATTCCTCCATCTCAGCCATTTCATATGTCACCGCCGTCGCCTCAATACCCGCTCTAAGCCGCGGATTGTCCACAACATTCGTTATTTTTTCACCAAACATATAGGCTGTTGGATTCATCTGCCGAATAGACTCAATGTATTCTTCTCTCGTTTTTAAACCCATGTTCTTCTCCTCCTTCAAGTTAAAACGTGCTGTTTCTATTTAAAAAGATGAGGCTTAGAGATCTCTCTCCTACCCGCTTCGACGGGATTCAAAAGTTTCCCCTTTTTTATCCCTTAAATGTCTTCTCTTTCCTCTAGAATTTTCCTGAATCTCGTGATGACCTGTTCCTTGACGTTCACAATGTGCTGCGTTAGAACTTCTCTTGCCCCCACCAGGTTCCGGCTTACCACGCAATCAAAGATCTCCTGATGTTCCTCGTCCCCTGATTTCAATGAGTTGGCAGACAGATAATTGCCGCCATATTTAAGGAACAGGAGATCAAACACGTTTTGCAAAATACGAACCTGGATATTCTGTTTTGAAAGAGAAGCCAAAACGAGGTGAAACTCTTTGTTTTTAAACAATCTTTCTTGCAGGTAAAACTCCCTGACCGCGGATAAATGGTCATCCAGGGCGGTTTTCAAATGCTGAATGCCCTTGTCATCCAGACACTTGATTGCCTCAGATAGCAATGACGGCTCCATGAGTTTCCGGAGTTCATAGATTTCGTCCACCTCCTTCAGGCTGAAGGGCTCCATGATGTATCCCCGGTTCGGCTCGTGTCGCACGAATCCCTGAAATTCCAGCCATTTAAGCGCCTGAATAATAGGGGTCGAACTCATGTTCAGACGCTCTGCAAGGTCCCGATAACCGATCTTTTGCCCAGGCACAAGCTCTTTATGATAGAGCATGCGTCGGATGCCCTTATAGGCCTGCTGGCTGTGATCGGTTTGTCCGTTTAACTCTTTTTTATGCCCGGATTTAGCCATCTCCCCGCTTTATGAAACAAAAAAATTTGATAGATAATTATGTTTTTGATTATATTTTTAATTATATTATTGACCAAATTTGTCAAGTTATTTTTATTAATAACAATTTGATTTCCACAGAAGTTGCAATAACCATATGATATTAAAACATAAATATGGATACCTGGATTTTGAAGTGTCTTCGGTGGGAGGGAAAATAGCTGTTGACATGCCCCCTCAATTTTCTTATATTCGTCCCCCAGGAAGTGATTCATTGTCAATTGAAGACCTGAAGATCCCCGCCTGAAGATAATCCTATCCGCAGACATCATTTGCCTTTAAACGCATTGCGGAGATTAATTTCAGAGGCAGATATCTCCCATGGTTGGCCATGTGACGATCTCCTCGAAACGAGTGGTTTGATAACTTTTTAAACCCTTGATGGGTCATGACGATATTTTAAACAGAAGGAATCGAGAGAACCATGAGACTGCACGAATATGAAGCAGCAGATGTTTTTGAAAGTATGGGTATTCCTGTTCCGCGACGGGGTATCGTTGAAACCACTGATGGGGCCCTGCTCCTTGCCGGAGAAATAGGTTATCCGGTTGTCCTTAAGGCGCAGGTTCTTGTGGGTGGACGCGGGCTTGCCGGTGGGATAAAGACGGCTTCGACACCTGAAGAGCTCGAAGAATTTACTGGGAACCTTTTGGGGGACGAGATCAAAGGTTTGCCTGTTAGAAAAATTTTGGTCAGTCAAAAGGCTGAAATTTCAAGGGAACTCTATATCGGGATAACCGTGGACGGATTTTCAGGAAAGCCGGTCATTGTCGTCAGCTCAGAGGGCGGCGTGCGGATAGAAGAAACCGCTCGGCACTCTCCCGAAAAAGTCGTCTCCATGCATGTTGACCCTGCATTCGGGTTTCATCCATACCAAGCGAGGACCCTCCTGAAAAGTCTAGGCTTGTCTCAACGCCTCCTCCTTTCTTGCGCAGACGTTATCGTCAAACTTTTTAAGATATTCATCATGCATGAAGCCCTTATTGCGGAAATCAACCCCCTTGTGGTCCTTCCCAATGAAGGGGTATTGGCTGTGGACGCGGTTCTGGAAATCGACGATTCTGCCCTTTCGAGGGCCAAATTTTCTGTTCCTAACCCCCTCGATCGGATTGAAAATTCTCTTGAGAGGAAAGGTAAGGAAATCGGTGTCACATATGTGGATCTCGACGGAGACATAGGACTAATTTCTTCGGGGGCGGGTCTTGGTATGGCGACCATGGATATCATCGGCCAAAGGATGCGGCCGGCAAATTTTCTTGAAACAGGTGGCGGGATTACGGAAGAACTGCTCTACAAGTGTATGGAACTCATTATGATGAAAGTTGATTTGCGGGCCATAATCATTAATGTCTATGGCGGCATCAACCCGATTCATGAAGGGGCAAAAGGCGTCGTACGCTATATTAAGGAACATAACATCGACCTGCCGATCGTTGCAAAGGCGCTTGGTAACCGCCAGGAAGAAACTTGGGAAATCTTTCGTTCCGGGGGTGTTCATGTGGTCACTGAAGCGGCAACCGAGGCTGTGGTTGAGCGCCTGTTTGATTTGATTGGAGAAGGGAAGTAGAAGTGGTTTCAAGTGTAATTATAGCGAGGGACTTCGATGAGTATTCTTCTTGATGAGACAACACGTGTCCTTGTTCAGGGCATTACGGGTAAAATTGGAAGGGTCCAGACCCATTGGATGCAGGCATACAACACCCCAATCGTTGGTGGGGTCACCCCTGGCAAAGGGGGGACCACTGTGGAAGGGGTGCCGGTATTTGACAGCGTGGCGGAAGCTGTCAAGGAGACCGGGGCAAATGCATCTGTTTTTTTTGTTCCAGCCCCTTTTGTCTTGGACGCTCTTTATGAAACCGTGGATGCGGGTGTCCGATTCATTGTTGTCGTTCCGGAGCATATCCCTGTTCATGATGTCATAAAAATGCGCACCTACGCTCTGGAAAGGGATGTTCTGGCTTTGGGTCCCACCACACCTGGTATTCTTGTGCCGGGCAAAGGGAAGATGGGCATCATGCCCGCCTCGCTTTTTGCACCCGGCCGTTTGGGTATTATCTCCCGAAGCGGCACCCTCTCCTATGAATTTGCCGGGATCTTGTCGGAAGCGAACGTCGGACAGAGTGCGGTCGTCGGCATGGGAGCAGACCCTGTTGTCCTGACCAACTTGCCGGAAATTCTCAGACTCTTTGAAGAAGATGATGAGACCGATGGTGTGGTCATCGTCGGAGAGGTTGGCGGGGAGCAGGAAGAAAAAGCCGCTGAATACATTAAGGACAGCATGAAAAAACCAGTAGCCGCCTACATTGCGGGACGCTATTCTCCCCAGGGAAAGCGCATGGGCCATGCGGGAGCCATTGTTAGAGGCTCCGCCGGCACCGTAGAAGGTAAGTGTAAGGCATTGGAGGATGCAGGATCGACGATTCTCACAACGCCGATACATGTAGCCGAATGGGCCATAAAGAATAACTTAAAATAAAGATCAGGATCAAATCACGTCCATTACTTTTCTGTCAAACCAGATCTCATCCTTTGGTCAAGCAGATCAACCACAGTTTTGAGCAAAAGAAACAGATAACCCATATCTTCTTCAGTCAGGGCCACCGGGTCTTCGTCCTCCGGGGCTTCCATGAGGGTTTCCACAACATATTTCATAACATAGGGCTGTCCTGAAAGCTGGACTCCGGCTATTCTTTCAAAGAATTTGTCATGGACCCCCTCCAGGCTTTTTATAAAATTTTCGTTTTTTTCGTAGGAAGTGATGATCTCCTCGGCCGAGATTCTTTTAATTTTCTTCTTTGAGTTTTTTTGAAACATCCGATACAGGACATAAAACATGTAAATGGCCAATTCTTTTACTTCCTGACTCAATTCCTGGGTAAACTCCATCATGAACGCCAGGAGATTCGGCTGGTTTTTACTGATTATTGCCGTTTCATTTTGTGCCTGTTCGAGAGGGAACGCGGCAAATTCTTTCCAGGTCCTCTCCACCAGCTCTTGTGATATGGGTTCCATACTATTCCGCCTTAAACAGATAGATCTTTTTATAAGTGAATGATGATAAGGGCCAGGGACAAGGTATAAGGCATAAGGGCACTTTTTCTTTGTTAGTTTATGATTTTAGTCCTTAAACCATATCCATAACACCGTATACTGATTATACGACGATCGGATTATTTACCAAACCTTCATCACTTTTATTACACATAATGGGGGCTTTATACAACCCATTTAATAGGAATCGTCCTAACCCCGCACCCTCTGATATACTTTTGTGCATGTTTGAGAATATTTATTGAGGTTTTTCCGAAAATAAATTATGAAAGAATAAGTACTTCTTCTTCGTCTCTGATCTACGAAGTGAGATTTGAGAAAGTGAAGCCCCCCCTTGCTCCTGGATGAGGCATTCACGCTTTAATATCTAAATCAACTCAAAACAAAAGGATTCATTATGCCCATCATCAACGAGGGAGAAATATTTGCCAGGATCCATAAATTCAAGCTATTTCGGGGAGAAGGAAATCTCTTCATAGATCTTTATGAGGCATTGCTTGGAGAGCCTGCGCATAAGTTTGTGGCTGTCCCCAATCTCTTGTTTGAGGAAGCAGACAAACAATATTTTGGCGTCGGGGACACGAAAGGCGCAGCCATAAAGGATTGTCTGGGCAAGATAAAAGATGTGTCCATAGAGACTATTGTCTCATCGGAGCCCTCAGACGACCTTCATGAAGATACCCGGATTTCTCCTGAAACGGAGGATGAATCCAAATTGAGGCAGTCTTTTTGGAGGCTGCCTCGTATCTTGACGAGAAGTGGAAGCAAGTGAAGAAACAGGGCCGGCGAAGGTCCTGTTGTGAAAAAATCTTGCCCCATTCGCTGTTTTCATGCGTGGATATTTTTACCCGAATGACCCAGAATGCCCCCATTTATTCCCGATGTTAAATAGCCGACCCGCCACAGGGACGGTTGGGAAAAAGGCCGGTGGGCAAGTGGGGGTTTGGTGTATGAAGCTTCTCCGCGCATAAAGGAGGTGAAAGAGGATGTTCGGCATAGACTGGTCGACTTGGTTGCTCCTGATCGGTATTCTTTTTGTAATGACCCTGATCGTATTGATGTTTTTATTACCCTTTTCTGTTTTTAAGATTCGAAATCTCCTGATTGATATGGGTGAAGATATAGATGAAATCGCAAGGAATGTCTACTTCATCGCAAAACAACTTGAGAGTCAAAGAAAAGATCCCCCTCAAACCCCATCGTCAGACAAACCATCGAAAAAAACGGTGATTGGTGAGCAGTGAACAGTAAACCGGACCTCTTGAGGGACGTCAGAAAGCCCACTCCTGCGCGTTCTCGCCCGCCGGCATTTTTACCCGACCTTTGTGTGGTGGGGTGGCGGGTTGTCATTCCAATCTCGGTATGATGACTTCTGTGGTTTACGTACCACAGGTAAGCGTAGCCATTGATCTCTGACCAGGTCTGGAAAGGGGGAGACTATGGGTGAAAAATACGCACAAGGTGACAAATTAGAACAAGGCGCTTTGGTTTCTTTAATCTCCTGCCTAAGAAATGAAGCCATCCTATACACTCAATTGTTTTGGGGGGCCTTCCTGATACAATTTTGCTTAACCGGAATCCTGCTGATCAGCATGGGGCTTCTCTTTAAATTTTTTGGATATTTTTCGATGTCTTTTTTAGGTCTCGTCGGGGCCGTTTGCTCCCTTCTCCTATACCGCACCGGCAGTGTATTTAGCCTGCATACAGAAATGTTCAATGAGTCCTGCCATAGGTTAGAGTCTGATCTGCCGGAAGAATTCCAATCCTATGCCGTCATGCAAACCTTTGCCAAAAAAGTGAAGCCGAAACTACATTGGTACCGGCCCAAAAAAATATTCCTATTCTCCACATTGTTCCTTTTTCTCTTTTGGTTCGCGACTTTAATCTGGTCAGGATATCAAGTTTATCGAAATCATTATCAAAGTGAAGGGACGAGGTACCAAGAAGTTTTGCCCTTCCCCAAACGGTAAGCTGCCTTTCTCTATCTTTTGCCTTTCCTTTGCTGTTCCTCTTTATTGGTGTCGACTTGACTGTCAACCACTCGGCGAAGCCTTGAAGAGAGGTAGGACCAGGCTGTCAAGACAAGCTGTGTGCCTATTTCGAAGGCGGCTTCAGTTTTATCGCCCGTTTTATCCGTTTCTCGCGCGCTATTGAATGCCCCTTTGTTGGCTGTTTTTTCTTCGTTTGCTCCTCCTGCGTCGGCATCCGTGTCAAACAGAGAGCCTTTTTCTCCTTCATCCTGCGTTTGCTTTTGGACATAGAATGATTTCAAGGTCTCATAAGCAATGTTAACGTCTTTAATCTTTTCCTCTGCCTTTCGCCTGAGTCTGGGATTATGGGCGAACCGGTCCGGATGCCAGACGCTGACGATATCTTTATAGGCCTGGTTAACATCATCTATCGATGCCGTCCGATCTATCTCAAGGGTTTTAAGAGATCTTCGAATGTCCATGTTTGTTTTTTCCTCTAACAACTTATAGGAAATCCCGGGCCTTGTGGCAAGCCACTCCTCCTAAAAATCGAACCCATAAGTGAATGGGGTGGGGTGTCTCATAAACAGCTTTGGCCATGGATTCTTCGCCAGGACAGGGATGGTGGGAGGCTTACGGCATTGATGATTAGCTGGAGTTTGTCATGTTCCTGATGAGAGGAAAGGATCATTGGGTTATTTTTTATTCCCTCCACTGATCCATTTATCGATCGTTTCTTTGTCAAACCGCCATACTCGGCCGATTCTCACGGATGGGATTTTACCTTCCGCCGCATATTTACAAACAGTAATTTCGTGCAATTTTAAATACTTTGCAATTTCCCGTGTTGTCAGTATCTCAGACATTTTGGCCTCCTTTATCTTTTTTTGCCCAGTTTCCATTGAAGACATTTTGCAAATCGGGCTACATAATTATGCGTCATTGAATTTCTATAACTTATCGAAATTAAAGTTATATTTTTAGGTTTTGAGTTGTTGCACTTACATGGAATAATGGAATGCCGGAATATTGGAATGATGCAAAAACGCTTTTGGTGAGATTGTTTAATAGGAAACATCTCACCAAATTCATCCTGTGTCGATAGGATTTTTCCAATAAACCATGCCCACAATTACCCAAGACCCAATATTCCAAAACTCCAGTATTCCAGTATTCCAATTGGGCGAAGCCCTATAGTTAAATTAATCCCTATTGGCCAATATTCAATATGACAATTTTTATTCGCAAAAAAGATTTGTATCTATTTTTCCAAAATGTATTGAAAATTGACGTCACATTCAGTATACAAAATTGAACATATTTTAACTTTTCTTATCTAAAATATGGTCATCTATATTCGCATCTGAAAGCCAAGTCATCTCCTCTGTTTTTTATAAATAAAATGATCTCAAAGACTTGCCTATTAATTCTATAACTGCTATGATTCGTTGACAAAATGAAGCTCCCAGCAGTCCCGCTCTGGCGGGACAGGGTATCAAAGCGAAATTCGCAGAAGCCAACGCGCCTTCGCTCTAAAGAGCCGTTCGGCCGTGAGCTCAGGGCCGAACGGCTTCGGCGCATCGC
>PVMS01135989.1_pt1 | contig 12228 bp, 11 predicted proteins | sample 1853461 | NCBI WGS metagenome assembly PVMS01 (sample SAMN08582032, study PRJNA380276) | Marine sediment metagenome, whole genome shotgun sequencing project. | isolation source: ocean sediment barecode stripped | collected 2017
AATGCCGTAAGAATATCTATCCACATTTGAGTGATGTCCGGTTCCGCGACAATCAATACCTGGCGATCAGAAGTGGCTCTACCACTTCCGATCGCCGAATGTGTATCGAGTTTGGCCCAACCCTACTGTTTGCCGTCCGATTGATTCAGATACCTGAAAAACTCATTATTTGGATCCAGGACGAGAATATCTCCCGATTTACCGATCGACTTTTTGTATGCGTCGATACTTCGGTAAAACGCATAAAATTCCGGATCTTTGGTGTAGGCTTTCGCGTAGATTTCGGCAGCTATCGCGTCGCCCTCACCTCGAATGATCTGGCCGTCGCGGTATGCATCTGCGAGTATTACCGTACGATCTCTGTCTGCCGTCGAACGAATTAGCTCTGCCTGTTCGCGACCTTCTGCGCGAGTTTCCGCCGCCACTCTCGCTCGCTCTTCGCGCATCTGCTCGTAAACGGAGTTTCTAACGTCTTCAACAAATTCCACCTGCTTGACCCTGAAGTCGACCACTTCAATCCCCAGGCCTTTCGCCGTCACGGACGCCGTGGCTAACATGTCAGCCATCAGTTCGACTCGCTCAACGGAAATCGCTTCCTGAACGGTGCGTTTGCCGAACTCTGTCACAATCGAGTTCTTGACGATTTCCAGTAACCGATCGGTCGCTATCTGCTTCGAGCCGCTGGTCGATGTATAAAACTGGACGGCCTCCACTATTCGCCATTTTACGAAATAGTCGACCTGCATCGCAGTTCGTTCCAGCGTAAACACTCGCTGCGGTACATCATCAATAGTCATAATCCGCCTGGAAAATATCCGTATTGTTTGAATGATGGGAACCTTGAAGTGCAGTCCCGGTTCAAATTCCGAGCGAACAACCTCACCGACCTGAAGCTTAATCGCGAGCTCTCGCTCATTCACCGTGAATGCAGAAAGACCCAGCACGACCAATGCCAATCCCAAAAAGACCACTATGCCAAATCGACTGTTTTTCATTGCCGGGTCCTCCGTTCGCGACTGGTGTCTCGTTCGGAATTCAGATCCCCAAGCGGAACTTGTGAATCTGCTGCCCGGTTTGATTCGTCACGGGATGATCTTGACCTGGAACTGTCCATTAGCTTGTCAATCGGCAAATACAACAAATTGCCGCTGCCTTCCGCATCGATAATCACCTTGTTTGCGTTGCCGTACACTTCCTCCACTGCTTCCAGATACAATCGGTCGCGGGTAACGCGCGGCGCTTTTTGATACTCAGTAAGCAAGGCCTCGAATCGAGCCGACTCGCCCTCTGCGTCTGCGATGACCCGTGCTCGATACCCGTCAGCATCCTGCAGCACACGCTGGGCCGCACCACGTGCTTTCGGAATAATATCGTTGGAATACGTTTTTGCTTCGAGTTTGTATCGATCCCTGTCATTTCGTGCTTTTTGGGTATCATCAACGGCTGCCTGAACGGATTCTGGATAATCAACTACGCTCAGGTTTATCGAGGTTACCGTTATTCCTGCTTTGTAGTCATCCAGTGTTTTCTGTAATTCTTGCTGGGTACGATTCGGAATCTGTGCGCGGCGCTCACCAATCAATAATTCCAATGAACTTGTGCCAACCACACCACGCAAGGCGCTCTCGGTGACATCCTGTAACGTCAGCTCGGGCTCTTCCACTTTGAAACTGAAATCAAAGGGATCCGCCGTTCGATACTGAACCACCATATCAATGAACACATACTGTTCGTCTGCTGTCAGCATTTCTGTGCGGAACTGATAGTCATTTACCTGCTGGATATTGACAATATCAACCGTCTCGATTGGAAAGGGGAGATGCCAGCGCAACCCCGGCATGGTGGTCACGGTGTAGGCGCCAAATCGCTGCACGACACCACGTTCTGCCTCATCAACCCGATAAAGACCGGTCAATGCCCAGGCCACCAACAAGAGGACGATCAGCACTAAAACACCGCCTGCTGAGTTTCCGGAACCACCTCCACCTCCGCCACCTCCGCCTATGAGGGCTCTGATCTTGCGTTGCCAGTTTTGAACAATCTGGTCCAGATCATTTGGCTCACGATCATCCTTGTTCCAGGGATCTTTGCCATTTCCTGAGTCATTCCATGCCATAGTCTTTACTTATCTCTGTGTTACTGCAGTCGTTGGGGGACCTTCCCCCGGCTGCTCCAAAATATCAGCGGGCAATTTCTCACGCTTCAGAAAACGTCTGAAATCCCGCTCACCCATTTCCAGCTCCAGCACCCAACCGCCATCGTCGGCTGGTTTTTCCCTTACGACTGCGCCCGCCTCGAACAACTTCGCTCGTTGCCGGCCCTGATCGGCCTTAAGCCGCAGTCTACCGTTGACCATTTTCGGGCGCAGACGATCCCCGATTGCAGACAATAACAAGGGGATTCCATCACCGGTCACGGCAGACAACCAAACCGCACGTCCCTCCCCGCGCTGATTATTTGTCAACTTCGGGGTTCGGTCCAGCTTGTCGATCTTATTGTATACCCTAATCTGTGGCACGCGGTCAGCATCCAGCTCTTTTAGCACCAAATTGACCTGGCGAACCCGCTGCCAGCGATTGCTGTCACTGGCATCAATCAGGTGCAGGATCAGGTCCGCTTTGCGCACCTCCTGCAGGGTCGAACGAAATGCAGCGATCAGCTCATGCGGCAGATCGCGTATGAAGCCAACCGTGTCGGCAAGCACGACTTGCACCCCGTTCGGCAGGTCCAGTCGCCGCATGGTGGGGTCAAGCGTCGCAAACAGCTTGTCTTCGACGTATACGCCGGCGTCGGTCAACGCATTGAATAATGTTGATTTTCCGGCATTGGTATAGCCCACCAGGGCGACCGTCGGTATTTCAGCACGAACACGATTTTGCCTGTTCATTGTGCGGCGACGGTCAACCTGATCCAGCCGCTTTTTCAGTTGCCGGATGCGATCGCCGACCAGCCGCCGGTCGGTCTCGAGCTGCGTTTCGCCCGGCCCACGCAGTCCGATACCGCCTTTTTGGCGCTCAAGGTGAGTCCAGCCGCGAACCAGGCGCGTAGACAGATGCCTCAACTGCGCCAGTTCCACCTGCAACTTGCCCTCGAAACTGCGGGCACGCTGCGCAAAGATGTCCAGAATCAGGCCACTGCGATCAAGCACACGGCAGTTCAGGCTGCGTTCCAGGTTCCTTTCCTGGCTGGGGCTAAGCGCCGCACTTGAAATAACGAGCTCTGCTTTATTAGCCTCGATGCTGCGCCTGAGATCTTCAACCTTGCCCTTGCCAATGAAATGCCGCGAGTCGGGCTTGAACCGCGAACTGCTCATCTCATCCACAATCAGGGCTCCGGCCGAGGTCGCCAGCTCCGCAAACTCTTCTCGTTCGTTGGGATCCGGTGCTCGACCGACACGGGCATGAACCAAAATGGCGCGTTCGCCACTTCTCGGTCGCTCAATCAATCGTGACCTCCAGAGTCCGGCAGTAAGCGCCCGGCCTGAAATCGATCAGCGATCGGCTATTCGTCAGCGTCTCCCGATTCACCGTCCGGTAGCGGCAATCGAATGTTGCGCGAGGGTACGATGGTCGATATCGCATGTTTGTAAACCATCTGATTGACACTGTTTTTCAGCAATACGACAAATTGATCGAAAGAATCCACCTGTCCCTGCAATTTAATGCCATTGACGAGGTAAATGGATACCGGAACATTTTCCTTCCGTAAGATATTCAGAAACGGGTCCTGTAGTGACTGCCCTTTCGCCATTTCGGGTCTCCTTATTCTTATGTGCTTGTTCTCAAGCAATTTTTTGGCCGGTACATCCCGGTGGCGCCGGTTGCCCTTGATGTCCCGTCCAGCCCAGACTGATTGTCACCAATTAATGGTCATTCGTCCATCTGTTTCGCGACATACGCCGATATAGCTGCATATGCATCCATTTCAAGTGGGTCGAACACTTTTAGCTGTTTTTCCGTTCTGAGCCAGGTCAGTTGTCGTTTGGCCAGCTGTCGGGTCGCAGCCTTCGCCTTGTGGATCGCCGTTGGCAGATCGTGTTGTCCTTCCAGGTGAGCCCATACCTGGCGGTAGCCGACCGCGCGCATGGATGCACTGTCGGCAGCCAGGCCGGCCCGCTGCATCAGGCCGCGCACCTCATCGACAAATCCCTGGTCCAGCATTGACTCAAATCGTTCTCCTATCCGTTCATGGAGAAGCTGACGGTCAGCGGCCACCAGCGCTACCTTGATGAATCGATATCGAGTGTTCGGCGGTACCGCGATCGCGTGCCATTCAGTCAGCGTTTTGCCGCTGACTTCATAAACTTCAAGTGCCCGTTGAATTCTCTGGCTGTCGTTTTCATTGATACGCCTGGCGGCCACCGGGTCGATGCGCAAGAGTCGCGCGTGCAGGTGTGGCCAGCCAGCCTCCCTGGCGACTGCATCCAGTTGTTTCCGGACTGCCTCGTTCGCCTGCGGCAGATCCGCAAGCCCCTCCGTCAATGACCGGAAATACATCATCGTGCCACCCACCAGTAATGGAATGCGTCCGGCCGAATGGATTGAATCGATCTCCCGCTGCGCGTCAACGATGAAGTCGCCGGCGGAGTAGGCCTGTTCCGGCTCACGAATGTCGATCAGCCTGTGCGGTGCGGATTCAAGCGTGTCCGAATCGGGTTTCGCCGTGCCAATATTCATGCCGCGGTAAACCAGCGCCGAGTCCACACTGATAATGTCCATTGGGAATTGCTGTTGCAGCCTGATAGCAATATCTGTTTTACCCGATGCAGTGGGGCCCATCAGGCAGACGACCTGGCGACGGTTCATTATTGCTTACTGTCCTCGCAGGAATAACTTGTCGAGGTCATTTAAGGTGACAGAGGTCCAGGTGGGCCTGCCGTGGTTGCACTGATCCGCTTTGTCGGTTACTTCCATTTCCCGCAGCAGCGCATTCATCTCGGGAATGGTCAGCGTCCGGTTGGCGCGTACCGAATTGTGGCAAGCCATGGTCGCCAGCAGATCGTGGCAGTGATCCTCCACTCGACTACTGAAACCCGATGCCTGCACGTCAGACAAGACGTCACGAATCAGCGACTCAACCTCAGCTTGCTTCAGCAACGCCGGCATCTCACGTACCAGCACGCCGGTGGGACCACTTCGATCGATTACAACGCCGAGTTTTTCGAACACCGCCTGCATTGATTCCGCCAGGTCCGCTTCTGATTCCGACAAAGCTATAGTCACCGGAACCAGTAAGGGCTGCCTGACCATGTCATTGGTATCGAAAGCGGCCTTCAGCTTTTCATACACAATCCGCTCGTGGGCTGCGTGCATATCCACCACAACCAGTCCGTCTGCATTTTCTGCAAGAATGTAAATGCCGGCTAACTGTGCAACAGCGTAACCAAGTGGCGGAACATCGTGGTCTGCAGATTCTCCATCGCTGACATGGGCCGCCGCCATCGACCGGTAGGCTGCCAGTGTTTCTCTTACCGCGTGCGGCGAAGTCGAACGCCCTGGCGATAACGACATCGCGGACTGTCGAAACACATTACCAATCGCAGTGGCCGGAGCCTGTACTATGTCGTGACCTCCAGGTCTTGTTTCGCTAAGCGCTGATTCGATAGCATGAGACACAACACCGTGTACGCGGCGGCCATCACGAAACCGAACCTCGTGTTTGGCTGGATGGGCATTCGCATCGACCGTTACCGGATCCATGCTCAGGTATAGAACGTAGGCCGGGAAACGACCATGAAAAAGCACATCCCGGTACGCATGACGCACAGCGTGAGACAGCGTCTTGTCAGCAATACTCCTGCCGTTGACAAACCAGAACTGCAAATCTGCCTGGCTGCGATTATACGTTGGCAGACCCAGCCAACCGGACAAGGCGATGCCTTCCGTTTCGTGGCTTATCCAGACAGCCTGTGACGCAAACGCTTCACCGCAGATTCGATTGATCCGGTCGAGTCGCGATTCCTGATCTTCCGCAGCAGGCAAATTGAGAACGACACGCCGATTATGGCTGACCGTAAACGCAACGTCCGGACGCGCCAGTGCCAGTCGACGCAACCACTTGTCGATGTGGTTGAATTCGGTCCGCTCGGTGCGCAAAAATTTTCGCCTGGCAGGTGTATTGTAAAAGAGATCGTGCACCTCGATCGTCGTGCCCTGCGGGTGGGCTGCCGGCGCGGGATCGCTCACCACGCTATTGTCCGCCTCGACCTGCCACGCCGGTCCGTTCCGGCCGGACAACATGACGAGCCTTGCAACCGATGCAATGCTTGGCAACGCCTCACCGCGAAACCCGAGTGACACCACGGACTCAAGATCCTCAAGCGATGAGATTTTGCTGGTCGCATGTCGTGACAATGCAAGCGCCATCTCTTCCTTGGGAATGCCGGATCCATTGTCCCGAACGCGAATGAGCTTCTGACCACCGCTGACGATATCGACGGTGACCTCGGTAGCACCCGCATCAAGGCAGTTTTCAACCAGCTCCTTTACGACGGATGCCGGGCGCTCCACCACTTCGCCGGCGGCGATTTGATTGACAAGGTGACCTGGGAGTTGGCGAATAGGCATAGCCCGCCAAGTCTATATTGCTGAGTTAGGGGATCAAGTTCCGCTGTACGCGGGAATCTGCAATTTCTGGCCGACGCGAACCTTGTCGCTGGCGAGTTTGTTGGCCGCGCGAATAGCGGCCATGCTGACATGATAACGCTCCGCGATTTCGCTCAGCGTGTCGCCACGAGCGATGACATGGCTGACCCGAGTGGAACTGGCATATTTTTTCTGGTTCAGCGCGATTTGCGTGTCGGGTGGCGGATTTTCATGAAAATAGTTGCGTACGCCAATCAGAATTGCGTTGGCAAGCTTGTTTTGATGCGACGAACTTCGTAACTTTTTCTCTTCAGCCGGATTGGAAATATAAGCCGTCTCCACCAGGATTGAAGGCACATCCGGCGATTTCAGAACCAGAAATCCGGCCTGCTGAACCTTGCGCCGATGCACCTTGCCAATTCGGGCAAGCTCCCGGATTATATCGTCACCAACATCAAGACTCGCCCCAAGTGCGGCATTCTGCGACAAGTCCAGCAATACCGACGCCAGCACCTCATCTTTGTCCGCAAGCGAAACATCGCCGACCCAGGTCGCGGCATTCTCTCGCTGCGCCAGTCGTTTGGCCGCCTCATCACTGGCGCCCTTCAGAGACAGTACATAGACAGACGCACCATAAGCGCGGCGATCGTCAACGGCATCAGCGTGAATCGAAATAAACAGATCAGCCTTGTTGCGGCGTGCAACTTCCATGCGTGCACGATGATCAACGTAACGATCGCTGTTGCGCACCATGATCGCTTTCATGCCAGGCTCGGCATTGATCCGTTGAGCCAGCAGCCGGCTGATCGCCAGCGCCACGTCTTTTTCCTTGGTCCTGCCACGACCGACTGCACCTGGATCGTGCCCGCCGTGTCCGGCATCGACTGCTATCACCACGTCACGCCCGCGTACATATTTCTCGGACGCCCGTTTCACCGTCGTAAGAACGTCATAGCGTTGCAGATCGATCACCAGTCGATCACCGTATTTGCTGTTTGGGCCCGCCGTGAAACTTCGCGAACGTACCGTCTCACGAAGATCAATAACCACACGCAGCTGGCCGTTGGCACGTACGCCGGATCGAATTGCAGAAACGGAACCACTGCCCTGCGGCAGCGACTTGAGCGATTGCGACAAGCGCCCGTCCTCCAGATCGATAACCAGCCGATCCGGACTGCGCAAAGTAAATATCTTGTGATTGGCGGGACGGCTCAGGTCCAGAACGACACGGGTACGTCCATTTTCTGCCCAGACGCGGATGTTTTCCACGGTGGTTCCGGCACTGGCGAGCGTGCCCGACAAAAGTACGACGACAGCAAAGATGATGCGATGCCCAAGCATTATCCGGTCATTACCTGTATATCAGAGGATTATGTTCGGTCAGTATACAAATCTGGCAGGAAAATCCAACTTTTTCGTGAAATATTATGGGGATACGACAGTAACTTAATCAACTTCAATATCCACTCGGACTACCAGTGTCCGAGCATTTCCTCGCCCCTGGCCGACAATCCCGTCAATGCTGCAGTCCTTGCGGCACCGTCATAGTCCAGTTGTACAAGGAGATCTGCCTGCTTCTGCAACTGTGGTACGCGCTCCGGCCATTCCAGCAGGATCAGCCCGTCACGCAGGTCGTCCCAGCCCAGGTATTCGAGCTCCTTTTCTCCTGAAAGTCTATACAAATCAATATGATATACGGTTACACCAAAAAGTTCGTAGGGTTCGACAAGCGTATAAGTGGGGCTCGGAACCCGGCCGGAATAGCCCATGTGACGCAGCATGGCGCGCGCCAGGGTCGATTTGCCGGCGCCAAGCTCACCCTGAAGCAATACCAGCAATCCACTTTTGTCCGCGGGAAGTGTTGCCACAAGCTTCGCCGCCAGGGCTTGGGTCGCCGCTTCATCCGGCAGAGGGATCTTAGTCAACGGGATTTACCATCTTGCGCAACCATGCCATCAGATCGCCTGCCATAAGCCCTCGCTCACCGTCTGCTGCCGCAAGATCGCCGGCCCGTGCATGCACTTCAACTCCGACCACTGCAGCAGTGTCAGCAGGCAGCCCCTGCGCCAGAAAAGCACCAATGACACCCGCCAGGACATCACCCATCCCCGGCGATGCCATTCCGGGATTGCCGGCGGAACAAAGCCATGGCGCACCATCCGCAGAACTCACCAGGCTTCCGGCACCCTTCAGAACGACGGTGCCTCCGTATTGCTGTTGCAAATCATTGAGCGCGCCCAGCCGCCGATGTTGTACGTCCGTCGCCGAAGTCTTCAACAAACGACCGGCTTCACCCGGATGCGGTGTCAGCACCCAATTTCCATTCCGGGTGTCGGTTTCGCCCAGCATCGTCAGTGCATCTGCATCGATGACCATCGACAATCCTGACTGCAATGCTGCAGCAAATAGTTCTTTGGCCCAGTCACTTTGTCCGAGGCCAGGCCCGACAACCAGCGTTGTCGCCTGCTGCAACAGACTGTCGAGATCCGCTCCGGACGATATTGCATGACACATCAGCTCCGGACGTGCAGCAGCGATGGTGGAATGATGATCGGGATGGGTCGCTACAGAAACGCGCCCTGCCCCACAGCGCAACGCCGCCTCGCCACAAAGCGCGATCGCTCCGGGCATCCCGGGGCCGCCACCGACAACAACAATATGGCCGAAGTCTCCTTTGTGCGCGTTCTTTTTTCTCGGCGCCAGGTATTGGTGCAGCAGCGCATCGTCGATTCGTCGCATCTGCACCGGCCTGTTGGCCCGACATTCCATGGGGATGCCAAGATCGGAATACTTCAGCACGCCGACGTAATCGGAAGCATCACCGAGAAACAATCCGGCCTTCAGCCCGACGAAGGTCACGGTCATGTCTGCCCTGATCGCGACACCCAGCGCCCGGCCCGTATCGCCGTGTATTCCCCCGGGTATGTCCAGCGCCAGAACTTCGCCTGGGTGCGCATTGATCGCCTGCACAACTTCGGCAAACGGACCGTCGACCTCACGATCCAGACCGCTGCCCAATAGTGCGTCCACCAGTAGTGTCGCATCCGCATCCAGCTCGCCCTGCCAGTCAAGATGCTGCCCGCCTTCCGCTGCAAAGTCGCCGTACGCGATCGCTGCATCGCCGGAAAGTGCATCCGGCGGCACCATTGCCAGCACGGACACGGCGATACCCTTGTGAGCCGCCAATCGCGCCAGCACATAGCCGTCACCGGCGTTATTGCCGGCACCGCAGATCACCTGCCAGCGGTCGGCGTTCGGAAAAGCCACTGTTGCTTCCGCCAATGCGGCCTCTGCCGCCCGGGTCATCAACGAATAGCCACCGATGCCGGCATCGTGGATCGCCGCGCTATCAATAGCGCGGACCGTTTCTACAGAATAGATTTCAACGGGTAACGGCAACTTACGACCCTCAGAAGGTACGCTTGCAATTATACTGCCACCAAAGCCAAGGTGCCTTCTCTTTGCCTACACTGAATCAAAAACAGATCAAAACGCTCGTCGATGACGTTCGGCGCTGGGCCGGGGAACTTGGTTTCCAGCAGATCGGCATCAGTGGAATTGATCTGAAACAAGCCGAGTCCAGGCTGCAATCGTGGCTTCGGCAGGGTTTCCACGGCCAGATGCACTACATGGACCATCATGGCAGCAAACGAAGTCACCCGGAACAGCTTGTTCCCGGCACGGTATCGATGATATCCGTGCGCATGGACTACCTGCCTGAGAGCCAGGATCAGGCCATGTCACTGCTCGATCATTCGGCGAAGGCATACATTTCCCGTTACGCACTTGGTCGCGACTATCACAAGATGATGCGGAAGCGCCTCGCCAGCCTCGCCGGCAAGATACAGACTGCGATCGGCCCATTCGGCCACCGCGCATTTGTTGACAGCGCACCGGTACTTGAAAAGCCCATCGCACAAAACGCAGGCCTCGGCTGGATCGGCAAACACACGAACCTGATCAACAGTGATGCAGGCTCCTGGTTTTTCCTGGGAGAACTATATACCGACCTGCCCCTGCCTCCCGATGATGTTGCGTCGTCGCATTGCGGAAGCTGCCAGGCCTGTATTGATGTTTGTCCGACCAAAGCCATAGTCGGGCCGTATCAACTCGATGCGCGACGTTGCATCTCGTATCTCACGATTGAAATGAAAGAATCGATTCCGATCGAATTCCGGAAAGCGATCGGCAACCGCATTTACGGTTGTGATGACTGCCAGCTTTTTTGCCCGTGGAACAAATTCGCCAGGCCGACGGCCGAAGGCGACTTCGCACCACGCCATGCTCTGGATAGTGCAGACCTAGTGTCACTCTTTGCCTGGAGTGAAGACGAATGGAAAAAATACACTGAGGGCAGCGCTATCAGAAGAATCGGATATCATCAGTGGTTACGCAACCTTGCCATTGCGCTCGGCAACGCGGACACCACGGAAGCGGTTATTGTGGCACTACGCGAAAGGCTGGGCATAGATTCCGACCTGGTAAAAGAACACGTGGAATGGGCACTGCAGCAGCACGCGAGTGCAACAGAAAAAACAACTAAAAGGAAACAGCATGTTTGACGCGCCCGGCTCCGAGTATCTCGTGCCATTCGATGGTTCGTTCAAAATAAGCGATCGCTCTACCGCACCGGAAATCAGTGAAAAAAAAGAAAATGACAAGCAACTTCGTAAATCGATAAAACGACTGGATAAGTTGCAGCGCCTGCTGCATGCAGGAGACCGGCATTCTGTCTTGCTAGTTTTCCAGGCGATGGACGCCGCCGGAAAAGACAGCACCATCCGCGCCGTCATGCGAGGAATCAACCCGGCTGGTTGCCAGGTTTTCAGCTTCAAAAAACCATCTGCGCTCGAGCGTGATCATGATTTTCTCTGGCGCACAAGCAAACGTTTTCCGGAGCGCGGCCGAATCGGCATTTTCAATCGCAGCCAGTACGAAGAAGTACTTGTCGTGCGGGTTCATCCGGCGATTCTGGAGGGCCAGCGCCTGCCGGAACCTGTTGACCTCGATACCATCTGGGATGAGCGCCTTGAGTCTATTCGAGATCAGGAATTACACCTGGCGCGAAATGGCACGGTCATTTTGAAATTCTGGTTGAATGTTTCCAAAGCGGAACAAAAAGCTCGCTTCCTGTCGCGTCTCGACGAACCGGAGAAAAACTGGAAATTCGAATACGGCGATGTCGTGGAGCGGCGCTACTGGGATGACTACATGCAAGCCTATGAGTCGGCGCTCAATGCCACATCACGCCCGTGGGCACCGTGGTACGCGATTCCGGCGGATGACAAGCCTTATATGCGATCGTGCGTGGCAGAAATTGTCGTGGATACCTTGTCTCAGCTCGGTCTTGAATACCCGGATCCGTCGCCTGAGCTAAAGGACAAGATTGGCCAGATCAAGAAAGAGCTTGATCAATCCGCTTAAGCCGCTTTATCGTAGGCGAGGAGCATCCACCATTCGACATCTGACACAGGGACATTGTGCCAAACGAACCCCACACAATTAATTCTGACTACAAGCGATCTTGCTCGCTGGCCTCGAACTGTTTCAGGGTGTCGCTCCGGATGATGTGCAAGAGCTCTTGCAGCAGTGTGACCGATGCGATGTTGATACCGGTGAGGTACTGCTCTCCCCGGAGAACAAG
>PVMS01058488.1_pt1 | contig 12226 bp, 10 predicted proteins | sample 1853461 | NCBI WGS metagenome assembly PVMS01 (sample SAMN08582032, study PRJNA380276) | Marine sediment metagenome, whole genome shotgun sequencing project. | isolation source: ocean sediment barecode stripped | collected 2017
CCGGGACTTCGCGGCTGAGTCCGAGGCGAAGCTCGCCGAACTCATCGTCGTCGAAATTCCATTCAGTGTCGCCGTCGCCGGCCGACTCGAAACTGAGGTCGAGCCGTCCCTCGTGACCGGCGACCGTCCACGATCGCTCGGGCCGGAGCCGGGCCGCATCGTATCGCAGGCCGATATCGTACAGCAGTCCCTCTTCGGCCGAAGACACTTCGAGCTCTCCAGCCATGTAACTGATTCGCACGTCGATCGAGCGGATTCCGTCCGTCTGCCGGCGCGCGGAGAGGTCTGTCCAGTCGGGCTGCTGCGCGAGGAGCGGACCGCAGAGCCCGAACATCAATACCAGGGCAACAACTCCCGCCCTATGCACCGGGCGCCTCGGAGGCGAATTCCTCCGCCTCGGCGAACAGGTCAGCGGCTGAGCCTTCGACGGACTCCCGGCGGCTCCCGACACGGGAGAGGAAAATCGCTCCCAGGCCGGTCGTGACCGCCGCCCAGGTGATCACCCCGCCCGCGAAGAACACGAGCCCGCGGATGAATCCGAGCATGCCGCCGAACAGGTACATCGCCGAGCCGACCGCGAACGGCGTGAACAGCAGCGCGAGGCCTGTCCATACGTACCAGTAGGAGTTCGAGCGACGGAGATTGAGGCGCTCGACCCAATCGAATCGTCTCAAGCCGAACTCCTCGCCCGTCGCATGCGCGGCCGCGATGAGCCCGGCGGGAATCGCGAGCGCAGCGGCCAGGACGTAGAACGGGATCACCAGCCAGGTGACGATTCCCACGACGAGGACCAGACCGATCGGAACGAACAGCAGCTGACCGGCCAGGCCGATGCCGAATGAACGGGAGAGATTCAGGCGTGCCGTATCTGCCACGATCTCCAGCCGCGGGCGGAAGAAGTAGACGATCGCGGCTCCGAGCACGCCCAGTCCGATGAGCCAGCCGAGCGTAAGGGCGATACCGCCGATCGCGTGGCCGATGTTTCTTCCGATCCGGCCGAAGAAGCCCGGTCGGTGACGCTCAATCTGAACCCGGACATCCGGCGCGACCGAGACGTCTACGTCCAGATCGGCGAGATCCGCGAGATCGGCGAGGTCGAACGACACGGATATAAGCTCGCCCAGAACAACGCCGCCCTCGTTCAGCACCTCTCCGCCCACCTGAAGCAGGTCGCCTTCCACCCGGGCGCCTTCCGCCAGGGTGAGCTCACCATTCAGCACGATCACATCGCCGAGAATCGTGCCCTCGAGGAGTACATTACCATCGAGCAGTGCCAGGTCACCTTCGATCACCTGGCCAGCGTCGACGACGTAGTCATCGTGAATGACGAGCGCGACGTCCTCGCCCGACACGAGTGCCTGGGAGCCGATGCGCGACATGGAGCGCTGGAGCTGCTCCATGCTCCGGGTCAGCCCATCAAGTGAAGGAATACCGGGCACGATGGTGACGCGACCATCTCCGAGGTCGCCAGCTGTGGCGCTCTCGCCTGCGAGCACCGCTTCCGGCGCCGCCGGCTGCAGCACGCCGAACGCGGCGGCGAGCGCACTGACCGATACGGAGTTCGCTTCGGACGGCGGACTCCAGTCGAGCAGCAACTCGTCCACTGCGTCGGCATCGAGCACGTCGGGATTACGCAGAAGCTCGCGCCAGGATCGCTCGAGCGCTCCACCCGTCTCGTACGATCCACTGACTTCTCCGTCCACCAGAACGTCGCCGTCCCGGAAGGAGATCGTTCGCGTCTCTCCGGAGGCGAGGTCCAGCTCCAGCGTCGCCTGGCTGGACGACATCGTCACGGCGCTGCCGTAGACCGGATTCTCCTGGGCCACGGCCTCCGCTCCCGTCACGAGGCCGAGTCCGAGCAGGACTACCGCCGAGGCGGCTCCTCTGCAGACGAGACGGAGGTTCCCCCTGTCCGATCGCGATTCGACCATCATCATCATCATCCTCCATCTTCCGGAAACCTGTCCAGTCGTACGGCCCACATTGCCGCGTGCGCCCTGTAGTCGATCATCCAATTTGCCTTACTCCGATTCTTATCACTCCGGGTGAGACTTCCATCAGCTTCAGCATCGTCCACAGCGAGACCATCCCGACAAGCGTCAATGTTGCCAGGGCGCCGACGGCGCTCCACGCATTCAAATCAACACGGAAAGCCTCTACCAACGTCAGGAGGCCGAGGTCGTACGCGACCCTCCCGACCGCCACGACCGCCTGCCAGACAAGGCTCGTCCCACGCTCGAACACGAGCTTCGCGACGACACCGGGTGTGACCTGCGGATAGGTGGTGAGCCAGGCGATCGTGCCGATCACGGCTGCGACCGCCGTTGCGGCGAACGCGGCTGCCCGTGGCGGGTGCAGACGGAGTCCGTCCAGCGCCCGACTCCAGCCGGGGGCCGGCAGTTGGACACGAGCCATGACGCGATTGACGAACCCTGCCGACGGGACGAGCGGCACCAGGGCGCTGAACCGCGCCTGCAGCGAGCCGATCTCCGCCACTTCCCGCCTGCAACGATCGCAGGAAGCAAGATGACGCGACTCGCCCGGTCCGGGCTCTCCGCCCATACCGATGCGCTCTCTGGCCTCGGGGGCCAGGTGCGAGTTCGTCCCTGTTGTCGTGTCGGTCATGACAGCGTTTCCTCCATTCCCTCGACCGTACGGAGGCCGGGGGAGTCGGGTTTCAGTCTTCCGCATCCCCGTAAGACTGTGAAAGGACGGCCCGCAGCTCGCGCCGCGCGCGAAAGATGTATGTCTTCACGGTTCCCAGTGGGATTCCCATGATCTCTGAAATCTCTTCGTACGGACGTCCCTCGACGTGGCGCAGCAGGATCGCGGTCCGGTAGTCCTCCCGCAGGCCGGCGATCGCCTCCTCCAGTTCGCCGGCCAGTTCCTTCGCGACGAGGCGGTCATCGGGCGCCTCCTCGTCGGATTCCAGTCTCAGGGAAGTCGCTTCCTGCCGTTCCGGAGTCAGCGCGTCCGGGGCGCCGTGCATGGAGATCGTAGGCAGCCCCCGCTTCCGCAGGTGATCGACGGTCAGGTTGTAGGCGATCTTGAATAGCCATGAAGAGAAGCGATACGAGCGGTCGTAGCGATCGAGGTTGTTGAACGTGCGGACGAACACGTCCTGCGACAGGTCCTCGGCCAGCTCACGGTCGCGTACCATGCGGTAGACGATCGAGAACACGGGCCGCTCGAATCGGTGAACCAGCTCGCGAGCGGCCCGCTCATCGCCACGTCGACTCAGGCGGACGAGTTCCTTGTCGGTCTTCTCGCCGTAATCCAATCCGTACCGCCGCTCCTCCCGAGCTGCCTCAGCGCCGGCGTTGCCGCCCCGTCACTTCCACCCTACCGTGGCGGGAACCTAGACGCCGGGCCGGTGCCCCGACAACAGGAATCCCGGCGTTTCTGAAGATTCCCCTCCGGGCGGTACGCCTGAGGTCCGGGCTGAGGAGAGATCGGTGCGAGTCGGATTAATCAGCGACATACATGGCAGGCTCCGCGCCGAGGTGTTCGATCTGCTTGCGGGCGTGGACCGGATTCTGTTCGCCGGGGACGTGGAGCGGCTCGAACTGCTCGATGAGCTCGAGCTGATCGCACCGCTCGATGCCGTCTGGGGCAACGTGGACGGTTACGAGGTCCGCAGGTGGACGGCTGAGTCGGTGGAGCTCGAGCTCGAAGGGGTGCATTTCGCCGTGACACACGGGGACCTCGTCGCGCCGAGGTTCGAATCTCTGCTCAAGAGATTCCCGACAGCCGACGTGATCGTGCATGGACACAGCCACGTGCCGCGCTGCGAGCGCTTCGGCAGCCGATGGATCGTGAATCCCGGCGCCGCCACCAGGGGTCGAGCCGGACACCCCGCGTCGGTAGCGATCGCGCATGTGGAGGGCGGGAAAGTCGAGATCACGCACCTGGCACTTCCCGACGGAACCCCGTTCACACCGTAAACGGCCGCACGCCGTGCATCAGAACTGACAGCCGGGGCAGTAGTATGTGCTCCGGCCCGCCTGCACGATCCGACGAATGACCTGGCTGCAGTGCGTGCACGGCTCCCCCTCGCGACCGTACACCCTGAGCAGGGCCTGAAACGAGCCGGAGCGACCGTTCACCGCCCGATAGTCCCGGAACGTCGTCCCCGAGCTGTCGAGCGACGACCGGAGGATGCGCCGAAGGGATCGATGCAACCGTCGGATCTCGTCATCAGTGAGGCTGGTCACCGGTCGGGTCGGGTCGATCCGAGCCCCATGCAGCGCTTCGCTGGCGTAGATGTTTCCGACGCCTGCCACCCGGGACTGGTCCATCAGGGCGTTCTTGACCGGCGCGCGGCCGTGCCGGAGCGCGTGTCCGAGGTCGGACGCCCGGAAACCGGAATCCAGCGGCTCCGGGCCGAATCGTGCTTCCTCCCGCGCCCACTCCGGCTCGGACAGCAGCAGGAAACCTCCGAGCCGCCTCATGTCGTCGTAAAACAGCGTCCGTCCATCGTCCAGGTCGAATTCGGCGGCTACGTGCCTGAAGCCTGTGATCGGTGGAACATGTCCGCGTCCCACTGCGAAGCGTCCGGTCATGCGCAGCTGCGTTACGAGGATTCCGTCGTCGAGTCTGAACAGGAGCCACTTCGCGCGCCGATCCACCGCGAGGATGCGCTGGTCTACGACGCGGTCACGAAATTCCGCACTGGAAATGCCACCGATAATAATGTCGGGCTTGTGGACCCGGATCGTGGTGATCCACCGACCCTCGAGCTCCGGGGCGAGGTCCCGCCGGATCGTCTCTACCTCAGGAAGCTCGGGCATCAGCTCAGTTCCGAACGTCCGATGTCCTTCCTCCAGGTCGCGCCTTCGAACCGGACGCGGGCCGCGGCGGCGCGGCTCCGCTCGGCGGCCTCGGCAAGGTCGGCGCCGATGCCTGTTACCCCGAACACGCGCCCGCCAGCCGTGACCAGGCCGTCCGGACCGATCGCAGTGCCCGCATGGTACAGGTGCACAGAGGGCCCCTCCAGGTCGTCTGGAATCTCGATCGGAATCCCCTTCGCATACGATCCGGGGTAACCGCCACTCACCACGACCGTGACGAGCGCCGCCCCGGGCGACAGGTCGGGGGTCCATCCCTCGAGACCTCCTCCTCGCGCCACGGCACGCATCGGTTCGACCAGGTCATTGCGCGTGAGCGGAAGTACGACCTGGGCCTCCGGATCGCCAAGTCGGCAATTGAACTCGATGACCTTCGGACCGTCGGGTGTGAGCATCAGGCCCGCGTACAGGAACCCGCGGTACGGGCAGCCGCGGGATGCCAGGCCGGCGAGCACGGGCTCGGCCACCTCTGTTCGGATCCGGTCGATGAGATCGACGTCGGCGCCACGGACCGGAGAATAGGCGCCCATTCCACCTGTGTTCGGTCCGAGATCGTCCTCGAGAAGACGCTTGTGGTCACGGGAGGGAACCAGGGGGACGGCGGTCTCGCCATCGGTGAGGAAGAACACGGACAACTCCTCTCCCTCCATGAACTCCTCCACGACAAGCTCGTCTCCTGCGGCGCCGAACTTCCGATCCACCATGACCTCGCGGACAGCCCGTTCGGCCTCCTGCCGGTCTTCGCAGACGATGGCGCCCTTACCTGCCGCGAGGCCGGACGCCTTCACAACTACGGGGCCGGATCCGGACCGCACGTGGGCGAGGGCAGTGTCCGGGTCCGTGAACACCTCGAATGCTGCCGTGGGAACACCATCCTCGAACATCAGCTGCTTGGCGAACGCCTTGGAGGACTCGATCCGTGCAGCCGACGCACTCGGGCCGAACAGGGGGAGCCCCTCGGCGGCAAATGCGTCACCGATGCCGGCTGCGAGCGGTGCCTCGGGCCCCACGATCGTGAGGCTCACCCGCTCTCCCCGGGCCAGTTCGACGAGGCCCGGAACATCGTCGGCCGCGACCGGAACATTCCGACCCAGTCGTGCCGTTCCCGGATTGCCCGGTGCAATGATGAGCTCCGTTTCCGGAGCGTCGTTTCGAATCGAGGCGGCCATGGCGTGCTCGCGGCCGCCGCTTCCCACGAGGAGGATCGTTTTCGAGTTCATGCGGGCACGATGCAGAGCGCGGCCCGCCCCCGCCACCCGGCGGGAGGGGCCGCGCGATTCGGCGGCCGGAACGCCCTGCCTGTTCAGCTCTCGCGCGACCTCCGCCACACATCCCCGACTTTAGACTTGAGCCGGTCTACCGCGGCATCCACCTCGTCGAGGATCTCGTGCGCCGAGTCCGTATATCCGCGCATCGCCTCCTCTACGTCCTTCCTGTACGGCTGCGTATCAGTTTCATCGCGGCGCTGGTAGTCACCAGCCATGATTCTTTCGTATGCGCCGGTGTCGATCCAGTCGCGCAACTCTGCCACGCGAACCACCGCGAACGGGTGCGTGGCTCCGATGGCGTTCAGCACCTTGTAAACGGAATCCAGCAGATCTCCGCCTGCGCGGTATTCGTCCGACTGTTCGATGAACGCGTCGAGGTTCAGCGGCTCGCCGCGCGCGCCCCCGGCCAGTTTCATCAGCGAGCTCATCACGATCTCGGGGTCCTGCATTCCGAGCAGCGCGGCGCGGTCGCAGGACAGCTCCGACTTCCGGTACCACTCGAGCAGAGCGAGGAGGATCGGGAGAGCCGCGATTCCGGCGAGCGGGAACCGGAACATCGTGAGCCGCATGAGCAACAGCAGCAGGGTCCGGTACAGCACGTGACCGCTGAGGATATGTCCGACCTCGTGCGCGATCACCGCTTCAGTCTCGTCGCGATCCAGTATCTCGAGCATCGAGGAGTTGAGCACGATGAACGGGTCACCCAGTCCCACGGCGCCGGCATTCACGATCGGAGTCTGTGACACGTAGAGTTCGGGGACCTTCTCGAGGTCGAGAATCTCGCATACCCGCAGCAGCCGTTCGTGGATCCATGGATACTGCACCTCGGATACGCGCACGGCGTTCGCCTTGAACGCGAGCCGGATCGCTCGCTCTCCGAACATTCCGAACACCTTGCGCAGGGCGAGGTCGAACCCCGGAATCTTTCGCAAGGCGTTCAGCGCCGCCCGGTCGGCGGGGTGCTCCCAGGAGATCGCGCTGATATCAGTAAGAACGCGGCGCTGCGAAGTGTCTTTGCTGTCGTTGTCGTCCATCTCCGCCTTCCATGTGTCTGGAGGTCCCGGGATCCGGTCCAGACCGCTCCCGTCGTTCGTACTCCCCACTACGCGATCCGCCCGGTGGCGGTTTCAGAATCCCGCTCCGGGCGATCAGATTCCGTCGAGCGCGTTCGCGAGATCGGCGATCAGGTCGTCGACCTCCTCGATTCCGACCGATAGTCGGACGAGGCTGTCGGTAAGCCCCAGCATTTCGCGGCGCTCGACAGGCACGGAAGCGTGCGTCATCCGACCGGGAACCGAGATCAGGCTCTCGACGCCACCCAGACTCTCGGCAAGCGCGAACAGCCGGGTCCGACCGACCATCGCCTCGGCCCGTTCCGGAGTCCCGAGGTCGAGTGTGATCATCCCGCCGAACCCCCGCATCTGCCTGCGAGCGAGATCATGCTGGGGGTGTCCGGGCAGGCCGGGATACAGGACCCGCTCGACGTCCGGGTGCTCGTCCAGCCACACGGCAATCCGGGCCGCATTATCGCAGTGCGCGCGCATGCGGACGTGAAGTGTCTTGGTCGAGCGAAGCAACAGGAAACAGTCCATCGGACCGGGAACCGCGCCCGTCGCCATCTGCTGCCAGCCGAGCGCTTCAGCGAGCGGCGCCGAATTCACCACGACCACGCCTCCGATCACGTCGCTGTGGCCGCCCAGGTACTTGGTCGAGGAATGCACGACGAGGTCCGCGCCGAGTTCGATCGGACGCTGGAGCCAGGGCGTCGCGAAGGTGTTGTCCACCACGAGCAGCGCTCCCGCCTCGTGCGCGATCGTCGCGCAGGCCTCGATGTCGGTGAGCCGCATGAGGGGGTTCGTCGGGGTCTCGAGGAACACGAGTCGGGCACCCGGCTGAAGCCCAGCACGAAGAGCCTCGGGGTCCGTCAAATCGATGAACTCGAATTCGACTCCATAGCGCTCCCAGAACCGGAACAGGCGCTCGCTGCCTCCGTACAGATTGTCACCGCATACGACCCTGTCTCCGCCGGACAGCGTCGCCTTGAGGATGGCCTCCATCGCCGCGAGTCCGGAGCCGAACGCCCGCGATGCGAGGCCGCCTTCGAGCGCGGCGAGATTCGCTTCAAGCGCCGTGCGCGTCGGGTTGGTCATCCGGGCGTATTCGTACCCGGCCCTGGGTTGCGCCACACCGTCCTGCACGTATGTGGACGTCTGGTATATCGGGGTCATGATCGCACCGCTGTGCGGCTCCGGTTCCTGGCCGGCGTGCACTGCGAGAGTCCCGAACCCGTCTTCGGGAAGCGTTGGCATGGCTTGTTCTCCCTCCGTTTCCAGCGCTCTGCTGTAGTTGCTGTGCCGCCGGGCACTCGACGAACGCGCTCGAAGCTACGTCACTGCGGCGGCACGGCGCACCGGTCGAACGCGCAACTGCTCCCCCTGCGCCGTCCTTTGATCCGCCGATGAGTGTCCGGGTCAGCGTCTGTTCATGTCCTGGAACGGCAGATCGAGACAGCGGCTCCGACGGAGTGGAGCGAGAACCGCGGATGCCCCCGACCGGGCAGTTGCGTCGGCAGCCGTTGGCCCGGCTTCGAGCCTGATCGCACGGGATATCGCGGGTCCCGGTCAGGATCCGGCCGGCGAGGTGGAATCCGGGATTCCTGGCAACGCCCGCCCCGATTCCACGTCCACCGCTCGATCGGCGGATCGGGCGGCGCACCGCATGTACGCCGAAGTCGTGTGGACGACATTCGATCGTCTGCCGCTCGTGGTACCGGGAGCGAGAACATCGATCGAGGCCCAGTTGATCGCTCTTTGCCGTCGACTCGATGTCGAGCCGGTAGCCGTGAAGGTCACGGCCACGAGGGCGCGCCTCGTGCTGCGGTTCAAGCCCTCTCACTCCATCGGCGTGGTCGTCACGTCGCTCAAGCTGGGGTCGCAGGACGCCGCGGTGCTCGCGGGTCGTCCAGTCCGTTGGGCGCCCGGCTTTGCCTGTCTTACTCTCTCGGTAAGGGAGGTGCGTCGCAGGGCCCTCCGGCTTCGTGTACGGGCCTGAAACGAGGAATCCTTGCCTGCGCAGCGGAAGTTGGACCAAAGACCTATGCCGCACCCTGCCTCCCCGGGCTACCTTCATGGTGCCGGCCTGACATCCGGCTCGAGATGACGTCGCCGGGTTCCGGCCCTGCCGAAGCCCGGGCGCGCGACTATCTGAATGGAGGGGGAGGTGGCGGTCACGCATCCGCTGATCATTTCCGCGTCTGGAATCCGGGGCATCGTCGGACATACGATGACACCGGAGATCACCAGCCGTTACGGTGCCGCGTTCGGCGCGTTTCTGCGCGATCGGGCCGGGAGTGGTGGGGTCACGGGTCGCTACGTGCTGGTTGGCCGCGATTCCCGGACTTCCGGTCCACTCCTGGCCGATGCCGTTGCAGCGGGACTCTGCGCCGCGGGAGTGGACGTCCGGATGACCGGAATCGCGCCCACGCCTACCCACCTCCTCGCTGTACGGGATGAACCGGACGCGATCGGTGGATTGATCGTCACGGCATCCCACAATCCCGTCGAATGGAACGGGCTGAAACTCGCCTCCGCCGATGGACGATTCGTCAGGCCGGCCGATGGGGAAGAGATCCAGTCGCTGTTCGAGCAGGGGCCGAAACTGGCCGGATGGGATTGCCTCGGGTCTCGAGGAGAGCGATCGGGTGTGGTCGAGCACCACATCGAGCGGATCCTCGGTCTCGACCTCGTCGACGTCGAGGCGATTCGGAAGTGGGGCCCTGTCGTCGCGCTTGACTGCGTGCACGGTGCGGGGGGCGTCGTGATTCCTGAGCTTCTGCGCCGACTGGGGTGCCGGGTGGAGGGAATCGGACTCGAACCCGATGGTGAATTCCCGCGCAATCCCGAGCCGACGCCGGAGAACCTGGAACAGCTCGGAGAGCTGGTCCGAGCAACGAAATCCCCAGTCGGTTTCGCGGTTGATCCAGACTCGGACAGGCTGGCGATCGTAGACGAATCGGGGACGCCGATCGGCGAGGACTGGACGCTGGCGCTCGCTGTCGAGTACGTGCTGGGCCGGCGCCCGGGGCCCGTGGTGACGAATCTCTCGTCCAGCCAGTCCATCGAGGACGTGGCGGCAGCAGCAGGTGTCCCGTTCTCCCGCAGTCCGGTGGGAGAGGCCAGGGTGGCGGAGCGGATGGCCGAGACCGGGGCCGTGATCGGTGGGGAAGGGAACGGCGGCGTCATGCTTCCGGACCTCAATCTCACCAGGGATGCTCCCCTGGCGGCTGCACTCGTGCTCAGCCATCTCGCGACACGACAGGTCGGACCCCGGGAGCATTTAGGCAGTAGAACGCGGTATTCGATGGTCAAACGCAAGACGGCGCGCCCGGCGGGCGGGGCGGAACAGGCTTTTGCCGCTCTCGAACGGGAGTCCGGGACCGGCGCGGAATTCGACCATGCGGACGGACTGCGGATCGTCTGGCCGGAGGCGCGGGAGTGGGTTCACGTCAGGGCGTCTGGAACGGAACCGATCCTGCGTATCATCGCAGAGGCGCCACAGGCGTCCCGGGCGGTGGAACTGGCGGATTGGGCTGGCTCACACGTGGATGCGCTGGAATCGGAATGAACAGGGTCGCGAGGGGAACCAGATAGATGTGCGGAATCGTCGGATACATCGGGGCAAGTGAGGTTCAGCCGATTCTCCTGGAGGGACTCAGGCGGTTGGAGTACCGCGGTTACGATTCGGCGGGAATCGCAGTGCAGCGGGACGGAAGAATCGAAATCCGCAAGGCCGCCGGCAAGCTCGCCGTGCTCGAGCAGCACCTGGAGAGCGATCCGTTGCGGGGCAGCTGCGGGATCGGGCATACACGGTGGGCTACGCACGGTGCGCCGACGACGGTAAACGCACACCCTCATTCCGCGGCAAGCGGAGATGTCGCGCTGGTTCACAACGGGATCATCGAAAACTACGAGATTCTGCGAGAGAAGCTCGGCGAGCTGGGCCACGAATTCCATACCGATACCGACACCGAGGTGCTGTGCCATCTCATCGACGAGGTGTTCGAAGGGAACCTGGAGCACGCCGTCGCAGCCGCGCTCACACGGGTCGAGGGGGCATTCGGGATCGCGGTCATCGATCGTCGGGATCCCGACAAGATCGTCGTCGCCCGCCGGGGTTCTCCTCTGCTCATTGGTGTTGGTGAGGACGGAAAAGGAGAAATGTTGGTGGCCTCGGACGTGGCAGCCGTTCTCGAGCGCACGCGACAGGTGGTCTACCTCGGCGATGGAGAACTGGCCGTCTTGCGACGAGATGGATACGAGATTCACTCGCTGTCGGAGTATGGTCCGACCGGGAACCTGAATCGGATCGAGCGGGAAGCCCGACACATCGATTGGGACCTCGAGCGGATCGAGAAGGGCGGGTTCGATCACTTCATGCTCAAGGAGATCTTCGAGCAGCCCGCGACGATCCGGGACGCGATGCGGGGGCGGCTGCTGGAGGATGACGGAAGCGCGCGGCTCGGCGGACTGCGCCACCTCGACGAAGTCCTCGATCGAGTCGAACGAATCGTGTTCCTGGCATGCGGGACCAGCTGGCACGCGGCGCTGGTCGGGGAATACATGCTGGAGGACATCGCCCGGATTCCCGTCGAGGTCGAGTACGCTTCTGAATTCCGGTACCGGCGACCGATCGTGACCGAGAACACGCTGGTGATCGCCATCTCCCAATCGGGAGAAACGGCAGACACGCTCGCCGCGATGCGGGAGGCGAAGAGCCAGGGCGCGCCCGTGATGGGAATCGTGAACGTCGTCGGCTCGTCGATCGCCCGCGAGTCGGACGGCGGTGTGTACATTCACTCAGGGCCCGAGATCGGCGTGGCGTCGACCAAAGCGTTCACCGGTCAGCTCACAGTTCTGGCACTGTTCACGCTTCTGCTGGCCCGCAAGCGAGGAATGACCCTGCTCGATGGACGGAATATGGTCGCGGCGTTGCAGGGTATTCCTGCCGCCGTGGAGCGGGCGCTGGAGCTCGATTCCGAGATTGCGGAGATCGCCGACGAGTATCATCGCCACGCGAACGCCCTGAGTGAATGTACACACCGCCGTCCGACTC
>PVMS01094937.1_pt1 | contig 12225 bp, 9 predicted proteins | sample 1853461 | NCBI WGS metagenome assembly PVMS01 (sample SAMN08582032, study PRJNA380276) | Marine sediment metagenome, whole genome shotgun sequencing project. | isolation source: ocean sediment barecode stripped | collected 2017
AGGCATATCCGCCGCAGGCGGACTCAAACCGGCCTGTCATTGCCATTTTCTATCCTTTCGGCGTGTTGAGTTTTAATCCACATTTGAAGATCCCTGATTCCAATCGACGTCATCGTCACTTTTTTTAATAATTTCAAAATAATGGGGACTAATACAATATTTTGTGTCAAAAGTCAACATCAATACTATATATAGCGTATCTATACTCATCCGAATAACCAAAGCAGGTTTTGTTGTTAAGCTTATTTTTTTACGCCGGGATTGCAATGACAGGCCGGTTTGAGTCCGCCTGCGGCGGATATGCCTGGGGTCGGAATTCTTAGAGGTAGGTTTTAAATTGTAAGTGTCTAAACACGCTTAACGGTTGCTTCTATATTCTATCCCTGTTGAATTTTGCATTATCGCACGATAGGCTAGCTGGTTGTCGTACATTGCATTAAAAACTTTGTATTTATGGTCATGGTATTTTGCAATGGCGCCTCCCGCCGGCTCTATTGCCCCTCCAACCCGGGTCATAGCCGCCATTGCCTCCATGACCGTGTCGAAACGGCCCGCAGCAACCGCACCCAAAATGGCTGAACCCAAAAGAACGGCTTCCGGCTCCTCGGGGAAAACAATCCGGCATCCGGTTGCATCAGCGTGCTCACGCAAAAAAACCGCATTCTTAGTTCCCCCGCCACAGGCAAATATGGTATCAATTCTATAACCATTTTTGTTCATCGCCTCTATAATATGTCGGGTCCCGTATGCAATCGCCTGAATTGTTGTTAGATAAAGCAGGGCCAGCTCTTCTTTCGAATCTGATAATCTGAGTCCGGAAACCATCCCCCGCAATGTTGGATCGGCCCTTGGAGATCGATTGCCGTGAAAGTAGGGCAGCATGTGCAAATTTCGAGTCAACGCCGCAGGAAAATCTACTGAAACTGACAGGGATTCCAAGCATTCATTTAATTGGGTGTAAACACTTTTTTGGGTAAGATCGGCCTCATGACGCAACTCGACTGCCCTGGCATGAGAAAAAATAATATGGTCAATCAATGCTCCGGTTGCTGATTGTCCACCTTCAGAGAGCCATAGCCCCGGTACCAAGGCGGAAAAATAAGGTCCCCAGATGCCGGGCACAAACCGCGGCTCCGGGGTCACTGCCATGTGGCAGCTGGAAGTCCCGCCTATTAGCGCGAGACGACGTTGAAAGTCTTCTTCTTCCGGTGGCTTGCCATCAAGGGCGGCACCGAGCATCCCGACGCCGCCGGCGTGGGCGTCGATAATGGACACCCCGACCGAGGTTCCCGGATTCAATCCGAGTTCCAATGCGGCTATATCCGTCAAACCGCGTCCGACCGATTCACCCATAGGCTGAACACGATGACCAATACGCTTAAAATCTTCTGCTACCAGTTCATCCAGCCCGATAAGCTGAAAATATGACTCATCCCATCGCTCCTCATGGCCCAGGTAAGTCCATTTGCACACCGTTGAACACAACGACCGTACGTCCTCACCCGTCGCACGAAATACGAGAAAATCAGGCAGATCGAAAAACCAGGCCGCTCGCTGCCAGGTTTCCGGCAGATGTTCCTTTACCCATAAGAGCTTCGGAGTTTCCATCTCGGGCGAAATGGTGCCACCAACATAATTTAACACCTCATGATGCGTTTGATTTATCTTATCGGCTTGGGATACGGCACGATGATCCATCCACACAATAACATTCTGCAGATCTTCACCGGTTGGACTGACGGTAACGGGTCTTGCATCATCATCAAGAATCACCAGTGAGCATGTGGCGTCGAAGCCCATACCACAAACGTCATTTGCCGATACGCCGGCTTGTACGATAGCCATACGCACAGCTTCACAGCACGCCTGCCAGATGTCGTCCGAAGACTGTTCGACAAAGTCGATCTCAGGGCGCCATATACGGATATCACAGGCGCCTTGTCCCAGCATCCGACTTGATGAAATATCAAAAACACCGGCACGGGCACTGCCTGTTCCCACGTCGATGCCCATAACACAGCTGGTCATTACTTATCCCTCCGGGTATGCTCGAAACGTCCCATTATTCTTCGATATCGAGTATTCCCATCGTCCTGAGTCGATTGAAATACTCATCACGACACATTTTTTCAATTTCTATGAGGTTGTTAAAAGGCTGGTTAAAATCGTTTTGACCCACCGTAAAGACCCCGTGGCCGTATACGATGGCCCCCCGATGATCTTTCAACGCCTTGGGAACAGTGTTGCACAGGGCGTTAGGACCGGTGCCGGTTTCGCCCGGTACGATGGGAATATCTCCAACAAATCGTGAGTCCGGGCATTTAACGTGACATTGGCCTTCAAACTCACATTCCTTCTTATCGCAGATCAGCGACATAATAACCGAAAATTTCGGATGCCCGTGCAGTACCGCCCGATTGGGGGAATTGGCGACGATGAGCATATGAGCCGGCAGCTCTGAACTGGCGGTAATTCCGGTGCAGGAAGAGTTGTCCATCGGACAGGGGTCAATACTTCCTTCCAGTTCATCAAGAAAGCTGCCGGTCTGGCTGATGTAAAGGATGGCGTTATAAAGATAGGAAATATTTCCCATCACCGAATCCACAAATCCGTAGTTAACCACCGGTTTACCCACTTCACAGACAGCCTTGTAAACTTCATCTTCAGAAGTAAAGGGAGCCTTTTGTAACGGAATATTTATCCGGGGGAAGGGCGGCAGTTTTTTTATAACTTTTTTGAAGGCAGCCATTTCTTCGGTTGAAACAGCCGCATTTTTAGCATGCTCAAGAAAATCCGCCAGGAACTTAACAAAACACGAAAATAATACCGAACTGTAAACTACAAAGGTCTGCTCCGGGCTAACCGTACCGTATGTTATGATGCCATGGCCCTCAATGATCGCAGATTTGCGACGTTTGAGTTGTGTTATAATTTTTTCTGCTGAAAATTCCCTAATAACCGGCAGGTCATGTAAAAAGAGGCGGGTTTCATTGTCTTTCAGCATGATGGTATCCAATTTTGAAGACAGAAAATCCACCATGGTACGGTAAGGTTCTGCCGGTTGTGAAAAACACAGGGCGTTGATACTCATGCTTTTAAATACGTCCGCTAAAACGTCGCATCTTGGATCTTCACGGTTCCAGACCAGTTCTGTTTCAAGTTCCGCCATCAGAGGTTGGCCCTTTTCCACCAGGCCCTGTTCGATCAGCTTTTTTTCGTATCGATCAATTAATCGTTCCATTTTAATCCCAGTTCTTGTGCTTTTTCTTTTGTCGGCAATCCATTGCCGTCCAGGCCCCGAACGATGTAGTAGTTGGTGCGGGCTGCCTGAAAATCTTTCCGGTTAATGGGCTTGATTTCAATATTATTTCCGCTGGATCCGGGTTCTTCAAAAAAACGCTGCGGAAGATCGTCATCTTTTTTATTGAAGCCGTTTTTGGCATTCATTATACGCTCGGCATAATAAATCCGTTCACCGATTTTAAGTAAATCCTGGCCCGTTGATTCCACACCGGTCACGGCGGTAAAGGCCCTTGAATATTCCTCCAAAGTAGCACCAAAAAATATGAATTTGCAAGCGCTGAGGGAATCAATCATGGCATTGATGTCTTCAGCAATTTTGACAATACGTGCTTTTCCGCTAAAGGTAAAACGATCTGTGGGCACGGGTTTCCGCAAAATTTCATTGCCGATTGGATAGGCACGCAAATGGCATCCCCCCCGGGTGGAAACCGCGTAACCCAGCGCCATCCCATAAGCACCACGGGGATCATAGGCCGGCAGTTCCAGTTTCTTTACCGACATTGAAGCTTCGGGATTCCCTTTTGTCCGGGCGTATTCGTACGAGCCCTTAGCCAGATCCTGACCTGTTGCGCTGCCGTTTGCAATGGCCTCTAAAAGCGAACAGATTTCATCTCCCGTCAGCCGCTTATTCTCAATTTCCGCATAACAGGCCAAGGTGGCGCCGGCGGAAATTGTATCCATTCCCATTTCATTGCAAATGGCATTAGCACGGGTGACAATTTCGATGTCCACATTTTCCAGTAAGGGGCCAAAATGATTCATTGTTTCAAATTCAGGCAGAATCTGTTTTCCTTTTCCGATTTTTTTACAAAGAATATGACATCCTCGGCAGCCTGTTTTTTGGGGTTGATATTTCTCCTGATATTTACTGGCATTGGTCTGAAGAGCCGCGCTAAAATAAGTCTTTCGGAAATTGGCGGTCGGCATCATGCGACGGCTGCTGGTCAAATCGTATACCGCTGCAGTTCCGTAATTAGTGATACCGAGATTTCCCATCAAAACCGGAGAAGCAGCTGTCAGTCGCAAGATCTCTTCCCTCGCTTTCTTGAGTCCCTCCGGATCGAAAACTGGTACTTTGCCAGTGCCTTTGACGGTAATATATTTGAGATTCTTGGCGTTAAAGAGCAAACCAAGGCCATTGCGACCGGCGGCATAGTGGCCGTCGAAAATGATATTGGCAAAACGGACATTAGTTTCCGCCGCCGGGCCAATGGTAGCAGTCGCGCCGTTGTTTTTTAAGTGGTTATGAATTTCAGAAATTTTTCGGCCTTTCAAAGCAGCGGCATCTGAAAAATTAATTTGATCATTCACAATTTCAATACCACATGGTTTGCGGCTTTTTCCCGAAATGATGATACCGTCCCAACCCGCTTTTTTAAGCTCAGTGCCAAATCGTCCACCTACCGAAGCGTCACCCACGGTACCGGTTAAGGGCGAACGAGACATTACCGTCATGCGGCCGGAGGTGGGAGCTGTGGTGCCCACCAGCGGGCCGGCAAAAAACAACAGCGGCATGGCCGGATCGTCCCAGCTTCTGGTAATATAATCCATAAGGAAATATCCTGCCAACCCCTTGCCCCCGATATATTTCTGATAAATGGCGGCGTCAGGGCTTTTGGTGGTGAAGGTGAAGGTAGCAAGGTCAATAATCAATATTTTTTTATTCCATCCAGTCATTAACCATTTCCTCCAAGAGGACATAGAAGAGGTTATATTTAATCCACTGATTTCGCAGATTACATGGATTATCTAATCACTTTAAAATCGATGCTAATCTATAGAGTTTAATTCCCCGCAGCTTGCCGCGGGGAGGTTCATTTATTGGGTTCAATACTTTTGATCCGTTTCAGGATTACGGCCCTTAAATCCCAATCATCCCAAACATGCTGATACAAATTTTTGTAAAGATGATAAATTTCCCGATAAATCTGATGATTTTTCCGATCGGGCTGAAAACTGGACGCTACGCTTACGGCACGCTCGGCGGCTGTTGCGATATTTTTATAAATACCCGTTGCCAGGGCGGCTATCATCGATACTCCCAACGCTCCAAACTCGCTTCCACTGGGGGTATGGACGATTTTCCCAGTGGCGTCAGAAATGAGTTGGCACCACATAGCACTCTGAGCACCGCCCCCGCAGATCATAAGTTCACTGATAGAAACGGGTAAATGCTCATAACAATCCCGTAAAGACAGCGCCACTCCTTCGTAAACAGCCCGCAAGAGGTGCCAGCGGGTATGATTTAAGCGAAGTCCCGTAAATTGGGCTGCTGCGGAGGGTTTGACAAAAGGAGCTCGTTCGCCGCCGGGGCTAATATAAGGGTGATATACCAAGCCTTCACACCCGACAGGAATTTTTCTGATTTCCTCTTCAAGATAAGAAAAAAGTCGGCTGTTACATTCCTCAGCGTTCTTTTTTTCAGGTATACAGAACTGATCAACAAACCAATCAACATTAGAAGTTCCAGCTAAACTGGGCATTGCGCGCAGAACCTGATGTTCGAATGCATAGGCGAGAGTCATCCCGATCCCAATAGGCGCCAAGTCAATGGTGTCCATGATGACACCGTTGAAACAAGTCGTGCCGACAATTGTGTAAGCCTGTCCATGATTGACTATACCAACCCCCAACCCGCAAGCAACGACATCAATCAAACCATTGACGACCGGTGTCCCCGCCTGTAACCCCGATTCTTCAGAGGCTTTTTGGGTTATCGCTCCTATTACATTAGTGGAAGGACGAATCTCGGGGAACAAACCGAATAAGGATTCAAGCCCCAACATTTTTAAAAGTTTTTCTGAGTATCCGCCTTTCCGAATATCGAAAGGCGCACGTGAGGCATCAGATGCATCGGTAACAATTTGATCGGTTAGTTTGAACTTGATCCAGTCTTTGGCAAAAAGAAAATGTGAAGCTTTTGTCAAGGAATCCGGTTCGTTTAGCCACAGCCATTTCAGGATTGCAGCAGGTGCGCCTGAAAATACAGCAGAGCCGCTGATTTTAAATCCCTCAAGGTCCAGACCGGCTTTTTCCCACGCATTAACAATCTCTCCGGCACGCCCGTCAATCCACAAAATCGATTTTCTAACCGGCTTGAGGTGACGGTCGAGCAAACGACACCCATCGCCCTGCCCGGTAACTCCAATGCCGGCAATATCAGATGCCGATATTTTATTCTCTTTTAGACACTGTCGGATTGTTCCTTTTACTGCTTGCCAGATCTGATCCATATCCTGCTCGGCCCAGTTCTGTTTGATAGTTTCCACTGGAACGCGTGCCCGGCTGAGGCCGACTTCATTTCCCTCATGATCGAAAACAACGGTTTTAACCCAGGAAGTTCCTGCATCAATCCCTAACAAAAAAGGTTTGGTCATGCTGTTCTCCGCTGGATTCTATTGTTGCAAACTCACCTGTATGTCATTTTGTCCAAAAACATTGCATTAAAACCATTGTCTGAAGAAAAGCATGGATTCTCTGTCTCTGCTTGGCTTGAATCAAAATCATGAAGGTTTCATCAGTACTTTAATAGACCCATGCTTGCGGCCTTTGGAAATATCGATGGCCTTTTTAAAATCTTCTAGGGGATAAGGATCCGATGCGATCCCGCGGGATGTAATTAATCCTCTGGACATAAAATTGATGCCTGGTTCATACGTATGAAAACCAAGATGCCCGCCGATAATTTCAAGCTCTTTAATATCAGAAATAATAGACCAGTCAAAAGATACGTCTTCGGCAAAAACTGAAAATTCCATCAAACGCCCGCCGCGGCGCAGCATATCAATGGCAGCACGGACGCTCTTGTTTGATCCGGCAGCTTCCAGAACCACATCACATCCGATTCCGTCCTCGGTAACCGATTTGATTTTTTCGACCGCGTCTTCTTTAGCGGGATTGATCGTCATGTCCGCACCAAGATCTTTGGCTATCTCCAGGCGATGATCATCTAAATCAACTGCAATCACTTGGGCGGGATTTTTCAATTTGGCACCCTGGAGCATGAACATTCCGATGGGACCGCAGCCCATTACCACAGCTGTTTCGCCAAATTGTATTTTGGCTCGATTGACCCCATGCAATGCGCATGCCAGCGGTTCAATCACGGCGGCATCGGACCAGGCAACATTCTCCGGCACCTTATGGACAAGGCTGCCTTTTGGATAAAGCATATGTTTGGCCCAACCCCCGTTATAAGCAACAATCCCAAAAACGGCATGGGGATCACACAGATTGTATTGACCCCGCTTGCACCAGTAGCATTTGCCACAGGGCACGATGTTTTCAGCGATGGCCCGGTCGCCGACTTTCAGTCCATATTTTTCAGCGGCCCCCGGACCCAGCTTTATCACACGCCCCATAAATTCATGGCCGGCCACGATCGGTGCGTGATCATAGGCCGCCTGAGCAAAATAAGCATTGCCATAATAAATTTTAGGATCGGCAGCACAAATACCGCAGCTTTCGATCTCAACCAGAACTTCTTCCTGGCCCGGATCTTTTATTTCGACATCTTCATAACGAAAATCTTCTTTGCCATAAATTACAACACCCTGGGTCAACATGAGCGATTCTCCTTTGATGATACGTTGGGTTCATTTTCTATTGGATAAAGTCATATAAAAATATTCTTTTCAGTTTTCGAATCAAACAGGAGGATTCTATTAGGATCATAGTAAGTTTTTATCGATTTACCTTCCTGAATATCAAAATCCGGCGGGGCCAGAACACCGAGATCCAGCCCATTGCTGCTAACCGTCAAATATCCGATTTCCCCTAAAAACTCAAACACGGAGACATTGCCCGAAATAACTTCTTTGCCCTGGCCCGGATAAATGCTCATATACTGCGGACGAATTCCAATCGTGACGGTATCTTGGGATTTTTTTTCAAGCAATTGTTTCATCGTTTTCGTCAGCTTAAAACTAAATTCTTTATTCTCGGAGCATGCATATAAGGTACCGTCAGCGTCAACGATGGTGCCGTTCGGGTATATATTTATCGGCGGTTCACCCACAAAGCCGGCAACGAACAAGTTGGTCGGCATTTCAAACAGCTCCTTTCGCGTTCCAATTTGTTGCAACTCAGCAAAATTCATCACCGCCACACGGTCAGACAGAGCCAAGGCTTCCATCTGATCATGGGTTACAAAAATAAAAGTTCTTTTTAGTTGTTGATGGATTCTTTTGATCTCAAGGCGGGTTTTGAGTCTCAAGGAAGCGTCCAGATGGGACAGCGGTTCATCCAGCAGAGTTACACTCGGCTGGCGGATTAGCGCCCGACCCAATGAAACCCGCTGTTGCTGACCACCGGAAAGACTGGATGATTTTGAATGCAAGATATCAGTAATTTTGAGAATTTCGGCAATCTGATTGACCTGCTCTCTGATTTGCGCCGCTGAAACGCCTCGGGCCTTGAGGCATAATCCCAAATTTTCCCCCACGGACAGATGTGAATACAACGCGTAAGTCTCAAATGCCATGGCGACATTTCTTTCCGCAGGAGTCCAATCATTGACGACCTCTCCGTCAATCAAAATATCGCCCTCGGTGATAGTTTCCAACCCGACGATCATGCGCAAAGTTGTGGTTTTACCGCAACCGGATGGTCCAAGCAGAGACAGAAATTCACCATCTCTTACCGCCATATTTAAATTTTTTACGGCAAGAACGCTTTCTTTTTTTTTGCTTTGCGAAGTATAAATTTTGGTTACATTACGTATCAGAACTTCAGCCATCTCGTTTCTCGTTGTATAGTAAATTGTTTTGGGAATCAGGATCAAAAAGAATTAATCTGTCCTCCCTGAAATTTAAACCCAGTGTACGATCCGGTTCAAAGTACAAATCAGAATCTAACAATAATTCCAGGGAGAGGTCTTGTGCTTTAACTGACAGGAGCCCCATCGATCCAAAAGGTTCAAAGATGTCTGAGCGCACCTGTGCGGTAGCCTTTTTCGGCTCTGAATTAATAGTAATATGGATGGGGCGAATGCCGACGATTAATTCACGAGGAGCATCTATTCGCTCCAACCTTTTTTTTAATTCCTCAGAAAGCGCTATTGAAAAACCTCCCTGCGGTATCTTAAGAAGAGCCTGATCTTGGGCCAATTGCAACTCGGCGGTTAAAAGGTTAATTGGAGGTTGGCCGACCATACGGGCGACAAAAATATTTTTAGGCTCATTGTAAATTTGCTTAGGGTTACCGATCTGAACAATTCGCCCGGCATCAATTATTGCAATCCGATCGCCCAATGACAGCGCTTCGACATAATCGTGGGTTACATAAATTGAGGTGCAGTTTTGCAAGGCTTCCAGCCGGTGGAACTGAATGCGCAGTTCGAATCGAATTTTGGCATCCACATGGGACAAAGGTTCATCCAGCAGATAGATGGATGGCTCACGCACCATCGTTCGCCCCAGGGCCACCCGTTGTTTTTGTCCACCGGACAACTCGCCCGGACGACGGTTGTAAAGATTGTCGATCCGAAGCATTTTAGCGATATTATCCACACGATCACGGATTTCGGATACCGAAAATTTCTGTCCTGGCGCATGCAATGAATTGGCCAGATTTTCGTAAACGGTAAAATGCGGATAGAGCGCATAGCTTTCAAATGTCATCCCAACCATTCGCAAATTGGCGGGGACATTATTGATTACTTTCCCGTCAAACGTGATTTCTCCGGCATCAACATCTTCAAGTCCGGCAATCACCTTCAACGTAGTTGTCTTGCCGGCGCCGGATGGACCCAGGAGAACAAAAAATTCACCCTCATAGGTCTCAAATTCCAAGGCATCCAGCGCACGTACACCGTCAAATTCTTTAATTATATTTCGAACCCCGACAACCGTCATTATGACTCCCGCTTTTCTGGATAGGCTATTTCTTCACAGCTCCCAAACTCAGCCCACGAACCATATAGCGCTGAGCATAAAGAGCTAAAATTAAGATGGGGATGGCAGAAATTACACAGGCAGCCGCAATATCGCCGTATCGTAATTTTTCAGCAGTAATGAATTTCAATGCCGAAACCGTTACGGGTTGAACTTGTGAGGATCCCAAGATCAGCGCAAAGATAAAATTGTTCCAGGCATAAATAAAGGATAAAAGTGAAGCAGCTGCAATCCCTGGTTTGGCCAAGGGCAGGATGATGCGCCAAAAGGTCCGCAAAAGAGAAAACCCATCGACCAGGCTGGCCTGTTCCAACTCGACTGAAACATCCTCAAAATAACTCATCAAAATCCATATCACCATCGGCATCGTGATGAGCTGGTAGACCCATATAAGTCCAAAATAGGTATCATACAGTCCAATCTTTTGAAAAATTAAATATATCGGAATAATCACGAGCAACTCGGGAGCAAATCGAAATGATAAAAAAGTAAAAGCGATATCATTCCTGCCCTTAAATTTGAATCTTCCTAAGGCATAAGCTGCAGGAATTCCTGTTAGCAGTGAAAGGGCTAAAGCAGATACAGAAACGATTAGACTGTTTACAAATCCCTTGATAAAATCAGTGCTGACAGCACCTACTCTGGCCGTCCGGACTGCCGTGGTAATGTTTTTGAAGTTTTCCAGAGTAGGTTTGAAGACGAACTTTGGCGGCCAGGTTAATATGTCATCATGACTTTTAAACGCCATGGTGGTCACCCAGAAGACGGGAAAAAGCAAAAAAGCAAAGCAAATCAGAAGCAGGATATTTACCACCAGTTTCTGAAAAAAAATTTTTTGTTTGCGAGATTTAGAATTTAATTGCGCCATACCGTGTTTATCTCCAATTAGGCAAGTCGATCCTGGCTTTTTCGCCAGAATTTAACCAAAAACATACTAATAACATAGACAATAATCCAATTGACGATCATCAGGGCGGAGCCATCTGATATCCGGGTATACGTAAAGGCGGTTGTATAAGCTGAAACCTGAAAATTCATCAAGGTTGAACCGGGTCCTCCCTTGGTCAATCCGAAGATGATATCAAACTGTCGCAGCGAATCGATCAGTCGAAATACCACCGATACTATGATAAAAGGCATCAACATGGGGATCGTTAAATTTTTAAAAATGAACCATTTTGATGCCCCGTCAACCATCGCAGCCTCAAAAGGCGGGGCCGGCATGGAACGTAAACCAGCAAGCAATAGCAAAGCGATAAACGGCGTAAACATCCAGACATCTATCAGCACGACTGAAAACATTGCCGATTTCGCAGACGAGGCCCATTGAAAATCTCGCGCACCAAAAAAACTGAGAAAGTAATTGAGAACACCAAATTCCGGGCTCATCATGAGTTTCCACATGAGAGTTCCGATTATAGGAGCAATCATTAAAGGCAGCAGAAGTAAAGGGCGAAAAATCTTTGCCAGAAAAGTCTCTTGATTAAGCAAAATCGCAATGATCAGTCCCAACAGCAGTTCAATACCAACAGCCGTACATGCATAAACGAAAGAAACCCGGACTGAATTCCAAAACTCAGGATCCGTGAAAAGCCATACGTAATTATCAAACCAGATGAAATTTTTAACTGGGTTGGTCAGTGAATAGGTGGTCATGGAGTAGTAGATACTTTCAATGAAAGGCACAAGAATAGGTAGCGTGAGCGCCAACGCAGGTGCTACAATCAGGTAGGGAAGATATTTATTGCGACGGCCCGCGCCTTTAACGCTCACGGTAGAAACGGTGCGCGCAGAATCAACCGATTCACCCTTTGAAACTTGATGGCTATCTTTTATTGCCTTCATGACGTATCCTTGTTCAGCAAATTATTTTGATATCTAAATCTAATGATGTTTTGCAGGAGCCGATTTTTCCGAGCGCAATCTTAAAAAAAGCATTGTATTTTAGAAATTATTTTTTTTGCTTTGTGCGAAAATAGATTTGCCCAGGGAATTTTCTTTAACTTTCTATAATTCAGCATCGTCTTGA